>Ga0100401_1002053_pt1 | contig 16077 bp, 19 predicted proteins | sample CryGeymeta201525_FD_80421 | JGI IMG/M metagenome (GOLD analysis project Ga0100401, IMG submission 80421) | Groundwater microbial communities from Crystal Geyser aquifers in Utah, USA - Crystal Geyser metaG 2015-25 | ecosystem: Environmental > Aquatic > Deep subsurface > Groundwater | place: USA... | reverse complement strand
TTTAATTGGTTATTTTTGTCGGCGATAGCCTTTAATGTTAAAACCAATTGAGTTCGGTTGTAGCGCATGGCATAGACCAGACGTTGTAATGGGTTTTTAAGTCCGCCTAGTAATTGGGTGATAAGAGTGGATTTGGAAGGAAGAGATAAAAGTTTGGTTAAATCATCGGACAAAAGTAATTTACCTCCAAAAATTCCATATTTGAAAAATGTTTTTTCTTTGGCTTTGTTGACTGTTTCGATTTCTTTTAATGGAGCGATTTCGTCTTGATTAGAAAAAGCAATAGCGGTTGGACCAGTTAAAGTGGTTGGTAAATTGATACCTATTTTGGCTAAAGCACGGGTGATAAGTGAGTTTTTGATAACTTCTAGACGACCACCACCGGCACGGACTTTGTCGCGTAAATTAGAAATATCACCAGCGGTTAATCCTTGGTATTGTAAAAGGGCGGCTGATTTGGCCGAAGTTAAGGATTTACTGACCTTTTCGACTTGATTGATTTTATTGATTTTATTGATTGACATTTTATTAAAGAAATTTAAAATTTTAAATTTAAAAACAAAAAACTCGCCGAAGAGGCGAGGTAGATTAAAAATCTATTTTTAGCCTCGGCGGGAATTATAAGCTTTCGCTAAACCTGCTGTCTTCGGTAGGACAAGAGGAATTATACTATATAATTAGCTGTGAGTAAATGGGTAAAAATAATTAGCATTTTTATTTTAATTGGTGTAATGGGTTATTTTTTTTGGCCGAGGAAAATTATAAGTCCGTTGGCAAACGTAAATTTTACAGAAAAAAGTTTGGAGAAGTATGATTTTGATAGTTTGGCAAAAGAATATGGAGGGGCGCAAGACATTGCGCCCGTACGGGAAATAGAAATTTTGGGAAATATTCCAGAAATTGAAAAACGTAGGGGCGTATTGTCATATGCCCATACAAATGAAATTAGGTTTGAAAGTGATGGTAAATGGGTGTCGGGGATGATTAATATACTGGTAGGGGCGCAAAGCATTGCGCCCGTATCGGTAATTATCATGATTCGGGGGTATGCCGAAAAAGAGGGATATTATCCCGGATCGGGGACGTGGAAAGTGGCCGATGAATTGGCCAAAGCGGGGTACGCTACAGTTAGTTTGGATTTTTTGGGTTATGGAAATAGTGATGCTGAATCGGGCGATGTCTTGGAGGCAAGGTTTCATAAGGTTATAGAGGTACTTGATTTGATAGAGTCGGTAAAACAACTGCCGTGGGTGGATAAAAGTAAAATTGGAATTTGGGCTCATAGCAATGGAGGGCAAATTGCCCTGTCGGTTTTAGAAATTACTGGAGAAAAATATCCGACGGTGTTATGGGCACCGATGACATTGGCGTTTCCTCAAAGTTTGATTGACACGGCCGATGAAGGTGAAGATCGGCAAAAAGCGATCAATTTTGTAAATTTGTTTAATAAGTATTATGATTCACGTCGCTATGCGTTTGAAAATTATTATGAATGGATAAATGCACCAATACTTATCCAGCAGGGGACGGCTGATATGTGGGTTAAGGTTGAATGGCAACAAGATGTGGTCAATAATTTAAAATTGTTAAATAAGGATGTTGAGTTGCAGATTTTTGATGGGGCTGATCATAATATGAGAGGGAAAATGGGTGAATTGTGGAAAGAGGCAGTGGGGAAAGATATGGAGTTTTTCTCTAAATTTGTGTTAAAATAGACCATGAAAGTATTTTTTGGGACAAGTCCAAGGATTAAAACAAGTTATCCTGACTCGATACATCTTATCTATAAAATAATTAAAGATCTTGGATATTCTCATACAAGTAATTGGGTGGATAGAGTTGACCCAAAATCTTTTTATGAAATGACTTCTATTGAACTTGAGAATCATAATGAAAGAATTTTAAAAGAATTAAAAAGTGCTGACATCTGTGTTTTTGATACTTCACTGCCAAGTTTGTCAGTGGGTTATTTGATAAATATGTCGATTGATTTGGGTAAACAAGTTATTGTACTTACGCAAAGCAATAGTCCTTCTTTTGTACTTGGTTGGGTAAAATCTGATGCATTGTTTTTAGTGAAATATACAACTGAGAATGTTGTTAAATTGTTGAAAGAGGTACTCAAAAAAGCAGAGGATAACAGTGATGTTCGTTTTAACTTTTTTGTTAGTCCAAAAATATTAAATTACCTTGATTTTGTAGCTAAACATAGAATGGTTCCTAGATCTGTGTTTTTGAGAAATTTAATTGAAAGAGAGATGAAAAAGGATATTGAATTTAAAAAGAATAAATAAACTATTTTTTGATTGCTTCAAAAATGATGAAATCTGGTATTTTTTGATTGATTTCGTGGTAACCTTGGTTGTAAAACTTTGTTTCAGTAGTGGCTTTTGGTTCGTAGATATCAATAATTTCGAAATTTGCTTTAACTAGTTCTCGAAACATATCTGAAAGTGGTCTGACATATGATGTCATGTTAATACGACGGATACCAATATTATTGATGGCTTTTTTGTTGAGGTAATCACCAAATATTTTTAATTTGCTGTCTTTTGAGGGGTATTGAAAACCCATTAGAAGTGTGTCACCTTGACGCTCACCACTCCACCTGGTTGGGTGTAATGTTGAAAAAAGAAAAGTTGATCCTTTCTTCATAACACGATTTATTTCGTTTAGAGCGGTTTTCCAATCTTTTAGATAGTGCATCATGAGGCTTGAGTAGACAAAATCAAAAGTATTATCTTGAAATTCTATTTTATTGACGTTCATGGTGTGAAACTTGTACTTTGGATAACATCTTTGAGCTTCTTTGATTAGTTTGGTGGCAATATCGATACCCGTAATGTCTGTGGCCCCCTTTTTCTGTAGTAATTTACATTCTTCACCACTACCACAACCCACGGTGAGAACTTTTTTGCCAGTTAGGTCATGTATTTTTACTTTCATGGCTGGTTTTTCAATAAAGAGGTGGGCACGATTCATTTTAATTAATGCTGGATCACCGTGTTTATAGTCGTTGGTGCTTCGGATGGTGATCCATAAATTTGCTTCTTTGTTAAAACCGTTTATTTTCATGGCATGTGATTATAATCCATCTTTCAGGTATTTTCTATGTGGTGAGTAAAATGAAGAAAGAAAAGGATTTTAAATAATATTTTTTATTTTTAGCCAGTAAGATGACTGTCGGCAAAGTTTGGAGGAGTCGGTGGGATTTTGGAGTATTGATTTAACCAATTCTTCGAGGAAAATAGTGTTTTGGGAGCCCTTAATTAAAATAGAGGCATTTTGGGGTAGATTTTGTTTTAAGTAATTTGAAGCTTCGGAGTAGTTTGAGAATTTAATAGCTTTGTCGCCAAAATATTGTTGAGTTTCCATGCCAACGGAAATTATTGTGTTGGCCGATTTTAGGGCTTGTCGATAAATTTTTTGGTGAGCTGATTTTGAGTGATTACCCAGCTCGCGCATATCACCCAAGATTGCAATACGGGGTGAGGGGAATCTTGCCAAAACTGCGAGCATTTTACTACAGGCTAGTGGAGAGGAATTGTAGGAACTGTCAATAATGGTTGAATTGTTTATACCTAAAAATAATGAGGAACGACTGGGGGGTAATACTAAATTATTTTTAATATTGTCAATAGCTAGTTGTTGATTAATATTAAATAGTTGAGCTAGATTGATAGCACTAGATGTAGAAATGTCAAAACTGGCGGGAGGGGCAAAATTATTAAAATCAATGTGAATTGGTTTTAAAAAAATTTTCTTGGCCAATGTATTTTGAGTAGTTTGGGCAACAATTGGGTCGCGATTGTTAATGAGGGCATATCCAGTTGAAGGGAGAGAGGTGATAAGCTTTGATTTTTCAAGACCAATATGATTGATGTCCTTGAAAAATTCGCCGTGAACTAGATTGACATTAAGAAATATGCCAATTTGGGGTTTGACGATGGATAATAAATAGGACATATTTTTGGGACTATTGGGACTGTCAATTCCCATTTCGCAAAGATAAATATCGTATTTTTGCCAATTGGTTAATAAACTTATCGGTGCAAGTAAACAATATTTTAACCAGTCTATGGGGGAATATCCATTGACTTTAATGCCAAGAATTGAGAGGGGAATACCAGATTCGGAATTGGTGCCACCATTGGTTTTGATTTTATATTTGGAACTTAGTGCCGCTTGACAAGCGGCGACTGTCGAGCTTTTGCCAGCTGAGCCGGTGATACCAACGATAGTCATTTGGCGATTTTTTAATAATTGAAGTTTGGCAAAAAAGCGAAGATAGTAGAGGATAAAAAGGGAAAAGTATTTTTTCATTGAGTATATTTTATCAAGAGAAGAGTTGTTCTGCTCTAATGGCTAGACCGGAGGCGACGGAGGTAAAGTGGTTAGAGTTTATCAGTTTGTCAGTTGAGAAGATCTCAGATAATTGGTGGATAAAAGCGGGGACTTGGGAGGAACCACCAGTGAGAATAACCTTGTCGATTTGATTTGGTTTTAAATTGGCTAATTTTAAGGCTTCATTAATACATTCTTGTGAAGTTTCAAGATCGGGTGCAATACTGGTTTCAAAATCAGACTTTGTAATATTTTCTGAAATAGATAATTTGGGTCGATTAAACAAAAAATTTGTTTGACTATTTGTTGAGAGCGAAATTTTTGATAAATCTAGAGTTTGAAAAAAATCAAAACCGTAATCGTGAAAAATTAAGGCGATTAAATTTCGAACTTTGTTAGGTTGCGATGATTTGACAGCCAATTCTTCTAAAGTATCATGATTTTTGACGGTTTTTGCAGGGTGGCCATATACCAACTTTGAAATGTAGAAAAAAGATAACGGGGGAATGGCATTTTACCGTTTATAAGCGAATTTAGACCAAAATGGGGGGCTAATTTAAGCAGGGCTAGATGAGAATCGAGAAGATCGCCACCTAAACTACGTCCAGCGACAGACAATATTTTAGAGCTCGGTAGTTCCATGATGCAAATATCGAGAGTACCACCACCAAAGTCATAGACCAAAATTTTTTGGGACGAGGAAGATGTGATACCCTAATCTAGGGCGGCACCAACGGGCTCGTATTCAAATTGTACTTCTTTAAAACCAGCATTCTTGGCGATGGTTTGCATACGGTCAAGAGCGATTTTGTTTTTTGAAGTACCGACATATTTAACAGGACGGCCAATGACAGCCGAGGTTAATTTGTGACTAATTTCCACCTCGGCTCGAGTTTTTATTTCTTTTAGTAATAAAGTTAAAAGATCTTCTAAACTATAAAATTTGCCAAAAATGTTGGAGCCAGTAAAAACAGAGCTAGTCAAAACTGATTTTAGTGATTGAAGTAGTCGACCTCGGCCACTGTCGTCAACCTCGACAATTTCGGGGACAAAAATAACTGGACCAGCGCCACTGTAGCCAGAAGGGCCGAAGGTTTTGATCATCCGACCGGTAAATTCTTCGCGGAGAGGAACTGTGGGCAAATTATTAAGATCTGTCAAATACCGATTTATAGCATTATGGCCGACAGCGATTTCTTGTAAAGGATTAATATATATGAGTGATTCGAGAACTTTGCTGTTGGGATTTTGCCTGTCTATAGGGATGACTGTTGTTTTGCTGTCGGTACAAATGGCGAGGGAGGAGTTGGTAGTTCCAAAATCTATTCCGCAGTAGGTGGGGGACATGAGATTTTGATTATATATTATTTTGTAAAAATAGTATAGTTTCAGATTTTAATATTTTTCGAATTTTGTTGAAGGAATCGAGTGGTAATAATGTGTTTAAATCTTGGTCAATTAATTGTTGAGTAACTTTTTGATCAATAAAATCAATTAAATATTCAAAATATTTATGAGGGGATAGGCTTGTTCTTTCAATAATAATTTCACTTCGGTAATTTAACCCAATCATAAAAAAATGGTGAATATCATATATATCACGACAGGCAATGGATTTGTGTTTGTTAAAACGGTCTTTGACTGCCACTAATTTATTGGCAAAGATAGTCTCTTTGGTTTGGCAATTGATAGTACGGCCAATTTCGGGAAGGAAAATGGGGGCGTATAAATTTGATTTGACTTGAAAATTTAGTGCATCAATTTTGAGAGTATTACGTAAATTTGGACCATTTTTATACTTAAGAAAAAATTCGAGGGCAACTTTACTTTCTTGAGAAATTGTGTAATCAAGTTTTTTAAATATTTTATGAAACTCTGACCTTAATACTTTTTCATCAGATTTTGACTTGACATCAAAGTCCAAATCAACGGAAAAACGATCCAAGATATTTTGCATCGAGGCACAGGTACCACCCTTAAAGTATAAAGATTGACTTAAAATTGGATTATCAATAATCTTTGTCAAGACTCGCAACAAATGAACTTTGTGAATGATATCGGCTTGGCGATTGACGATCATATTTTTTTATCAAAATAATAACTCGGTTGAAAATAGAGCATATCTGATTTGGCCCGAGCAACAGAAGCGATTAAAACGCCATTTGATTGTGGGCTAATACCATCACTGTTATATAAATATTTGTCACTTAATTGACGATATAAAAAAGTATTATCGCCAACAGTAATTTTTTGGGAAATATTGGAAACAAAGGTAATTTTATTAGGGGATTGATTAATAATTCCGTTTTGAGCGAGGACAGTCTCGGTGGTGAGATAACAGAAACGATTGATAAGACGAAAACCCAGCTCGATTGGATCAAGGTCGGAAATAGGAATAGTACAATAAAGACCTTTGTGTATTTTAATTAACACCCCTTTTTTGATTAATCGAGATATTGTTTGGTGGAGAGTGGATGGTTTAGTAATACCCCACAAGATCCGTAAATCATCGGTGTGATATATTTTTTGTGGTTGTTTTAGTAATATATCTAGTTTGTTTATCATATACAATTGTGTATAGGATAACATGACTATGTTTATTTTACAACTTCACACTTAACCCCTGGGCCCATGGTGGCACACAAGACTAGTTTTTTGATTTTGATGGGTTTGACAACTTTAATCAATTCATTGATGTTGGCGACAATTTCTTCAGTTTTTTGGGAAACGGTGCCGACAATTTGATGAATGACAGGAGCTTTTTTCTCTGATTTGATTATGGTTTTGGCGACTGATAATTTTTTGAGTGTTTCTTCAGGTTTGTCAGTTAGAGTGCCATTTTTTGGATTGGGCATTAAACCCTGAGGACCCAAAATTTTGGCAAATGGAAGTAATTTGGGCATGGTGACGGTAGTCGCAATCAAAATATCAAAATTGACTTTGCCATCTTTGATTTGTGCCAAAATTTCATCATTTAAAATGACGATTTTTTTGCTAGCAAGTTCTAAATGGGGAAAAATAATTTCGCCAATATTGCCCATATCCATACCCAAAACGTGGGCTTCAATTTTGCCATCAAATTTGGACAAAGATGTCTTTTTGACAAGCTCAATGGCTTGGGAGAGAGGATAGAGTTTGTTGGTGTCGTAAAGTCTACGGGCGGCAACGTATTTTTTACTCCGGACTCGAGATGCTTTTTTGGTAACAGATTCAGTAACTTCAGTTTCAGTTTTTACTTCTTTGACTGGAGTTTCCTGAGCCTTTTGATCAATTACTTGATCTTCCACGACAAGTTTTTTCTTGACTGCTTTGGCCTTGTTTGCTTGAGTAGTTTTGCTCATTTTACAAAATTTTAATAAATAAATTTTGAAGTTCCAAGATACAAAAAACAATTTCCAAACAATTACCAATTTTTCAATTTCCAAATTCCAAAAGTTTGTAATTTTGGTGATTGGTTATTGAAATTTGTTTGTTTCTTGTTATTTGGTTATTGGTTATTTCAAATAATAACTTTTATACAGTTATCTCAAACCCCATGGATTTGGCGGTGCCGGTGACCATGCGCTTGGCAGCTTGTAAATCTTTGGTGTTTAAATCAACGATTTTGGTTTCGGCGATTTGGGTAATTTGAGCGTCGGTAATTTTGCCAATTTTTTCCCGACCAGTGGTGCCACTACCCTTGGTAATGCCGGTAGCTTTTTTGATCATGTCGGAAACTGGAGGTTTTTTGATGATAAATTCAAAAGAACGATCTTCAAAAATGGTAATAATTGCGGGGATTAACGAGCCTTTCATATTGGCGGTTTTGGCGTTAAAATCGTTGCAAAAATCCATGATTTTTATACCATGAGGACCGAGAGCGGTACCAACTGGAGGAGCGGGATTGGCCATGCCAGCTTGGAGAGCTAATTTGACGACTGTTTTAATTTTTTTGGCCATATTTTTGTAATTAATTTAAGTTCCAATAAACAAATTTACAATTTCCAATCAAGTTCCAAATTCTAAAGTTCCAAATTACAAACTTTTGGGATTTGTTATTTGTGATTTGTTTGGAAATTGTTTGTTGTTATTTGTAATTTAGTTTATAGTTCCTTTGTAACTTGTAAAAAGTCGACTTCGACTGGTGTTTCGCGTTCAAAGAAGGAAACAAGGCAACGAAGCTTGCCTTTGGTCTGATCGATAGAGTCAATTGTGCCAATAAAATCAGCAAATGGTCCACTGGTGATTTTCACAAGATCACCAATAGCGAACGGAGCTTGATATTTTGGTTTGTCTTCTTGAGTCGTTTTGATAATGTTGTCAACTTCAGCTTGGGAAACGGGAGTAGGTTTGGCACCAATGCCAACAAAACTGGTAACACCAGTGGTGGTACGAACAGTAACCCAGGAATCATCGGTAACAATCATTTGGATAAAGACATAGCCAGGGAGAGTCTTTTCCATGGTTTTGATCTTGGAACCTCGGCGAATGACCATTTTGCTTTGAATTGGGACAATAGCTTGAAAGATATAATCTTGCAAACCCATGGTTTTGATACGGATTTTGAGGGCTTCGATGACTTTGTATTCGTGACCAGAATAGGTGTTGATGACATACCAAGCGGCGTCAATAGGTGGGGTGACAGGGGATAGGTCAAAGATGAATTCTTTGTTGTTAGTTTTAGTAGAGTTATTTGGCATAGTTTTTAAAAAATTTTCAATAACCAATTTTCAATTTTCAATTAATTTATAATTTTTAATTTTTAAAATATTTATTTTTTCTTAATTATTGTTGGAGTAACTGTGATGGCCGGTAAGGGGATTTCAGTTGGTAGTGTATTTGTATTTATTTGTGGTACTGGTTTGGTACCAATGTAATTTAAACTGGTTGTAAAAATATAGTCAAATCCGCCTAAAATAAGGGAGACTATGATCGAGATTGATATTACCACAACTGTGAGCTGAATTAAAGTGTCTTTTTTGGGCCAAGTGATATTTTTGAATTCGGCCCTGACTTCACGAAAAAAACTGATAACTTTGTTCATGGTTGTATTGTAGCAAAGAATTGACTTTGGACAAAGAGAGAGAGAGAATTGAATAGAATTATTTTTTAAAAAATATAAAATGATGACAGAATTACAGCCAGCTGGTCAAGAACAAAATTTATTATTAGAAGATGGAGGGATGGATGCAGAAGAAATCAGAATTCGTAACAAGGCGTTGGAAGGTCTAGTGAGATTTAGTAATTTTCGAGATTATGCAGATTCTATACTTTATATATCAAAAAGAGCAGCTGAACGGGGGGCGTTATCGTTAGCTGAGAGAACAGGGACGGAAATATTTCTAGCTATGCAGGCCAATACACAATCTGAAATGGTGAAAGTATTTGATGGTTCAGAAAACAAGATGGTTACTTCAATAAAGGATAGTCTTGTTTCGATTGCTAGGGGAGTCAGGAATTTGGAAAATAAAAATTGAATAAAAAATGTGACGGGTAACGTACATCTTGACAAATATGTACATTGTGTACATAATAGAGTATGGATGAATTAATTTATACGGCGACGGATGCCAGAAACAATTTTTTTAATATTTTGACGGCGTTGCAGATGGGAAAGGATAGAGTATTGGTTAAAAAGGATAGGATGTGGAATTTTGAGATAAAATTATTGGCTAAAACGAATGTAAAAAAATTAGGTTGGTATGATTTGTATGGAGGATTAAGTAAGGAAGTGGCTAATGATATGCTGAAGGCCAAAAGATTAACTGATAAAGCAGTGGCGAGGGGAAGCCAACTATGACAAAAAAATATCTGTTGGATACAAATATATTGATTGATTTAGGTAGAAAAGAAACGAGTGTCATTAAATTACTGGAAAAGATTAATATTGAAGAGTGTGAAATTTGTAGTATCGTAACAGCAGAATATTTTCAGGGTTTATATATGGCGAAAAATATTAATTTTGAAAGAGATTGGTATCGTAAATTTATTGAAGCGGGAGAAATGAAAATACTACCATTTGACGAGAAGTGTGCAAAGAAATATGGAGAGATTCAAGCGAAGTATTTGAAACTGGGAAAATTGAGACCATTATTTGATTTGGTAATTGCTTCTGTTTGTATGGTAAACAATTTAACATTGGTTACAAAAAACGTGAAGGATTTTGAGATGATTGAAAGACTGAAAATATATAAGGAAAAGTAATTGAACATAAAATGTACTCGGGGGAGTTGAGGGGGAGTGATACTGATTTTATATATTAAATGATAGTTGACATGCACCAAGGGTAGCGGTTATGATGGATGACATACACTACACACAGTGTAATTTACAATTTTAAATTTTTAATTTTTAATCAATTTATAATTCAACAATTTATAAATTTTAAATTAAAACATTAAGAATTGATTGTAAATTTTAAATTAGAAATTAAAAATTGTTTCTATGTTGTGCCCTTATTGTAATTTTGATGAAAGTAACGTGCTTGAGTCGCGAGAGGCGATGGATGGCAAGGCGACGAGACGTAGGCGGGAGTGCGTAAAATGTAACAAACGATTTACGACTTATGAAAAAGTTAGCAATATTGAATTAAAGGTGATAAAGAAAGATGGGCGGGTAGAGGATTATTCTCGAGAGAAACTACAAAAATGTTTTGAGAAGGCGTTGTGGCGAGTGGATGATGAGAAGCGGTCTAAATTAATTGACGAAATTGAAATGAAATTACTTAACTGGGAATCAGTAGAAATTCCGAGTCGAGAAATTGCTGAAATTGTAATGGAAGTATTAAAAAGCACTGACCCAGTAGCTTATATACGGTTTGCCACAATTTATAAAAATATAAAAAATATCGCTGATTTTCAAGAGCTTATAGATAATTTCCAAAAAACAAATTTATAATTTAAGCAAAATTTCCAAATGACAAATCTACAATTTCCAAACAAATCACAACCAACAAATTGCAAATTCCAAAAAATATATGAATCTTGTAGATTTGGAAATTGTTATTTATTAAAATGTTTAAATTAAAAATGATTAATGGATTAATCGAGCCAGTGTTATCAGATAATGCTAAATATATTACGGAAAGTCGATATGGTATAAAAGGAGAAGATGGAAAGTTGACTGAAACAGTAAAAGACATTTTTTGGAGAGTGGCTTACAATATTGCTAAAGCAAATCTAAATTTCCAAAAAACAACAAACAATTTCCAAACAAATAACAACCAACAAATCACAAATAATCAAATTGAGGATCAAGAAATAAATGCCAAAGCAGTGACTTTTTATGAAATGATGGTGAGTCAAAAGTTTTTACCAAATACACCATGTTTAGTTAATGCTGGCAAAAAAATGCAACAATTGTCGGCCTGTTTTGTGCTACCGATTGATGACTCGATGGAATCGATTTTAACGACAATGAAGGATATGGCCATGATTCACAAAAGTGGTGGGGGAACTGGGTTTTCGTTTTCGAGATTGAGACCGAGTGGAGATTATATCGCCAGTAGTGGGGGAACTACTGTCGGTCCAGTGTCATTTATGCAGGCATATAACGATGTGACAAGTCAAATAAAACAAGGTGGAGTGCGACGAGGAGCAAATATGGGAATGCTGTCAATCGAACATCCTGATGTATTGCGTTTTGCGGTGGTAAAACTGGACGAATATTGTTTGACAAATTTTAATATATCACTGGCCGTAACCAATAAGTTTATGGACAAAATCGAGAGTGATAAAAAGTTTGTTAGTAACGATTTGATACCCGAGGAAGTGGTGGAAAAAATAAGAATTGCGGAGGGAAATCGTGATGTTGATGTAAGATTACGGGAAATTGAAGTCGAAGTAACAAAACTTTATGATTGGGCTAAAGCGACAAACGAGGGTGAAGGTTATGAACTAATTAATCCAAAAAATGGACAGGTGACCATAAAATTGAATGCTTATAAAGTTTTTAATTTGATTACTCGATTGGCGTGGCAATTTGGTGATCCTGGGCTAGTATTTATCGACAGAATGAATGAAAGTAGTAGTAATCCAGTACCAAAGTTGGGGATAATAGAAGCCACTAACCCTTGTGGTGAACAACCACTTTTGCCTTATGACGCGTGTAATTTGGGGAGTATAAATTTGTCGCGGTTTGTCATTGCGACTCGGCAGCTGCTGGGGAAGCAATCCCGTGGGGAGATTGCCACGTCGATGACTCCTCGCAATGACGTATTTTCGGGGTTTGATTTGGATTGGACGGATTTAGCTAGAGTAGTACATGAAGGGGTGGAATTTTTGGATAATGTGGTCGAGGTAAACCAGTTTCCAGTGCCACAAATTAGAGAAATGGTCTCAAAAACTCGCCGAATTGGTTTGGGGGTAATGGGTTTTGCTGATATGTTATTTAAATTAGGAATTCGTTATGATTCTCCCGATGGAATTATTTGGGCGGAAAAAGTGATGAAGTTTATTAATGATGAATCGAAAAAAGCGACAGTAGAACTAGCGTTGACACGGGGAGTATTTCCGGCTTGGGAGGAGAGTGTGTTTGCTGGGACGGCTTATCGTCCTCGTAACATGGCATTGACGACTATCGCTCCGACGGGAACAATTTCCATGGTGGCGGATACGTCGTCTGGGGTCGAGCCGATGTTTTCCTTAGGTTATCAAAAAAATACAGTGGAAGGTAAAATATTATATATAATGAATCAGGTGTTTGTGGAAGAACTTAAAAAAAGAAATATTTATAGTGAAGAGTTGTTGGATAAAGTGGTTAAAAACGGGGGGAAATTGAATGGGATTGAGGAAATTCCGCAAGATTTAAAAAATATTTTTATAACAGCTTTGGAAATTAGTCCGGAATGGCATATCAAAATTCAGGCGGCTTTTCAAAGATATACTGACAATGCTGTCTCGAAAACTATTAATTTTCCCAAAGAGGCAACGGTTGAAGATGTGAGAACCGCTTATCTTTTGGCTTATAGCTTAGGGACAAAGGGCATTACTATATATAGATCAGGGAGTAGGAAAAAGGAAGTAATACAAACTGTTAAAAATAATCAAGAAACAATAACCAATAACCAAACAATTACCAATGATCAATTACGAAAATTACAAACTAAGAAAAAAACACCGGAGGCGGCGAGAGGGGTAAGATTACAAAAAAGTTGTGATGCAGGAAAGGTGTACACTTCGGTATTTTTTGAAGGTGGAGATGGACCGGTAGAAATTTTTGTAAATTTGGGGAAATCGGGGGGCTATATGGCGGGGTCGGCAGAAGTGACGGGACGATTGGCATCGTTGGCACTTAAATATGGAGCTAATTTGGAAGAAGTAGCTGATGAGCTAGTAGGAATTTCTTGTGGGCAAAAAATTGGGTTTGGCAATAATATGATACTGAGTATGTTTGATGCGGTTGGCAAAGCATTGCTAGAAATAGCTAAGGGGGATCAGCTGGATTTATTTGAAGGGGAAAAAGACAGGTTGGAGTTACCTAAGAATAATGAAATAAAGACTGATATATTACAAATAGTTAGGACAAAATTGGCTGATTTGGAAAGTAAATTTAGTTCGTGTCCGGATTGTGGGTCGCCATTGTATGCGGAGGAAGGATGTTTTAAATGTAGTAATAGTTATTGCGGATATTCAAAATGTTCTTAAGAAAGAACATAATTTTTAATTTTTAATTTAAAATTTTTAATCAATTAATAATTTAAAAAAATAAATGCCAGAAGAAATAAAATTATCTGAAAAAGCAAGAACATTGGTTGTAGGGGGGGGTATAAATATTATAGTGGTAAAAGATATGATCTTATCGGTGTTGCGCACCACAGTGAGGATTTATCCGAACTGGTTGTTTATTGGGCAAAATACGGAGAAAATTTAATTTGGGTAAGACCACTTGAGATGTTTTTGGAAAACGTCAAAATTGATGGAAATTTAAAACCAAGATTTAAATTAATAGAAGAAAACAAATAATAATCGATGGTAGAGACGTTCTGCAGAACGTCTCTACCAAAATAAAATAATAATATTTATGTCAATTACAACTAAAACTGGGGATAAGGGATATACCTCAGTCGCCGGTAGGCGAGTAAAAAAAGATAGTAAAATTATTGAGGCGATAGGAACAATAGATGAACTGCAAGCGATAATTGAGGAAGTTGAAATACAAAAAGATTTGTATGAAATAATGGGAGTTATTGCCTGTGGCAATAAAATTACGAATTACGAATTACGAATTACGAATTTGGAAAATGAAATAGAAAAATTGGAGAAGAAATTAAAACCTGTAACAAAGTTTTTGATTTTTAAAAAGGAAAAGGCAAGGAAATTAAATTGGGTGAGAACAGTTGTCAGACGGGCCGAACGCAAAGTCGTTGCTTTGCGAAATTATAAATTACGAATTATGAATTACGAATTAATTGTGATTTATTTAAATAGATTGTCAGATTATTTTTATTTGTTAGCCCGCCTCCGCGAGGACGCTTCGTCGAGGTAAAAAAGAAAAAATAGTATAAAATATATTTTGAAGTAGGGTGTAATTCCCTCGCAGTGCCGCTACGGTAACAGCCCGAGCCCTAAGTCTTACGAGTATAAGAAATATGAATAAGGTAATTGAAAGAAAAAGTAATTTGGATTGGATGGTGATGTTTTGGGTTGGAGCAAACGTAATTACGATTCCTCGAGAGCAAAAATTGCTGATGGTACTAGGGGAAGTGCCTAAATCTAGGGTAAATTCGAAGAATTTTGATCCACAGTTAGAGCCTCGTTATTTGGGTCAATTTAATGACATTGAGATGAGATTGGGTCAAGTAGAGGAAGAGATGGTGACGAGTTTGAAAGAAATGTATTTAAGCCAATTCAAACATGACTATGTTTTTGAGAGTGGTTGTTTATTTGATGAAAAGACTTATTTAGATGTGGCCTTATTGACAAAGAATGGGGGAATTGAAGAAGAAAATATAGCAATGACAAAAATAATAAAATTACTTGGTGAGGGACAAAATTTGATAGTAAATATTAGTGGTGAAAATAAAGAGTTGGGATACCCCGATAATATGATAGATTTTTGGTTAGCGGGAAAAGATGGAAAAGTAAGGGTTTTAAGATATAAAGTTGATGGTGATACAAAATGGTTAAAAGACTTTTATAAAATAATTGGTGGTGAAATTGATGATCCGAATGAGCGTGTGATGTTGGCTGACCCAGTGGGGGTGACTAAGTATAAATTGGCTGAGGTATTAAATATGTTAGTTATTAGTAAGAAAACTGCCAAAATTGAAGATAAAAGAATTGAAGACGTAACGCACGAATTAACCTCATATTTTTATAAAGAATTTGGATATGCAATTTTTGAAGATCCAAATTTAATTTTAAGGTTATATTTGGCAATTGGAAATGAAATTAAAAAAAATAGTCAAAAAGGTGAGTTAACTAGGTCAGTAATAAGTCGGATTCAGGTTGATATCTACAAATTTGGTCAAATGGAAATTCGAAATATTGTGGGACATGGATGTGGAGGGATTGCCCAAGAAGGACAATTTGGGTCAAGCCAGGGCTGGATATTAGAAATTAAAGATGGAAAAATGACTAGTTGGTTTGGCTCAACTGAGGGAATGACTAAATGTGAAGAGTGTGGTTGCTGGCACTCGGGATTTCAATGCCCATATTGTGACTTGCACTATGAAGCAAATTGTTAGTAATTTATTTTTTATTTAATCTACCATGGGTGGATTTCGTATTATTTTTATTTATTTTTGGTACTCAA
>Ga0100401_1002024_pt1 | contig 16194 bp, 16 predicted proteins | sample CryGeymeta201525_FD_80421 | JGI IMG/M metagenome (GOLD analysis project Ga0100401, IMG submission 80421) | Groundwater microbial communities from Crystal Geyser aquifers in Utah, USA - Crystal Geyser metaG 2015-25 | ecosystem: Environmental > Aquatic > Deep subsurface > Groundwater | place: USA... | reverse complement strand
TCGATACCACAGAATACGCTTGTCCTTAGGATATCCTTCGTTCTTGTTTCCCATATGTGTAAGAGTTAACAGTGTTACCCTCTTACCTTATCAGATGTCACCCCTTACTGTTAACTATACAAGTCCTGGACAAACAGTAAAAAATATGCTAAAATGAAACAGCAATGAAGACGGGTGGCGACACTCCGTCTTCTTTTCTTTTTAATATAAATAATCAGTGTAAAAAATAAATATGCAAAAGATAGCATCTCTCATCGCTCGTGAAATACTTGATTCACGTGGTAACCCAACTATTTCTGTAGAAATAACGCTCGAGAGTGGTTTTTCTGCTACTTCAGCTGTACCAAGTGGAGCTAGTACTGGTAAATATGAAGCCGTCGAACTCCGTGATAATGATCCCAAGCGGTACAAAGGGAAAGGCGTCCTCATTGCAATACAGAATGTTGAAACGATTATAAGAGAGGCTATTATTGGGAAAGAATTTGATCAAGCAACGCTCGATAAAACGCTTATTGATCTTGATGGTACTGAGAATAAGGCCAAGTTAGGAGCAAATGCTATCCTTGGTGTTTCTATGGCTTTTGCAAGAGCTTCAGCAAATGCAGAGCACAAAGAACTGTACGTCTATTTGAACGACCTCATCGGTGATACTGAGGTGAAACTGCCTCAACCAATGTTTAATATTATCAATGGTGGCAAGCATGCTGATAGTGGACTTGATATTCAGGAGTTTATGCTCGGTCCAGTGAATTTTCCTAATTTTCACGAAAAATTACGCGTGGCTTCAGAAATATTTCATACGCTCGCAGAAATTTTGCACAGTAGGGGGTATAAGACAAGCGTCGGTGATGAAGGAGGCTTTGCCCCTGAACTCACATCAAATGAAGAAGCTCTTCAGTTTATTGTGGAGGCGATAGAAAAAGCTGGCTATACAACAGATGATGTGAAGATTGGACTTGACTGTGCGGCAAATAGCTATTTCAATACCGAGACGAAATTGTATGATCTGAAAATCAATGGCGAGAAACGCAGTGTGAATAATGATGAATTACTTTCATGGTATCAAGAAATTGTTGCCAAGTTTCCTATTATTCTTATCGAAGATGGTTTTGATGAAGATGATTGGGAAGGATTCCAGAAGTTCAATCAGGTACTCGGTGATACAGTAATCAATGTTGGTGACGACCTTCTGGTGACGAATATTAAGAGAATATCTAAAGCGATAGAAAAAAATGCTGTGAATTCTGTTCTTATCAAACTCAATCAAATCGGTTCCGTAAGCGAAACGATTGAAGCAGTGAAAATGACCAAGGCGCAAGGTTGGAAACCTTTTGTTTCTCATCGATCAGGTGAGACAGAAGATACGTTTATTGCTGATCTTTCTGCAGGACTCGCCTGTCCTCTTATTAAATCAGGTTCACTCTCGAGAACGGAGCGCATCTGTAAATATAATCGATTGATGCTCATAGAAGATCAATTGAATCGAAAATAAAAAGGAAAAAAATAGATGGAGATGTATTCTCACTTCTTCTGAGACCACTCATACACATACAGAAATAAACCCTCGTAGATGAATATATTTTCGAGGGTTTTTCGATGGAAATATCGGAGTCTTTTATTGGTAGAAACTTTGTATGTCTTTACCCTCCTGATAATACAGAAGTGATAGTAAGGCAAGTCCAGTAGTATGGGCATTTGAGAGGGTATCTGTCCCTGTTCGCCAGCCTGGATCCACAGTGATGCTACTCCGAAGGGTGTCTATCCATTCTTTTTGTACAGTGTGGCCATATCCTGCCCAGTACAGGAACACGATACGTTCGGCATAGAGATCGCTCGAAATGGTATCAGCTTGTTCTGCAGAAATAATTCTTTTGACAACAGCTTCTTTACTCTCTTCGATACTCTCTTTCTCGTAGCACCCATTTGCTTCGAGCAGGAGTAGTCCAAGGAGAAAATGTGTGTCAAAATAATTTCCTTTATTATCTTGTAAAGACTGGAGAAAGAGAAAGTCTGTTTCATCATAGGTACCGAAATCACAGTAGAGGGATCTGATCATAATATCATCCCAGGGATCACGTAAAGCATTCTGGACAAAAGGAGGATCAATACGGTAGGAAATATTTTTTTTGGAGCGTCCGTGCGTATTCGTATCTGACGTACGGGAGAAGGTGAGACTGGGAAGAGTTTGGTGAGATGAAAACATTCGCTTGAATGGGTCGTTCTCGAAGTTCTTTTCTTTCTCTGGAGCGACTGTTTTTTTAGTATGTTTTTCTATAAGCTCAAGGAGGAGTGCATCGTCAACACGGAGAGCTTGTATATTTTCTGGCGTATAGAAACGAAGGCCTTGACTTATGATTTCCTGAGACCATTTGAAATCTCTGAAACGAACAAGAAGCATCTCGTGTGGATCGAAGAAGAAAAGTAAGGCTTCTTGCACTATGAAAACACTGCAAACAAAACAAGCGAAAGCAAGAGAGAAATGGCTTTTTCTAACGTTTATATGTATATGAGGGAATCTTTTCACAGAAGACATAAGAAAAGTGATATGGGTGGAAGTATACACATTCTTCTCTTTATTCTAGCATAGAGAGAAAAAGAGTGTGTTTTATACTCTCTGGCGTGTTTTTTGTAAGGAAAACAACCAATTTTTGAAACAAAAGCACAGCGACAGCCATGATTTTTTATGCTAGTATGCATATACTAATTTATAAGAAATGATTACTATGTCAGAAGAAATAAAAGAGGGAGTAGAATCAAAAGATATGCTGTGGGGATACGATAAGAAACTTCTTGCATTTGTCATCATTCTCGTGTTGGTTGCGGGGAGTATGTTCTATATTGGCGCGAAGTATGAGAAGAATAAGCTCTCGAGATTGGGACTTTTGAAGAATGGTACGGAGCAAGTAAAGAAACAGAAAAAGAATAAAACAGAAGAAGTGGCTACCATCAATCCTATCAAAGAATTTTCGATGACATCATATTATGATGCTACTGGAAAATGGTTTTCGCTCAAAGAAATAGTGGTAAATAAAGGTGATATGGTGCGTATCAAGGTAACAAATACCAAAGGAACACACGACTTCACTCTTGATGAATACAATATTAAAACGATGACACCTCTAGACAAGGAAGTTGTTGTAGATTTCACAGCTGATAAGGTGGGCGAATTTGAGTATTACTGTTCTGTACCAGGACACCGTCAAGGAGGACAATTTGGGAAGCTGATTGTGAAAGAGAAAGAATAGCTTCTGAAAGTAATGTTCAGGATAAAAAAGAAAGACCTCCTAGGAGAGTCTTTCTTTTTTATTGACGAAGGTCATATAGAGTACAGGAACGATGAAGAGAGTGAAGAACGATGAAATCGAGAGGCCGAAAATGACAGCAGATCCGAGCGCTGTCCACGTAGCGTTGGAGAGGGTAATCGGAATGATACCAGCAATCGTCACGATAGAAGTGATGAAGATTGCTTCGAGGCGAGATTTACCAGCATCAATAATGGCTTCTTCAAAGGGAATACCGCTCTTTACATTCAGGTTTATCTTGTCAATGAGAATAATAGCATTCTTCACTACGATGCCGAAGAGAGCAAGAATACCGATGAGTCCGGGAAAACTGAGACTCACATTCATAATGGCCATACCGATGAAAACACCAATCAGAGCAAGAGGAAGAGTGACGAGTACGATGAGTGCTTTACGGAAGGAATTGAATTGAATAACGAGTGTCGAAACAATGAGGAGTCCTGCGATAGCCATTGCGCGGATGATAGACATCACTGATTCTGCATTTTGTTCATTTTCCCCACCGTAACTAATGGTATATCCGTCTGGCAGAGTGTATTCTTTGGCTACTTTCTCTTGGAAAGACTTGACTACTTCGGTGGCATTAGTTGTACCGCTGACATCTGCTGTGAGAAGAACAACTCGTTTTTGATCGATACGAGAAATCGAATCAACAGAAGGTGTAAGTTTGATTGTAGCGACATCTTTGATAAAAACAGGTTGCTTCTTGAGACTCAGTATTTGTAAATTCTCGAGTGCATCAAGCGTTGGGAGAGTCGATGTATCAAAACGCGCGAGGACATCAATCGTTTTATTATCACGAATCACAGTAGTAATCACAGAACCCGAAAGAGCACTGCGGAGAGTACTGCCTACGAGCATCGCATTCACATTCAAGAGTTCCATTCGCAGGGGGTCGAGAGCGAAGGTATATTCTGCAGGAGCTTCCTTGAGAGAAATATCAGAGTTGACAGTGCCAGGCATGCTATCTATGATGTGCTCCAAATCGCGCGCTATTTTATCAAGTGTTTGCAGATTTTCTCCGCTTATTTGTGCTTGAAAGGCGCTACCAGACGGCGGTCCGCCACGAGGTGCGGAAACGGTAATCACAGCATTTTGTATTGGCTGTAGTGCAGTACGAATTTCTTCGGCAATAGCGTAGGCTTTGATGTCGCGATCTTCCTGAGGCGTCAATTTGACAGTGAGAGAGGCAGTGTTAGATTTGTTATTGCTTCCTCCAGAGAACCCTCCGCTCGATCCAGCATTTCCTACGATGGTAGAAAAATTAACAATGTTCGGCAAGGGGAGGAGGGCTTCTTCGACCTGCTGTACTATTGTATCGGTTGCCTCGAGACTGAGGCCGACGGGTCCACGAAGACTGATGGAGAGAACATCGCCATCCGCAGCTGGGAAAAATTCTGATTTGACAATGCCTGTGATGGGGAGAGCGAGAGCGAAGAGAAAAAGAGCGAGAGTAGAAAGGAGTGTGATTATTCTTCGTTTTCGCGTTTCTGTGACCAAACGAAGATACTTCTCATAGGTTGGAAGTACACGATCGAAGCGAATAATTCCATGGATCAACCTACTGACAAAAGTGGCATTTTCATGATCACCTTGGTCGCGCAGTTTTTGTTTTATTTTTTCGTCATTGTCCCATTCTTCTTCTACGAGGAGTGCATTCTTTGCGAGAATATTTTTTCCATTGCGAAAATACCAAAATGTCATCCATGAAACGGTGATGAATGAGAGAAAAGCAAATAAATAGCCGATGAGTGAATGTTGTCTAATAGTAATGAGACCAATGCTTAAAATGAAAATAAATAAAAGTGTGAAGAATTTCTTCGTGAGGCGAATTCTCTCGAGTACGGCTGCTAGAGGATGATTGATCATGAGAGCGATGAGGAGCGAAGCAATCAGCGTTACAGAGACGGTGATAGGGATAGACTTGATGAATTGCCCGATCATTCCAGAAGCGAGAAGGAGAGGAAGGAATGCCCACACGGTTGCCAGTGTTGTAGAGAGGAGGACAACTTTGAAATCATTTAAAACGAGCAAAACGGCTTCTTCTGGGGTAAATTTACCCGTTTTCATATATTGCTTGGTCGCAGAAACAACCACAATAGCATCGTCGACGAGGAGTCCAAGAGAGAGGAGCAGAGCGAAAATGGAAAGGAAATTAAGTGAGGTACCAGTTACCTGCATAACTCCGAATGTTACGAAGAAAACAAGAGGAATGGCAATACCGGCTACAAATGCCTCCTTGAGTCCGACAACAAGAAAGAGAAGACCAACGACAAGTGTCAATGTCAAAATGAAATCGTGTGTGAGTTGATCGAAATCTTTACGAATACGATCCGCCTGATTGACAGTATTTGACGATATGATGCCAGCAGGGAAAGTTTGAAGCATGGCATCTATTTTGGTCTGCGCCGTATCCACGGTATCGATGATACTGCCTCCTGTTCTTTTGATGACCTGAAGAGTAACGGCATTTTGTGGGAGTGATCCATCTTCCGAGAAACGTGAATAGACAGTTTTGGTGATGGCTTTTTCTTTGACAGTCGCAATGTCTTTGAGAGAGACAATACTGCCGGCCTCAGTGTGTATGATAGGAATATTTCCTAGTGTTTCCGCATCATAGAAACGGCTATCCGAACGCACAGAATAGTTAAAGGAAGTGCCTTCAAATGTTCCTGCGGGCGTAGCGCGATTGGTAAGAGCGATGGCTTGATTGGCCTGATCCAGAGTAATACCGTAGAGAGTGAGTTTTTGCTCATTATAAGCCACTTCGAGCTCACTTTCATCGCCTCCAGAAATATTTACTTCACGAATGCCGGATATTTTTTCGAGTTCATCCTGGATTTTTTCTCCATAGATCCGCATCATAAATCCATCATACGGACCGACGAGAGCAAACGTGACAATTGGTGTATCATCGAGTGATATTTCTCTTACTTCCGGATCCTTTGCATCTGTAGGAATATCCCTTCTGATTGTTGGGAGTTTGTCTCTCAGCTTTCTTACAGCATCATCGATATTTTGATTGGCATCGAATTCTACGACTACAGTCGAGAATGAGTTGGCAGAAGTAGAAGTCACTTTGTTGATACCGCTGACCCCACTGATGTCAGTTTCAATTTTTTTGGTAACCAATTCTTCTATATCAGAAGGAGAAACTCCAGGGTAGGCAACACTGATGATGGCAGTAGCAATTTTTACTTCCGGGTTTGATTCTCTCGGGAGACGAGAAAATGAATAGATACCCCAACCAGAAAGGAGTATAATGAGCAAAATAACCACACGGAAATTGGTGACGAAAAAAGAGAGCCACGTTTCACGAAGTTGAGAAGAGAAGGCGAGTTCGTCAAGGTAGGCACTATCTGTTGAAGTTTCCTTCGTTTTTTTCTGATATTCCATAGGGTTATTTGGTGCGAATAACAATGGTCTCCCCATCATTTATAAGTTTATTGCCTTCGGTGATAATGAGTGATTCTTCCTTGATTTCTGCGAATATTTCAGCATTTTCACCACGTACGGAGACAATGGTAACCGGTATCTTTTTTGCCTTATTATCTTCTACAATAAAAAGAGAATTTTCATTTTGTGAAATAGTGAGTGTAGAGAGGGGAAGAAGAATATTTTTCGATTCTTTTGGTGTTACGGTTGTTTCGAGAGTCATCGTAATGATCGTTCCTGAGAGGAAAAGTTTCGCGTCTTGTTTTTTTGGAAGAGCCTCGATGAGGAAGCGTTTTGTGGTTGGATCAGCAGCTAGGGCAATGTTTCGAATGAGGAATGGCACCGATGTACCGTCGGCAAGCATGGCAGATATTTCCTGACCACGAGAAAGTATGCTTCTCTCCTCTTGGTTGACGAAAAATTGTGCCTTCATCAGAGTACTTCTTCCAATGGTTGCAATAGGCTGTCCGATGGCAACTGAGTCACCGACTGAAACAGCACTGTTTATAATAAAACCAGAGATGGGGCTGATCATCCTATGACTATCGAGTGTATTCGTTTGTCCAAGAAGTGCACTTTCATACTGAAGTTTTGCTATATCTCTCTGTGTCTTTGCGCTCTCTTTCTCGATACTCGTTGCACTATCAGATTTACGTATTTTATCGTAACTTTCTTTCGCGAGTGTATACGTCTTCTTCGCTTGAGAGACAGTAATGTTTGATTGCTTTATTTGAAGGCTTTTAAGGCCGTACTCACCCTCACTGAGCGTGCCTGCATCATCGATGGAGGCAAGGAGCATACCAACGGAAACAGGACTGCCGATGTTTCCTGGTGCCGTCGTGATGGTGCCGGCAGACCTTGCTGTGACTTTTACTTCGCCGTCGCTTATAAGGAGAGCAGGGAATGTGCTCTTGATAGTTACCTCCTTACTCTCTTTGGTTGATTGAACAGAAACAGTAAGAAGCTTCTTTTCTCCTGCGCTTTTTTCTTCGGGTTTCTTTCGTGAAAGTGTGAGAGAGGTAACAAAAAGAAGGGCGATGAGAACAATAACAATACTCATTTTTTTCTGATGCATAAGAGATGTGATTATTTAAATATTTTAGCGAGTTCGCATTCACCGTTGTCGAGTATACGACCCATTTTTTCGAAAAATGCTTTGTGGTTCCTCAGTTCTTCCGTACTGAATTTTTTTTCGAAAGATATTTCAGCTTCTTTGATTCTTTTTTCAAGCTCTGTAATTTTCTTTTTCCCAGATGAAGTGAGGGCAATGATAATTTTTCTTCTGTCTTCTCCTTCCTGCATAGGGGTTCTTGTGATGTGACACTCTTTTTCGAGGAAAGTGATTCTTTGGCTCATATTGGATTTGCTTGTTTGTATCACCTCTATGAGATCACTTGCGATCATTGGTCCGTTTTCTTTCAAAACCTGAAGAATGTGCATACTGGTCGGGGAGAAACCTGTTGGCTGGAAGATGTACTTCTTTGCGATGGCTTCGAACCGATGGGCGGTGCAGATGATGGGCTCTATAGGAGAGATTGTATTTTTTGTGTGCATAAGGAGGAAAACTACTTTTAAAGTGTTCTTTTATATGAAACGTTGATTTAATAGTTTATCAGTAAACTATTTTATTGTCAAGAGGATAAGGGGTGGTTGAGAGAAGCGATGGTATTGAGTACAGAAAAGAATGTAAAAGGTGTTATGATAGAATAAGAATGTTATTTTTTCATTTTTTATATAGCGCTCTATGATCGAGGTTATCAAACAAGCCGGCATCATCTGATGCTTGCTGGATACACTCATCAAGGGCAATAATTCCCCTTTTAACTCATTACCAAAATGGTTCGCAAAGGCTTTGATTATAGGCTCTATACTCTCGGTAATTCTTCTCTGTATACTAAAGCGATATCGGAACCTGGGGACCGACGATGCGTATTGGGACGCAGTCTGAGATTGTAGCTATCACGTTGGAATAATTTTTTTGATTAGAATATGAGAGATGTCCTCTTTTGATGGCAGCGAAGAATCACTGGAACGATTGGTGGAGGAATACACGACTCCTCTGTATTATTTTGTTTTTCAATTTGTGCACGATAGGCAAACGGCCGAAGACATTGTCCAGGATACATGGATCAAAGTGTGGAAACACAAAGCTTCTTTCGATCGACAGAGGAGCGTGAAGACATGGATTTTCACGATTGCAAAGAACACCACCTTTGATTTTTTGAAGAAGAAAAAAACACTTCCTTTTTCTTCTCTTCAGGATGAGGAGGATGGGTATATTTTTGATGCTTCTGATGAACATATGCTTCTTCCTGATGAGATTTTTGAACGTGAGGAATCTCGCGAAAACATCTTTTCTGCCATAGAGCGTTTACCAGACCTGTATCGAGCCCTTCTTTTTCTTGCTTACCATGATGATTTCTCTCTTGGGGAAATTGCCTCTCTTTTGGGCGTGCCTTATAACACTATCAAAAGCCGTCATCAAAGAGCCATAAAAATGCTAAGAGAAGCCCTTCTTTCTCAGAGTGCGTCTGAAGAAGAATCAAAATCGTAATAAAGGGTGTAAAAACAACGAAATATGCAAACACTACGAACTATCTTTAAAGAAATTGATATTCCATCACACAGGATTTCCCTTGTGCAAGACATTCTGCAAAAGATAGTATCTCTCTCTGAAGCAAAGATCCGTCGTCAAAAGAGAATGTTCCTTTTAGGAAGTATATTTTCTTTCGTTGGCTTTTCTTTTTCAGTCTTCTTTTTTGGTGGCATGCTTGTGCAATCCGAATTCTTTAGTGTGCTATCTGTGTTTTTCTCAGATATATCGACCGTAGCGCTTTACCTCAGTGATTTTACACTGTTGCTTCTTGAGACATTACCAGCTGTTCCTCTGCTCGCCATTTTTACTTCAGTATTTTTCTTCTGCATTTTCCTTTTTCTTTATTATACAGAAACAAAATCAGTGCATCGTTCGAGTTATTAATTTATTTTGTAGAATCATATGAATATATCACACATAACGCAGTCGAAATATTTCAAAAAGAGTGCTCTCGCAATAGGCATACTGCTTATTATACTTGCGAGTTTCACAGCAGGCATCGCAGTAGGTATTCACAAGGCAAAGTTTTCGTATGCGTGGGGAGAAAATTATGAACGCAATTTTATTGGGAATCGAGGTGCTATAATGAGTGGCGATGAACGAGGAGAGAAAGGAGATAATGAAAGAAGGAGTATGATGAATCGTTTGGGTTTTGATGGAAGTTTTGATGGTCAAGACTTTCGCAATGGACACGGCATCGCTGGCACAGTGCTTTCCATCTCAGATACGAGTCTTGTGATACAGAGTAGAGACAACAAAGAAAACGCCGTCACAGTGAGTGATGCAACCCTCATTACTTATAAGAGGGAAAATATAAAAATAAGCGATATGGTACAAGGGGAGAATGTTGTAGTGATTGGGAAGCCTGGGGATGATGGTACTATTCATGCTGATTTTATCCGTGTATTTCCAGCAAGAAATACCAAGTAATATTTTATTGATATGCAAAAGAAATATATTGTCGCTCTCATACTTCTCGTTGCCGGAGGATATTTCTGGTATAGCAGTACGCAGAGCAAAACCATGGCAGTGAAATATATGACCGTCAAAGCAGAGAAAGGAAGCCTTATGACGGCTACTTCGGGGAGCGGGAATTTGGTTGTTGATCAATTGGCGACGGTTGACCCGACTATTACAGGTACAGTGGCGAGTGTGGCTGTGAATATCGGTGATCATGTGGAAAAAGGACAAATCCTCTTTACGATTATCAATGAAGACCTGACAGCGAGTGCTCTACAATCTCTTACTTCGCTTCAAAATGCAGAAATCGGAGTGAGTCAAGCGAAGACCAATCTTATCAATGCGAGGAATGGTGGGACAGAAACAGAACGTGACCGCAATCTTTTACGAGAAAAAATTTCTGTAGCAGAAAAAAATTTGACGGTTGCTAAGCTCAATTACAAAAACGCCCTGACTGATTCTGCAAAGCGGAAAGTAACCTCGCCTATCGATGGCACGGTGAATGCTATCAATATCAAAAATGGTGATGACTTGAGTCGTCTTTCGAAGAGTAACACGAGTCAAGCTCCGATTATCATCGGTGATTTGAAGACGCTCAAAGCACAGGTACAAGTGAATGAGGTAGATATTGCCAATGTGTCTCTTGGTCAGAGGGCGACGATGACGCTCAGTGCCTTTGATGGACTCTCTCTTTCTGGCATAGTAGAAAAGATGGATGCTCTAGGGACTATCACACAGGGAGTAGTGAACTATACCGTGACTCTTGGTTTTGATACAACAGATGAGAGATTGAAACCAGGGATGAGTGTTTCTGCAAAGATTATTACTGATGTCAAAGAAGATGTAATTACGGTTCCAAATGGCGCTCTCAAGGTACAAGGCAAGAAAACATATATTGAAGTTTTGAATACAAAAAATGTTCCAGAACGACGCACTATAGAAATTGGATCAGCAAATAATACAGATACAGAAATTGTGAGTGGTATCAACGTTGGTGATAATGTTATCACGCAAACGATCGATCCGAATGCGAAAGCAGTAACGCCTGGGACAGGAGGAGGCATCCGTATACCTGGGCTCGGTGGCCGAGGATAGAATGAAACCATAAGAGAAAATTGAAAGTATCTATGATCGAATGTAAAAATCTCACCAAAATATATGTGAATGGCGATGTAGAGACCAAGGCTCTCAATGCGGTTTCTTTCCGTATTGAAAAAGGAGAATTTGTTTCTATTATCGGTCCTTCTGGATCGGGAAAATCGACACTGATGCATATCTTGGGAGCGCTCGAAGTGCCGACAAGTGGAACATATTTTTTGGATGGAAAAGAAATATCGAAATACGATGATGACGAACTTTCGAGGTTGAGACAACAGAAAATAGGTTTTGTTCTTCAGGCTTTCAATCTTCTCCCGAGAACGACTGTTCTGCGGAACGTGATGTTGCCACTGCTCTACACTGATACAACCAAAGAAGAGCGAGAAGAAAGAGCTCGGGAATGTCTCAAATACGCTGGTCTCGAAGAAAGTAGATTTCAAAATCTTTCTAATCAGCTTTCGGGCGGACAAATACAGAGAGTAGCGATAGCCAGAGCGCTTATCAATAATCCTGCCATCATTCTTGCTGATGAACCAACGGGGAATCTTGATACGAAGACGAGTCATATCGTGATGCAGGCATTCCAATCACTCCATAAGCAGGGACACACGATTATTCTCATCACTCACGAACCAGAAATTGCAGAATATGCTGAGCGGATTATCTCTGTTCGTGATGGTATGATCGAAAGTGATCACAAAAAAGAAACACGTTAATATAATAAGGGTAATTTTGAGATGATGATTATAGAAGATATTCTCAAGGAAACATTCTGGTCGTTATCGGCCAACAAAGTGAGATCAGGACTCACTATTTTAGGTATTGTGATTGGTATTGCTTCTGTGATTACGATGGTATCTATTGGACAAGGTGCGCAGAACTCTATTGCGAGTAGCATTCAGTCAATCGGTTCCAATCTCATCTTGGTATCGCCAGGAGCACAAAGAGGCAGTAATGTCAGTGCAGGAAGAGGCAGTTCTCAAACGCTGACAGTAGCTGATGCGGACGCCCTCAAGAGTGAAATGACAACAGTGAAGGCTGTTGCACCAGACGTATCACGTCGGTATCAAATGACAGCCAAAGGGACCAATACGAATACGCAGGTGGTGGGTACAGTACCTGATTATCTTATTGTACGAAATGTAGCAATAGATACTGGAACATTTATTACTGACAATCAAGTGAAGAGCTCTGCAAAAGTAGTAGTACTCGGTCCTACTGTGAGAGATGATCTCTTCGGTATGGATATCAATCCTATTGGACAAACTATTCGCATCAAAAATGTGGATTTCGAGGTGATTGGAGTGACACTCGCCAAGGGCGGAAGTGGATTTTCCAATCCGGATGATTCAGTGTATGTTCCACTTACGAGTGCCCAGCATTTCTTGTCTGGTGATATCTTTGTTTCCTCGATCAGTATCGCAGCGAGTGATGCCACGGCTGTTGCCTCAGTCCAAGAACAGGTGAAAAATATTCTTTTGCGACGGCACAATATTTCTGATCCTACGTTGGCAGATTTTAACTTGATGAATCAGGCTGATATTATCGCTACCGCTTCGAGTATCACAGGAACATTTACTATTCTTCTGGCATCTATTGCAGGAATATCACTACTCGTCGGTGGTATTGGCATTATGAATATGATGCTGACCACTGTCACGGAACGGACGCGCGAAATAGGATTGCGCAAAGCCGTTGGCATCAAGAAAGAATATATCTTATGGCAGTTTCTTTCTGAAGCAGTGGTACTTACTTTTTTTGGAGGGATGATGGGTATTCTCCTCGGCTGGATTGCATCGCTCTTGGTATCGCAGTTTGCAGGACTCACCACGGTGATCGCCCCGTCTTCCGTATTCCTTGCATTCGGAGTATCGGGGGGAGTAGGGATTTTATTTGGCTTTTACCCAGCGAAGAGAGCCGCTAATCTTGTCCCGATGGATGCTCTTCGGTATGAATAGCACGCTACCTCTGTAAGATTTCTTTTCTTTGAGCGTTATAATATATGTATTCCCCTCCTCGAAGGGACAAAAGGGGAAAAAGTATGTATAATTACATTAAACGAGATAAAAAGAAAAATCTCAGTCACATAATTTATGAATAAAATATCCCTCCGTATTATTTTAGTATCTTTTTTTCTCCTTTTATTCGGAGGATCTTTTTTTGCGGTTCTCGCTGCCGAAGAAGACAAACGCATTGCAAAGATACGAGCTGAACGAGAACAGTTTCTCGCGAGTGCCAAGGAAACTGCTGATGCTCGCACGGCGTACCTCGAAGGTTTGACGCAAAGTCGTGAAGCAGCGAGGCAAGAGATGCAAAAAGCAAAAGGTCAGTATGAAACTTTGTTAAAAAATCAACCTGCTTTGGTTAAACAAAATGAGAAGACAACGACGACAACCGTGAAACAGCTTGTTCCAGTAGCGAGTTCAAGTAATGTAGCGAGCTCACAAACGACTAAATCAGTAGTTTCTAAGCCAAAAGCAACCACGAAATCAAAAGCTTCTTAAAATATACTTATGAAGAAAAATATCTTTCCCATTTTCATTCTCTTCTTTTTTCTTGGATCTTTCTCCTTTGGATTTCTTTCTGTGAAGCAGTCGTCACTTCATACCCTGATACCGATAGCCTATGCCGATGATGATGAAGATGATGATGATGATGAAGATGATGATGAAGATGATGATGAAGATGATGATGATCGTTATGAAACAAAGAGTATCAGGGTAGAAAAAGCCCAGCCTATATACAAAACCGTGCTGGTGCCTATTGTAAAAATAACCATTGATCCTATTTTCACGATTGATTCTGATAGAGACGGATTGTTCGATGGTATTGACCCGCATCCGAAGGTACACGAAAGAGAATACTTCACAGATGACGATGATGATGGGGTCGCCAACGCTTTTGATCTCTACAAAGGAGAAGATGATTTTTCTTATTATAGTGAGGACACCGATATAAATGAAAACGGAATCATCGACTCTTATGAAACCATGGGTAGCCGCTAGATACGAAGAGAAGGGGAAGATTATGAAAACCGATATTTTCGTAGAACTCCTTTCCCAAACTCTTTCGCAGGAAGAAATGTCTTCTGATATTGCTACTGCCTTTCAGATGTTTCGTGATTTTGAGGCGAAGTTCAGTCGCTTCAGAGAAGAGAGTGAACTTTCCGTTTTCAATGCCGGAGAAGGAGGGAAAATTTCAGAAGAGCTTTTCCTTCTTCTTCAGAAATGTGCTTTTTTCCACCAAGAAACACAGGGTATATTTGATCCGAGTATTTTACCTGTACTCGAGAAGGTAGGGTATAGTGGGAGCACACTTCCAAAGACAGAGAAGCTGAGTCATGTTTTTTCTGAACTGATATTTGATAAGGAAAACCAGACTGTTACGAAACCAAAAGATGTTTTTATTGATTTCGGAGGCATTGGTAAAGGCTATATCGTCGACCAAGTCGCGTGTTTCCTTTCAAAAAAATATACAAATGGTATAGTAGATGCAGGTGGAGATATTATGACTTTTGGTGGAGATAAGATGCAGGGGCTCGATGCTTTTGCTATTGATATTGAAAATCCGTTTGATCCAGGGCAGACTCTCTCAATGGTACTGCTTTCAGAAATGGCTATTGCTACTTCGGGTTTGAGTCGGAGGCACTGGATACATGAAGGGAAGAAAGAACACCATATCATCGACCCAACGACAGAAGAGAGTGTTCATTCTGGATTGATGCAAGTTTCTGTCATCTTGCCCAACGCGACTATGGCAGATGTGCTTGCGAAGACACTCCTTATTCTTGGACTCGATCAAGGACTTTCTTTCGCAGAAGAGAGAAAAATACCAGCACTGTTCGTCAGTGAAAATAAAACAATAACTCGTAACTCTTTTTTCGAACACTATGAATGGAAAGCATAAAATAAATATATTCTCTCTTATTATTTTCTCTTTGTTCTTCTTTCAAAACATCGTTGCTTTTGGTGCTCTCAAAGATACTGATGTTGATGGACTTACCGATGAGGCAGAAATAACGGTGTATCAAACGGATCCAGCTCTGCCAGATACTGATGGCGATGGTACGGATGATGGTCAAGAGGTGCTCGACGGTACTGATCCTCTCGATAGTGGCAGTTCGAGTTTACAAGCACTGAGCAAAGAAGATCCAGGACTTCTCGGAAGCTCAGAAAAATTTGCCTGGTATTTGGGTCGCGCTAGTGGTATCCTTGCCTTCATCCTCCTTACTGGTGTAGTTGTCTTTGGACTCATCATTAGTTCCCGGGCTTTTACAAAGTTTATTCCTGGTGCGACAGCGTATGAGACGCATCGCTTCATATCGTTTCTTGCTCTCGGAACGGTAGTACTTCATTTCTCGAGCTTTTTCTTTGATGCCTTTATGAAAATGAAGGTTGTGGAAGCGCTCGTCCCATTTGTACTCACTCGTTCTTTCCCGACAACGCTGGGCTTTAATATGGGAATTTCTGTGGCTTTGGGTATTATCGCCTTTTACTGTATCTTGATTCTTGTGTTCACATCGGAGTTTCGTTCGAAGATTCCTCCAAAGGTGTGGAGAGCTATTCATTATATTTCTGCGGGCGCATATTTTCTTTTTGTCTTGCATGGTTTTATGTCTGGTACAGATTCTGAAACATGGTGGATGCGTATGCTCTATATCACCTCGCTCACGCTCGTTTTTGTTCTCGTACTCGTACGTATTCTTTCTCGCAATTTCATCCCTGCCGTCCGCGCCTGGTACAAGGAGAAAACAGGAGGGACTCCGTCCGCACCTGTCGGCAATTGACTTTTTTTCAGAAATCT
>Ga0100401_1002023_pt1 | contig 16195 bp, 12 predicted proteins | sample CryGeymeta201525_FD_80421 | JGI IMG/M metagenome (GOLD analysis project Ga0100401, IMG submission 80421) | Groundwater microbial communities from Crystal Geyser aquifers in Utah, USA - Crystal Geyser metaG 2015-25 | ecosystem: Environmental > Aquatic > Deep subsurface > Groundwater | place: USA... | reverse complement strand
TGTCTTGGGATCAGGATCGTTGAAGACGGTGTGGTGAACAATCATCTTCTCGATTGGACGATATGAACGTGTCCAAATCTCATCACCGTTTTTATCAAAACGGTATGATTCCTTCGCTCCCCAGGAAGCACGGTTGATTACTGGAACATCAGCCGAAGGAGTATCAGCGCTCACCTCATAACTGTCAAATTCGAGAAAACTCCTTATTTTGCGAAGCAAAACGGATTCGAGCGACAGCGAGGATCGTACAGCCAAAAGAGCATCTCCAAGAACAGTCCCAACCGACCGACCTCTCGCTTTTGCCTTCCCCCGAGAATCAATATAGACAAGCTTGATCTTCGAAACGGAGGGAACCTGCTTGGCACTCATTAGGGTGAAGACGGCCCGATACTGAAATTGCAATGCATCACCAGCAGAAATCAAACGCCCGTAATGGATCCCGGGAGGTGGATCTTCTTTAAGATCATCCTCCTCTTCAATTGCCCTCCAGTCGCTCCAGCTACCGGACTCTTCTTTGAACCGCACTGCGAATGCCACCTTGTCCCCCTCGGGCAAGTTGGCTTCCCAAATGGACCCAAGGGCATTAAAGGCGAAATCAGCCGTCTGCTCCGGCGATTGATGCGTTACCTTGAAGGGAGTTTTCGCCCCTGCAACCCTAGGCCTGCCCTCCGAAGCCTTGGCGAAGGAGGGAAAGGCCAAAGAGATAAGTTCCTGGACACGTTTCTGAGGAATTGAGTCCTCAAATTCCCCCGCCCGGACAGGAATGGAAGGTGAGGTTGGCCTTACCAATCCCAGAATCAAGAAGACAACTCCCAGAAGTGCCAAAGAGCTAACTGTCGCTACCCAAACTCTTCTCGTCTTCATTGCCTCCATTTTACCATCACAGGAAAAAGAAAAGCCGATCCACCTTAGGCGGACCGGCTTAGAAAATCAAACTTTCCGTGCATAAAATCTCTCTGCTTCCTCTTTAAGCGGTGCCCACCAGTCCTCATTCTCCTGGTACCACCGCACCGTCATTCCCAACCATTCCTCAAAGGAGTACTGCGGTTGCCAACCGAGCTCATCGTGGATTTTGCTCCAATCAACCGCATAACGCCGATCATGGCCGGGACGATCACGAATATACTCAATCTCACCCTTGCCCAAGATCTCAATGATCCTCTGCGCAATCCTGATGTTAGGGATATCCTTGGTCACCTGTGGTGAGCCCCGTCGAACCATCCCTCCAACAATGTAGGTCTCTCCTACCTGACCTTTCTTCAACACCAACTCGATCGCTCGGACGTTGTCCAAGACATACAGCCAGTCCCGAACATAGAGGCCATCGCCGTAGATCGGGATTGGCTTGCCCCAGAGAACGTTGGTGATCGCCCGAGGAATGAACTTCTCCGGGTGCTGATACGGCCCAAAATTGTTCGAGCAGTTGATGATTATCACCGGCAAACCATAGGTGTGGTAGTAGGCTCGCACCAGATGATCGGCCGCTGCCTTCGAGGCCGAGTATGGCGACCGCGGATCGTAAGGCGTCTCCAGGGTGAACTTATCTGTGGTTCCCAGCGGCAAGGCCCCGAAGACCTCATCAGTCGAGAAGTGAAGAAAGCGCTCCACTCCCTGATGTCGAGCCGCATCCAAGAGAACATAAGTTCCTTCGATGTTTGTTTGCAAAAAGACCTGCGGTCCCACGATCGACCGATCGACATGCGATTCGGCCGCGAAGTGGACAACGACATCACAACCCCACATCGCCTTCTGAACGACCGCCGAATCAGCGATATCACCCTTGACGAAGTGGTAACGCGGATCGTCTTCTATCTCCCTCAAACTATCCGGGTTGGCTGCATAAGTTAATAGATCAAGGTTGACAATCTCAATCCACGGATAGTTGGCAAGCATATACTTGATAAAGTGCGAGCCGATAAACCCCGCTCCGCCGGTAACCAAAATTCTTCTCATCTCACCCTCCCTATTCCTTCTTCATCTCCCAAAAATCTTTCCCCGCCTGGTTCCAACGAATGCGGTGTTCGTCGGGGTTATCCGGATTGAACTGTCGGTTGATGAAGTAGATGATGTAGACCGGATCCCCGGAAAGGTTAGCACAACCATGAGCCACCCCCGACGGAATCACCAGGAGCTGAGCTCGGCCAGCACCGAGAACCAGACGCATCTTGGCATTAGCCGTGGGAGAGTCCTCCCGCAGATCCCAAAGGCCAACCAAGAGACGCTGTCCTGGGAGGACACACCAAACATCGACCTGCTTGTAGTGAAGATGCCAGGCCTTGACCGCCCCTGGTTCAACTTCGCTACAGCTGGTCTGACCCCCGAGCAAAGAGAAGCCGGAGATCGCCTGCGCTTCTCCGTTTTCGCCAATCCGCAAGAGCTCAGCGAACGAGCCACTATCATCAACAAAGCGTCGAAGCTCAATCAACCTCAATCCGTCAATCTTCTGCTTAGGCGAATAATCTTGGGTGGTTGCTCGAATTCCCTTAAGTAACCTCACCTACCACCTCCATTTGATTTTTAACTGTTCTCAAAGCCTCCAAACCGGACATCCTCAGCCCCAGCCGTCTCAGCTTCTGGTTAGAGAGGCCGAGGTACTTCTGCCGCGGTCGCGGATTCTTGAGGAAAAGCTCCAAAAGATTCCCCCGTTTGACTACGCCAAGATCAAACCCCCAAAGCTCCGCGATACATCGCGCTAACCGATAAGGGGTGATGATTGACGAACCGACAGCATGAAAGATTCCCTCCGGCTGATAGGTAGTGAAGTAACCTACCACCGGAGCAAGATCATCAATGAAGGTTGGAGTGATCCACTGATCAACAAGCATCGGAGGGAGGTTCCCTTCCTTCAGACCATTAATGATCCACCGCACCAGATCAATTTTTCCAGGAAAGTGCGCTCGGAAAGGGAAGGCAATCCGCAAAATCGCCGCTTGGCAACCTGACAAAAGAACCTCTTCCTCAGCCCAAAGCTTCGTCTCGCCGTACCACTCGATCGGCCACGGCTCATCTTCCTCGATATAGGGATAGCGTTTCTGGCCCCCGAAGACAAAATCAGTCGAGATGTGAATGAGGTAAATTCCCCACTCGGCACAGACCTTAGCGATATTCTTTGTCCCCAAGACATTGATGCGGTAGCAAAGGCCATCCCTTTGCTCTCTCTGCTCCCAAGCAGTGTTGACGTTGGTAAAGGCGGCTAAGTGAAGAACTACGTCAATATCGCTTGCTAACGCTTGCCGAACCTTTCCAAGGTCAACAACGTCAAAGCCGTCCTCTTCGCGTAATTCTACGATCTCAAATTTAGGAGTCAGAAGCTCTATTAGCCGCGTCCCGACCAATCCGGTCGGACCAGTTACAGCAATTCTCATCTCCTCCCTCCTATAGGTTGGGAAAGTTCTGTCCTAATTATAATGTCTCACGCTGAAAAAGCAAGAAAAACCTCTGATCAAAAGATCAGAGGTTATTCAAACAAGTCACTTCGGCCTTCTTCGCCCAATAGACGCTGACGCGAACTAAGGATTCAAAGGTTCCGGCATCGGACCAAAATCCCTCCAAGAGCGCCCAAGAGAGCTTTCCATCGCGAAGATAACAGTTGTTGACATCTGTAATCTCCAGCTCCCCACGGGCGGAGGGGGCAAGTGTCCGAATGTAGTTAAAGACTTGGGCATCGTAAATGTAAAGCCCAGTAACGGCGAACTGTGATGGTGGCTCCACCGGCTTCTCGATGATCTCCACGATCCTTCCTTCCTTACTAAATCGTGGCACACCGAAACGTTGCGGATCCGGTACTTCCTTGAGAAAAACCACTGCTCCCTCTCTAAAGCTTTGGACAACTTGAGAGATGTCCGCATCAGTGGTGTTGTCCCCAAGGATCACGATGATTGGTTTACCACCCGCAAAATCCTCCGCAAGAGAAAGAGCATCAGCGATCCCCCCTTCACCTTCTTGGTAGGCATACTCAAGGTGAGTGAGACCAAGCTCTTTGCCATTTTTAAGAACACGGATAAAATCCCCAGCATGAGGACCACCAGTAATCACCATTACCTCAGTAATCCCCGCCCGAACAAGCGTTTCGATCGGGTAAAAAATCATCGGCTTATCAAAGACAGGTAAAAGGTGTTTGTTAGTCGCGAAGGTCAGGGGGTGTAACCGAGTTCCCAATCCCCCCGCCAAAACAACTCCCCTCATCTCTCTCCTCCTTTTTTATAGTGAGCTTGCCGAATCTAAGAATTAAGGTTCCTGCTTAAAATTCTACCACCAGAAACTTTTGGTGCAAATTTATACTGATGGGACTTGCCAAGGTTTAATTCTGCTGCTAAACTCTATGGTTAGACAAGAACCTTACCAACTTTTAAACGAAGGGAGGAGAAGATGGGTTTCAGGATTTACCCAGAGCCTCAATCTACCTACATCAATGAGAGAGGCGTAAAGCGTGTAGTTTGCGAATGCGGTAGAGATCTCCGTTATACAAACTACGCCCGACATCGCCGAAGCTTTCATGAAACTCCAAAGACTCTAGACTTGGAAGTGGTCAAGCCTAAGGATCCCGGAGATCATCTTAGCGCTGAGGAAAGAAAAGTCCTTGATATCCTGACCAAAGGATCAACAACCGTTCCGGATCTTGAGAAGCTTTTAGATACTTCTGCACAAGACATCATTCTTTACCTCGACGGCCTTTGGGTGAAAGGTTACAAAATCCGCCACGATCGGACAACAAAACTCGTCACCTTAATCCAGGCACCCGAGGAATTTGCCCCCCTCACAATCAAACTTGAGAAAGAACCAGAACGCCCGATTACTGGGGAGATAAACATCGGGGTTCTACACGGTACGGTCGCTGGCAGCAAATATGCTAAGTGGCGCTTACTGGCGACTGCTTACGAAATCTTTAAGAAAATGGAGGTTTCCTTTGTCATCCACTTAGGAGACTGGATCGCCGGTATCCCTACTCGGGAAAGAGCAGACGAGATTATCGGTGAGTTGGCTAACCCTGCACAGCAAGCAGATTTTGTGGTGGAATGTTACCCTCATGCCCCAGTCAAGACCTACGGGATTTCTGGACCACGCGACCTAAGCATCCTTAAGAAACGTAAAGGCTTTAATCCCCTCAAATACATCAGCGAGCAAAGACGAGTTTCGTCAGAAGGCGGCGAGCAGGACATCGTCTATCGTGGTGACCTTACTGCAACCTTCTGGATCCGAAAACTCGGAATCAAAAAGGGTATTTTGATTAAAGTTCAAAATATTGGAGAGCGACGAGCCTACGCCGCTACCTATCCTCTCCAAGGGATAGTGGAAACCATCGGTGGGGCCCTCCCTACGGTAACTCCCAGAGAGCTTGAATACGATGCGCTTGTCGTTTTGACAGCAGCAGGGGGGATAACAGATCATATTCCCGAATATAATGTCCGAGGAAGGATCCACGCTTATTCGGTTCCAACCCTGCAGGGAATTACACCTTGGCAAGAAAGGCACTTTCACCGAGGAGCCGCACCAGTTTTGGGGGCGAGCATTTTGCGAATCCGCTATGATCCCAACACCTGGGAACTTTTGGAAGATGGGATTGTCTTTGACACCATCAACCTCACCGATTATCAGGATAAGGACAGCTGGAAAGAAGATGCTTTTGCCATCGCCAAGAGCCAAAACCTTGAACTTTTACCAGAGGAAACCAAAGTCCTTACCCGCCTCAGCGAAAGAAACGCCAGTCTTGGAGAACTTTCGCGCTTAACAATTGGTGGGAAAGGAATCGGGAAAAAGAGGGGTCAAGCAGTAATCGCACACCTTAAGGAAGTAGGGTATCCAATCCTCACTCCAGAGGATCCAGAGCAACGCGCTTCCAACGAGTACAAACTGGTTCCAGGAGTAAGAAAGGATTTCCCTCCGTTTGACCTTACCCAAATCTTTGCAAAAGAAACAACGGTTGGGATTGTTTCCGATCCCCACTACACAAGCAAATGGCAGCTTCCCTCCCTTGTAAATCTGGCTTTTGAATACGCAAGGAAGGCAGGTGCAAAAGCCATCCTCGTGCCGGGGGACATAACCGACGGTGTCCCTGGCGCAGGTGGGGGGAGGAACAGGGAAAAGAAAACCTTTATCCCTGAGGGAAGAAACCAAGTAAACTACACTGTCAAACACTTACCTTCGGGGAAATACTTTGGAGAAGGCATCTTAGTTGTTAACGGCGATCATGATCTCTGGTCGTGGGATCTTGCCGGTTGGGACCCTGCTGAGGAACTAGCCCTGCGTCGCAAGGATATTCGTTACCTTGGAGATGAACTCGAAGGTCAACTCTCAGGGTTCGTCGAGATAGATGGGCTCCTCTTCGAACTTCTCCATATGACCGGAGGGGTTGCCTACGCCCTCTCTTACGGTGCTCAAAAACGCCTCGAAGCCGAAATTCGAGATGCTTACACAAGATCATCGAAGAAAATCCTCCAAGCGCTTATTATTGGAGGGGGGCACATCGCCAATATGATGCTGTACAAGGGTGTAGTCGTTGTCCATGGTGGAGGCTTTCAAGCACGTACTCCAGACTACATGACTCCCAGAGGCTTAACCCCTTGGGTTGGAACGATGATTCTCACCCTTACTCAGGATGTAAAGGGAAGGATCACCAAGATTACCACCTGCTATGTGAACCTGGCCCCCCTTATCAAACTTCCTGATCGACCTTAAGCTAAGTGAGAGAGACAATTAAAAATATTAGCCCTGTTTGCCTAGATGGCACAGGGCTTTTTTTATTTCACGGTTACCGATTTCGCGAGGTTCCTGGGTTTATCAGGGTCAAGCCCGCGTTCAACGGCGAGAAAATAGGCCAAAAGTTGGGCAGGAATAACATTTACAATTGGCGAAGCGGCACCAACATCCGGAACTTTAATCCATTCATCAAAAGTTTCGCTTCCCTCAGGAGAGATCCCGATAATAAACCCCCCACGACTTTTCAACTCCTGGGCATTTGACAAAACCGAAGCGCGAGTTTCATCATTAGCGACAAAAACCAAACAAGGCGTTCCCCGCCTCGACTCGCGACGCTCGCCGACGCGAGGCGGGCCTCCTTCAATCAGAGCAATCACCCCGTGTTTTAGCTCTCCCCCAGCAAAGCCCTCAGCGTGGATGTAACTAACCTCCTTGATCTTCAGGGCTGCTTCAAGGGCGGTAGGATAATTAACACCCCTGCCAATTGTGTAGATATGCTCTACGTTTTTAAGTCTCTTAGCAAGCGCTTTTATCTGACGTTCAGAATTCCGACTAAAAAGGTCGGAGATACCCTCGGCAGTTTTAGAGATCAATTTTCTCCCTTCTGATAACCTTCCTACCATCTGATAAGCCAAAAGAAGAAACACCGCCAGCTTTGCCGTATAAGACTTCGTTGCCAAAACTGCCTTTTCCGGTCCACAGTTTAGCATCAAGGTTTTATCAACAAGGCGGGTGATTGATGAACCAGGAACATTTGTCAGGGCAATCACCTTCGCCTGGTGCTGCTTTGCCGCCCGAACCGCCTCCAAAGTATCCATCGTCTCTCCTGATTGGGAGGCGGCAACCAGAAGCGATTTAGGAGTGAGGAACTCCTTCAAAAAGTAAAACTCCGAACCAACGGCAAAGTTCACATGGCGCTTAGCAATCTTGGAAAAAAGATAGGTCGCCGCCAGCCCCGCATGCGCTGCAGTACCACAAGCAGTAAAATAGGTTCCAAAAGAATTTTTAATAAGATCGGCAACCTCCTGAAGGTCCCTCTCAGGATACTTTGCAAGACGGGTTAGAATCGCCGGCTGCTCCCTAATCTCCTTAATCAGAAAGTGGGGATATTCACCTTTCTCGGCTTCCTCCACACTCCAGTTGATCTCCTCAACTTTTGGCTTCCTTTCCTCTCCGGTTTTAGCATTAACGATTTTGATTTTTGGTTTTTTCCGCCCGAGGCGGATCCGCCTTTGGCGGAGATTTTTGATATTTGCGAGAACCACCCCTTCCCCATCATCCAAAAAAACCACCTGCTTCGTGTAAGGCAAAAAAGCGGGGATATCCGAGGCAAGGTAAAACTCACTCTCCCCCACCCCAACCACAAGCGGCGAACCGTTGCGAAAAGCAACAATCAGGCTTTCCTTTGGGAAGAAAACGGCAATTGCGTTTAAACCCTCAAGCTGATTAAAAACCTGCCTTACCACCTCAACTAAGCTACCTTTTTGATCTTTGATATTTGATATTTGATCTTCGATAAGATGGGGTACTACTTCTGTATCTGTCTCCGACCTAAATTCATGCCCCTTACCCCGCAATTCATTTCTCAACTCCTCCCAATTCTCAATAATTCCGTTGTGGACAACCACCACTTGCCCAGTGCAATCAAGATGGGGATGGGCATTTTCATCAGTTACTCCTCCATGAGTTGCCCAACGTGTATGGCCTAAGCCCGCCGAAGCTGGGTAGTGATAAGTGATAAGTGATAAGTGATTAGGGGAAAAATCGCTGATTTTTCCGGCTTTTTTAAAAATTGTTGGCGCTTCGCCAAAGGCGATTCCCCAAGAATCATAGCCGCGATACTCTAAACGCTTAAGGCCATCGACTAAAAACTGGGCGGGATTTCTTTTTGGGTTTTGAGAAACAAAGCCAATTATTCCACACATCTAAGTCTATAGCGCTTAGCGCTAGCGCGCTATAGCTTAGATGCTAGACGCCAGCAAAGCGCGTCGTCCATTTGATATGCTATCCCTTTTCCAATAACTCAACAATCGCCTTCGCTAGCTTCGTTGGATCGTGCCTGAGCAAACTTCTTTTAAGCTTATCTCCTTCTTCTTGCTCAAAGATGTGGCGGGAAAGAAAATCCCGTCTGATTATCCCTTTCCCCTCCTGTAAATCATCTTCTACGGGAAAAGATTTCTCGCCGAGTGCATAGCGGCGAAGGACCTCCTTAGGCAGAGGGGCGCTGTTAATCAAAACAAAGTCAAAGCTAAAATCTAAGTACTCATGCAAGGTAGAAAGATAGCGACTGGCGGTAAAACCATATGTTTGGCCATAACGATTCATCAAATTAAGGATGTAAAGTTTTGCTACCTTTGTTTTCTTTAGCGCTTCGGCTATGCCTTTAACAATCAAAGGAGGAAGAAGACTCGTATATAAATCTCCTGGCCCAATCACAATCAGGTTCGCTGATTTAATTGCGGCAATCGCCGGAGGATATGCCGCCGGTTCAGGAAGAAGGTAAGCCCGGCGGATGTTCAAACGCCCATCATGGGAGGGTTCATCAATTGCATGTTCTCCAACAACCGTCACTCCCTCCTCATATTCCGCAACCAGATTTGTCTGCTCTAGGGTTACCGGTAGAACCCGACCCTTGATTTTTAGGATTTTTCCCAACTCTTCAATCGCTTTCTCTTGAGAACCAAGGATGTTAGAGAGGGCAACAAGGAAGAGGTTACCAAACGTTGTCCCTTCAACTCCTACCCCTTGCGTGAAGCGGTAATTGAGAAGCTCCCGAAGCAACCCTTCCTTTCCTTCCTCTTCAGAAAGAGCCAAAAGAGCCTTTCGTATATCAGAAACAGGAAGTAGTCCCCACTCATCACGCTCCTTCTTCGCTGAACCGCCGGAATCTGCCATTGAAACAATCGCGGTAATCTCCAGAGGATATCTTTTGAGGCCAGTTAAAACAGTATAAGTTCCCGTCCCCCCGCCGATAATAACCACCCGCTTTGCCATCAATTAATGAAACGAGATTGGGAAAAAGATGTCACGCGTCCCTCCAAGCCTTAAGTAAAGGAGCATGAACCATCCAACCACCCATCCAATTTTGAACCACTTGGTCAAATCTAGTCTTAAACCCTACCCGCTCTAACCGATGTCCCACTTCCTGGATGTCTCCTCCTGGATGATACTCCAAGGTTAGGCATCCGATTTTCTTCAAAACGGACTCTGGTGTTGAAAGCAACACGGGATACTCACATCCCTCGCAATCCATCTTTAAAAGATCACAGCGGGGAAGCTTGTTCTTTTTAAAGATTTCTTCCAATGTAACTGTATCCGCTTCAAAGGAGGATGCCTCTTTCACAGTTTTAGATGAACCTTTACCGGACATTGCCAATGTATGCATCCCGAGATTATCGGGATGGGCAAAAAACTTGACACGTCCTCTACTTTCGGCAGCCAACGCTACTTTGAATGGAAATATTTTGTCCTGCAGATAATTATTTTTGATGTTTTCTTTAAGAAGAGCAAAGTTGGAAGGCTCGGGCTCGAAGGCGAAAACCCTCACCCCAACAAACTTACTCGCGACAAAGATGGAAAACAGGCCGATGTGAGCTCCAGCATCAAGAACAACTGCTCCATCCTTGAGTCCTTTTAAACCTTTAAGATACGCATTCAACCACCAAACCTCGGCAAAGATTAAGGAATCACAAACGTCGCGCCTTAACTTAAGCGCTATTCCCTCCCTGGTTCGATAGTACCAAAACCTTGCTTGCCCTCTCTTCAGCCAACCCCGTTGTCTTAATGAAGAACGAACAATGTCGCCGAGAAGCTGAAGATCACAACTTAACTGTTGCAACATGATCGGGACTAGCTGAAAAAGGTCCAGAAGAAAAGAAGAAGGACCAAAGCCCCAACTAAAATATACTCCAGCAAAAGTTCAAGCGTTAACCGCTTATTAAGGAAATGGTAGATCGCCCCCCAAGCAACGTAGGTGACAACCGCAAGGGTAACCACATAAAGCTGCATTAAGGGAAGTTGTCGGTAATAGAGAAAGGCCCAAACCGAGGCAACAAAGATCAGCGAAAGAGTAAAAAGATGAAGAATAAATGAGATTTTCTTTCGCATCAAAGAATTCCTCCGGTTCTAGTTAACCACACCAGTACCATCAAAAGCGCGAGGACCACCACATGAGCGATATTTTCTCCTGTGCGCTTAACCTCTTCACGGGTTAAACCACCTCGAAGCATCGCCGCCTCATCTAAGGTGAAAAGCCCTATCAGGACAAAACCAAACCCCAGAGGAATGGTTTTGGGTGAGGAGACAGGATTGACCACCCTTACAACCTGCGCCAAGGGAGAAAATCCTACCGCCGTTAAAGCGGCCGGCTGGGAGATCACCACCTTCTCCTCGGAAGGACCAGTAACCGTTGTTGGTTTGGGCTCCTCTGGTTTTCCAGATATTCCTGCCGTCCCACTGGAGGTTGGTGGAGTTGTTGGTTTTGCTGCGACAGTAACCGGCTGGAGCGTCCCAAACATCTGCACCACCAAGGTAGTTTCTTCCCCGAGAATACTCCCGTTCACCGCCACAATCCCGATATCGCGGTAGCTGTTGTTAAGAAGGTTGGCCCGATGAGAAGGGGAAGCCATCCACGCCTCAACCACTGAGGCAGAAGTGTCAAAATCCCTCGCCAAATTTTCTCCGGCGAATTTATAGGTATAGCCGGTCGCCAAGATAAACTGCCAGGGGGTGGTGGAACCATCCGGTGCATAGTGAGCCCAGTAATTTTTAGCAAACATATCCCGCGCTTTAGCGAGCGCTGCTTGCTCAAGCCGATGATCTACTTTAAGAGAAGTGGTACCCGCCCCAACCCTTTTCTGGTTAGTCAGCTGATAAAGATCGGCAATACGAATATCAGTGGCAAACCCTAAGATCCTAGGCGTTAGATGATAAACATAAAGCTGGAAGCCAAGAAGAATTAAAACATAGAAAAAGAGGGCGGAATTTTTAAGAAGACAGGCCCGGGTACTTCGATCAGGATAAGGAAGGAGATAACAACAGTTCCTGATACAGAACCTTAAAAACTTTTTTGAACCGTTTTTTATTGCCTCTTTAACCATTCTACAAATGATTATACACTATAGGACGGGAGGTTGCAACCTCCATCACATTTTATCAGTTTCCGCAAGGGGTTTAAAAAAAGAAAGGCTCGGGATGATGGCATCGCGAGCCTCTTGTTTTCTCCCGCAACTTAGGCACGGTAAGTTGCAGGATCTGTTCTGACCGGTGAGAGTTAAACTTTGCGGCTTCTCTCCGTCCCCTCACTGTACTGCTTCCCCTACTCTCCCCCGTGCCTGAAGCGTAAGGTCTGCAGCTCCCAGCGAGGAGTCAGGTGGCAGCTCCAGAGGGTGACTACCGTCTGGCCTGCGGGCCGTGGTTTTATTATATCCTCAATCTATAGCCTGTCAAGAGGTATCTTGCAGGTTGCATCAACTTCTTCACTTCCGATAAAATAGCTCGAATGCTGCTCAACTTCCTTATCTTTATCATCGCCGCCGCCGTTTTGGCAAAATCTTCTGTTTTCTTAATCGATACCATCACAAGAATCGCCTTAAAACTAAGGGTTTCCGAGTACCTCGTCGGGTTTGTCATTATGGCTTTTGCCGCCTCAATCCCTGATCTATCCGTTGGAATCGCCGCTGCCCTTGGGGGTAAGCCGATTCTTTCCTTGGGGAATGTTATTGGCACCGGTATCGCCGATCCAACTTTATCACTTGGATTAGCAGCCCTTGTTGCCGGAGGATTAAGAGTCCAAACTCACATTAGAAACCGCCAGATCTTTTACACAGTTTTCTTGGTTCTTACCCCTTTGATAATGCTTCTTGATGGAAAGCTTACCCGCAACGAAGGTTTGATTTTGCTACTCCTTTTCGCTCTTTTCGTCTATACTCTTATCCTTGGCAGCCGAGCGTATACCAAAGTCATTCAAGACCATCGCTCGCAGCGGAGCCTCTTTGCTGAGCTTTGCTCCTTTGCGCTGGGAGCTGCCGTTCTTCTTGGAAGCGCGGGAATCCTTGTTAAAACCGGTGAGGCGTTGGCGCTTGCTTTTGGAATTCCGAGTATTTTAATCGGACTTTTCGTTATTGCTCTGGGGACCTCCCTACCAGAGCTTTCTTTCTCTATCCTCGCCGCAATCAAGCGGCAGGGAGCAATGGTGATGGGAGCAATCCTTGGCTGTGTCGTCACCGACGCTACCTTAGTGTTGGGGGCAACGGCACTCATTCACCCCATCACCTTATCAACAGAAGATTTTAATGTTTTTCTAACTAGCGCTGGAGCGTTAATTTTTGCCCTGCTTATCTTTACCTGCTTTATCCGTTCGGAGTACAAGATCTCTCGGAAAGAGGCGTTGATTCTTGTTCTGGGGTATCTGGTGTTTGTGATCGCTGAGCTCCTCTACGGAATGCGAGCATAAACCCCCCGCTCCCCACCGCCATCCCAAAGATCCCGAGGATGATGTAGAAGTTGAGCTTGAACTTATCGCCCGGCGGTGCTTCCTCTCCTAAAATTTCTCCTTTATCCACTGTAGCCTCGGCGAAGGAGGACTCCCCCTCTGGGTCTAAGCTCTCATTTGTAGCTGAGCCGCTGGATTCGGAAGCTACCGACCCTGTTACCTTTAGGGATTTGGTATCTGAATCAAAAGTGTCTTTGCCGTCATAAGCTCTGACCTTAATGAGATAGCTTCCAGCAACGACATCGCCATCCGTCTTGGCCTGAACCGACTTGCTTCCCGAACCAGAGGAGCCGACGCTTACTTTCGGAAAATCGGCCCAACCGGCATTCCACGCCAACCACTTTCCACTCGTCCCTTTTGTTCGCCCATCGTAAAACTTTTCCCCCTTCCCAATTAAAACTTTAAGGGAATAAATTCCGGCCTTGAAGTTTTTAAGAGTTACCGATACGGAAAACGGTACCCCAACCGAAACAGTTGAAGGTGCGGAAAAGCTTATTGTCGGTTGTGGCTGTTGTTGGTTACTCTCTTGTGGGTTTATTTGAGCATAAGGTGATTCACCCTGATAAAACCCGACCTCATCAAAGAACGCCACACCAGAACCATCAGCATTAGGCTTGATTGCTAATCTAACGGCTGCAGACTTAGCACTGAGGGGCGGCGTCAAGGTTCCAGTTAAAATATGCGCGAAGGCAGTTGAATTCGAGATTACCTCTTCTGAATCAACCGTTGAAATCTGAGATCCGCCTCCGTCTATGGTTGCGTACCACGCTACCCTCAAGAATACAGCCCCACCAGATATCTTAAGCCCGTAAGCTTCTGCATAATATTTATTACTGGAGTTAATCTCGGATACCTGAAAAATATAGTTGGTAGGGTTAGCTGTGGTTTCAACTTTAGCTGCGTACTGACCGGATTTTTTTATATCAGAAGATTGGGATAGAATAATTTTGCTGTTTTTCACCTTCCAATCAATTAGCTTTCCCTCATTGTCCAAATCCTCAAAGCCATTATTTGTTAATAAATTCGTTTGCGAAAAAGAAATTGGCGCTTGCAAGAACTGACAAAGGACAAAAACCACCACCAAAAAAGCCAATATCTTTCTTAAAACTCTCCCGATAATTACGCTATTGACCATGCGGCCGCTACGCTGATATGCTCGATTCTTGTTTCTCATCTCTTTGGAAGAATTCTCCGGCGAAGAAGAAGGTAAGAAACCCCTCCAAGCATAACCACCAAGGGTATCGGCCAGCTACCTGAATTTTGAGGACTATCTTCTCCAGTCGGGGTCGAAACGTCCGCATCCTTAACCCCTGCCTCGCCGGCAGGCAGGTCGCCACCCTGTGAAACCCTGGGGGTTTCCTGGCTCTGAACACCAAGAACCTGCGGAGCAGGATTTCCACCCAAGGTGGATCCGCCTTTGGCGGAAAAGACGTAGCTGAATTCTACCAAGGCACTCTGGTTACCAGCCTCATCGACCGCATAGGCAGAAAGAGTTGTATCGTCGGTGATAGTGATCAAACCGGAATAAAGGATGGGTTCGCTACCATTTAAGAAGTAGTAAATCTTTGCCCCCTCCTCGGCGGTAAGACCAACCCTAAGGGTTTCTCCCTCGGTGAAGGCTCCACTGGGGATGGAACCTGCCGGCACAGTAGGTGATGTGGTATCAATCTTGAAAGTAACTTCCTGCTCCTGCTCGATGTTCCCCGCCAAATCCTCGCTCCAAAATCTGACGACATAAGTCCCATCCTCCTCAAATAAGAACGGGTTTTCACTATCATACTGTAGAGTATGATAGTGCTCTTTCCCATCTTTTATGACAGTTAAGTCAGTCCTTTTGATACCTGAAGTTTGGTCAAGGGGATTCAAAGTTAGGGTTACCGGTGAAACATACCAACCATTCAATCCCGTTAAACCTTGAAGGTTTACAGAAGTAATAGGCGGAGTTGCATCATAGACAAACGATACTACGAACGTGGATTCCTGATTCCCGGCAAAATCAATGGCTCGTGAATAAACGGTGTAGAACCCATCACTTGGAACAAAGTTAGGAAGCGACCAGCTGTCTGTTTCCCAGGCTGGCTCCCAATTCCCTTCCCTGCTGTCTTTATCTATACGAATTTCAACCTGAGCAACACCGGAAAGATTATCGTCCGCTGTTCCATAGATCCCTGGCCAGCTATCGTTGTTGTAGTAAGCATCCTCCTCTAATGAGGTGATCTTTGAGGTTGGATCGGTGGTATCAACTTTAAAGAGAAGTACATTTTCCTCCCCAACCTTCTCGATATTTCCTGCCCGATCTATAGACCAAAACTCAACGACGTATTCCCCATCCCAAAAGGTCAATGCAATGCTGTAAACCTGAGGTCCAAAACCATTAATGGTGTAAAACACTTGCGATACACCAGAAACCTCAATCCCCGGCTTGGTATCATCGGTGAAAAGTTGCAACGTCACTGGCGAGACGTACCAACCGTTCAATCCCGTTAAACCCGAAGGGTCTACGGAAGTAGTTGGCGCTGTGACATCGTAAATAATCCAAGTATCAGCCCCTTCAATCGCCTCCACGTTGTTGGCCTTATCCTCCGCACTTGACGCGAATTCCCAAAGCCCCTCACGGCTCCCCTCATCGCCGAGCAACTTGAGCGACTTCACTGTAAACTCACCGTCCCCCGTCCCAGATACCTCCGTCCAATAATGATAATCCCACTCCCCTCCCTCATAACGCTTATAAAGACGGACATGTTTGAGCTCAATATTATCCTCGGCGCTAAAGGGCAGCTCAACCCCCTCGTCCAGCTCTTCTTTATTGATGTAGCGGTCCTCAACATCAGCGATCTCCGAAGTCGGCGGGGTGTTGTCGTAGACAAAGGAGACCTCAAACGTGGATCCTTGGTTCCCAGCCAGATCGGTAGCACGGGAGTAAACGGTGTAGTACCCGTCGTCAGATCCATCTTCAGCAAAATCCAAAGGATATTCCCACCCAGTCTCAAGTTCGCCGTAACCTTC
>Ga0100401_1002010_pt1 | contig 16274 bp, 14 predicted proteins | sample CryGeymeta201525_FD_80421 | JGI IMG/M metagenome (GOLD analysis project Ga0100401, IMG submission 80421) | Groundwater microbial communities from Crystal Geyser aquifers in Utah, USA - Crystal Geyser metaG 2015-25 | ecosystem: Environmental > Aquatic > Deep subsurface > Groundwater | place: USA... | reverse complement strand
ATTGAATTACAACATGTTGCGTCACACCTTTTCAAGGTATTTATTTTATTTTCAATGAATGATTCATACGCAGGCTGCGACGTGTTTTCGGTCGGTCAGCGGCTTTTCGAATAGGGTCTAGTTGGATACGCCGACCGTTCCATCACAAATTTCTGCCGCTCTTTGACGGGCGTATTCGGACGGATCGAACGGCGGTTCGAGAGCTGGGTAAATGCTCGGATAATCTCCGAAGTCATCCCATCGCTTGAAAAGCTCCTCTGGACTCGTCCGGTCCTTTGCTTGGTCGTGTTCGTGGGCAAGCGACCGCTCAATGATGCCCTTGGACACCGATAAGGCGTGTGCGGCATCCCGACACGGTGTTGGGACCCCAGCACCCTCATGCCAGTCGAAATTGTCGAGTGGGGTGACCTGATAGGGCGGCTTGGGCGGAATGGTTGATTTTAGAGGCGTGTCATTCATCGTGATTCGGTTTCTGTATTTTTGGTTCTGGATTTCTGGTGGGAGATCAGAGGAACGCGGACGGCAACCCGGCCCATCGGCGTTTGTCCCTTTCAAGAGGCCAACTGTTGGAAGGTTGGCCGGAACTGTCTTCGATGACGATCTCACGGCATAGATCTTCGGAGCAACGCTGGAAGGACTGAGCGAACTCGCTCGCCATGAATGTATCACCGTCTCGGTAGTCAGGACCGACTTCAAAAACTGTCTCGGTGCCGGCGTCTCCCTCGATCCAGGAGCCACGTCCGAGGGTGAAAGCATCCTCTTCCATACGGATCTCGATCCAGTCGGACTCGCCGCCGTAGTCGAGACGCAGGCCGAGGGCCATGCGAAATCCGGGTGTCATCATTGGCAGTCGCTCCATCGCAAAGAGAAAAGCACGTAGTTGCTCCAATGCTTCCGGGGATTGGCCTGGGCGCTCCATGAGCATTGAGATCGCATCAATCAGTTGCCCGATTGGATAGGAATCCTCGCAATAGAATCCGTAGCAATCCGCATTGGGATCCTCCTCTTCACCATCATCGTCCTCTTCGGCGTCCGTTCGGCTGGGATCGGGCTCAGGGAATGAGGGCGTGACATTCAGAATGTTGGTAGCGGACTCCGTGATGAGCACCGAGACAATGGCGGGAGTCGTTCCTTCCTCCACCGCATCTCTGACGGTAGATACGCATCCATGGATTGACGAAACGTCATTCTGGACCCATTCGAGAATCATTTTCACGCGCCTTGAAATGCGATCAGGATTGGCGCCTTCGTCCATGGCTTCTTCGAGTTCTGTGGCCTCGCTGATGAGGTCGTGCTTACTACCGATCAAGTCGCTGCAAAGCGTGGTGATTTGCTCTCGGAGTGAATCCGGCATGTCGAGGCTGGGCAGTTCCTTTTGGATGTAAGCCGCGTTTCTCATCAACTGGATCGCGAAGGCGTGTGTCTCCCCGACGAATCGTGTGAGTTCAGGTGAGGTATTCATGAGTGGCTGATATAGTTTTCGAGTTTGATGCTGGCTTCCCCGTTCCAGCGATAGGCGACAAGCGGGCCTCCGATGGCGGCGCTGTGATCGAGACAGGCAACATTGTGACATTCAGGAGCCAGAGACTGAGACGCTGGCTTGAAGTAGTGACCGAAGAACACCGGAGGAGCATCGGCGGGGTAGGGGCTGAAGAGTTCCCTTGAATCAGCATCAACCGGGAGTTCCACGATCGCCTCGCTCTCCGGAAACACCAGATCACGACAACTCACCCCATCGCCCGGAACATGCCACCACCGTGCCCGAAATTGCCGACGTGGCGTCCCAGTGTGATCGATGAAGAAATGCGGTTCGGGTAAGGGCACCTCGATCCCCTTGAGCAGTGCTTCGACAGCCAAATACTCCTTCTCACCTTTCGTGGCACACGCGAGGAGGAAGCCATCATCTTCCAAAGACCTCCCATCCAACGGCTCGAAATGGTCCGAATGCCAGCAGGCGTGGATGACCCGCAAGCCGCCCAAATCCAGCCACATCGGTAGCCGCTTCATCCATGGCAGCCAAAGCGACAGCCACTCGCTTGCCGGATCTTCCCATTCGGGAAAGTCATCCAGCGTTCCTTGGTGGGTCTTATGGTTCTTCTCATCATGTGTCCTAAGCGGCTTCCCATCTGGATCATACGAGTGAAAGCAGATCGCGTTGAACTCGTGGTTTCCCATGATCACCAGCGCGTCTCCGGCTTCCTGCATCGCCTTAGCGGCCTTCAGCACCTTCCTCACGCCACCCGGCGATGGGTGGCCGGGCTTCGGATCGATGAGGTCGCCAAGGAACACCGCCTGGTGACCTTCGGGCGCACGGAAGCCATCTCCCTGCGGCCGGTATCCCATTTTGAGCAAAAGGCTCTCCAACTTGTCGAACCGACCGTGAACGTCGGCAATCACATCAAACTTCTTCATACGGGTTGAGACTGTCACGAATACTTGATTCTGGATACGTGGGAAAACGCTGATACTATGACTTTGTAGTCATGAAGGATTTTGAGCAGCTTTTCAATGTTGGGGGGCTCTCACTGGAGCGCATGAGGTCATTTCTTGCCGTGGCTGAGGCAGGGAACATCTCCAAGGCCGCAAACGGTGACCCCATTCGTCAGTCGCAGTTCTCGCGTCAGATCAAGGAGCTGGAAGGCGTCTTCGAGGTAAAACTGACTCGGCTCATCGGTCGGCGGATCCAGATTACTGAAGACGGCCAACGCTTGGCCCAGTTGATCAGGCGGCACTTTGAAGAACTCGACGGCTTTCGCGAAATCGTCGCCGGGCGACCGGTAGCAATCCGGATCGGAGCGGCTGCAAGTATTCTGGAGTGGATGCTCATCCCCAGGCTTGCGGCGTGCCGGGAAGCGTTGGGCGAAGTGCTTATGGAGATGGAACACCTTCGCAGTGCGGATGTGGTGCGTGGGGTAATGGACGGCCGCCTCGACTTTGGCATCGTCCGAGAGAACGCCGCACCGAAGGGAGTAAAGAGCTGGGAGGTGGGGAAAATCGGCTACGCGCTCTTCGTCCCGAAGTCGTTGCGATCACAGGGAGAGGACCCAGCGAAGATTGTCTCCTCGGTTCCGATCGCCGAGCTGCTTCCTGGTGGGCAGTTCCATGAGCGTTACGCGAACTGGGTTAGCTCGCTCAAATCCCGTCCAAAGGTGCTGGCTCGGGTCGGGTCGTTTCTCCAGCTTGCACAGCTTGTCCGTTCCTCGGCAGTCGCGGCCGTTCTTCCGGAGAGTGCCATCGCCGGCTTCAACCCAGCGTCGGTGAAGGTGATCCCAATCGATCAACTAGCCGAACGCCCCATGGCTCTCCTCGCGAATTCACGCGGCCTGGACCGTGCCGGCATTCCGTTGCGTGCCGCCGGGTCGTTGGCAAAGGTAATTGAATGGAGCGAACCAAGGGTCGGGTAACGACGAACAACGTAACCGAGGGAGGCCAACCTTGATTTACGCCCTGACCCCAAAACCCGGGCTTGATTGCTGGTTTTCAACTGAAAGGGGAAGCTCACGTGGGTGGAGAAGGCTGATCCAGAAGTTCAAAAATGGCCCGAAAATGGCCCGCTACCTTCAAGCAGGGCACGAAAAAGGGAGCCACGAATTCCTCGTAACTCCCTGATTCTGAAAATGGTGGGCAGAGAAGGATTCGAACCTTCGTAGGCTCACGCCAGCAGATTTACAGTCTGCCCCATTTGACCGCTCTGGTATCTGCCCGATACCCCTCGCGAGGGGGCGGAGAAGTAGGAAGCACACTCGCTTTTGGCAAGGGAAAAACGGCTCGAGGACCTCCGATGTCCCAATTTGCTGCCGAACTTCACTTCGAGGCCGGCAAATATCGGTAGTAAACCTCAAGCATCAAGGTCGCCAAGGCCGTCCGGTAATGCTGACCGTCCGGCGTTTTATTAGCGAAAAGCGCACCCGCCGCCTCGACCTTCCCTCCCCCACCCGGCACCGGCCACGAGCCGTCCTCGGATTGGTTTTCACTGATCGCCCGATGGAACATTGGCTGATAGCGACTCCACTCACTCCCACCCCGTTGGAACATCGCCTGCGCAAGGTAGTAATGCGCGTAGAGATCACAGTTCGGCCCGTTCCACTCAAACGTCATCTTCTCAGAAGCATACTTCGCTCCCCGCCGCACAGCAGCCTTCGATCCCTGACCCCACATTTGAAATGAAAGCATCCCGACACCTGTTAGACTCTTGGTTTTGAGCGCACCGGCGGGGCTCGTCCCGGTGTAGCCAAAGCCTCCATCATCTGCCTGACGCGCCGCCACGTATTCCAGCGCGTTCTTCGCACAGCGGTCGAGGTTGCGGAAATCAATCCCGCTGAGCTTGCAGGCTTTCAGCGCCTGCACATGCCAACCGGTAATCGAAAGGTCGCCACCACGCTTGCCTGCTTCATCGTAAGCATAGTCCCAGCCACCAGAGGCATGCTGCGAATCAATGATCAACTGCCCAGCCTGCTGAACCACTTCTCGAAGTTGAGGAACATTCATCCCAAGTCCACGGCACATCGTTTCCGCCTCAGCCAGGGCATAGGTCGCAATCGCCTGCTCATACGCCCAATGACGCTCAGCCGTGCTGTCCGCCAGACGACCATTCTTCGACATCCCTCGATCTGTTAGAAAAACGATCGCCTTGAGGCAGGACTCACCGAACTCCTCGCTTTCCGGCGTCTCACAGTGACCAAGATAGGCCAACAAACTCAGCCCCGTCATCGCCGCGCGATTGCTCGTCCCCCACCCGCCGTCCGCCGCCTGCGTGCCCTTCATGAATCGCAAAGCCTTGACCACCTGATCATCTGTCGCCGCGCTCGCCCCGCTTTCTTGAAGCAAGGCAAGCCGCTCCTGCTTCGAGCAGCGCTCGCGAAGTCCTCCACGCAAAAGCCCCGACTCACCCTGACCCGGCCCAAATTCATTCCCACTCCCAAGACCGAAGTCACCCTCGTCCCCGAAACCCGTCGCATCGACCGCTTGAACTTCCACCGTCGGAATCGAATCCGGGGCCATCAGGTGGGACACGATCACCGGCGGGGCCATCGATGACGGCGCGGACGGCGGACTGAAACGCGCGACTACCGGAGCATCAATCAAAGGTTCATCAGGCAGAGGTGGCAAGACATAGGTTTCGAATTCCGTTGGCGGCACCTTAATGATCTGAAGACCAAAGAACCCTAATACCAACGCCAACAGCGTGGTACCGAGAACAGCGATAACAAGACTCGTCGCTTTGGTTTGACGACGTTGGCGGGCAAGCGCTTCACGCGCTTCGGGAGACAGTTGGGCATGGAGACTCATGGCAAATCATTGGTTCAGTTGGAAAACACACATGGTATGACCCATGCGGAATGAGGCCGACTACGACCCCGACGATTTGCGAAAACTCCTGGCGCCGCATGTTTTCGCCAACACAACGCCATTCACAAAGAGAAACGCGACGCCTGCCACCGCTCTTAGGTCGATCTGATCGAATGACTCGTTTCGCGAAATCTTCTATCGATCATCCATCATCTTCCCCGTATCAGTCGCCCATGCCTATCGACGTCCCACTCCTCGCCCGTATCTGTGAAGCCCCAGGTGCCCCTGGTTGCGAAAAGGAAATCCGCAAGCTCGTCATCGCCGAACTCAAAGGCCTCGCCGACTCCGTCACCACGGACAACATGGGCAACGTCATCGCCTTGAAAAAAGGCCGCTCCTCGAAAAGGAAATCCATGGCCGCCGCCCACATGGACGAAATCGGCTTCATCGTCACCCACATCGACGACAAAGGCTTCGTCCGTTTCAATCCTGTCGGCGGCTTCGATCCCAAGACCCTGACCGCCCAGCGCGTCCTCGTTCATGGGAAAAAGGACGTCCTCGGCGTCATGGGTTCCAAGCCCGTCCACATCATGTCGCCCGAGGAAAAAGGCAAGAACGTCGCGCTCAAGGACTTCTTCGTCGATACCGGCCTGCCGAAAAAGGAAGTCGATAAGCTCGTCAGCGTCGGCGATTTCATCACCCGCCGCTCCGAGCTCCTCGAATTGGGCGAGTGCGTGAATTCAAAGTCCCTCGACAACCGCGTCTCCGTCTTTGTCCTCCTCGAAACCCTGCGCGCCCTCAAGACAGCCAAGAAAAAGCCCGCCTACGATTTCTACGCCGCCTTCACCGTCCAGGAAGAGGTCGGACTCCGAGGTGCTAACGTCGCCGCGCTCGAAGTGAAGCCCGACTTCGGCTTCGGACTTGACACCACCATCGCCTACGACGTCCCCGGATCCACCCCTCAGGAACGCTGCACCGCCCTCGGCGAAGGCGCGGCCATCAAGCTCATGGACTCCTCTGTGATCTGTGACTACCGCATGATCGCCTACATGAAAGAAGTGGCGAAGCGGAACAAGATCAAGTGGCAGACCGAAATCCTCGCCGCCGGCGGCACCGACACCGCCAGCCTTCAGCGCATGGTCCCCGGCGGCTCCATTTCCGGTGCCGTCTCCATTCCGACCCGCCACATTCACCAATCCATCGAGACTTCCCACAAAGAAGACATCGCCGCCTGCATCGAGCTCCTCACCGCCTGTGTCTGTGAGCTCGATAAGGGAAAGTGGGCCTTCTAAAAGCGCGCCGCACCCCAACAGAATAGAGGTGGGAACGGTCGCAAGACTTCCGCTATCCCTCTCCCCATTCCCCTGCACGATCCAACCACCGGCATGAGCCGCACTCCGCCCGTAGGCGAGATCATCGACCCAAGGCGCAATCCGGCGTCTGGGGAAGCTGCGCAGGCGGATACCTACGTCATCGCGGGTAGCGGAAAGAATAAAACGACGACTAAAGTAAGGATGATTCAGAAACCTTAATAGTCACAAATTCAAGACCAACGAATTCTGCGACCCGCTCGTCCACTCACCCCAATTCCCAATGTCGCCAACCTCTTTCGCCGCTCCGTCCCTTGAGCAACTCTCTCTGGTCCTTCCTTCGTATGACTTCGAGTTCCTCATCGCCCAAGGTAGCGCGGGGGCCGTTTACAAAGCTCGCCAGCGCTCCCTAGATCGCGATGTCGCAATCAAGATCCTGCCACGAGAACTCGGTAGCGATCCCCTTTTCCGCGACACCTTCGAGTCCAAAGCGAAAGCAATGGCCCGGCTTTCCCACCCGAATCTCATCAAGGTCTATGACTATGGTGATGCCGACGGCTTGCTCTACTCCGTCATGGAATACGTCCACGGCAAGTCCCTCCATCGCTCGGCCCACGGCAAAAAGGTCGATGCCCACCAAGCCGTCGGGATCGTCGCTTCCGTTTGTCGTGGGCTCGCCCACGCCCATGAAAGCGGCATCCTTCACCGCGATATCCGACCCTCCAACATTCTTCTAACAGCAACATGCGAGCCGAAGGTCGGTGACTTCGGCCTAGCAGGAATGCGCGGCTACATCGCCCCCGAAGTATTGCTCAATCCCGAATCCGCCGACCAACGCTCAGACATTTTCGCCATCGGCATCTTGCTCAAGGAACTCCTCATCGGGGTCCCCGCCAGCACCGCCGCATTTGAATACACCCCATTGAGAGAAGCTGGCCTCGCCGAGATCTGCGACAAGGCAACCGCCGTGAATCCAGAGCTGAGGTTCCCCGATGTCAGCAGCTTCTGTCAGGCACTCGAAAAATGGGGCCCGGCGACCGAGCCAGAAAAGCTTCGATCTCGCCTCCAAGTCCCCGCGCAAAAAGAAACCGCTGCACACCATCGTCCATGGCTTGTCACGGCTTCCGTCAGCGGCACCAGCGGGTCGCTCTGGAAAATCTGAGCCGTCACCACCTTCCCTGCCCGCTTTGCCAATTCCATCACGTGGAATATTTCTTGGCGCGCGATAATGACGTCTTACCTCCTATTGATGATACTCCTGCAGAGCCTTCACGTTCAGCTCATTTTCCCTCAACGAGCGAATCGCCAACACGCAGGCTTCCGCCGCTGCCAGATTCGTCGCGTGGGAAATCTTCGCCGCAATCGCCGTTGAGCGGATCTTCACTTCATCCTCACGCGCGGCCTGATCGCTCGGTGTGTTGATCACGAAAGCAATCTCCCCGTTCTTCATCATGTCGATGACGTTCGGGCGGCGCTGCTCATGAAGTTTGAAGAGTCGCTCACAAGGAATCTCGCTATCTTTCAGGCACTGATAGGTGCCACCGGTCGCCCAAATGGTAAAGCCGAGCTCCACAAGATCACGAGCCACCTTCATCGCCTGCGGCTTGTCGCGATCCACCACCGAAAGAAACACGTTGCCCTCGGTCGGAAGCGGATTGAAGGCGCTGATCTGGCTCTTCGCATAGGCCATGCCCCAATCGGCATCGATGCCCATCACCTCACCCGTCGATTTCATTTCAGGACCAAGCACGATATCGATCCCCGGGAAGCGCGCCCATGGGAACACCGCTTCCTTCACCGAAAAATGCTTCGGAATCACCGTCTCGGTGAAGCCAAGTTCATCGAGCGTTTTGCCGACCATGATCATCGCAGCATACTTCGCCAGCGGCACACCCGTCGCCTTCGAAACAAAGGGCACCGTCCGCGACGCACGTGGGTTCACCTCGATCACGTAAAGCTCTTCATCCTTCACCGCGAACTGGATGTTCATCAAACCTCGAACATCGAGTTCCTTGGCGAGGTTCTTTGCCGCCGCATCGATCTCCTTGAGAATCTTCTCGGAAAGCGAGTAGGACGGAATGCAGCAAGCCGAGTCACCCGAGTGGATACCGGCCTGTTCGATGTGCTGCATGATCGCACCTACTACGGCTTTCGTACCATCGGAAATGCAGTCCACATCCACCTCCACCGCCCCATCAAGGAAGCGGTCGACCAGGACCGGACGATCCGGCGAAACATCCACCGCCTCGCGCATGTATTTCCGCAGCTCGGCGTCTTCGTAAACGATCATCATCGCACGCCCACCAAGGACAAACGACGGCCGAACCAGCACCGGATAGCCGATGCGATTCGCAATCACCACCGCCTCATCTTCGGAAACCGCCGTGCCCGCTTCCGCCTGCTTGAGGCCGAGCTTGTCGAGCAGCGCCGAGAAGAACTTCCGGTCTTCGGCCAGTTCGATGCTTTCCGGCGAGGTCCCAATGATCGGCACGCCGTGACGCTTAAGATCTGCCGCGAGATTGAGCGGCGTCTGACCACCGAACTGCACGATCACACCATAGGGCTTCTCCTGATCGCAGATGTTGAGCACGTCTTCCAAAGTCAGCGGCTCGAAGAACAACTTGTCCGAGGTATCGTAGTCGGTCGAAACGGTCTCTGGATTGGAATTCACCATGATCGCCTCGTAACCCAGTTCCTTCACCGCGAACGCGGCGTGCACACAGCAGTAGTCGAACTCGATGCCCTGACCGATTCTGTTAGGCCCACCACCAAGAATGATGATGCTCTTCTTCTCGGTCTCACGCGCTTCGTTCTCATCCCCGTAGCTGGAGTAAAAGTAAGGCGTGTAGGCTTCAAACTCCGCCGCACAGGTATCGACCAGTCGATATCCAGGGATCAGGCCCGCCGCTTTCCGCTCCTCACGGATCGCGTCTTCGGTCACCGCTTCCACGTCGGATTGCGCATGACCGCTGTCACGTGCGGCGGCGAGGTTGCGGGCCCGGGCGATCTGGCGATCGGCAAAACCAAGTCGCTTGGCATCCTTCAGACTTAGCTTCTCAAGATTCCGGCCCTCATCGGCGATTTCCTTCAGGTGATGGAGGAACCACGGATCAATCGCTGTGGTCTCGAAGACCTCGTCGACCGACCAGCCGTTGATAAAGGCAACTTGAAGCCAGAAAATCCGATCCGCACCCGGAACCGCGAGTTTTTGTTCGATTTCATCCCGTGTCGGCGCTGCCGGCACTTTCGGATCGAAACCAAATCCCCAGCGCCCCGTTTCTAGCGAACGCAGCGCCTTCTGCATCGACTCTTTGAAGGTCCGACCAATCGACATCGCCTCGCCGACCGCCTTCATCTGAGTCGTCAATACGGCGTTTGCCGTAGGAAACTTTTCAAAGGTAAAGCGCGGCAACTTGGTCACCACGTAGTCAATCGTCGGCTCGAAGCTCGCCGGCGTCTCGCGGGTGATGTCGTTCGGCAACTCATCAAGCGTGTAGCCCACCGCCAGCTTTGCCGCGATCTTGGCAATCGGGAAACCCGTCGCCTTCGATGCCAGCGCCGAACTCCGCGAGACCCGCGGGTTCATCTCGATGACGATCATCCGCCCGGTCACAGGATCGATCGAAAATTGGATGTTCGACCCACCCGTCTCCACACCGATCTCGCGGATCACGGCGAAAGACGCGTCGCGCATGATCTGATACTCACGGTCAGTCAAAGTCTGCGCCGGTGCCACCGTGATCGAGTCGCCCGTGTGCACACCCATCGGATCGATGTTCTCAATCGAGCAGATCACCACGCAGTTGTCGGCACAGTCGCGCATCACCTCCATCTCGTATTCTTTCCAGCCGAGCAGGCTTTCTTCGATCAAGACTTCAGTCGTCCGGGAGAGATCCAAGCCCCGAGTGACGATCTCCTCGAACTCCTCGCGGTTGTAGGCAATGCCACCCCCCTGGCCGCCGAGCGTAAAGGCCGGACGGATGATCAGCGGGAACTTGTTGCCGGTGAACTCGGCCATTTCTTCCGCCACCTTCCAGGCCTCCTCCATGGTGTGCGCCGTGCCAGACTGCGGCAAATCGATGCCGATCCTGATCATCGCGTCCTTGAAAAGCTGGCGATCCTCCCCCTTGTCGATCGCCTCGGCCTTCGCCCCGATCATTTTCACCCCGTGCTTGTCGAGCACGCCCGACTTGAAAAGGTCCATCGAGCAGTTCAGCGCCGTCTGGCCGCCGAGCGTCGGAAGCAGCGCGTCGGGCCTCTCCTTGATGATGATCTTTTCCACCACCTCGGGAGTGATCGGCTCGATGTAAGTCCGGTGGGCGAACTCCGGATCGGTCATGATGGTCGCCGGATTCGAATTCACCAGCACCACCGTGTAACCCTCCTCCTTTAGCGCCTTGCAGGCCTGCACCCCGGAATAGTCGAATTCGCAGCCCTGGCCGATGACGATCGGGCCGGAGCCGATGACGAGGATTTTCTTGATCGAGGTATCTTTGGGCATGGTGGGACGTGTTTTTTGACTGCCGGACGCGCGTGGCAGCTAAATTTCCAGTGGTCTGGCAGGACAGGCTGGAATTGTAAAGACCCACGTGGAAGCTTCGTTCCATTCGGCGGGAAAAATCGGGGATATCTCCAGCGGCAGCGCACCGGATTCCAATTAAATCCGCCCGCCACGCCCCAAAAGTATGAACCAAATACCCATCAAACTGATCGCCGCTTCGATCATACCACAGCGTCAACCGCCGCATTCAAGACAATCAGGGCAAAGACCAAAGGCACCGAGTTCCCCGAATTCTCAGCCGTTTCCCCAACGATTCCAGCGCCGTCATTCGTGGATTGTCGGTGGCATCGAAATCCAACACGATCTCCTCGCTGTCGGCGGCCAGGCGGGAGAGGGCCTGGCTGATGAGAAGGCGCACGATGGCCGCATGATCAGCATGGATCTTGTGGACCCCTGAGATGGTATCGACGGTGGTTTTGTGTGTGAGTCATTGATTTATGCAGGGATCCGTCGGGAGCGCCGATTACCTAACGAAAACCTCCGGATTCAGCTGGGGTTGAGTTCTCTAAATGAATCTTGGCGGGAAAACAACCAAGTCATTCCTCCTCGCGCATCAGCAAAGCCAACAGGCGACCCGTCCGCCCCATCTCAACCCGGTAACTATAATACCAAGCGAGATCCGCTGCCGTATTGATCCCGCAGTCGGTGAAACTTCCGACACCTGCCTCCTCCGCTTGGCGAACAATTTCCGCAGCGAAATCGACATCGTAGTCTGGCGGACGAATACACGGACCAAGCACCCCCACCACATCCCCCGGGCGGGTCCCGTAAAGCTCCGTCATCTTCCGCAGCCCCTCTTCCAAAATCCCAAGCTCGGTTCCCTTTCTCCCGGAATGCAGCAGTCCGATCGCACCCGTCCGCTGATCCGCCAAATAGATCGGACCACAGTCGGCCACATAGATCCCCAGCACCTGACCAGGCTCTGCCGTTACCAGTCCATCGACGTCCGGCATTTCTGCAGGGCCTCCACGACCCACTTCTACGATGGCATTTCCATGGACCTGTTCGGCACGCCACCAATCGTCTTTTCCAAATACCTCACGCACCCGCGAATGATGATGCGGCCAGAGGCGATCAAGCACCTCATCACGATCCGCATCCACGTCGACACCATCGACCCGATGCACGAAGTCTGCCCGAAAACCAGGAATCCGATTCAATAGGTCCAAAAAAGAGAGCGCCCCCGTCACGGCACTAACGTAACGAGGGCGCTATCGAATCAGCAATTGGGGGCTATGTCAGCAGATTCGATGCTCACGCGATGGCGCGGCTCTTTAGGGCCCGCTTCGTGTGCTCAACGGCATCTGCTTGGTCCTCATCCATTTCGGACAAGATTCCAGCAAGGTCCGACGCAATTTCAGAACGCATTTTCGATACAAGTCCGACACCCTTTTGAGTGATGCGAACCATAATCTTACGGCGGTCTTCAGCGGCGTGAACCCGTTCGACGTAACCCAACTTTTCCAAACGATCGACGAGACCAGTGGCCGCAGCGGTCGAGTGACCCATCTTCTTCGCGATATCCGACATGGTCAGATATTCTTCGCTGGAAAGATAGGCCAGAAGGAAGAACTGAGGGAACGACACGTTGCCTTTGTTGAGTTCCGTCGAGAGGTTTAGGATGCAACTGCGTTGCGTAAACAAGACGAAGTCAGCGAGGCGATCTGCATCTGCATGCAGGTTTGGTCCGTTAGGACCGGGGGTGGTCAATTTCATGGCTGGTTGTAGTATTCATGTTTCGGGACATGTAAGGGAGCACAGCCATTGCGAAGACCAAGCTAGCAAGAAGACCGGACATTACACAAGAGCTAAATTACAAAAACAGCGCGGTATTGCGGACGCTTTTTTTAAAACACTGAAAATCAGTGGCTTTCATTACCGAATTTGTTCAAATTTTACCCTTTCTCCTCCGTTCGGGTGTCGCTTTCTTTCAAACTTCCCTCCTCTTTCTCCGGCTCTACTTCCTTCAAAGGCCGGGCATAGACCTGATCACCAACCTTCAATTCTCCTGATTTCCAATCAGCAGCCGTGTATCGCCCCATCCTTTCCCCGCTGACCATCAAGGTCGCGGAACGTTCGTTCTCCCCCCCGAAACTGGAAAGCAGCAGATCGTCACCAAGCCTCCACTCGCCGTATCCCTCAATCAGCACAAAGCGCTCCTTCTCATTGATCGACGCAATCCGCCCCACCAACTTCGGTGCCGTCGCCGAAGGCCTCTCCTTTTCTTCGTCCCCCTTGTCCCCACCGATGAACCCACAGGAGACCATGGTCAGAAGCCAAGCTAGGGCCGATACTCGATACCAATTCATACCAACCCAAGCGACACCCCCGGACATCTCCGTGCAAGTCTCACATCTGCTTGATTTTTTTATATCGGAACCATTGACGAGCATCGGCGCTTGTGGTTCAACCTGCGCCAGACGCAAGTCTCCATTGGATCGGTGGCTGAGTGGTCGAAAGCACACCTTTGCTAAAGGTGCGTACCCTAAAAGGGTACCCAGGGTTCGAATCCCTGCCGGTCCGCCATCACCCGACTCCAGTCTGCTGGGGTCGGGTGATGGCGTTTCCGGGGGGGGAGGCAGCTCCTACCGAAGCATCGCGAAGGTGGGTTTGAATTCGGCAGCGGTCAGTGACCGCGACCCCACCCGCTCGCGGGCCGCGAGCCAAAAAGGAATGACCGGAGTGGAACGGAGGCAATTCCTCCCGGTCCGCCATCCCAGTTTTCTGCCTCTCCGCTACAGAGACGAGAATCGGAGACAATTCATCCGGCCAACCTCAGGATTTTTTCAGGTCGCCTTTTTCATCCCCATTCGCGGTGTCGAAGTGGCACCCACCGATTCTGGGCTTCGCGGTTACTCCGGGCCACTCTTGTGATTTGACTCAGAAGTGTTCGTAACCTTGGCCCATGGATGATCCTTTAGTCGCTCAACAAAAATCTTGTTGATGATTTCTTTCCCTTTTTGGGTTTGCGGTTCGAGGAAGACAAGGTCGCTAATCACCACGAACGTGAATCCATCGAGCATCTCACCATTCTCGGGATTAAAATGCGATCCTCCTTTTGGGTCAGGCTTGTCCAGGTGAAGTGCGTCAATGTCTTTCCATTTGTTATCTTTCCAAAGAGGATAGAAGTCATCGAATAACTCAATCAAAATGCGCTTGGTTTTGTCGGGATCTTGAACATGAGCTACAAGTTTTCCGTCGCGGTAAACCTTGAGGAAGCTGATGGTTTCTTGTTTCCCAAAGGCCACTTCAAAAGTTTTTCCTTTGTGCGTATCGAGGGCAATGCCTTTGTTCGACTGAGCTTCCAAACACCCTACTGAGATCCCAAAAGCTACCGAAAGAAGTCTGAGTGTTCTTTTCATCATTCGAAGTCAGGTCCGATAACTTTTTCTTCGCCCTTCTCGCCGGTCGTCGATCGCCTAGCATAGCCAAATATATGAACATACCCTGGCGAATCAAATTCCGTGTTCTGATCATAAACAATACCTGAAGAAACATCGATAACGAACTGAGGCAACTTGAAGGGTTTATCGCCCATTTTCAGATTTTGGGCAGATTGCATGTCGTCCTCGCTAGGACCGGAACCTAGTAAGAATGGGTTACCTTGATACCAATGATGTAGCGGTGGATGCGTGTGAAATGCAGCAACGATGAACGTCCCTGTTTTGTCGGGTGTGACATATGGGTTGGTTTCCTTCTTGGGAGGCGTTAAATTCATTTGGACTTCATCAAGGCCATCCGCCGGCCCTTTGACAGGCCCCTTGGCGTGGAAAGGAACCTCGTAACTGTTCGTCTCCGAATTGAAGTAAATGAAAGCGCCATATTCTGCAACTCTGCCTGTTCCACTGAAGGTATCCGCAGTGTCTTTGGTATTTTCCCAGTACCGCTTCATAGCCTTCTGAACAGTTTCATCCTCCAGTATTTCCCCGGCAGTCGGGAACCTGACTTCCATTTCTTCCCACTTGGCCTCATACCACTCTTTCTCGATTCCGTCCCATCCTTCTGCCCGCATGCTCATGCAGTTCGAAATACCGCATTTCTTGCTGACTGTGTCGCCTTCAGTGTTTTTGTAGAGCCAAACGACCGGCTGAGGAACATCGGCGAAGTTGTTTCTGGCCTGCATCTTCATTCTCGACCACGAGAATCGCCGGTCATGATTTTCTCGGCATACGTGGAATGTGTTCTCGTCCCCAATGAGATGAAGAGGATGCTTGATGTATAGTTTGACGGCTCCAGCAACAATGGCTTCCTGCTGCGGATTCTCCGGGTCGTCGCCTCCCCCTACGGGAGGGTCCATACAGTCTTCCGGAGGGAAAACTACTAGCTCGTCCTTGATGTCATTACAATGGGGCTCGGGCTCTTCGATGTCCTCTGGGTTGGCTACATCCAGGTTGCCTTGCTGTCCATTGACATCATTAGGGGCTTCTTCATCGGACGCAGGATCACTACCCGCATTCACCTCGTCCCCGTCTTCATGGCCATCATCGTCGCTATCGTCGTCCGTCGGGTCAGTGCTTGCCAGCTGCTCACCGAATAGGCTGAAGTTATCTGTATCGCTGTCACTATCTCTAAGGTCAGAATTGTCAATCAGTGGATCAAGTGGCGGAGAATGCGCTGAAAAAGTTACCTCGAATCCATCGGATAGGTCATCATTGTCAGTATCGTAAAGATCGACCCGAGTACTGATAGTGATCTCAGAAATATTGCTCAGGCCGTCCAGATCGAGATCGTCGTTCCGGTCGTCTACAAACACGTTCAATCCAATATCCACTTCCCAAACATCGGGCATGGCGTCGGAGTCGCGATCGGAGCTGAAACCACTATTGCTAGTGAATGGGTCCAAGCCCTCATTCAGCCAAGTTCCGAGCACAAATTCAGCTCGGTCACTATAGCCATCCCCATCGGTATCTTCGGATTGAGAAGACGTCCCAAGAACAGCTTCTTCGAAGTTCTTCAAACCGTCCGCATCATCATCCTCCAAATTAGAGTAGCTAAGGCAGCGCTAAACAATAAACTACCGGACTCACCTATTCATTTGGATGAATTTCATAATTCCACTCACCATGGAACTTGTTGCGCTTGATGGTTATTTCGCCGAATTCTTCAGCAGTGAT
>Ga0100401_1001995_pt1 | contig 16307 bp, 14 predicted proteins | sample CryGeymeta201525_FD_80421 | JGI IMG/M metagenome (GOLD analysis project Ga0100401, IMG submission 80421) | Groundwater microbial communities from Crystal Geyser aquifers in Utah, USA - Crystal Geyser metaG 2015-25 | ecosystem: Environmental > Aquatic > Deep subsurface > Groundwater | place: USA... | reverse complement strand
TTCTTCGACCTGCGGCTGACGCGCACGGTGATCGAGCCGAACGACCTGATCGGCATCTGGCTGACGGCGGCGATGCTGGGGCTGTTCTCGGTGGGGCTGGCGGCGAGCCTGCTGCGGGTGTGGCGCAGCGGCATCCTCGCCGACGTGATGCAATCGACCACCAAGGTCACCTGCATGGTGTTCGTGATCCTGATCGGCGCGCAACTGTTCAACCTCACTTTCCGCGGCCTCGGCGGCGAGGACACCGTGCACGAGATCCTGTCCGCCGTGCCGGGCGGCGCCTTCGGCGCCATGTTCGCCGTGATGCTGGTGATGTTCGTGCTGGGGTTCTTCCTCGATTTTCTCGAGATCGTGTTCGTGATCGTGCCGATCATGTCGCCGACGCTGTTCATGCTGGGGCTGGACCCGATCTGGGTGGCGATCATGATGGCGGTGAACCTGCAGACCAGTTTTCTGACGCCGCCGTTCGGCTTTGCGCTGTTCTACCTGCGCGGCGTGGCGCCGCCCGAGATCAGCACCATGGACATCTATCGCGGCGTCATCCCGTTCGTGATCATCCAGATCCTGGCGCTGGCGCTGCTGGCGCTGTTCCCGGCGCTGGCGACGTGGCTGCCCGGCGTGGTGTTCGGGTGACGCGCGCCGCCGCCGCGCCGCAGCTCTGACGCCGCCCGTGGAAGCGGCGGCGTGGCGCCATGAGTTGCGCGCGCTGCTGCGGCTCGGCGGGCCGCTGGTGGCGGCGCAGCTCGCCACCATCGCGCTGACGGCGACCGACGTGGTGATGACCGGCTGGCTCGGCCCGGCGCCGCTGGCCGCGGGGTCGCTGGCCTCGTCGCTGATCTTTCCGTTCGTGATGTTCGGCTCCGGCGTGGTGATGGCGGTGGCGCCGATGGCGGCGCAGGCGCTGGGCGGGCTGCGGCGGCGCGACGTGCGGCGCAGCGTTCGGCAGGGCCTGTGGATGGCGCTGACGCTTGCGGCGCTGAGCATTCCGCTGCTGCTGCAGGCCGAGACGCTGCTGGTCGCGCTGGGACAGGACGCGGCGCTGGCGGCGCTGGCGCAGGACTATGTCGCCGCAGCCGCGTGGCATCTGGCCCCGGCGCTGTGCTTTGTCGCGCTGCGCAGCTTTCTGGCGGCGCATGGCGACACGCGGACCGTGATGCTGGTCACGCTGGCGGGCGTGGCGGTGAACGCGCTGGGCAATTACGCGCTGATGTTCGGCCATTTCGGCCTGCCGAGGCTTGAGCTGTTCGGCGCCGGGATCAGCACCACGCTCACCCATCTGGCGATGCTGTCGCTGCTGGGCTGGCGCACGACGCGGCGCTGGCGGCGCTATGCATTGCTGGCGCGGTTCTGGCGCGCGGACTGGCCGAGGTTTTTCGCGATCCTGCGCATCGGCGCGCCGATCGGGCTGATGCTGGCGGCGGAGACCGGTCTGTTCTCCGCCGTCGCGCTGCTGGTGGGCTGGCTGGGGCCGGACGCGCTGGCCGCGCACGCCATCGCGCTGCAACTCGCCGCCATCGCCTTTATGGTCCCCTTGGGCCTGAGCCACGCCACCACCGCGCGCGTCGGGCTGGCGTTGGGCGCTGGCGATCCGGCGCGGATGCGGCGCGCGGCGTGGGCGTCGCAGGCGGCGACCACGGCGTTCATGAGCACGACTGCGGTGTTGTTCTGGCTGGCGCCGCGCGCGCTGATCGGGCTGTTTCTCGACCCTCTCGACCCTGCTGCTGCGGCGCCGTTCGCGCTGGCGGTCGGCTATCTGGGGGTGGCGGCGCTGTTCCAACTGGCCGATGGCGCGCAGGTCAGCGCGGCGGCGGCGCTGCGCGGCATGGGCGACACGACGGCGCCGATGGCCGCCGCGATCGCGGGCTACTGGCTGATCGGTTTTCCCGCCGCCTGGGCGCTTGGCTTTCCCGCCGGGCTGGAGGGGCTTGGCGTCTGGCTCGGCCTCGCGCTCGGCCTCGCCACCGCCGCCGCGCTGCTGATCGCGCGGCTGGCGGTCAGGCTGGCGCGGGCGGAGACACCGCCCGCGTGAACGGCGTCAGCCGCGCGCCGACCCCACCGCGCGCCACGCCAGCGGAAACAGCATCGCCGCCAGCGCCGTCTTCAGCACCGCGCCCGGCAGGAACGGCCACAGCCCCCAGTCGAGGATCGGCTTGTCCCAGCCGTAGAGCGCGCCCAGCCACAGCACGCCCGGAACCAGAATGATCGCGTTGCCGACCGCCATCGAGACCAGCGTCTTGCCCAGCGAGCGGTCCCAGCCCCGCGCCGCCATCGCGCCCATGAACGCCGCCGCCAGCACGAAGCCCAGCAGATACCCCGCCGTGCCGCCCATCATGTAGCTCACGCCATAGACCTCGGCCGACGAGTTGGTGAACACGTCCAGGCCTGCGGCGCCGACCAGCAGATACGCGAGCATCGTGACCACGCCCAGCCGCGCGCCATAGGCGGCGCCGACCGACAGCACCACGAAGGTCTGCATGGTGATCGGCACCGGCCACATCGGAACCTTGATCTTGGCCGCCACCGCCATCGCCGCGACGCCCAGCGCCACCAGCGCGGCGCGCTTCACCCACAACGCCGCGCCGCTGGCCGGAGCCACGGTCTCGCTGAGCACTTTCGACATTCGCGCAGTCCTCTGACTAATGATCTTGCGCGCAGGTTATGCGCCCGGCGCGCGCCCGACAAGCGTTGCTTCTCCCGGCCGCTCTGCGGGGCTTGCGCGCAGATAGAGCGCCGTGGAGGCGTAGTTCTTGCGCGGTCCGGTGACGCGCCAGTGGGTGTGCCAGCTTTCAGCCGCGAAGCTGTAGCGCACGGCGTAATGGTCCTCTCCGCACTGGTGGCTGTCGGCGCATTGCGTGCGCGCCCAGTCGAAACGGTGAAACGGGGCGCCGTCCTCATAGAGCACCGCGACGCCGCTCGCCCCCTCCAGCCGCCACAGATAGACCCGCGCGGCGGTCATCTTCGCCTGACCCAGCTTCAGCAGCCCCTGCTCGCCATAGCGCAGGCCCTCGCCGTCGGGCGTGATGCGCGCCAGCCCGCGGAAACGGCCCGAGGGACCGCCGCCCATGTCCTCGATGTCGCGCGTCACGCTCCAGACGCCCGCGAACCGCTGATGCGTTGTCAGAACCATGCGGCGGTGCTACCCCGCCCGGCATCCGCCCGCAACGCCCTCCGGAGACGCGCCCGATGGTTCCCCGCTATTCCCGCCCGCAGATGGTCGCGATCTGGTCGCCGGAGACCAAATACCGCATCTGGTTCGAGATCGAGGCCCATGCGGCGGACGCGCAGGCGGCGCTTGGGGTGATCCCGAAATCCGCCGCCGAGGCGGTGTGGCGGGCGAAGGACGCAACCTTCGACGTGGCGCGCATCGACGCCATCGAGGCGGAGGTGAAGCACGACGTGATCGCCTTCCTCACCCATCTGGCCGAGCATGTCGGCGAGGAGGCGCGCTTCGTGCATCAGGGCATGACCTCGTCGGACGTGCTCGACACCTGCTTCAACGTCCAGCTGACGCGGGCGGCGGACATCCTGCTGGCCGATCTCGACGCGCTGCTGGCGGCGCTGAAGCGGCGCGCCTTCGAGCATCGCGACACGGTGTGCATCGGGCGCAGCCACGGCATTCACGCCGAGCCGACCACCTTCGGCCTCAAGCTGGCGCAGGCCTACGCGGAATTCAGCCGCTGCCGCGCCCGGCTGGTCGCGGCGCGCGCCGAGGTGGCGACCTGCGCCATCTCCGGCGCCGTGGGCACCTTCGCCAACATCGACCCGTCGGTGGAGGCGCATGTCGCGGAAAAGATGGGGCTGACGCCTGAGCCGATCTCGACGCAGGTGATCCCGCGCGACCGTCACGCGATGTTCTTCGCCACGCTGGCGGTGATCGCCTCCAGCATCGAGCGGCTGGCGACCGAGGTGCGCCACCTGCAGCGCACCGAGGTTCTGGAGGCGGAGGAGTATTTCTCGCCGGGCCAGAAGGGCTCCAGCGCCATGCCGCACAAGCGCAACCCGGTGCTGAGCGAGAACCTCACCGGGCTGGCGCGGCTGGTGCGCGGCTATGCGGCGCCGGCGATGGAGAACGTGGCGCTGTGGCACGAGCGCGACATCAGCCACTCCTCGGTGGAGCGCGCCATCGGCCCCGACGCCACCATCACGCTCGACTTCGCGCTGGCGCGGCTCACCGGGCTGATCGACAAGCTGGTGGTCTATCCCGAGACCATGCTGCGCAACATGAACAAGTTTCGCGGCCTGATCCATTCGCAGCGGGTGATGCTGGCGCTGACGCAAAAGGGCGTCAGCCGTGAGGCGGCCTATGCGATGGTGCAGCGCAACGCGATGAAGGTGTGGGAGCACGGCGCCGACTTCGAGACCGAACTCAAGGCCGACCCGGAGGTGACGGCGGCGATGAGCGCGGGCGAGATCGCCAGCCACTTCGACCTCGCCCACCACACCGCCCATGTGGAGACGATCTTCAGACGCGTGTTCGGCGCCTGACTATCGCGCCAATTTGCCGCGCATCGCCCGCGCGATGAACCATGCGACCGGTGCGGCGGCGAGCGCGCCGATGATTGCGGCGGCGGAGATCGCCTGCCCGTTCGAAAACGCAGGGATCACCAGCGTGACCGCGACCAGCACGCCCATCAGGGTCGGCGCGACGATGACATAGAGCAGAACGGCGATCTTGAGCATATCGGGATCCCCCATGCGACGTTGCGCATATTATCGCCGCGACCGACCGTTCGCGCCTTGATCCAGCGCAAATCGCGCCGCCCGCGCCGACGCTGGACAAGCCGCCGCCGCCGGGCCGATAACCGGCTGCGGCGAGCGGGATACGGGGGCGGCTCATGGCGTCAGCGACTGAGACGGACGCAGGCGCCGCGCAGGCGGCGCCGGGCTGGCTCGCGCGGCGGCCGCGGCTGGCGATGATCCTTGCGTTCCTGGCGGCGCTGGCGGTGTTTCTGCCCGGTCAGACGACGCTGCCGCCCACCGACCGCGACGAGGCGCGCTTCGCCCAGGCCAGCCGCCAGATGCTGGAGAGCGGCGATTTCCTCGACATCCGTTTCCAGGAGACGACGCGCTACAAGAAACCCGTTGGCGTCTATTGGCTGCAGGCGGCGGCGGCGTCGGTCGCGGGCGGGGCGGAGGCCGGGATATGGGCCTATCGCCTGCCGTCGCTGCTGGCGGCGGCGCTGGCCGTGGCGCTGACCGCATGGGCGGCGCGGCCGCTGACCGGGGCGCAGGCGGGGCTGCTGGCGGCGGGCCTGATGGCGAGCTGCGTGATCCTCGGCGTCGAGGCGCGGCTGGCCAAGACCGACGCGGCGCTGCTTGCGACGACGCTGCTGGCGATGGGCGCGCTGGCGCGCATCCTGTTCGACGGCGGCGGGCGGCGCTGGCCGCTGGTCTTGTGGGCGGCGATCGGCGCAGGCGTGCTGATCAAGGGGCCGATCATCCTGCTGCCGGTGGCGGGCGCGCTGCTGGGCGTGATGCTGGCGCGGCGCTCGGTCGCGCCGCTCGGCGCGATCCGCCCCGCGCTGGGCCTCGCCGTGGTGGCGGCGGTGGCGGCGCCGTGGCTGATCGCGATCACGCTCAAATCGGACGGCGCGTTCTTGACCCAGTCGGTCGGGCGCGACATGCTGGGCAAGCTCGCGGGCGGGATGGAGTCGCACGGCGGCCCGCCGGGCTGGCACCTGGTCGCCGCGCTCGGCGTGTTCTGGCCCTGGGCGATTCTGGCGCCGGTCGCCGCGCCCTGGGTCTGGCGGCGGCGGCGCGATGCGGGCGTCGCCTTCCTGCTCGGCTGGGCGCTGCTGAGCTGGGTCGTGTTCGAGGCGACGCCGACCAAACTGCCGCATTACACCCTGCCCGCCCTGCCCGCGCTGGCGATGCTGCTGGCCGCCGCGCTGCTGGCGCCGGGCGCCATGCCGCGCCCGGGCGCGTGGGCGCGGCGCGCGGCGGTCGCGCTTTGGGCGTTGCCGGCGCTTGCGCTGACGCTCGCCGCCGTCGCCGGGCCGTGGGCGATCATGGGCGCGCCGTCGCCGGGCGCCGCCCTGCTGGGGCTGCCGGGCGGCGCCGCCGCCGTGCTGGCGGGGCGGGCGCTGTGGCGCTGGCGGCTGCCCGCCTTCGCGCCCCTCGCGGCGGCGGCCTCGGTGCTGAGCATCGCGGCGACGCTGCACTTCGCCCTGCCGGCGCTGACGCTGGCGTTTCCGGCGCCGCAGATGGCCGCGCTGGTCGCCGCGCATCGCTGCGGCGATCCCGCGCCGGTCGCCGTGACCAGCTACCGCGAGCCCAGCGTGGTGTTCGCGCTGGGAACCGACACGCTGATGACCGACGGCGCGGGCGCGGCGGCGGCGCTGACCGGCGGCGGGGCGTCGCTGGCGTGGATCGGCGATCCGGAGCGCGCGGCGTTCACAGCCGCCGCGCCGCAGGCGGTCGCGCTTGAGACGCTGGCGGCCTTCAACTATTCCAACGGCAAGCGCATCGCGCTGACCCTGTTCGCGCCGGAGAGCAAGAATGCCTGTGTGGAGTGACGCCAACCCGCTGGCGGTCCGGCTCTCGCTGATTGTCACCGCGCTGCTGGCGGCCTTCGCCTTTCTCGATGAGCCGCTTTACCAGTTCTTCCGCGACAATGGCCGCCCCGCCGCCAACGACGCCCGCATCCTGTGGCGCGACATCACCCTGCTGGGCGACAGCGGCTGGATGCTGGCGGGGTGCGCGCTGGTCGCGGGCTTCGCGATCTGGGTCGGGCGCGACGCGGCGAGCCTGCGGTTGCGGCGGGGCGCGGCGCGGCTGCGCGATCAGGCGCTGTTCGTCGCCGTCTGCGTCGGCGGGCTGGGCCTGCTGGCCATGGCGCTGAAGTTCTCGATCGGGCGCGCGCGGCCCAAGCTTCACGACACGCTGGGGCAGTTCCACTTCGAGCCTTTCGCCCTCACCTTCAAGATCAACAGCTTCCCCTCCGGCCACGCCACGACGCTGCTGGCGCTGGCGGCGGCGCTCGCCTTGCTGGCGCCGCGCTGGCGTCCGCTGTTCTGCACGGTGGCGGTCTGGGCGGCGTTCAGCCGGGTCGCGACCGGCCAGCACTACCTCTCCGACGTGATCGCGGGGGCGGCGCTGGGCTGGTTCGGCGCGCGCTGGCTGGCGGGCCGGGCCGCGGCGCGGGGCCTGGTGTTCGCGCCCGATTTCACCCTGCTCGGCGCCGCCGATGCGCGGGCGGCGGCGCGCGCCGGGGCGCGGGCGATGGCCGATGGCGTGAGAAGGCGGATCGCGGCGGCGTGGCGATAGCGCGCGCGCCGCATCGGCAAGGCGCGGGCGAAAACGCCGCGACGCGCGCCGCGCCGGACTAAACCAGCACCTCGGTCAGTGCAAAGCGCGTCACGTCCACCAGCCCCTTGTCGCTGATGCGCAGCGCCGGGATCACCGCCAGCGCCAGCAGCGAGTGCTGCATGTAGGCGTTGTTGAGCGTGCAGCCGCAGGCGCGCATGGCCGCCAGCACCGCGTCGGCCTTGGCCGCCACCACCTCGGCGCGTTCGTCCGACATCAGCCCGGCGATGGGCATCTCCACCAGCGCCAGCTCGCGGCCTTGCGCCCACACCGTGACGCCGCCGCCGACCTCGGCCAGCCGGTTCGCCGCCGCCGCCATATCGGCGGCGTCGGTGCCGACGACGATCATGTGATGACAGTCATGCGCCACGGTCGAGGCCACGGCGCAGGGACGGTCATAGCCGAAGCCTTCGACAAAGGCGTTGACCACGCCGCCGGTGGCGCGGTGACGCTCGACCAGCGCGATCCGCGCCACGTCGCCGTCGATACCGACTTCGCCGCCCGAAACCGGCAAATCGCGCTCCAGCGCCCGCGTCGGCGCCTGGTTCTCGATCACGCCGATCACCCGCGCGCGCACCGCGTTGGCGCCTGCGGGCGCGGCGACGCGGAAATCCTGCGGCGCAAGGCTGCGCCCCAGCTTCACCGTGCCGCGCGCGAAGGCGGGATAGCGATAGGGCGGCAGATCGACGGTCAGCGCGCCGCCCTCGGCCACCACCGCGCCTTGCGCGATCACCGTCTCGACCGGCAGCGCGACGAGGCTGGAGGTCAGGATCACGTCCGCCCGCCGCCCCGGCGCGATGCCGCCCAGTTCGCGCGCCATGCCGAAATGGCTGGCGGCGTTCAGCGTCGCCATCTGGATCGCGGTTATCGGCCGCACCCCTTGCGCGATGGCGTGGCGCACGACGCGGTTCATGTGGCCGTCGCGGGTCAGCGTGCCCGCGTGGCTGTCGTCGGTGCACAGAACGAAGTTGCGCGGGTCCAGCCCCTGCTCGGTGACCGCTTTCACCTGCTCGGCCACATCGTGCCACGCCGACCCAAGCCGCAGCATCGCCGCCATGCCCTGCCGCACCCGCGCGGCGGCGTCCTCGGCGCGCGTGCCCTCGTGGTCGTCCGCCGGACCGCCCGCGGCGTAAGCGTGAAAGGCGCGGCCGAGGTCGGGGCTGGCGTAGTGGCCGCCGACGGTTTTCCCCGCCTCGATCGTGGCGGCGATCTCGCCGAGCATGGTGGCGTCGCCCGCCGCCACGCCGGGAAAGTTCATCACCTCGCCCAGGCCGCAGATGTTGGGCCAGCCCATCATCTCGGCGATCTCGTCGGGGCCGAACACGGCGCCGCCGGTCTCCAGCCCTGGCGCCGAGGGGATGCAGGACGGCGCCTGCACGAACACTCCCACCGGCATCGCCTGCGCCTCGTCGTGCATCAGCCGCACGCCGGGCAGGCCCAGCACGTTGGCGATCTCGTGGGGATCGACGAACATCGTTGTCGTGCCGTGCGGAATGACGGCGCGGCAGAATTCGGTGACCGTGACCATGCCGCTTTCGACGTGCATGTGCGCGTCGATCAGGCCGGGGATCATATAGCGCCCCTCGGCCTCGATCACCTGCGTCTGCGGCCCGATGCAATGGCGCGCGTCGGGGCCGCAATACGCGAAGCGTCCGGCGGCGATGGCCAGATCGGTCGCCGGGATCACCTCGCCGGAATGGACGTTCACCCAGCGCCCGCCCCGGATCACCATGTCGGCTGGTTCTCGCCCGGCGGCGACCGCCACAAGCTGCGCGAGGCATTCGGAGCGGGGGATGAGCGCCATGGCGGGGGCCTTTCGCGACTGGGGGCTAGAGTTCTGGCGGCAGCACGTCGGGCGCGACGGTGAGAATCCGCATCCTGACCGGATCGACCTCGATCATCCACGTTCCCGCCGACGCCCAGACCGAGCCGCCGCGCGCGTGCGGCAGGCGGCGGTCCACGCCCGGCGGCGCGGCGGTCACCGGAAAGTTGTCGGGCAGCCGGGCGCCGACCGCCAGCAACGCGATCTGTTCCGCGCTCAGCGGCTGCGGATCGGAAAGTTCCGACGGCAGGCCGTTGCTGCGCGCCTCCGCCCGCAACACCAGCGTCAGCGTGCGGCGCAGCGCCTCGTCCACGCCCGGGCGGCGCCCGATGTCCATGCCGGAGCGTCCCGTCACCGGCCCGAGCTGCGCCAGCGCGGCGGCGGGCGCCAGCGCCAGCGCCAGCGCGATCAGACGACGCCGCCTCATCCGCCCGTCCTCACAGCCTGCGCGCCGGTCTCGCGCCGCAGCGCCTCCAGCAGCCCGGCGCTGTCGAACCCGTCGGCGGGCAGGCCGCGCGCGCGCTGCCAGGCGCGGATCGCCGCGCGGGTGTCGGGGCCGACCACGCCATCGGCGCCTCTGGCGTCAAAGCCCAGCAGCGTCAGCCGCACCTGCATCTCCTCTTTCTCGCTGCGCGACAGCGCCCGCTCCCCGCGCGGCCATGGGCTCAGGAACGGCCCGCCCCCGGCGATGCGATCGGCGAGATGCCCCACCGCCAGCGCATAGGATGTCGCGTTGTTGTAGCGCTTGATCACGAAGAAGTTGGGATAGACGATGAATGCGGGGCCTTGCGCGCCCGCAGGCAGGATCAGCGCCGCGTCGCCATGGTCGGCCAGCGGCGCGCCGTCGTCGCCGGTCACGCCCAGCGCCCGCCAGTCGGCGACCGGGCGGCGGCGCTCATCGGCCATGGCGTAGTCGAAGCCCTGCGGCAGCGCCGCCTCCACCCCCCAGGGCGCGCCGAGGGTCCAGCCGAAGCGCGACAGATAGTTGGCGGTCGAGGCCAGCGCGTCGAGCGCGTCGGCGCTCCACAGATCGCGCCTGCCGTCGCCGGTGAAGTCCACCGCATAAGCCTCGAAGCTGGTCGGGATGAACTGGGTGTGGCCCATGGCGCCCGCCCAGCTTCCCACCATGCGCTGCGGCGTCACGTCGCCCGCGTCGAGGATGCGCAGCGCGGCCAGAAGCTGCTCCTCGCCAAAGGCGCGGCGGCGGCCCTCATAGGCCAGCGTCGCCAGCGCCTCGACCACGGGGATGTCGCCATAGTTGGCGCCGAACGCGCTCTCGACGCCCCAGATCGCCAGCAGCACCGGCGCATCCACGCCGAATCGCGCCTCGATCCGCCCCAGGGCGTCGGCCTTGTCCGCCGCCTGAAGTCGCCCGTTGGCGACGCGCGTGGGCGAAACCGCGCTGTCGAGATAGTCCCAGATCGGACGGACGAACTCGGGCTGGAAGCTGTCCAGCTCCAGCACCCGCGCGTTGGGCGCCACGCCGTCGAACGCGGCGTCAAGGGTCGCCGCCGAGACGCCCGCCGCCCGCGCCCGCGCGCGAAACCCCTCGCGCCATGCGATGAAGCTCTCGCTTTGGGGCGCGGCGCGCGCGGCGGGCGCGGGCGCGGTCGCGACCGGTTCGGATACGGCGCAGGCCGCCGTCAGCGCCACGCCCATCGCGGCGGCGGTTCGCAGGATCATCGGGGCATCGCTCCGCAATAAGTGTCTCGTCCGCAACCTAGCGCGCTCCGGCGGTTTTCCGAAAGAGGGCCGTTGGCGAAAGGGGATCAGCCGCGCCACCGCCGCCGCGCGACCGGCGCGCCGAGGCCCAGCGCGGCGATGCGCGCCTCGACCTGCGCCAGCGGCTCGATCACCGCCGACATCGTGTGCGCGGTGGCGTGCAGCAGGCGGGTCGGGCTGAGCATGATCGCGACATGGCCGCTCCAGAAGATCAGATCGCCGCGCTTCTCGCGCCCCGGCGCCACGTCGCGGCCCGGCGCGGCGGCCTGCATGTCGGCGTCGCGCGGGCATCCATGCCCCGCCGCCTGCCGCGCGATCTGCACCAGCCCCGAACAGTCGATCCCGCCCGCCGTGCGCCCGCCCCACAGATAGGGCGCGCCGAGAAACCGCGCTGCGGTCGCAACCCAGTCGGCCTCCACGCTGTCGGCGCCCGCCAGATGCTGCGCGCAGGCGTAGCCGCCGAGGTCGAGCGCGACGAACCCCTCCCCCTCCGCCCGCGCCGCCAGCAGCGCGCCGAACGGCGCGGCGGCGATCGGGCGGGTCTTGATCGAGGGTTCGGGATAGATCAACGCCTGCAAGGCGGTGACGCGATGGGTCGGCGCCTGCGTCTCGGGCGCGAAACAGGCTTCCGGCGCATAGCCCACATATCCGTCGCGTGCCGCCTGTCCCCAGACCCAGCCGGCCGCGCCGTCATAGATCGCGAAACGTTCGCCCAGCAGCAGTTGCGTGCTCAGCGCGGCGTCGGCGTCGGGCGCGTCGCTGAGCGGCGCCACCGCCACGTCCACCACGCGCCAGCGCGGCTCGGCATAGCGCGCAGCCGGAACCACGCCCGCAAGATGCGCCGCCGCCACATCCGGCCTCGCCGGCGTCAGGCGCGGGTCGCGGGGCGCTTCAGCCATGGCGCGCCTCCAGCGCCGCGAACACCGCGCGCGCGCCCTGACAGGCGGCCCCCTTGGGCCGGCCCGGCCTGGCGACGGGGGTCCAGGCGAAAATGTCCATGTGCGCCCAGACCACCGAGGGATCGACAAAGCGGCGCAGGAACAGCGCGGCGGTCACCGATCCGGCCATGCCGGGGAACGGCGCGTTGTCCAGATCGGCGACGGGAGAAGTCAGCTCGTCGTCGTAAGCGTCCCACAGCGGCATCCGCCACAGCGGGTCGCGCGCCCGCGCCGCCGCCGACAGCAGCTCCGCCGCCAGCGCGTCGTCGTCGGTATAAAGCGGCGGCAGGTCCGGCCCCAGCGCCACCCGCGCCGCGCCGGTCAGCGTGGCGAAGTCGATCAGCAGGCCGGGCCTTTCCTCGCAGGCCAGCGTCAGGGCGTCGGCCAGCACCAGCCGCCCCTCGGCGTCTGTGTTGCCGACCTCCACCGTCAGGCCCTTGCGGCTTTGCAGGATGTCGCCGGGGCGGAAGACGCCCGCCGCCACCACGTTCTCCACCGCCGGGATCAGCACCCGCAGCCGCAGCCGCAGCTTGCGCGCCATGATCATCGACGCCAGCCCCAGCGCGGTGGCGGCGCCGCCCATGTCCTTTTTCATCAGCCGCATCCCGGCGGAGGGCTTGAGGTCGAGGCCGCCGGTGTCGAAGCACACGCCCTTGCCGACCAGCGTCACCGGCGGCGCGTCGGCCGCGCCCCAGCAAAGCTCGATCAGGCGCGGCGCCTGGGTCGCGGCGCGGCCCACGGCGTGGATCAGCGGCAGGTTCTGCGTCAGCAGCGCGTCGCCCGCGATCGCCGAGACCTGCGCGCCGTGCGCGCCCGCAAGATCGCGCGCCGCCTGCTCCAGCGCCTCCGGCCCCATGTCGCAGGCGGGCGTGTTGATCAGGTCGCGGGTCAGGAAGACGCCCGCCGCGATCGCCTCCAGCCGGTCCGCATCCACGCCCGGGGGCGCTGCGAGCGTCGCCGACGGCCCCGCCCCGGCCTTGCGGTAGCGCTCGAAGCGGTAGCCGCCCAGCAGCCAGCCCAGCGCCGCCTCCCCGGCCTCGTCGGCGGGCGGCGCGGTCTCCAGCCGCCATGTCGCGGCGGGCAGCTTTTGCGCCGCGCCCGCCAGATGAAACCGTCCCTTGCGCCGCGCCGCCGCGTCGCCCCAGCCGACCAGCGCGCCCGCGATGGCGCCGTCGGGGCCGGGCAGCAGCGCCACCTCGCCCAGTTTCGCGCTGAAGCCGCAGGCGTCGAGCCAGCGCCGCGCAGGCGCCTCCAGCGCGGCGCGGGCGTCGGCGAGACCGGCGCTTTCGATCAGGCGAAGCGGGATCGCGTCGGCGGCGTCGCGGGCGAGACGGGCGGTCATCGGAGGCCTCTTGCGCAAGGAACGCGCGAACCTAACCGCCCCGGCCGGTCACTGAAAGACCCCGTCGGCGTGTTTCGTCTTGATTCGCAACGGCGGCGGCGGTCAGATCCCCAGCACGTCGGCCATGTCGTATTCCCCCGGCGGCTTGCCCTGCCCCCACAGCGCCGCCTTCACCGCGCCGCGCGCGAAGATCATCCGGTCGGCGGCGACATGGCTGAGCGCGATGCGCTCGCCCTCGCCCGCGAACAGCACCGTGTGCTCGCCCACCACGTCGCCGCCGCGCAGGCTGGCGAAGCCGATGGCGCCGCGCGGGCGCGGGCCGCACAGCCCGTCTCGGCCGCGCGCGGCGACCGCGTCCAGCGCCACGCCGCGCCCTTCAGCCGCCGCCGCGCCCAGCAAGAGCGCAGTGCCGGACGGCGCGTCCACCTTGTGGCGATGGTGGGTCTCGGCGATCTCGATGTCCCAGTCGGCGTCCAGCGCCGCCGCCACCCTGCGCGTCAGCGCCGCCAGCAGCGTCACCCCCAGCGACATGTTGCCCGAGCGCACGATGACCGCATGCCGGGCGCAAGCCTTCAGCCGCGCCAGCTGGGCGGCGTCGAAGCCGGTCGTGCCGATCACATGGGTCAGCCGCGCCTGCGCCGCGATCTCGGCATGCGCGACGGCGGCCTCGGGCGGCGTGAAGTCGAGCGCCGCCTGCGCGGCGGCGAACAGCGGCAGCGGATCGTCGCTGACGTTCAGGCCGACGACGTGGCCAAGCCCCAGCGCCTCGCCCACGTCGCGCCCCACCCAGTCGTGACCCGGGCGCACCGTGGCGCCCGACAGCATCACGCCGTCCATCTCGATCACCGCGCGGGTCAGCATCCGGCCCATGCGGCCCGCGCAGCCGGTGACGACGACATGGATGGTGTTCGGGGCGGGACGGTCGGGCATCGGGGCCTCCAGGCGGCGGACGGGGCGGATCAGGGCCGCGAGTCGCGGCTGAACACATAAAGCGCGCTCACCGCCGCCGTGGCCAGCGCGTAGAAGCCGAACACCGCGCCATAGCCCGAAACCGGATCCGCCGCGCCCGACAGCAGCCCGCCGGCAGCCGCCTGCATCGTCCCGACCCCGGCCATGCAGAAAAAGTTCATCAGCGTCACGCCGCGCCCGGTCATCGCGGGCGGAAAGAACGGCCGCGCGTGCGCCATCATCACGCCGAACGACATGCCCGAAAAGCCGATCGCCACCAGCGCCGCCACCGAGAGCGCCGCGCTCGCGTCCGGCCAGAGCGCCAGCGCCGCGCACAGCGCCGACAGCGCCAGCGTCGCGCCCGCCACCACCCATTTGCGGGTGCGCAGGATCTGGTCGAGCGGCCCCAGCGCGAACGACCCCGCCGCCATCGCCAGCGCCATCCACAGCGTCGCCAGCCCGATGGCGCCCGCGTCCAGCGCGAACACGTCGGCCAGATACGGCCCCGCCCAGAGGCCGCGGATCCCCACCACCGGCGCGTAATTGACGAACATCATCAGGTAGAGCGGCCAAAGATGCGGCGTCGCCAGCAGCGCCAGATAGTCGCGCAGGCCGCCATCCTGCGCGCCGCCCTCGGCCGGCGCGGGCGGATCGCGCAGCCACAGCAGAATCGCCAGCCCGACAGCCACGGTGACGGCCCCGAGCACGATCAGCGCCGCACGCCAGCCCAGCGCCTCGGCCGCCGCCGACATCGGCGCCGCCGCGGCGATGTTGCCGAGCGCGCCCACCCCCAGCATCGCCGAGGCGAGCATGGCGAAGCGCCGCGCGTCGAAACTGCGCGCGAAGATGAAGAACGACGCCATCAGCACCGGCGCGCAGGCGACGCCGATCAGCGCCATGCCCGCGATCAGCCCCGCCGCGCCCTGCGCGCCTGCAAACAGCCCGGCCCCCGCGCCGCCCGCGAGCGTGATCAGCCAGCCCGCCGTGCGGCGCGGCCCGATGCGGTCGAGCGCCAGTCCCAGCGGGATCTGCATCAGCGCAAAGGCGATGAACCACGCCGCCGAGGCCCAGCCCAGCGCCGCCGGGCCGACGCCCAGCTCGGCGCTCAGCGTCGGGCTGAGCACGGCGAGAAACACCCGGTAGAACTGGCTCAGCACATAGGCGATCCCCAGCGCGGCCATGCCCGTCATGCGCGGCGCCCGATCATGTCCGCCCCTCCTGCATCGCTGCGCGGCGGTGCTCCGCCGCTTTGCGCCGGATCAATGCCGTTCTCCACGCGGCCCGATAACGTAAGCAGGTCGCGCGAGCAATGATCGCGCGGCGGCGCAGACAACGATGCTCATGAGCATGAGAGGGAGGCCTTAACGATGAGATTGGACCGTTTCACCGCGACCGTGGTCGCCGCCGTTCTCGCTTGCGGCGCAGGCGCTTCGGCGCAGGAGCTGGTCAGCGCGCGCACCTCGGCGACGCCGGAGATCGACGGCATGATCGACGCGGCCTGGGACGCGGCGACGCCGACGGCGGTCACCGTGGACCAGCATCCCTACAAGTCGAACACCTACGACGGCGTGATGAAATCGACCGTCACCCTGCGCGCGCTGCACGACGACGCGACGCTCTACATGCTGATCCAGTGGGACGATCCGACGCAGAGCCTTGAGCGCTTCCCCTGGGTCAAGCAGGAGGACGGCGCCTGGAAGCAGCGCAAGAACCCCGACGACACCGGCCATGAGAACACCTTCTACGAGGACAAGTTCGCGGTGCTGTGGGACATCAACGCCCGCGGCTTCGCCAAGAAGGGCTGCGCCGCCGCCTGTCACATGGCCGAAGGCGGCATGATCGACGGCATCGAGGCGAAGTCGCCCGGCCGCAAGTTCACCGTCGCCGAGGGCCAGACCATCGACATGTGGCACTGGAAGTCGGTGCGCTCTCAGCCGGTGGGCATGTTCGACGACCAGTATATCGACCACAACACCGACGCCGCCAAGAGCGGCGGCTGGGGTCGGCACGGCGACAGCAAGACCGGCGGCGGCTACAGCAACAACGTCTCCGAGGACAAGAAGACCCCCGCGTTCATGTCGGCCGACGGCTCGACCGGCGCGTTCTGGCTGACCAAGGCCGACGCGGTTCCGTTCAGCGACAGCTTCAAGCCCGGCGACGTGCTGCCCGGCATCGTCGTCTCGCCGTTCGAGGGCTCGCGCGGCGACATCGCCTCGGCGGCGGTCTGGGC
>Ga0100401_1001993_pt1 | contig 16311 bp, 10 predicted proteins | sample CryGeymeta201525_FD_80421 | JGI IMG/M metagenome (GOLD analysis project Ga0100401, IMG submission 80421) | Groundwater microbial communities from Crystal Geyser aquifers in Utah, USA - Crystal Geyser metaG 2015-25 | ecosystem: Environmental > Aquatic > Deep subsurface > Groundwater | place: USA... | reverse complement strand
TCGACGAAGGTCACGTCGGAGACGCGCCACGGCTTGGGTATGGATTTCTTGGCCATCCAGCCAGCGTGAAACCGGACCGGCCAGGAAACCAGATTTCAGCGAGGTGCGCGTTTACCCCGCTTACCCACGACATGCGCAAGTCCTTCAACGGACTCTCCGCCATCGCCCGCCAACTCGTCGCACGCGGACTCGAGGACGGAGCAATCTTTGCCTTCACCAACGAGCGCCGCAACTCATCGCCTCGCTCACACCCGCGCGCATTGCCGCCGCCCGCAGGAAATCAGCCGACCGCGACCGCGCCGCCTGAGCACTGTCAAGGTGGCCGCGTTTACCCCGCTTACAAACGATCGGTGAGGTGGTCGTACTAGGAGCACATGAGGCTGCGTGTGAGCTGGATGCCGTGGGCGGCTTTGAGCTTCCATTGCTCGCGGTAGAATCGAGTTTCCTTACGGGCATGACGCTACACCGCCGACTCAGCCGGACGATGAGCTTTCCGAGATCTCCACATAGTGATCAAAAATTCGCCGTAACTCTGCGATGCGTATAGGCTTTTCAATGAATCCATCCATGCCAGCCTCTTTACATGATTGCTTGCTTTTCTGGGTGACATTAGCCGTCAAGGCGACGACGGGAATAGGGTTGGCCGCTGTGATCTCCTGGATATGACGGGTTGTTTCGAAACCGTCCATTCCAGGCATTTTCAAATCCATCAAGATGAGATCGAAATGCTTTCGGCTCTCGATTACTTGAATGGCCTCTTCTCCAGTGGAGCAAATGTGGATTTCATGTCCCAGGTGGAGGACTGCCTTTCCAATCACTACTTGGTTGGATTCTTGGTCCTCGACGGCCATGATTCGCAGCGTTTTTCCGGTCGCCGACGTTTTAGTTCCAAGGGGTGGCTGTGACTCGTTCTTGTCGGGCAACTCAACTGGGATCCGCACGGTAAAAGTCGATCCTTCCCCTGGCTGGCTTTTGAGACCAATCTCTCCATTGAGGAGCTCGATCTGCTTTTTCGTTATGGCGAGGCCTAGGCCCGCGCCAGTTTGTTTGCGGGTGTTGCTACTATCCACCTGCTCGAAAGGTTCGAAGATGATTTCCTGTTTATCCATGGGTATTCCGATTCCGGTGTCGCTGACTTCAATACGAAGTGTTAGCCCGGAATCGGCTTCTTGTTCAATCGAAGCCAGCACCTCTACGGCCCCTTTATCGGTAAATTTTATGGCGTTGTTTAGCAGATTTAGTGCGATTTGGCGCACGACGACGACTGGATACACGACCTCGTCATACATGGCATCGACCGCGATGGAGAAATTGAGGAATTTGGCATCAGCCGCAGGCTTGAGCATCAATTCGACCTCGCTGAAGAGTTTGGAGAGCGAGTGGTTCGTGCGATCGGGAAGTGGCTTACCGTTTTGAAGGTGAGTGAAATCGAGGGTGTTCTCAATCAGGCTGAGCATATGTCTGCCTGCGTCTTTGATCATCTTCGCCATTTTCCGGACTTCCTCCGTTCCGCTTGTGCCATCGTTCATCATTAACTCGCTAAGCCCTATGATCGGGTTAAGGGGCGTCCGTAATTCGTGGCTCATGTTGGCAAGAAACTGCGACTTGGCCTGATCCGATGCTTTGGCCAGCTCCATCGCATTCCTAAATGCTTCGGCTCTTTTTCTCTCTTCCGTGACGTCAATTTGTGCGTATATCGTATGAGTTGCCCCGTCATCTTCGTGTGTGAAAGTCAAGGCATTGGAACGGAACCAACAATAGTGGCCGTCTTTGTGTTTCAAACGAAGGGATTCGGTCCACTTGCCGCTTTGATCGCTGGCTAAACGTTCCTGAACCCGAGCGACGTCCCCTGGGTGGATCAGCTTGTAAAAGGTCTCCAAGCTTTGCACGAGATCATCCTTCTGGTAGCCGAGTGATCGGAGAGAGATGTCTGAGAAAAATATCTTTTTGGTTCTATGATCACAGTCGATCAATCCAAGTCCGGCAGTTTCCGCCATCAGGTTGCTTCGACTCCGCTCCATTTCAAATTTTTGTTCGGCACGCTTCCGGCGGCTGATATCACGGATGAGTGAAATGCAGTAGCCGAAGTCGCCGGTATCAGTTTCTTGAATTGCTGTTGTCAGAGAGATCCAAATGGTATGCCGGTCGCGGTGGTAATAGCGTAGTTCAATAGTATAAGAAGCGATCTTACCATCTTTCAATTGTTGGAAAAGCTCGAGATCCCTATCTAGGTCCTCCGGAACGGTAATTTCTAGGAAGGTTTTTGATTCCAGTTCCTCCTTCGAGTAGTCCAGCATGTCGCAGAGGTGCTGATTGACCTCAAGGAAGCCGCCATCTTCGGAAACGAGTGCGATGCCGATAGCGGCGTTCTCGAAAGTTCCTCGGAAGCGCGCTTCAGAATCGGTGAGTTGGCGGGTACGTTCATCGACTAGTTCTTGGAGATGCCGTCGATTGCGGTCGAGTTCAAGAAAGACGCGCACTTTAGCGATCAGCACTTCAGCTCGCACGGGCTTGATGATGTAGTCGGAAGCGCCCAAAGCATACCCCTTGGAAATCTGATGCTCTTCAGTGCTCATTGCCGAGAGGAAAATCACCGGTAGATCTTCTGTCTTCTCATTGCCCCGGATGAATTCAGCCAATTCGAAGCCATCCATTCCGGGCATTTGTACATCCAGAATAGCAAGAGAGAACTCGTGCTTCAAGCAGAGTCTTAATGCCATCTCAGGTTCATTTGCTTGGACGATATCAATATCTTCAATATTCCTGAGAATTCGGGCAAGGGAAAACAGGTTCTCTTCACGATCGTCGACTAGTAAAATTTTCTGTTGGATCATGGTCTGTATCTATTGAAAGAATTTCCAGTTGTATCAGGGAAACGGTGAAGCAAGGTCCGGACAAGCTTTGCAATTGGCGCAGACTGGCCTCCGGGCAATTCTTCCCGAGTAGCTGGATATGCTGGGTCACTGAATTTGCTCGGATGTGGCAGGAGATCAACACGGCAAAATCGCCCGTTTCATGCAGATGCCTCAGGAGGTTTTGGGTCGACTTCAAGCCTCCTGAGGAGCAACCGATTAGAAGGGCGTCGTGGGAAGAGCGGGGTCTTGCTGTGTAGTTACTCACTTTATTTCCTTCGCTGATAAATGGGGTAACTTGTATCAAACAGATCAAACGCATCTGAGGACTTGCAGAACCGCAATGTCTCCTGGGCACCGAGAGCCAGCCAACCACGGGAGACAAGGCTCTCGGCAAAAAGGCGCACTGCTCGGTCCTGAAGTTTTCCGTTGAAAGATGAACGTGTTGCGGCACAGGATCAAGTGCATGTTGCCGAAAGACTGATCTGTTACAAGATTATGGTTAGCAAATGTAACGGCGTCAGTCAGGTGGCGCTTAATCTTCGCATGGCTTGCGCTGAAGGTGAAGTAATCACGAAACGTTTTTGTGCCACCAGCGCTGTTGTAGCGTGTGCAGGCATTTTCGATCTTGCTGGCCTCTGAAATGCCCGTCTCTGCGGCGTGCAGGGCTCTGTCGTTGAAGTCAGTGGCAAAGACGGTGCAACGGTCGAGCAGTCCTGCTTCTTCGAGTAGGATCGCCAGCGAGTAGACTTCTTCTCCGTTTGCGCAGCCCGCGTGCCAGATCCGGATGGCGGGGTAGGTGGCGAGCAGAGGAAAGACCTTTTCCTTGAGCGTGCGGAAAAAGGCGGGATCGCGGAAGAATTCCGAAACCGTCACTGCAATTCGAAGGAAGACATGCTCCCATAGTGACTCGTCTCGGAGGATTAGCGGGATCAACTGTCCTACGTTTCCGACTCCGGACTTGGAGGCGAGCATCGCAAAGCGTCTTTTTAACGAAGCTCGGGCGTAATCCCGGAAGTCGTGACCATAACGGCGATGAATGGCATCAATCATCAGCTCCAGTTCGATTTCTTCAATTTCCTGCCGATCATTCATCGCTGCTTATCGTTGGGCTAATAAAGCCAGATACGCATGAGGGCGCAAAGTCGCTCCAAGTCCACTGGCTTCGCGAGGTAGTCGTTCGCGCCTACTTTGAGGCATTCTCTACGGTCCCCTGGCATTGTTTTAGCTGTCACAACGATGACTGGGGTGAGGGCTCTCTCGGCGGCCGCCTCTTGCTCACGTATTTTCTGGATGGTCTCGAAGCCGTGCATTTTTGGCATCATCAGATCGATGAGAATAATATCGAAACGTTCGTCGACGGTCTTTTGTAGGGCGGTTTCTCCGTCCTCCGCCTGGGTGACTTTCATGCCGTGCTGTCTTAGCGCCTTGCCTAGGGAAAAAAGATTCCGCATGTCATCATCGACCAACAAAACCGATTTCCCTCGTAGCAGTTGGTCGGGGTCGTAGAGACTAGAAATCACTTGTTTCTTTTGGGCTGGCAGATCGGCGACGACGCGGTGCATAAATAGCGCTGTCTCGTCGATCAGGCGATCTTCGCTTTTCACATCGCTTATGATGATCGAATCGGAGAGTGCCTCGATCATGCCTAATTCCTTTTGGTTGTAACTGGAGCCGTTGTAAACGATCACCGGCGGAATATGTTCGAGCTTGTCGTGCATGGAACGCAGAAACTGCACCCCGCCCATGTCCTGTAATTCCAGGTCGAGCACGATGCAGTCGAATCGTTTGCTTCGGAGTAGTTCGATAGCTTCCTGACCACTGGAGGCTTCGGTCGAGAGGACATCTTGGTCGCCCACGATGTTTCGAATCCTTTGCCTGTACACCGCATCGTGAGCAATGATCAGCAGGTTCTTTTGTTTTTGTTGCCAGAACACTTCCAGCCTTTTTAGAAGCGCGTGGATGTCCTCTTTGCTGATCGGCTTCTTCAGTACGCCGAGTACGCCGCGGCTTTCGAGCTGCCGGAGCATGTTGGAGCCGGTCAGGATATGCACCGGGATATGCCTCAAATCGACGGAGTCTTTGAGGCGCTTCAGGACGGTTTCCCCGGAGATGCCTGGGAGTATCATGTCCAGCAGGATCGCGTTGGGCTTCTGTTCTTGAGCCAACTCCAAGCCTGCTTCGCCGGTTCCCGCCAACAGGCAGCGAATGCCATACTCGCGGCAACTGTCCCGCAAAATGCTGGCAAACAGAGCATCATCCTCCACGATCAAGACCACTGAATCACCCGGAGCGATCTGGTCTCGGTCATCCTCGCAGGGTTCCTCGTAGCCGGAAAATGGTCGGTTTGGATGCGGCTGTTCCGGCGGCTGGGGAGCTTTTGATTGCGATTGGGATTGATGGCCTATGATCCTTGGCCCACCAATGATGTTTTCGTCTAGATCGTTTTGTGTAAAGACGCCTTCTTCTGATAGCTCGGGTAGATCAAAGTAGAAGGTGCTGCCTTCGTCGATTGTGCTTTCGACCGCCATGTGGCCACCTAGAAGATCCACAAAATTGCGGCTGATGGATAAGCCGAGACCTGTCCCGGAGTAGTTTTTCGTCAAGCCGCTTTCAACCTGTTGAAAGGCATAGAAGATTTTTTGCTTCATGTCCTCGGGGATTCCGATCCCCGTATCCCTTACGGAAAAGCGGATCTCCGCACGTCCTTCTTCGTTTCTCTTCCTTGCTTTGAAGCTGACATAGATGCCGCCGGTCTCGGTAAACTTGAAGGCATTACTGATCAGATTGCGCAGCACTTGCTCGATTTTGATTTGGTCGGACAGGAATTTGTCAGGCAAATCTTCCGCAAGTGTAACCTCGTAGGTCAGCCCTTGCGAGTGCGCGAGGTCAGTGAACATGTCCGTTATGTTCCGCTTGAGCTCTTTCAAGGAAAAGCTCTTGGCGCGGATGTTGACCTGGCGCGCCTCGATCTTCGAGAGATCGAGGATCTGGTTGATCATATTGAGCAGGCCTTCACCACTGCGGGCGATGATGTCGGCCGCGCGCACTTCGTCCTCCGAGAGGTTTGTATCCGGGTTCGAGGCTAGGTTGCGGGAGAGTAGGAGGATGGAATTCAGCGGAGTGCGCAATTCGTGCGACATGTTGGCGAGGAATTCCGATTTGTAACGGGTCGATTCCTCGAGCTGCTGTGCTTTATCCTCAAGTTGGTCGCGTATCCGCTGCAGCTCAAGATTCCGCTCGCGCAGCAAGGTTCGTTCCGCCTCAAGCTGCTCGTGTTGCTCTTCGAGTTGTGTGTTGGAGGCACTCAGATCTTCCTGTTGACTGAGTAATTCCTCGGAATTCTCTTTCAGTTCTTCGTTGGCGGCTTGCAGATCCTCCTGTTGCTTCTGGAGCTGCTCCGACTGCATGCAGGTCTCTTCTAGAAGCTCTCGGGTTTGCATGTTCGCCTGCTCGATTAGGATGCCTGAGGCCAGAACCGGTAGGAAGTCCCGCAGGAGTTTGAGATCTGTGTCAATCGGCGGGACGACGAAGAGCAGTTCCAGCACCGCGACGAGGCGGCCGTCGACTTCGACCGGCTCGCAGCGAATTTCCTCCACCTCGACATCCGCCAGACCACTAGTGACGAGGCGGGGAGCGCAAGCCGACTTGCTCACGATCATGCTTTTGCCATTCTTGGCGACTTGTCCGATGAGTCCGGTGCCCTCTGGTATGAAATCTTTTGCCTGCACACTCCCTTCGGTCGCAAAGTTTGCGCCGAGGCGGAGGCCTCCCTGTCCGGTTTGCAAGTAGAGGGCGCCGGCCGTCGCACCACAGTCCTGGCTTAACTGTGCCAAGGTTGTTTCAAGCATTTCGGAAAGACTCTTCGAGTGGATCATTTGGTCGCGCAGTTGCCCCAGTTGCTGATCGATACGCCGCCTTTGCTGGTCGGCAGTGCGTCGCTCGCGCAACTCGGCAGTCATGTTGTTGAGTGCGCTTGCGAGTTCTTCTATTTCGCCGCGCGCATCCACTTCTAGGCGGCCGGAGAGATCGCCCATGCCGATGCGTTTTGCAAAGGAGGCAGCGCAGCGCAGGGGATTACTGATCCCACGGGCGAGGAAGATGGCGACGATCGCGACGATCAGTATTGCTAGAGTGATCGTCCCCGCTATCTGACCTCCAAGCAGTCTGACAGGTCGCATCGCCTCACTTGCGTCCATTTCGGCGATCACACCCAGAACTAAGCCTCCCACGCGGAGGGTGCGGTGGGCACCGAAGACATCTTCGCCTCGGTAGCTTCGATAGCTTTGAAGGGTTTCATGTACGTCCTTGCTACCTGCCTCGAAGTGTTCATCAACCCAGAATTTGGTGCCTTCGGAATCGACTGGGATGAGTTCTGGTTGTTCCGAGAGTTTGCGACTGGAATGGGAAACCATAACGCGTTTGGAATTGATCAGGTAAACTTCGCCTTTTTTTCCGAGACGAGGGTTCGTCTTGATCATCTTGTCGAACCCGATGAGTGGGAATTGGACTGCGACGATGCCGACTGGATCGCCTGTGGCATCGAGCACCATTCCTGTGACATATCCAGTCAGGATCCCGCTGGAATGCACATCCCTATGGATGTCGCTGATGGTCGACTCGCCGCTAGCGAGGGTCCGCTTGAATGCTTCGCGCAGCGGCGTTTTGCCATAGTCTGCTTGCATCACGTTCAATCCTAGGCCGTATTCGCGTCCGATCGAGTAGAGGACGTTGCCATCGAGGTCGAGCAGCAGGATGTCGTGATAGCCGTAGTTGCGGCGGAACGCCCGCAGGTCATCCACATGTTTATGCAAGAGTTTTTCCCATTCGTAAGAACCGACAAAACTGGCTGTCTGAAGCTTGTTTTCCCTGATGGCTTCGGTTAGATTTTTCATCAGCAGCACCGTGCCTTCACTTTCGATGAGCATGTTTAGATCCCGCAAAAATTCCGATAAGCGCGTGTACATGGAATTTTGCTTTTCTTCGGCGATGATCTGAAGCTGTTCATTGATATCGCGGAGGACATTGACACGGTTCGTCAGGTAACCTAAGGCACCAAGCAAGCAGAGGGGGATGAGGGACAGACTGAGAAAGCTGGCCAGTAGGCGGCCCCTCAATCCACCTTTTCGCATAGGGGTCCCTTCGAGCCCGTGAACCCTATCGGTTGGATTATTCATCTGCTTGCGCCTTCTTATACGAGACTTCATCGACAAAAGACCGAAGGTTGATCGGTCGCTCCAAAATGCCGCCTTCAACTGCCAAATTCATAATTTGGCTCAAGCTGCCGATCGCGTTATCGTCCAGTTCCAAGGAATCGTAACGAATGCCCCCACTTTCGGGGTCGAGTGCTGCCGATACGCCGGCATCCGTGTGTTCCGGAACATAGCTACGGATCACCGCTGCTAGTTTTTGGATCGATTCCTCGTCCTGTCGGCGGATTTCTTCGATATGAGCACCGGCTTTTTGGATGGCTTTGAGCACGTCCATGATGGCTGCCCGTTTTTCCTCGAGTGCCTTGTCAGAAGCGATGATGATGCATTCGACGTGTCCATTCGGCCATTTCAACACATCCTTGGAATACCATGCGATTTGGCCATCGCCGCGCGTTTCGACGATGGAGCCCCAAGGAAGGCTTTGCTGCATGCAGGCCTCCTCGCTGCGGTTGTTTCGCTTACGAATAAAGCTCAGGCTCTGGGTCGGGCGAATGAGCTCAGCTGTGATGCTGTTGCCGCAGCCGTGCTCGAGGCTCATTTCTAATTCGTGATCCTTTAGGTATTTGTAAACCACCACCGTGTGTGTCGCTCGCAACGCGGGGATGCCGCAGTAGATCGGATTCGTGTCTGAAATTAGGCTTTCGCGCATGAGATCCGCCAGTTGGCTGTCTGGTTTGCGGTCTTTCAGCTTTGGCTCTAACTTCATTTTTTCTGCAAGATCCCGGTTGACGATCATTTGGTTGCCGTCGCGATGCAGCAGACCCACCCATCGGAAGTCCGGCTTTTTTGTAAACATCGCCATCGCTTCGGGACAGATAATAAAGGCCATATCCGCGTGGCCATCGCGGAAGGCCGCCCGCAGCAAATCCCAGCTTTGCATCCGCTCGAGTCTGTAGTCGGCCTCCACTAGGTCGTCTGCATACCAATGGTGGGCGAGGATGCCTGCATAGTGATCCGCCAATGGCATGTAAAGCGCCTTGACCGGCGTCCTTTCCTTGGTTTCACCCGCTTGTTCGCCATGGCTCTGTGAAAAGATAAAGAAGATGAGAATGCTCAGTATTTTGAGGTTTTTCATACGCGTGGTTAGCTTGTCTACTTTCAATTCTCCTCAAGGCCCTCTCGTCGACGGTGTTGAGGTGGCGAATCTTTGCTCGATAGTCCTGCTTGATCGCAAGATAGGGGAAATTTCGATGGTCTGACGATCGTAAACCTTCTTCCGGGTGAGCGCCTTTTGCTATTTTCTAGTCATTTTTTAGCGGTACGAGGGCGGGTGGATGGCGGCCTATTCATGGCCATTTTGGTGCGGTTGAGGGTTGCTGACGCATGGATTTTCCTCAGTTGATGGGCTTTTGTTTGAGTGAGGCTGAAGCGGTCGGGCAATGGGCCTTCGTGTTACCTTAGGTAAAAAATCGGGTAGGAATGGCTTAGGTGGAAGATTAGTGTGGCATGTTCTTTGGAATGATTTACAAGAGGACCGCTTTTCTTGCCGAAATGATCACTGATTCTAAGCCTAGATGTGGCAGCCCGTCCTTTCGTTTATGGCTTGGGGTATTCAAGGTGTCTGGCGTAGCAGGGGGAATTCATTGCGTAAGAGGTGTTGTCATGGTGATAGGTTTTTTGGTGCTGCTAGGATGCCTTTCTGGGTGCGTTTTTTTGGGTGATAGGTTGCAATTTGTGTCGTTGATTCTTTATGCTTCGGTGCTTGTGTGGGTGCTTGGAATGGGCGCGCAAGCGGTAGCTTGGGTCAAGGATGTCTGGACTGAGGCTTCCGTGGTCATCCGGTTTCCGACCTCCGACGGGGCGATCGCCAGTTTCGATGCCGCCAATCGATCAGAGGGTGAGGGCTCAGACTCGGATTGGGAAGGTTCAGAGGGTGTCCCATCATCGGTTAGGAAGGAGGTATCTCCGGCCGGATCGCTACGGATTCTCCTGGCCGAGGATAATATCCTGAACCAGCAGGTTACGGTCATTCAGTTGACTCGGTTAGGCTACCATGTAGAGGTTGTCGCCAATGGGTGTGAGGCCGTTGACCGTGCTACAGAAGAATCTTTTGATCTGATCCTGATGGATTGTCAGATGCCGGGCTTGGATGGTTTTGAAGCGACACGCGAGATTCGTAGTCGCGGCAACAAGGTGCCGATCGTCGCCATGACGGCCAGCGCGATGGCTGGCGACCGGGAAAGGTGTCTCGCTTCCGGAATGGATGATTATTTGAGCAAACCGGTTTCTTGGGACGACCTCGAACGGATCCTCAAGCGTCGATTGGTCTTGAGCGGGAGTTCGGCGTGCTCAACGATTTCAGCCGTTGATCATGTGCGCTTGCACGAGATCACTGCCGGCTACGATGGTCTGCGGGACGATTTGGTCGCTGATTATCTTGGGCAGGCGGATGACATTCTCGGGGAAATTCAGGGCGCGATTTGTAATCAAGACAGCGAAGCGGTTAGGAGGCTTGCGCACAAACTTCGCGGCTCGAGTGCCATCTGTGGAATGACTGCGATCAACGGTCCCTTGGAAAGGTTGGAAAGCGATCCGAGCAATCAATCCAATCGCTTGATCTTGGATGAATGCTGGGACGCCCTCGGGCGGATTCGGCGCGAGCTGGCGGAGGTAGGAGGTTTCTGAATCGAGGGATGCGAAAATGATAATGATCCTAATTGACGAGGATGGAAAACTGATTTCCAAGGTTTAATGTATGATTTTTGCCGAGAATGGCTTTGAAAATCCGGGTCGCTTCTGATGAGAAGGTCGCGTCCTTACGACGTTTTTTGCAGCGCAAAAACATGACGGATCCGGTGGGGATGCGTGGTAGGGCTGAGCGCCCCCGTCAAGGTTTGGATTGGCGGGACGTTTTTGCCAAACGAAAGCAGGGCAACTGGCAGTGAAAACCAGAATTCAGCGAGGTGCGCGTTTACCCCGCTTACGGTTCGGGAGGTGTGCGCCACCTTGTGCTTACTTCCGACCGTAGAGAGGTCCGAAGGTCTCGCAGGCTCGGAAGTCGGCGGACTCGCGGTTCTCGGTGCCGAAGGCATGCCAGGTGCTGGGGCGGAAGATGCGATCCTGGGAGAGGTTGTGCATGTAAACCGGGATGCGCAGGATCGAGGCGAGGGTGATGAAGAGGTGGCCGACGTGGCCGGCTGTGAGAACACAGTGGTTGGCACCCCAGTGGTTCATCACTTCGTAGGTCGAGGTGAAGGCTCCACTGCCGGTGATGATTGGTGCGAACCAGGTGGTCGGCCAGGTGGGGTTGGTGCGCTTGTCGAGGGTGTCGTGGACATTTTCTGGAAGGTCGACGGTATAGCCTTCGGCGATCTGGAGGCAGGGGCCGAGTCCGGCGACGAGGTTGATACGGGTCATGGTGGATGGCATGCCGCCCTTGGTCTTGTAGCGCGTGCTCATGCCGCCGCCCGGGAAGTATTCGGTGATCGATGGATGCCAGGTGGTGGCGTCGAGGCACTTGGTGGCCTCTTCGTCGGTGATTTCCCAGAAGGGCTTCATGGTCGGCTTGCCGTCCGCCGTTTGCTCACCGGTGCCATCGAGGGCTGCGGGGCCGGAGTTGATGAGGTGAAGGAGGCCGTCGGCTGCCTGGCCTTCGAGCTTGTAGCCATCGCAGGCATTCGCCACGGCGGCGGGGCTCCAGTAGGTGCGCAGGTCGGCGAAGATCTGGGCGGTGTTGGTGAGGAGGTGGCCGAAGAGCATGGTCGCGCCATTGAGCGCGTCGTTTTCAGTGGCAAGAATGTAGGGGGCGCGCTTGCCATTCCAATCGAAGGAGGTGTTGAGGATGGCTTCCATGAAGTCGCCATTCGGGAAGTGGTCGGTCCACTGGCGCTGACCTTGGAAGCCGGCGGCGATGGCTTGGTGGCCATGGGCTTGTTCGCCAAGTCCCATCTCGGCGAGCTTTGGATTGCCGACCATGAGGTCGCGGGCGATGAGCGCCATTTTCACGCTGTCTGACCACTCGGAGTCAAGTTGTTCGCGGCTGCGGACCTGATCGGGGGCGTTGTAGTCCTTGCCTTCGATGCAGTGTTTTTTCACCCACTCGGAGGCGATCTTGAATTCCTCGGTATCGAACTGGTTCTTGTTCATGCGGCCGACAAATTCGGTCATGTCGATGTCTTCGACGCGCATGCCGAGCCATTTTTCCCAGAAGGCGTGATCAACGACGGAGCCGGCGATGCCCATGGAGGTTCCACCCATGGAGAGGTAGGCTTTTCCGCGCATGAGGGCGACGGCGAGCCCGCATTGGGCGAAGCTGAGGAGCTTGTGTTGGACGTCGGCCGGGATCGTGGGATCTCCCGCTTCTTGGACGTCCTTGCCGTAGATGCCGAAGGCGGGGAATCCTTTCTGGGAGTGACCGGCGAGCACGGCGGCGAGGTAGACGGCGCCGGGGCGTTCGGTGCCGTTGAAGCCCCAGACGGCTTTCGGGCGGAGGGGATCCATGTCCATGGTTTCCGATCCGTAGCACCAGCATGACGTGACGGTTAGAGAGACGCCGACGTTTTCGCGGCGGAAGAGTTCTTCGGTGGCGGCAGCTTCCGCGACACCGCCGATGCAAGGTTGGGCGACGACGCATTGGACGGGCTCGCCGTTCGGGTATCTGAGGTTTTCCGTCAGGAGTCTTTCGACCGACTTGGCGAGGGCCTGGGTCTGGTCTTCGAGGGATTCACGAACGCCTCCGAGGCGACCATCGATGGTCGGGCGAATGCCGATTTTTGGCAAATCGTGGCTCCATGCGGTGAGAGTAGGGTTTTGAGCGCTTGCTGACATGTCGTGATTAAAGCGGAAATGGCAGTGCTTGCTAACCCAATTTTCCTGAGGATCGACGTCTCAAGAATGAAGATTAGGGGCAGGCGGATGCTGGAGTCCTGAATGCGGTTCCCTCGACATTCCGGGAATCCTTAAAAGCGAATGAAGGAACAGGTCTATGAGCTACGCTCACTTTTTCTTCACGGGATTCTTCCTTCCGTTGATGAGGCGGTCCGGGTTCATTTGCTTCAGGAGCTCCTTGCCAGGCTCGCCGCCGAATTGCTCCCAGTAGAGTGCCTTCATTGGGTTGATCTTCGGGCCCATGGCGTCCTCATTGACGAGGAGAGGCTGCACTTCGGTCCACCACTCATGGTAGGCGGTGCGGAGTTTCTTGGCAATTTCAGGGTTCTCCGTGATGATGTTCTTTTGTTCCTTCGGGTCGCTTCGGAGGTCGTAGAGTTCCTTATTGTTGACGAGTCGGAAGTGGGTGTCCTCGATCGAGCAGGCGTTGTATTTCCAATCCTCGGCTCTTCCCTTGTCCCAGCGTCCGACGTGATGGACGAGCGTCCGGTATGGCCATTCGGCTTTCGGGTTTTCGAAGAGAGGAGAAAGGTTGCGTCCTTCGACTTGCTTCCTGGTTTTCTCGTTCAGTTCCGCACCGGCGATCGCGGTGAGAGTAGGATAGATGTCGGTCGCGGATGTTAGAGCGTTGCACTCTGCGTCGGCTTGCACGTTTCCTTTCGGCCAGCGGACGAAGCAGGGAACCCGAGTGCCACCTTGATACGGACGTCCCTTGCTGCCGCGCATGCCGGCATTGAAGATATGAATGCCCTTGGTGCCGCCATTGTCGGAGGCGAGGAAGATTACGAGGGTGTTGTCGGCGATGCCCCACTCGTCGACTTTCTTCATGAGTGTGCCGAAGTTGGTGTCGATGTTCTCGATCATGCCGAAGAACTTCGCGACGGACTCATCCACGCCCGGCTTTCCGAGGTAGTGCTCGTAGTATTTCTTCGGCAGGACGTAGGGGCTGTGTGCGGCATTGAGGGAGACATAGGCGAAGAAGGGTTTGTCCTCCTTGCGTTTGGCATCCATCCACTTGGTGGCTTGGGCGAAAAAGAGGTCGGTGCAGTAGCCTTCGGTCTTCACCCACTTGCCGTTGTGCCAGAGGGCGGGGTTGATGTTGGTGTTTCCCGGTGCGTCACCGCAGGAACCGGGATAAGTTTGGCCGATGCCGCCACCGCCGTGAATGTAAACCTCGTCAAAGCCACGGCTTTCCGGACGGTAAGCTTCTTCATCGCCGAGATGCCATTTTCCGAAAATACCAGTCGTGTAGCCGGCGGTCTTCAGCATTTGCGGGAGCGTGAAAGTATCCAGGCTCATCCGCTCGCGTTCGTAGATAGTGTGGGTGACTCCGTTCTTGAATTCGTGGCGCCCACTCATCAGCGATGCTCGGGTCGGCGCGCATGTCGGGCTGACGTGGAACTTGGTGAGAAGAAGACTCTGTTTTTTGAAGGCATCCACTGATGGTGTCTTCATGATGGGGTTGCCGAGGCATGCATAGTCGCCGTAGCCGACGTCGTCTGGCATGACGAGGATGATGTTAGGCTTGGCGGCGGCTGCCTTGGTCGCGAGTGGCAGGATCAGGACTGCTGCAAGAAGGGCGCGGGTCTTGGTCATGTCTGAAATGATCTTGTTTGAATGACCGAGTGACGTTCGGTGAGCGGATTGAAAGGAATACAGGGAAGCTTCCGCCGACTCTTTCAATCGGTCAGGGCAAATCGTCCTCATCGCCGGGAACCGGTGGGATGAAGTCCTCGCGCATGAGAAGGAGCTGGAGGTCGAGATCGGGGAGGAGGTCTTCCGGTGTCCTAACCACCGTGGTGGCGTAGGGCGCGATGCGGTCGAGCTCGGCGACGGCACAGTGAACCATGGAGCTGACGATGTCGGCGTCGTATTTTTCCTTTTCGAAAATGTTGGTGATGCGGAAGACGAGGCGCGAGCGGTCGAGGTCGAATTCGAAGCCGCCGAGGTTGAGGAATTTGTTGGCGCGGGCGAGGAGTTCGAGGATCGCGGGTTGGTGGTCGTCATCAACGGGCAGCGGCATTTCGCCAATCACGGCGAGGGCGTTCATCGGGGTATAGGCCTGGACGAAGAGCTCGATGCGGGTGTGGTGGCCGGTGAAGACGGCTTGGAGCACGTCCTTGCCGTCGACGGCTTCGCAGTGCCAGTTGTTTTTGCCGAAGGCTTCTTCGACGGAGAGGATCTGGAGTGATGGTGGGCGCATGGTGGAAACTTTAAGTTTTAAATTTTAAACTCCAATTGAGATGAAGGAGCAAGGGTTGGGGATTGAAAGTTGAAGTTTAAGGTTTTGATTTTACCCGACCGGTGAGGGCTTTGGCGAGGAGCGGGCGTTTGGATTTTTCGATGGGGGAGAGGGAGAGGTGGATGCCGCTGCTTTGGTCCTCGGCGAAGTGGAGGGTGATGAGGTGCTCGCCGACTTCGACTTCGGTGATGTGGGTCCAAGGGATCATCTGCATGCCGCTGGTGGGATTGAAAAAGGAGAAGACTTCGACGCCGAGGGGCGAGAGGATGATGTAGGCGTGCCTGGTGCAGCGGATGGCGACGCGGAGGCAGAGCCAGCTGAGGGTGAGCGGGATGACGGCCCAGAGCGGGTGCGGCAGCGCGGGGTTTTCGGCGCGGTAGAAGGCGACGGCGACGAGGATAATCGCCGCGATGCCAAACACGGCCGCGCCGATCCAGAAGGGAACGGCTTGGGCGGAGCGGGTGAAGCGGAGCTCCTTGTGAGGTTCGGCAACGGCCATCGGGCCGGAGTATTTGTGGGGTGACGACGGATGGGAAGAGCGTTCTGGTGGCTTGTTTCCTCGGAGTACCCGTTTCGCATCGAAACGGTCTCTGTTCAAAGCGGTAGCTGCTGCACGCCCTTTCACCGCTTGGATATCGACTTAACCACCGTTCACCGAATCCTGGGATTAATCGGCCTTGAGGAGCTGACGAGTGTCGATGGTAAGCACTCAAGAAAAGAAGCACTCCGCCAGTTATCCAATCTTTTGCTCGTTTTCTGACCCCATTCACGCGCCCGATGCGCATCCTTCACCGGCTCGACTCTTGGGGCACAAGCCACAGATCGAATGGCGAATGGCGAATGGCGCGATGTTTGGAAGCCCGTAGACGATGTTTCGAGGCTCTTGCACGATGTTTCGAGGCCCGTGCACGATGTCCTGAGGTCTTTTCTTTGTGGGTAATGGGAGCCGGGCCTCAGCGGAAATCATTCCGTCGTGTCTCCGCCGATGCTGCTTTCAGGATCTCGCTTTTTTCGCATTTCTTCCCTCCTCCCGCTAAGCGTGTCCCCACCCAAGCCGCTAGCAGTCTGTCGGACTTAGATCTCGATCTTATAAGCAGATCCTTTCAAGCTCCCGCATGGCAGCGAAGTTCGTTCATATTGATCACGACACCCCATTGTTGCTCCCGCCCGATCTGCG
>Ga0100401_1001974_pt1 | contig 16404 bp, 14 predicted proteins | sample CryGeymeta201525_FD_80421 | JGI IMG/M metagenome (GOLD analysis project Ga0100401, IMG submission 80421) | Groundwater microbial communities from Crystal Geyser aquifers in Utah, USA - Crystal Geyser metaG 2015-25 | ecosystem: Environmental > Aquatic > Deep subsurface > Groundwater | place: USA... | reverse complement strand
GTCACCACCGACCACATCTCCCCCGCCGGGGCGATCAAGGCGGACAGTCCGGCCGGCCTGTACCTGCAGGCGCAGGGTGTGACGCAGGCCCAGTTCAACTCCTACGGGTCGCGCCGCGGCAACCACGAGGTGATGCTGCGCGGTACGTTTGCCAACATCCGCCTGCGCAACCGGCTCGTCAGCCGCACCGGCGGTTTCACGCGGTATCTGCCCGCCGGCGATGAGATGACCATCTACGCCGCCGCCATGCGCTACCGCGAGGCGGGGGTGCCGCTGGTGGTGCTGGCGGGCAAGATGTACGGGGCCGGCTCGTCGCGCGACTGGGCCGCGAAGGGTACGGCCCTGCTGGGCGTGCGGGCGGTGATCGCCGAGAGTTACGAGCGCATCCACCGCAGTAACCTCGTGGAAATGGGCGTGCTGCCGCTGGAGTTTGTCGATGGCCAGAACGCGCACTCGCTCGGATTGACCGGCGAAGAGACCTTCAGCATCAGCGGCATTGCCGACGGACTGACGCCCGGCAAGCGGCTGGCCGTCGCCGCTGAGGGCACGCAAGGCTCAGTGCATTTCGAGGTGCTTTGTCGGATCGATTCCCCGATCGAGGTGGAATACTACCGGCACGGCGGTATCCTGCCCTACGTCCTGCGCGAGACGCTCGGCATCTGAAAAAAAAGATTGAATCCTGTGCTACAGCCTGCTACTAATCTCCAGCAACGGTTCATGGCAGGGCAACCGTCAGCAGGAGCAGTCGATGAGTACAAGAAAAGCAACAACACGGCAGGATCATCTGGCGCGTGCCGGCAGCGAGTTGCTGCGCGTCAAGCTTTCAGGTGACCTGCTCGAGCGCGTGGAGTCAATTTCAGAGGAAATGGATGTCGCGGCTGAGGAAGTCGTCAGGCTGGCGGTGCAGCGCGTGGTCGGCGGCATGGCGCCGGAACTGGAGACCGAGCTCAAGATCTACATCAGAACCACCGGGATCGGGGGCACCCGTCGCAAGCCCGAGCCCGGTATTGTCGACCGGCATTTCCGGCAGGGACCTGCCGGTGCGGGCGAGATCATCCTGTAGGACAGGCGCCCCTGCCTGTCCGGTGCGATCGGTGGGGCATCCTGGCGAAAGGGCTGGTCTTGAGGTCATTTTTTTCGCCGTCGCTTGCCGCTTCTTTCGCTCTGGACAGGCGAGGGCGCCTGTCCTACGTGAATTCGGTTCTGTGTCGGAGGGATCTTGTAGACCACCGTAAGCGCCCCGAGCACCACCAGGACGCTGGCGGGGACAAAGCTGCGGTCCGGCATCTCGTCGAGCAGGCAATAGGCCAGTATCGCCGCAAAGACGAACTGTCCCATATTCACGATGCTGACCAGTTGGCCGCGCATCCTTTTCATCGCGATATTCAGGATCGAATGCCCGAAAACCGTCGGCACGACCGCCAGCCCCGCGACCATCAGCAAGTCATGCCGCGAGTAGTCCTGGAATGGATCGGCGATGCCAAGGGCCATGGCGAGCGGCAGCAGTGCCAGCGACACGCATCCCGCCACCGCGTAGAGGGGGACCACATAGACCCAGACCCCGCCCGGTTCCTTATGCCGCCGCGCCCAGGCCAGATACAGCGCGAAGAAGAGCATCGACCCCAGGCAAAGCATATCGCCCAGGAAATACTCCCGGTTCATCGTGAAATCTGCTCCCGTCAGCAGCCCCATCCCGCCCAGGGCGAGCAGGGTTCCGATGATCTCGCGACGCGTGAGCTGTTCGCGCAGCAGTACGAAGAGCATGACCGGCAGGGCCACGGGCACCAGGTTCACGATTAGCGTGGCGTTGGCGGCGGGTGTCATGCGCGAGGCGGCGATCCAGCTGATAAAGTGAATCGACAGCAGTGTCCCCGGGATCAGGGAATGGCGCAAGCAGCGCCGCAACGTCACGCTGGGGGTCCGCCGCCAGTCATGCACAAACAGCGGCGAGAGGATCACGGCGGCAATCAGCAGGCGCAGCGCCGCCAGCAGCACGGAATCCACCGCTCCCGCCTTGATGAAGATCACCGCCGTCGAGCAGCAGAAGACCCCGAAAACAAGCACCGCCATATCCAGCATGTTTCTCCCATCACGTGTCTATGATCCGTTTCCGTCTTCATGCGTTTGAAGTCAGATTAAGGCGAAAGATTAGGGCGAAAGATAAAGGTTTGTGTGCTCCCCCTAATCTTTTGCCTTAATCTTTCGCCCTAATCTTTCGCCCTAATCTCCAGTCTCCGGCTGTCACCACAACGTTGGCTTCCTTTTTCGGTTGACGATTACGGGCGACGATTACGGATAACGAGGAGAACGAAGCACCAATCGGCCAGCGTAATCGTCGCCCGTAATCGTTCACCGAGACCTACCGCAAACGCTGTAATATGTTTCACTCATGCATCATCCGGGCGTACCCGGACCCGGGATTACGCTACCAGACGAGGAGCGGCTGTCGCGAGGGAAATTTGGCGGCATGTCGCAAAGAGTGGATATAGTCGACGCATTAACGCGCTATTCATGGTGTCTTGGGCTATTGTACCGTATTAGGATTATATAGACATAACATTAAGGAGTGGTCCTATGAAGGTAGAGCTTGAATTGAAAAGTATCCAGGCGGCGGTGGCCGGATTGAAATTCAGGGCACAGGCGTTTATTGATGGCCGCTACGTGCCGGCGGCGTCCGGCAAGACGTTTGTCTCGATCAATCCGGCCAACGGCAAGCCGCTGGCTGAGATCGCCTCCTGCGATGCTACCGATGTCGAGGCGGCGGTGAAGGCGGCGCGCCGGTCTTTTAACCAGGGCGTCTGGTCGCGTCAGTCCCCGTCCGAGCGCAAGGCGGTGCTGCTGCGGTTTGCCGACCTGATCGAGAAGAACCTGGGCGAACTGGCGCTGCTGGACTGCCTGGACGCCGGCAAACCGATCACCGACTGCCTGACGATGGACCTGCCGGACTCGGTCGAGTGTTTCCGCTGGCATGCCGAGTCGATTGACAAGGAGTTCGAGCAGGTCGTGCCGACCGGTCCGGACAAGGTGGCGATGATCGTGCGGGAGCCGCTGGGGGTGATCGGGGCGATCCTGCCGTGGAATTTCCCGTTCCAGATGGCGGCCTGGAAGCTGGGACCGATCCTGGCGACAGGCAACAGCGTGGTCCTGAAACCGGCGGGTCAGACCTCGTTGAGCGTGATCCGGCTGGCGGAGATCGCCGCCGAAGCCGGTATCCCGGACGGGGTGCTGAACGTAGTGCCGGGGGGTGGCGCCGTGATCGGCCGCGCGCTCTGTCGGCATCCTGACGTGGACGCGGTGGCGTTCACCGGTTCGACGGAGGTGGGGCGCGAGTTGCTGCATTATTCGGCCGATTCGAACATCAAGCGCATCATGCTGGAGCTGGGTGGCAAGAACCCGCAAGTGCTTTTCGATGATGCCGGGGATCTTGATTTCGTGGCCGGTCAGGCCTTGAGCGCCGTCTTCTGGAACATGGGCGAGAATTGCAGTTCGGGGTCGCGGCTGATCGTGCAGCGCGGGCTCAAGGACAAGCTACTGGCCCGCATGGTGGAGCTCAGCCGGGAATGGATCGTGGGCGATCCGCTGGATCCGGCCACGAAGATCGGGCCGATGATCGGCGAGAGTCACATAAAACGCGTGCTGGAGTACATCGAGACTGGCAAACGCGAGGGCGGCAAGGTCATCCTCGGCGGCCAGCGGACCCTGCTGGAGACGGGCGGCTATTTCGTGCAGCCGACCATCTTCGAGGGCGTGACGCCGTCGATGACGATTGCGCACGAGGAGATCTTCGGACCGGTGCTCGCCGTCCTGGATTTCGAGACCGAGGCCGAGGCTATCGCCTTGGCGAACGATACGGATTACGGGCTGACCGCGTCTGTTTATACCGAGAACCTGAGCCGCGCCCACCGGGTGGCCCGGGCGATCCGGGCCGGTACGGTCTCGGTGAACTGTTTCTCGGAGGGGAGTGCCGCCACGCCTTTCGGCGGCTTCAAGCAAAGCGGCTTCTTCGGACGCGACAAGTCGATCTTCGCGCATCACCAATACTGTGAGTTAAAGACCGTCTGGATGCATCTGGCATGATAACAAAAATAAATTCGAGTACGTTGCCCGGGAATTTCCGGGGCATTCATGTGGCACTGGTCAGCCCGATGACGGCGGCGGGGGCGCTTGACGAGAAGGCCTTGGGCGCTTTTGTCGAGTACCTGGTCAGGTGCGGTGTACACGGGCTGATCCCGCTGGGCAGCACGGGGGAATACTATGCGCTTTCGGCCGGGGAGCGTGAGCGGGTGCTGCGGGTTACGCTGGAGGCGGCGGCTGGCCGGGTGCCGGTACTGGCGGGGGCCAATGGCGGCGCGACACGCGATGTGGTGGCCAACGCCCGGCAGGCGGAGGCGCTCGGCTGTGCCGGCGTCCTGCTGGCGGCCCCGTATTACTCGTTGCCCGCCCCGGACGAGCTGGCGGCGCATTTCCGCGCGGTCAACGCGGCCATCGGCATCCCGATCATGCTCTATAACTATCCGGGACGTACCGGGGTGGACATGCAGCCGGAGTGGGTCGCCGCCCTGTGCGAGGAACTGGCGAATGTCTGCTACATCAAGGACAGCACGGGCGACATGACACGCGTCAGTTCGCTGTTGCGGCTGTGCGGCGACCGGCTGGGCGTTTTCTGCGGCTGCGACACGCTGGCCTTCGAGAGCTTTATGCTCGGGGCGCGCGGCTGGGTCAGCGGGGTGCCGAATGTCACGCCGAAGAGCTTTGTCCGCCTTTACGAGCTGGCGGTTGTCCGGCAGGACTATGCGGCGGCGAGGGCGTTGTATTTCAGAATGCTGCCGCTGCTGAGCCACATGGAGAGCGGGCGCTATACCCAGTTGGTCAAGGCGGGTTGCCGGCTCAAGGGCTTCGAGGTCGGATCGCCGCGCGCGCCGCTGTGCGAGGCTCCGGCGGATCTCGTTGCACGGCTGCGCGAGTGTGTTGGCGATCTGGAGTAGTGACGGTAAAGAAAGACCTGTCGCACGTTCATATAGGGATATAGTTGGCCACAAAAAGGCACATAAAGCACAAAAGAATTACACCATGTTGTTTTGTGTATTTTGTGTTTTTTGTGGCTATCAATTACGAAGTAATGTAAGACGAGGAGGTTTCTGATGAGACAGGCGGTTATGACAGCGCCGGGCGCGATTGAGTTGCGCGACGTAAAGGCTCCGGTCCCCGGACCGGGACAGGTGTTGCTGCGAATCCATCGTATCGGGGTTTGCGGGTCGGATATGCACGTGTACCACGGCAAGCACCCCTTTACGCCCTATCCGGTCGTGCAGGGCCATGAGTTCTCGGCGGTGGTGGATGCCGTCGGGGCCGGGGTGAAGAACGTCCGTGTCGGCAGCAAGGTCACCGCCACGCCGCAGGAGGTCTGCGGCAAGTGCCGGCCCTGCCTGCAGGGCCGCTATAACGTCTGCGAGCAGCTCAAGGTGCGCGGGTTCCAGGCGCCGGGGGTCGCGCAGGACTGGTTTGTGACCGAGGCGGACAAGATCGTCCCGCTGCCTGACAAGCTGACGCATGACCAGGGGGCCTTTGTCGAGCCGGTATCCGTGGCGGTGCATTCGACCGGCAGGGCAGGGGACCTGGCCGGACGCAATGTCGTCGTGGCCGGGGCCGGGCCGATCGGCAATCTGGCGGCCCAGGCCTGCCGGATCCGCGGGGCGCGCCGGGTGTTGATTACCGATGTCAGCGACTATCGCCTGAACGTGGCCCGGGAAGTCGGGGTGGACGTGGTCAGCAATGCCCGCGAGGAAACCCTGGAGGCGGCGGTCAAGCGCGCGTTCGGGAGTGACGGGTTCGATGTGGCCATGGATGCCGCCGGGGTGGAGGCCAGCCTGTCGGGGCTGGTCAGCCGCATCGACAAGGGCGGGCGGATTGTCATCCTGGCGGTGTTCTCGAAGCCGCCAGCGGTGGATATGTCGGTTTTGTGCGAGCATGAGTTGACCGTCTGCGGTACGATGATGTATCGTCACGAGGATTACGACCAGGCCGTGGCGTGGATTGCGGACGGGTCGATCCGGCTCGGGCCGCTGATGTCGAAGCATTTCCCGTTTGAACAGTATCTCGACGCTTACCGGTATATTGACGCCGAAGGCGAGAAGACGATGAAAGTGATGATTGATCTGGTTTAAGGAGTGACTATGGCAGCGATTAATGAACAAGTGAATTTTGATACCCGTATTGCCGGGATTGATCCGGCGGCAGTGCACCAGGTGCGGCTGCGCAGCGGGGTGATGATGCCGGTGGCGGCGTATGGCACGTTCCACTCGGACTGGGCGCAGGCGTACATGAAGGATGCCACGGTGGAGGCGATCCGCCTGGGCTGGCGTCATCTGGATACGGCCCGGGCCTACGAGAACGAGGATGTCGTCGGCGAGGCGATCCGCGAGGCGATCCGCAAGGGGTACGTCAAGTCGGCCGATGAGCTATTCATTACCGGCAAACTCTGGAACGGCCATATGGCCCCGAAGGATGTGGCCCCCGCGCTGGAGGCGACCCTCAAGGCGCTGGGTGTCGACAAGATCGACCTGTATCTCAACCACTGGCCCTGGCCCAACGTCCACACGCCCGGCTGCACCGGTGATCACCGCAATCCCGACGCCGTCCCCTACATCCACGAGGCGTTTCTGGAGACCTGGGCCGAGATCGTGAAGCTGAAGAAAGCAGGCAAGATTGTCGACATTGGCACCTCGAACCATACCGAGGCCACGATGCGGCTGTTGCTGCGCGATGTGCCCGAGAATGAGCGTCCGGTGGCCAATCAGATGGAGATGCACCCGCTGATGCAGCAGACGGCGCTGCGGCGCTATTTCGAGTCGGAGGGCATCGTCTGCACCGGCTACATGGCGCTGGGCTCGCCAAACCGGCCGGCGCGCGACACCTTCAAGGAGCACCGCGCCGACATGCGCGATGTGGTGATCCAGCAGATTGCCGTCGAGCTGGGCGTGGCCCCGCCGCGGGTCTGCCTGGGATGGGCCGTGCAGCGCGAGAACAAGAGTGGTGGTTTTGTCGCGATGGCGACGCGGTCCGACTGGATCAAGGACAACCTGATGAATGCCGTCGAGGATATCCTGACGCCGGAACAGATGCTGCGCATCTCGGGCGACGACACGCCGGAACATCCGGGCATTGATGCCAACAACCGCCTGATCTGGGGGCAGGTTTTCCTGTGGCCGGAGGCCGATGGCGATTGGCGTGTGCTCTGGAACGACAGCCAGGTGTTCGAGACGCGGGCGAATTACGCGCGCTTCAAGGAAGCCTATGTCCAGTACGATGCGGTCAAAAAGGCGACGACGTACAGGGAGTAAGAGGCTTGTAGCTGGGGTACGTTCTTGTAGCTGGGGTCGGTGACCGCGGCGGTGCATGGATTAGCAATCGGAAAAGAGGCTTCGCCATTCACCTTCTCATGGGCACCGGGGGCAACGACCCCGGCTACAAGGCTTTATATGAAGATTAAATATGTCAAGGATGGACAGTTCATATGAGTAAGAAAGTGACCATGATTGTCGTCGGGGCGGGGGATCGCGGCACATCGCATGCCGATTACGCGACCAAGCACCCGGACGAGGCGCAGGTTGTCGGTGTGGCGGAGCCGCGTGAGTACCAGCGGACGCAGCTGGCCAAGGCGCATGCGATCGCTGCGGCGAACGTGTTTACCGACTGGCGTGAGATGGCGGCGCGCGAGCGCTTTGCGGATGCGGTGCTGATCTGCACCAGCGACGCCATGCATGTCGAGCCGGCGCTGGCGTTTGCCGCGAAAGGCTATCACATCATGCTGGAAAAGCCGCTGGCCCCGACGCCGGAAGGCTGTCGCACGATCATCGAGGCGGTCAAACGGCACGGCGTGATGCTGTCGGTCGGGCATGTGCTGCGCTATACGCCCTACACGCAGACGCTCAAGCGCATCCTTGATGCCGGTACGATCGGCGAGATCGTCTGCATCCAGCGCTTTGAGCCGGTCGGATACTGGCATCAGGCGCATTCGTACGTCCGTGGCAACTGGCGTAACGAGGCGGAGTCCTCCTTCATGCTGTTGGCCAAGTCCTGCCACGATATCGACTGGCTGCATTACATCATGGGCAAACGCTGCACGGCGGTTTCATCGTTTGGCTCGCTCAGGCACTTCCGTGCCGACCAGCGGCCGGCCGGGTCGGCTGACCGCTGTCTCGACTGCGCGGTGGAGGCGGCTTGCCCTTACTCCGCGAAGAAAATCTATGGCGGTCGGCTGGCCAAGGGACAGACCGACTGGCCCTACAGCGTTGTGGATCCGATCGGTACGCCGGAATCGCTTGAGGCGGTGCTGCGCAACGGCCCGTATGGACGGTGCGTGTATGCCTGCGATAATGATGTGGTGGATAACCAGGTGGTCAACATGCAGTTCGAGGGTGGCGAGACCGCCTCGTTCACGATGACCTGCTTCAACCAGGGCGGCCACCGGCGCACGAACATTTTCGGCACGCGCGGCGAGATCCGTGGCACCGGCGACAAGATCGAGGTTTTTGATTTCATGACCGACAAGTGGTCGACAGTCGAGATCAATGCCGGGGCTTCGGATGTGACCGGTGGCCATGGCGGCGGCGACACGGTGTTGATGCAGCGGTTCGTGGCGGCGGTGGCGAACGCTGATCCTTCGCTGATCCTGTCCGGCCCGGATGAGACGCTCGAATCGCACCTGATCGTCTTCGCGGCCGAGGCCGCGCGGCGCCAGCACTGCGTGAAGGATCTTTGACTGGAGTAGGTCGTGGCACCTTGTCCGACCTGCCGAGCATAAGCAGTCTGGCTGGCAAAGGACCTCTGCTCTGATGAACGGGCAAGGGTGCCCGTCCTACTTAGGGATTTTTGCCTTTTATTCAACGTTCTTCATCCCCGGGATGAATCATGAGAAAGCAAACGACACAGCATCAACGCTTGAAGGACACGGCGGATACCGCCGAGCTGGCGCGGAATCTGGCGACCTTATGCGACGAGATCGGGCCGCGTTTCGCGGGTACTGCGGGGTATCGGCAGGCGGCCGAGTTCATGCTGGGACGGTTTCGCGCCTACAGGCTGGACCATCCCCATCTCGAGCCGTTCCCGTTTACCGCCTGGCGGCGGGGCGAACCGGCAACGCTGGCGATGCTGACGCCGTCCGTCCGCGACTATGACTGCTATGCTCTCTGTTATAGTGCGGCGACGCCAGCCAAGGGGGTGACGGCGCGGATTGTCGATATCGGCAGCGGTAGCGAGGCCGAAATCAAGGCTCGGCAACGGCAGATCAAAGGACGCTTTGTTTTCACGACCGGCACGGCCGGGCATCGCACGGCGATCTATGCACGCTGCGCCGAATGGGGAGCCGCCGGTTTTATTCTCGGCAGTTCAATGCCGGGAATGATGCTGCAGACCGGCACCGTGGCCAACGGCAAGGGCGGGGCGATCCCCGCCGTCAACATCGCCCGCGAAAGCCTGCTGCAGATACAGCGTCTTGCGGCCATGTCGGGCGCAGCCCCGCAACTGCGTCTGCGGGTTGATGCCGCACTGGCCCCGGATGTGACCTGGAACGTGGTGGGTGAACTGCGTGGCACCGAGGCTCCGGATGAACGGGTGCTGATCGGCGGCCACCTCGACTCGCACGAGATCGGTCCTGGTGCGTATGATAACGGGGCGGGGGCATTGATGGTCATGGAGGTCGCCCGGTTGCTGGCGCGGCAGCGCCGTCGCCTCAAGCGCACGATCCGTTTTGTCGGCTTTGCCGCCGAGGAAATCGGCCTGCTCGGATCGCATTACCACGCCAAGGCCCATGCTGCCGAGCTGCAGATGGCCCGCTTCATGCTTAATTGCGACACGCCATCGCTTGGCAAACCGCATGGACTCGGATTCCACGAATGCCCGAAAGGGTCGGCTTATCTGGAAAAACTGTCCAAGGCGATGGGCGAACCGATCCTGTTCCAGAACCGTCATCACTGCCATTCCGATCATTACCCGTTTATCCTGCAACGGGTGCCGACCGCCGGTGTCGCCAGCGGGCCGCAGGATCCGCCGGTACAGCATTTCTACCACATGGCGGCCGATACCGCCGACAAGGTCAGCCTCGGCGCCCTGCAGGAAACCGCCGCCTTTGCCGCGCGCGTGCTCCTGCGGATCGCCAACGACGACGCCTGGCCGGGCATGCAGCGCAGCAAGGCCGAGGTCGCCCGCTGGAAACGCGAGAACCGCTAGCTTCAGGATAGACTACAGACTGTAGACCGCAGACAAAAGACTTTTCTATTATTTTCTGTCAGGTTACGGGATTTTGTGCGTATAGTCTAAGTAGTCGTTTAGGGAATGGGTGTTCCCTTTGGTTTTTAATGAAGCTCTAGCAAGAGCTTGTAACCGGGAAAGAAAGGTGAGTAACATGATCAGGATAGTAAATCGTGCCGTCAAGGTGTCGTTGTTCGCGGGGGCCGTATGGGCACTGGCTGGGGTGTCGGATGTTTATTCGGGTTCCTGCACGAAGGCGGCGGCCAAAAGCGAGGGGCAGGGGGCGGCCTGCGAAGCGTCGGTGGAGGCGGTCAAGCCATCCGCAGAGGGTGTCGCGGTGAAGGGTAAAACCTGCAAGGCCAAGTGTCAGAAGGCGAAGGCCGCCTGCACGAAGGCGGACGGCGAGCAAGTCAAGGCTGCCTGCCCCAAGGACAAAGCCGCCTGTGTGAAAGCAGATGGCGAAAAGGTGAAGGCGGATTGCCCTGTAGACAAGCAATGCTGTGGGACGTGTAAGCCAAAGGCAGAGGTAAAGGCGCAGGCGACCTGTCCGGTGATGGGTGGGGCGATCAACAAGGAATTGTATGTTGACTACGGCGGCAAGCGGGTTTATGTTTGCTGCCAGGGATGCATCGCGCCCATACAGAAGGATCCGGCGAAATACATCAAGGCACTCGAGGAGCAAGGCGTGACGCTGGAGGTTGTTAAGCCGAAGGACATTTAAGGGGGTGTTAGCCATCCGGCTTAGCGAAAGCCGGATGGCCGCTTCTGGTTGCGGAGGCGGTAGTCATCCAATGGCTGAAAGGCAAGATACGGCAGATTGGGCACTTGTCGAACGGGTCAAGGCCGGGGACGACGATGCCTATGATATCCTGATGGGACGCTATCGGCGCCCCGTCCTCAATTTCGTGTTTCGCATGATCGGCGATGCGGCGGAGGCAGAGGATCTGGCACAGGATGTTTTTGTGCGCGCTTACCGGCACATGCGAAAGTCGGCATTTCACCAGACCGGTGCCGCCTTTTCCACCTGGCTTTTTCAAGTGGCCCGCCATGCCGCCCTGGATTGTCTTCGCCACCGCAAGCGACATCCGTCCGAGTCACTCGAACGATTGGAGGATAGAGGCGAATCAACGCCCGATGCGGGGGCGACGGCGTCGGCAACGGTGGCCGCCCGCGAGATCGGCGAGCAGATCGCCGCCGCCGTGGCCCGTTTGCCGGAGGATCAGCGCACGGCCATAATCCTCTCGGAATACGAGGACCTTTCATATGGCCAGATTGCCGCCATCATGAAGTGTTCGGAAAAATCAGTGGAGGCGCGCTTGTACCGGGCGCGTCGGTTTTTGCGAAAGCAATTGGCCCCCCTGTTGGCGTAGGACGAATTTTCAGCAACCTGTTTTTTTTGCGAGGGTTTTTTCACGCGGCGGCGTTGTACCCGGTAGAAGCCACTGGAGGGAGGCGCGATGTTCCGTAAGCGATATGCTGAGGATAATAAGGTTGGGCAGACGCGAGATTCGCGTTTGCACGCTTTGCTCGGCATGTGGCGGGGGCTCGAGCCCCGAACCGATTTCGAAGCGGGTGTCTGGCAGCGCATTCACGCGGCGGTCCCGACGCCTGAGACGGGCGGTATCTCGCTCACCGGGATGCTTCAAGGATGGATCTTGCCGCATCCGGCTTTGGTGACGGCCCTGGCCGCTTCGGTTGCAGTCGTGGTTGGCGTCTGGACCGGTGTCCCGCAAACCGGTCGCGCGAGTCGTTCCGTTGTTTACCCCCTGTTGCACGCGCAAACACTGGCCGGTGCATACCTGGCCATGTCATCAGGAGAAATACAATGACGGCCAGATGGATGCTGCTGTTGCTGGCCGTGGCTGTGGCTGGCGGGCTTGCATTCGGGGTGACCCGTTACGTGGTTTGCCGGCCGGCCGGCCCCAGTCTTGAACGCCTCCGGGATGTGTCGTTCCTGCAACGTGAATTGAATCTTACCGATGTTCAGCGCTCGCAGGTCGAGGCACTGCATGAGACGCTGGCGACACGCCTGGACGCGTGTTCCGTGCGCCATTGCGGGGCGCGAATGCGGCTGGGGCAAGCGTTGGCAGGCGGGACGAACGGCAATGCGCGGGCGGATGCTGTCCTGGCGGAAATGTGCCGAGCCTACGAGGAAAGTGAACGGGCGACGCTGGATCACATTCGGCAGTTGCGCGTCATCCTGAACGCGACGCAGAGGCGGCGCTTCGATGCGATGATCTCCGATTGTATGTGCCGGTCATGCAGACGGCATGGTGGCCGGTGCCGGACGAATTGCAGAGGGCCTGGCCACAGTGAAGACGCCGAAGAAGCGGCGGAAAGCGCCGATTAAGACAATGAGACATGGAATATAGGGTTTTACCCCATAGTCAATTGACGATAGGTCTGCTTGTATGCCGACTGGACACGGTAACGCAGCCGGAATGGGCATGACGGACGGCATCAAGGAGCGTGGCAATGGAGCAGGGCGAGAGCATGGCGATCAACCCCGTCTGCGGGATGAAAGTGGCGAGGACGACGCGCCTCCGCGCCGTGCGCGATGGGCATACCGCCTTCTTCTGTAGCGACCGCTGCCTGAAGAAGTTCTTCGCCTTTCTCTACAACGCCTTGGGCATTCCGGTGGCGGCGGGGGTGCTCTACCCGTTCTTCGGCTTGCTCCTCAGCCCGATCATGGCCGGCGCCGCGATGAGCCGCAGTTCCGTTTCGGTCATCAGCAACGCCTTGCGGTTGCGGTCAGTGTCTCTCAGCGATAAGGAGTCATGATCATGAAGAAGAGGAAAAATACAGTCGGAGCCAGCGGAAAGCGGGAATCCGTCTTTCGTTCGTTCGGTTCTGGTCGGTTGGTTCTGGCGCTGGCCGGGGGGGTCTTCCTGGCCGGTTGCGCCTCCGTTCCTGAGAAGGAAATGTACGCCAGGCACTACGAGACACAGCGCTCGGTCTATGACTCCCCGGACGCCGAGGGCTCGAATCCGCGCGTCGACGGCAGTTCGACGCTGGATGACTACCTGCAATATGCGTTTTCGCACAATTCCGGGTTGCGGGCGTCATTCGACCGTTGGAAGGCGGCGCTGGAGCGTATCCCGCAGGCGCGATCCCTGGACGATCCGACGCTGTCGTTCGAGTATTTTATCGAGCAGATGGATACGCGCTACCAGGTGAGCCTGACGCAGATGTTTCCGGCGTTTGGCAAGTTGGGCCTTCGGGAAGATGCGGCAGCGGCGGAGGCCGAAACGGCCATGCATGCCCTCGAGGCGGAACGTCTCATGATCTATGATCGCGTGGTCAAGGCGTTCTACGAGTACGATTACCTGCGTCGCGTGATCGCGGTGACCGACGAGAATTTCAGGTTGCTGGACGATTTGGAGGCGGTGGTGATGAGCCGTTACAAGGCCGGTCTGGCCCCGTTTGCCGATCTGATCAAGACGCAGGTCGAGAAAGATCGCCTCGCCAACGAACTGGATACCCTGCGGGATGAGCGCGCCGCAAGGTCTGCCGTTCTTGCCGCCACCCTCAATCTGCCGGTATACGATCTTCTTCCATGGCCCGACGCGTCGCCGTCAGGACCGGCTATTGTGGACGTGGAGGTGCTGGACGGGATGCTCGCGGACCTGAACCCGGAACTGAAGGCGGCGGAATCAATGATCGCCGCCGAAAAGTACCGGGAGAAGCTCGCCCGCAAACGTTATCTGCCCGACTTCATGCTTGGGGCAAGCTGGATGGTCATGCCCGGCATGGACGGGCGCGGCGACGAGTCCGACATGGGCCTCATGGCGGGTATTTCGGTACCCCTCTGGTGGGGTAGATACCGCGCGGAAATCCGGGAGGCCGAAGCCATGCTCCGGGCGGCATCCAGCGGACGCGACGACATGCGGAACAAGCTCAAGGCCGAGCTGAGCATGGCGATCTTCAAGTTCCGCGACGCCGAACGCAGAATCGGCCTTTTTTCGACCTCGCTGGTGCCCAAGGCCGGGCAAGCGCTGGAGGTGGCCAGACAGGAGTTCTCGACCGGCAAGGCGGACTTCATGACCCTGATTGATGCCCAGCGTACATGGCTGGAATTCAGGTTGATGCTCGAACGGGCGACCGCAGACCGGGAAATCGCACTCGGCGAGATCGGCTGCTGCATCGGGAAGTACGATGTCGGGATCGCGCTGGGTGTTTCGTCACCCGAAAAAAGAAAAGAAAAGTCAAGTCAAGGAAAAGGATGAGTAAGGCCGACAAGGGACACGAAGGGCATAATCACTGATCAGGGATGGGATGGCAAAGGAGTATGAGAATGAAGGAAACCATGAAAAGGTTGGCGCGGGGCAAGACAAGACTGTTTGCCGTCGCCTTGGCTATGTTTGCGGTGGGGTTTGCGCTGAGAGGCTGTTTTTTCCCGCCCAATGGGTCCGGAAAAGTAGACGCCGCCGAGCCTGCGGCCCGGGCGGCCGCCATCTGGACCTGCTCCATGCATCCGCAGATCAAGCTGCCGAAGGCGGGACAATGTCCGATTTGTTTCATGGATCTGATTCCACTGGATTCGGACGATGACGAGGGGGCTGGCTTGCGCGAGCTATCGGTGAGTGAGAATGCGGCCACGCTGATGGAGATCGAGACCGTCCCCGTCGAGCGCCGGGTTGTGACGGACGAGGTCCGCATGGTGGGCAAGGTTGACTATGACGAAACGCGCGTATCCTACATCACGGCCTGGGTGCCGGGCCGGTTGGACCGTCTTTTCGTGGACTACACTGGCGTGGCGGTCCGGAAGGGCGATCGCATGGTTTCCATCTACAGCCCGGACCTGCTCAGTGCCCAGGAGGAACTGCTGCAGGCCGTCAATGTCGCCAACGCCCGCAACGCAGCAGACCAGGCGAATGTTGTCGGGGCGACGCTCGGCACGGTGGTGGACGCGGCACGTGAGAAGCTTCGCCTGTGGGGGCTTGCGCCTGAGCAGATCGAAGCGATTGAACGGCGAGGGAAAGCGGATGATCATGTGACCATCCATGCGCCTGCCGGCGGCATTGTCGTCCAGAAAAACGCGCAGGAGGGCATGTATGTCAAGACGGGGATGCGGATCTACACGATTGTCGACCTGACGCGCGTGTGGATCAATCTCGATGCCTACGAATCGGATCTGGCCTTTCTGCGACACGGTCAGCCGGTGAAGTTCACGACGGAGGCCTATGCGGGCGAGTCTTTTGCCGGTACGATCTCCTTCATCCAGCCGGTGCTGGACGAAGCGACCCGCACGGTCAAGGTGCGGGTGGACGTGCCGAACGAGGATGGGCGTCTCAAGCCCGGCATGTTCGTGCGTGCCGTGGTGGAAGCCGAAGTGGGTGACAAACCGTTGGTGATTCCCGCTTCGGCACCGCTTCTGACCGGCAAGCGGGCAATTGTCTATGTGCAGGTGCCCGGGGCGGACCGGCCGACTTTCGAGGGGCGTGAGATCGTGCTGGGCCCGAGAGCGGGCGACGACTATCTGGTGAAACAGGGGTTGAAAGAAGGTGATCGTGTCGTGACGAAAGGCAACTTCAAGCTGGACGCCGAACTCCAGATCCGGGCAAAACCCAGCATGATGACGCCGGAGGGCGGTGGAGGCGGCGGGGAGCATGCGCATCACAGTGGTACGGCTGCGGCGGCCGCTGCGCCCGAAGCCCTCACGAGGCCAAAGCTCCCCGCTATCGTGGAGAGCCAGTTGCATGACGTGATTGCAGCTGCCCACGCCGCGATCAAGGTTCCCGCCACCACGGATTTGGATCGGATTCGGACGGCATATCGTGCCCTGCAGGAAGTCGTGGCCGCAGTGAACGCCGCAAGTCTGTCAGGGCATTTCGAAATGCTCTGGAAAGAGTATTCCATGCTACTGAGCAATGATGCCGCTGTGGGGAGGGAGGTCAAAACGCCAGCAGAGACGACCCGCCTGGCCGCTGCAACACAAGGCCACATTGACGCCATGCAGGCAAAGTTCGGTCTGATGCACGGCGGGCATTCGCTGTCGGCGGATCCGGCGGTTGACCCCGAGTTTCAGAAGCAGCTTGGTGCCGTGGTGGAAGGCTATCTGAAAGTACAGGCGGCATTGGCCGCGGACGATCACGACGCGGCGACCGGATCGGCGAAGCAGGCGCTGGAGGCACTCGGCAAGGTGGACATGGGGCT
>Ga0100401_1001947_pt1 | contig 16539 bp, 8 predicted proteins | sample CryGeymeta201525_FD_80421 | JGI IMG/M metagenome (GOLD analysis project Ga0100401, IMG submission 80421) | Groundwater microbial communities from Crystal Geyser aquifers in Utah, USA - Crystal Geyser metaG 2015-25 | ecosystem: Environmental > Aquatic > Deep subsurface > Groundwater | place: USA... | reverse complement strand
TCGCGCCGCCGCTACGATGTCGCCTACGGCATCCGCCGCGCCGACGATCTGGCGGCCGTCGTCGCCTTCTTCGAGGCGCGCAACGGGCGGCTCCACGGCTTCCGGTTCAAGGATTGGGGCGACCACAAGTCCTGCCTTCCCTCGGGCACGCCATCGCCCTCCGACCAGTCGATTGGCTCCGGCGATGGCACGACGACCGCCTTCCAGTTGGTGAAGCGCTACGCCTCGGGGGCGCAATCCTGGACGCGCGCCATTGCCAAACCGGTGGCGGGCAGCGTGCGCATCGCGCTCGGCGGGGTCGAACAGCTCTCCGGCTGGTCGGTCGACACCGCCACCGGCGTCGTCAGCTTTGGCGCCGCGCCAGACTCCGGCGTCTCCATTACTGCGGGCTTCGAGTTCGACGTGCCCGTCCGCTTCGATACCGACGTGCTCGACGTCACGCTCGACCTCGAGCGGCTCGGCTCGATCACCTCCATTCCGCTTCTGGAACTGCGCCGATGAAGACCCTCGCCCCCGACCTGCAGGCCCATCTCGACGAGGGCACGACGACGCTCACCTGGTGCTGGCGCATCACCCGCGCCGACGGCGTATCCTTCGGCTTCACCGATCACGACCGGACGCTCAGCTTCGACGGCACGGATTTCGAGCCGGAGAGCGGGCTGACGGCCTCCGAGGTCCGCTCAGGCTCAGACCTATCAGTCGATGCGCAGGACGCGGAAGGCGTTCTGACCTCGGATCGGATCACCGAGACCGACATCCTCGACGGTCGCTGGGACAATGCGGAGGTCGAGGTCTGGCGCGTGAACTGGGCCGATACCGGACAGCGCGTGCTGATGCGGCGCGGCGCCATCGGTCAGATCCGGCGCGGGCGTCTGGCCTTCGTCGCCGAGGTCCGCTCGCTCGCCCATGTGCTGGGCCAGACGGTCGGGCGGACCTTCCAGGCGACCTGCGACGCGGCGCTCGGCGATGCGCGCTGCGGGGTCGATCTGGAGCACCCCGCCTTCAAGGGCACCGGCGCCGTCATCGATCTCCTGCGCGACCGCGCCTTCACCGCCTCGGGGCTGGGCGGATTCGAAGCCGGCTGGTTCACCTTCGGCACGCTCGAATGGACCAGCGGCGCGAACGCAGGACGGCGCACCGAGGTGCTGTGCCATGACGTGACGGACGGCGTGGCGATCCTGACACTCCTCGAAGCGCCGGTGCGCGTGATCGCCGAGGGCGACGGCTTCTCGATCCGTGCGGGCTGCGACAAGCGCATGGAAACCTGTGGCGCCAAGTTCGCGAATACCCTCAACTTCCGAGGATTCCCGCATATCCCCGGCCAGGACGCCGTGCTGCGCTATGCCACTAAGGACGGCGGGCATGAGGGATCGGTGCTGTGACCTCCGCCGACCCCGCCCGCGTCATCGCCATCGCACGATCATGGCTCGGCACGCATTACCACGACCAGGCCAGCCTTCGCGGCGTCGGCTGCGACTGCCTTGGCCTCGCCCGCGGCGTCTCCCGCTCGTCCGCGTAGGCGGCATTGAACGCGATCCAGAGGAAGATGAAGCGGGCGTCATCGTCGGCACCACACGCCTCGGCACGTCCGATCCAGCTGATGGCGCGATGCGCGCGCAGCCCCATTGTCTCAGGAAAGCCACTGCGAATGGCGCGCTGCTTGGCTTTCAACGCCGCGTGGTCGAAAATATCCTTCATTCACAATTCCCCTCTGAAAATCCCGTCACGGCAAGGCGTCAAAATCCGGCCTCTGATACCCTTCGACCAGGGCCCGCAACCTGTCAGGCGCGATCACCTCAACCTTGTCGCCCCACTGATAGAGATGCCACGCCATCTCGAGCCATCCGGCCGCATTGAACCGGACGATCAGACTTCCATCATCCTGTGGCTCCAGGACCTGCGTCGGGTGAAAACGGAACTCGGCGGCACGCCCAGCGGCCGCAGGCGCGAAGCGCCAGATCACCTCCCCGTATTGCGCCGGGTCCTGATAGACGCCGAAGGCCTTGGCCGCATAGTTCTCTAGCGTGAATCCCGGTGCGAAGGCGAAGCTCTCGTCCACCACGGCTGCGGCATGGATTCTGTCCATGCGGAAGTTCAGGATCGTTCGCTGCGTGATGGTTGCCGCGCCACAAGGTAGCTGCGGTGGCCCAGCAGCAGGCCGTGCGGTTCGATCACCCGAGGCGCGGCGTCGCCAGATCCGTAGACGACGCGCAGCCGAAACGGGCCTCGCAGCGCCTCCATGACTGCATCCGTCACGTCGGGACGCAGGGCGACGGTCGGACCGGGACGCATGACCTGGCCGAGACCGGCCAATACCGCCTCGGCATCGGCCTCAGACCTCGTTGCGTCTCGGGGCGTCAGCCGCGCCAGCAGCCCATCACGCAGATCCTCTAGCGCGCGAGCATGGCGCAGTCGCGCTTGATCGCGGGCGGCGCGGGCTGCGATTTCGAGAGCTTCGATGGTGGTTTCCTGTCGCGGCTGCAGCCGCTCTGGCGGGGGCGCGTCCAGCCGCCAGTACCGTCGGCGGTCCTCGGCATCAGTGGTCGTGACATTGGCGAAAGCGGCGTCCAGCGCCTCGGTCATCCGCTGCGCCGTACGGTGCGAGACGCCGAACTCGACGCAGATGTCCTCAAGGCTGACGCCGCCACGCCGAGAAGCGGCCATCTGGGCGAGACGGAGCAGATCTTGAGCCTTGGAGAAGGACATTTGACCTCTATGCCAGAAATTGACACCATCATAAGCTATTGATCAGCTTGCGGTCTGTCGAGGCGATTCCCTCTGGGGTCACGTGTCGCAAGTATTGGAGCATTAATGAGGGACCTCGACGGCCATATCTTTTTGTCCGCCTCGGATCTCATGCGCTTCATGGGGTGCGCGCACGCGACGACCCTTGATCTGGCACATATGCGCGGTACCGGACCGGACCCGCGCGAAGACAGTGAAGACGCGGCGTTGCTGCAGAAGCAGGGCGACGCCCACGAGGCGGCCCATCTGGCTCGCCTCAAGGAAGCTGGACGCACCGTCATCGAGATCGAGCGCAGTGGCCTTGGCAAGAACGCCGAAGCGACACGCGCGGCTTTGGCCGCAGGCGTGGACGTGGTGTTTCAGGGCGCATTCCTGTCGGGCAACTGGGGCGGCTGGTCGGATTTCCTGGAGCGCGTGGAGCGCCCCTCTGCATTCGGGCCGTTCAGCTACGAGGTGGTCGACACCAAACTGAAGCGCCGGCCGCATCCGAAGCACGTCCTGCAACTTGTGCTCTACTCCGACCTTCTGGCCGAGGTTCAGGACGTTGCGCCCGAGTTCGCCCATGTCGAATTGGGGGACGGCACCCGCGCGACCCTTCGGCTGTCGGACTACGCCGCCTATGCCCGCATGGCTCAGGTGCGGCTCGAAGGGTTCGTGGCCGATCCGCCGCCAACCCGTCCGATCCCCTGCGCCGACTGTGGTCTTTGCCGCTGGGGCGACCATTGCGCCGATGTCTGGCAGGCCGAGGACAGCCTGTTCAATGTCGCCAACGTCAGCCGAGGACAGGTGAAGAAGCTGGAAGCGGCGGGTATCCAGACCATGGAAGCCCTCGCCAGCCTCGATCATCCGATCCGCAGCATGGCGGAAAACACACGCCTCCGGCTGATGACTCAGGCCCGCCTGCAACACGCCCGCAAGACTGGGGTTCCCACCTTCGAGCTGCGCGACCCGGAACCCGGCAAGGGGTTCGACCTGCTTCCTGAGCCGCAGGCCGGCGACCTGTTCTACGACATCGAAGGCGACCCGCATTTCGAGGGCGGCCTCGAGTATCTCCATGGCGTCTGGTTCGACGGCCAGTTCCGGGCGTTCTGGGCGCATGACCATTCCGCCGAAGCGCGCGCGCTCGCGGATCTGCTGGAGTTCTTCCGTGCGCGTCTCGCGGCTTATTCGGACGCGCGCATCTATCACTATGCGCCCTACGAGATCACCGCCCTGCGCAGACTGACCACAAAATACGGGATCGGCGAGGCATTCCTCGACCGGCTCCTGCGCGAGCGCCGGTTCGTGGATCTGTTCGCCGTCGTGCGCGGTGCGCTGATCGGCTCTGAGCCAAATTACTCCATCAAGTCGATGGAGGCCTTCTATGACCGCAAGCGCGATGGCGAGGTGAAGACCGCGGGCGGCTCGGTCGTCGCCTATGAGCTGTGGCGCGAGACTGGCGAGCAGCAGATCCTCGACGAGATCGAGGATTACAACCGCGTCGACTGCATTTCGACCGAGGAGTTGAGGGATTGGCTGGTCGGCATTCGACCCAGCGGCCCCTGGCCGTCGCTCGGTCAGGATGCGGGCATGAAGGAGGCGGAGGAGGACGCCGACACGCAAGAGCTGCGTTCGGCTTTAGCGGCCTCCGACCTGCCCGAGGACCGGCAGGAGATGCTGTTCAACCTTGGCCTCTTCCACAAGCGCGAGGCCAAGCCCGCGCAATGGGCGGTGTTCGACAGCGTTGGCAAGGACGAGGATGATCTGATCGACGATCTCGACGCGCTTGCCGGGCTCGAGGCCGTGGGCGCGGCTGAGCCCGTGAAACGCTCGATGGCGCGCACCTATCGCTTCCCGCCGCAGGAGACGAAATTGCGGGGCGGCAGATCGGCGACGGTGCCGGTCCATGACGGGCCGCCCGCCACGATCAGCATCGCCGCTCTGGACCGGACCGCACGCGAGATCACCCTCAAGGCCGGGGCCGCTAAGGCACATCTTCTGGCGGACCGTCTGACGCTCCACCCGGACTGGCCGCTCAACACCGGTGTCATCGCCGCTGCCCTGCGCGATGTAATTACCGACCAATGCGGGCCGCGCCGATTCACGGCCGTCGATGATCTATTGTCCCGCGCGGCGCCGCGACTGACGACCGGTGCGAAGCCTGACCTGCTGGATGGCGCCGATCCGGTCGCGGGCGCGATTGCGGCCGTGGGCGCGATGGACGGCACCGTTCTGCCGATCCAGGGGCCTCCGGGCACCGGCAAGACCTATGTCACCGCGCGCGCGATCCTTTCTCTGGTGCGCAAGGGGCACCGCGTCGGCGTCGCATCGAACAGCCACGAGGCCATCCGGAATGTGCTGATGGGCTGTCTCGCCGCGCTGGAAGACGACGATCCGGACATCACTCTGGAAGACGCCGAATTGGCCCACAAGGTGAGCGGCGACGAGGATGGCTATCCCGAAGGCTTCACCGGCATCACGCGGGCCACGTCCAACGACGACCCTGCGTTGACGGAGGCCCATGTCGTTGGGGGCACCGCATTCTTCTTCTCGCGCCCGGAGTTCGAGCAGACCCTCGACTGGCTCTTCGTCGACGAGGCAGGACAGGTCGGTCTCGCCAACATGGTCGCCATGGGGCGTGCCGCGCGGAACATCGTGCTGGTCGGCGACCCGCGCCAGCTACCGCAGGTGATCCAGGGCGCGCATCCGGACCCCGCAAACCTCTCCTGCCTCGACTGGATGCTGGGCGATCACGCGACGGTGCCGCCGGACCGCGGCATCTTCCTGCCTGTCTCGCGCCGGATGCATCCAGACGTCTGCCGTTTCATTTCCGACCAAGTCTACGAGGGTCGGCTGACCAGCCACCCCGACACCGCGCGCCAAGCCGTGGCCGGGACCGCGTTTCCCCCGGCGGGTGCGTTCTGGGTGCTGGTCCCGCATGAGGGCAATGCCCAGATCGCGCCAGAGGAAGTCGCGGCCATCCATTCTGCCGCTCGTGAACTGCTGACGGGCGCATGGACGGAGAAGGACGGCATGACGCGTCCCATGCGTCAGTCCGACATCATCGTGGTCGCACCCTACAATGCACAGGTGAACGCCCTGCGCGACGCGCTGCCCGAGGGCATTCGCGTCGGCACCGTGGACAGGTTCCAAGGCCAGGAAGCGCCTGTCTGCCTGGTCTCGATGACAGCGTCATCGGCCGAGGAAACGCCCCGCGGCATGGAATTCCTGTTCTCCCTCAACCGGCTCAACGTGGCGGTCTCGCGCGCCAAGGGGTTGGCGCTCGTCTTCGGCGCGCCGCGCCTCCGCGAGGCGAAATGCGAGATAGTCGAACAGATGAGGCTGATTAACACGCTCTGTGCGGTGACCGCACTGGCTGAAATCAAAGAGGCGTCATGAGATTCGACCCAAAGGACATCGTCGAGCATCTGCGTCACAACCTTGAGCGTTATCCCTATGCTGACGGGTTCCCTGTCCTTCGCGAGCTTCTGCAGAATGCCGATGACCCGAAAGCTGAAGCTGAAAGCGTAGCCGTATGCCTCCTCAGCGGATGGCCGGATGCTGCCAATCCGCTGCTCCGTGGGCCGGGCCTTTTGCTGGTCAACGACGGTGGTTTCGATGCTGGCTCAGCGACAGGCATGCAAACCTTCGGGGGAAGCGTGAAGGCGCTCGACGAAGCAGCCGTGGGGCGGTTCGGCCTCGGGCAGAAATCGGTCTTTCACCTTTGCGATGCTTTTGTCGTTGTTCCATGCGGTTACGGGACAGAACACCTTCCCTTTGTCGTGAACCCTTTCGAGACGCTCGGGCGCGAAGGCGATGATTGCCTTCGCTGGGACACGATCGATGAAAGCGATGCCACGCTTATCGTTTCAGCTGGGGAACTCTGCATTTCCTCGCGTCGCAGACTGAATTTGTGGTTCCCCTTGCGACGCCCCGGGCTGCGCCCGAAGCCGACGAGCAAGGGCATAAGGCCCATGGATTTCGCACCAGAGAGCCTTGCCCCCCTTGCAGACCGACAGCGTCTCGCTGAAATGCTGGCATCGCTACGCGATGTGCGCCGCGTGTCGGTCGAGATTAACGGCGTACGCGTTGAACTCGACCGCGGTGAGGCCCCCGGCCTGGTCGGGTACGGGCTTGACCCGGGAGATCGCAGTTTCGGAGGCACGCTTGGCCCTGGAATAGTCAGCCTCGGCCGCGAGAGGCGCGCGCCCGACACCTTCTGCAGTCACCTAAGGGAGTCTGACAACTGGCCCCTCAGCCGCAACCCGGACACCGATGAGGAGAAAAAGCAAAAGGCCACACCACACGGCGCTGCGATCCTTGTGATTGAGCCCGACAGCCGTGGGCGGCTCCTTGCTGACTGGTCGGTGCTCCTGCCGGTAACTGAGGCTTTTCGCGTCCTCCACCATGATGGCAAGGGGCGCCTGAAGTTGCTCCTCCACGGATGCTTTTTCGTCGACAGCGGGCGTAAGTCCATCATCGGTCTTGATGATGACAGCCCGAAACACGCTGAGCAGATGCCTTCGAACGACGCCGCGCTTCGTGCCGATTGGAACCGTAGCATCCGCGACAGGCTTGTTCTGCCGCTGATCCCAGTCGTCTTCCACGACGCTCTGGCACAACAGGTACTCTCGAGCGATGCACTGGCCGCTGCGGTGAGGGCGCTGGCGACCAGCGACTTCGGCCGGACTCACCGCGAAGCCATCGCGGCCGAACATGTGCTGGCCCGCTGCGTTGACGTCACTCGTGACAGCACGTTGGCGCGCTGGCGCCTCGTTCCGGCCGGGACGACCCTGCGGCCCTTGCCGGCACCCGACGAGCGCGGGCGCGTCGCGCTCGTTGAGCTATTGCCCGATGTCGCAGAATGGGCTGTGGCGCGCAACCTAACTCTGGTCTGTGGCGCAGACGCCCTGCTTGCGCCCGAAGTGCCAAGCTGGGACCCCGAGGAGCTGACGGAGTTTCTGGCGGAGCTCAAGCCCGAGTGCTTTGCAAGCGAAAGACACACGCGCGTTCTGACCGATTTTCTACTTGTCGCATGCGCCAACGATGACCTGCGCGTGGTTGCGGCCGAGCCGGTCATCAACCGGCTGAGGAAGGCGATTGCCTCGGCGCCCACGCTTGCGCCGCATGCCCGGATCGCCGAGGTTCTCGCCGCCGTAAATTGTGCGGACATCGTGCCGTTGCCACCCTCTGCCTCCGAGCGCTACGTGTTGCGCGCACTTGCGCAGGCGCAGAACGCGCCGCTTTGTCTGCCCCGAGCATGGCTACCGGAGGGGACCGCCGACAGCCCGACGCTCGACGCCGCCAATGCGCGACCTCTGATCGCAGCCTTACAGCCACTGTTCGCGAACGAAGCGCGGGGCGAGGCCGCAGGTGCGGCATCCCTCGCGATCGTGCGCCGACTGAAGAACCTGGAAACGGCACTGGCCGACCCGGAGTTTCGCCGACTTCCTGTGGTTCGGGCGCTCTATGGTAGTGGCAGCCGCCTACTGAGCCTTGCCGAACTCGACGCCACCGCACGCGAGGGGCTGCTGTTCCGTGATACACCGCCAGAGAAGAAACTCCTCGGGCTGCTGGCAGATGCGCTGCCCGGTTCGAATGCGTTCATCTTGCCAAATGCAGTTGCCGCTGCACTGCAAGATGTGGGCCATAGCCCATCCGTTCGGCCCACTTTTCGCTTGGCTAGCCTCGATGCCGGCGCCGTCTGCTCGTTGGCACGACGAGCTGAGGCGTTCGGTCCACCTCAGGCCCGCGCCGCGCTGCTAAACAGCATCTTCACAGATGATGCGGATAAGCGCGACGCCCTGCGGGCGCTTGCAGCCGGGGATCGGCGTGCGCTTGATCCCAGTGTCAAACTTGAGGCGCTGCGAGAGACAGCCCCGGCGCTGGACGCGCTTATCGCGCGGCTGATCGCGACCTCAACGCAAGATGCTCTGGTACCGGCTGAGATTCTCGACACGCTCGATCGAACCAAGGCTCGCCACCTGTCGATCTCTACGATCGAGGGCGCGGAACTTGGTGATCTGCTCTGCCGTAACGCTGAGGACCTGCCCGAGCGTGGCCTCGACCTAAAGGCGGCCGAGGCGATCCTATGCGCTGGCATCCCCGAGGAATTGCTCCGCAAGCTACCGATCCTGCCTACGGCGCGGGGCGGTTGGGCGTCACCGAACGACCTTTACCAATCGAACCGCGACTGGCCTGTCCCAGCGAGCATGACTGCCCTTGTGCCTATGCTTGGTGGTGCCATGGGGCAGAAGGCCAGGAAACGCGCCGAGGCGCTCGTGCATCACTGGTCACCCGCGGCGCAGATCGCAGTCTGCCTCGGTCAACCCGAACCCTCGCGCTTCGCCGCCGAGATTATCGAGGCACTCGCACGGGTCGACCGGCCTGACCTGGACCAGATCGGCCGGGCCCCTTGGCTCCTTGACCGTCGCGGCAGCGCCTGGAAGCCCGAGGATGTGCTCGACCTGTCCGACGAGATCCTCACCGCGGCGCGGCAGGCGCTTGGTGACGATCTGCCTTTCCTGCCGGTTAGCGCCATCGCCCCGACGCTTCGCGATCACCCAGGCTTCGCCGCTTTGCGAGACCGGGGCGTGCTTTCCGACGAGGCAGGTTCTCTCGACGGGCTTCTGCTCATAGTCGAGGCCTCGAGACCTGTCGCCTACATGGGCGAGGTCAATGAGGAGTTGGGAGGTGCGCTTACCGACCTCGCTGCTGCCGGCGCCGTCCTCCCGCTCACTGGCTGGCCCCTTCTCGCCACGCTGCTGCGAGCGCTTGCCAAGGACAACGAGAAGAACGCAAGGCGGGTGTGCGAGGTCCTCACGCAATTCGGGACCGCTGACAGCCACTCGTCCTCGGACGTTGACGGCTGGCTCAACGCCTTGGCGAGGATGGCGCAGGAGGGGAAAAGTTCGGCCCGCGCTGCGAAGAGTTCTGCGCGCATCGCCTACGAGGCGAGCTTCCGGGCGATGACTGCATGGCCCCTTTCGAGTTTCCAAGCGATTATGGGCAGAGTAATGGTGCCCACCGCGGCAGGCACCTGGAAGCCGGGTTGCGAGGTCACTGTCCGATGCATGGGGGTTGCGCCGGATGTCCTGCTTTACTCGGAACTCGCTGAGCTTTTGCCGGCACATGAAGATCCGACCGCTGCCGAGGATGGTGCCGCATACGAAAACACGGATGTCGAGCAGTCAGTTTTGTCAGAGGAAGACTGTTCGCAAAGCTTGGCCGCGGTTCTGACGCGACTGCGGGCGCAGGTGCCGGAGCAGGCACTCGCATTATTCGCCGCGCTAGTTGCTGATCGCGATCTGTTCGAGAGGCTGGCGCGCGATCATCTGGCGCTGCCGCAGGCACAAATTCTTGCGATTCAGAATAGGCTCAGCGAAGTCGTTGGCGAACTCACCCCCAATCAGACCGGAAGAACGTACGATCTCTCGTCGATCCGCAAAGACGTTCGCCTGCACTTCAAACTTACTACCGGCGGACCGGTCCCGATACTTGCTCTTGACGGAAGTTTTAGAAACGCGCCCAGCGCAATACTCACACCGTTTCAGGTTCTTGGTGCGGGACATCATCAGCAACGCAGGCTGAAAACGGAAAGTGCCACTGCCGTGCTTGGCAAGATGGCCCATGAGGTTACGCTCGCTGATAGTGATGGCTCGATTGCGCGGGCCACACTGGAGGAGTTAATCGCTACCGTTGGACGGCTCGCTCTATGGCATTTCCGTCATTGCGAGGAAGCTGTCCTTGAGGAATTCCGTCAAGCATTCCTGGCTGAACAAGCGACGGTCGAGGATACGCGCGCTCGCCTCGAAGATCGCCTGCCGCAGATCCTGGCAGAATTGAAGCCAGTCCGTGGATCGAAGCTACGGGACGTTCTGAACCGGTATGAGACGAAGGAGCAGTCCATCCCGCCGAACCGGCGTGCAGACCAATTGCCTGCGGCCAAGCGTTCGCTCTGGGAGGAGGTTTCATCGCCAGAGACGGCTACCGAACTGCTCGCGCTGATCCGCCAGGGCATCGGGAGCTACGGCTATGGCCCTGCGCGCGTGGTTTTTGAACTCTTCCAGAATGCTGACGACGCGACGCTTCAACACCCGCCCGAGGTGGCATCGTTGTGCCGTGTTGTGTTCCAGACCGAGCGTTTGCGCCTGCAGCACTGGGGACGTCTCATCAATCGTCCCGGGCGTCCGGCCGACGGCGAACGCGAGGGCTGGCAGCGAGACCTCTTCAACATGCTTCTTATGAACCTTTCCGAAAAGCGCGAGGATGTGACGGGGCGGTTCGGACTGGGGTTCAAGAGCGTGCATCTAATTGCACGCGAGGTGGGAATCGCCTCCGGTTTCGAGGCATCTTGCCGAGTTAAGGGAGGCATGCTGCCTGAGGTTTGGGAGGGCGGACGGACACTCTCGATGGACGAGAAGCGGGATGGGAGGAGCGCAACGCTTATCGAGCTGGAGATCGACCCTGAGCTCCATGCTAAGGCTGAAGAGGCGCGAGCGGCCTTCGAAAGTAGCGTTCGGTGGCTGCCAGCCACGGCGCGGGAGATCCGGGAGATCGAGTTTAATGGCCGCCGGTTTAAGGCCCACTTCGGCGAGACGGGCACGACGGGGATCAAGCACGTCGTCTTCGAAGGCGCAGAACCCGGCCAGGCGCTCGCGCTTATCCTGGACAGCAATACGAGGTTGTTCTTGCTCCTCGGGTCCGACGGCCCTCAAGCGCTGCCCGAGACCTTAGCTAGGCTGTGGTTGCTTGCGCCACTTGAAGAGGAGTGCCGGGCCGGCTGGCTTCTCAACTCCTATGGCTTTCGCGTCGATCCGGGGCGCGGGCGGCTTGCGGGCAGCGTCGATGAGCGCGCGGCGCTCTTCGGTCGTCTGGGTCGGGCGCTAGGGGAGAGATTGGTCGAACTCTACGACCTCATCGAACGCGACTGGGCGGGCTTTGCGGAAGGTTCTGGGCTTGCCGACCGGAACGCCGCCTCGGGGCGCGCAGTGTTCCTTGAACGCCTCACACGTCTCTTAACAGCGGATGTGTCCCGCGACGCCGAAGACGAACGACTCGAGACGCACCTCCACCGCGAAGGTGGCCTAACGCACCTGTTCCGCGAGCGTGAGGCACTGCCGACCGGGCTGCCGGCACCCTTCGCACCTTTCTTGCGCGTGGATCAGGTTCGCTGGCAGATCGCCGGGCCGCTTGCTGAGCAGAGCCGGCTCAGGCGGCTCACGGGCTGGCGGGGGATCGCGGACATCGCGCACTCGGCGGTGAGTCTAAAGGCAGCGGAGCTGCTCCAGCGGCTCGGGTTCGACGCACCGCAAACCTTCGATGCGGCAAAGCTTGTCAAGGCAGAACTGGGTGAGAACAAGCAGGTTGATCCCGAAACCGCCGCAAAGCTGGGTGCAGTTCTCGATGAGGACTTCGTAAATGCCCTAGCTTGGACGGAGCAGCAGGAACTGCTCAAGGCTGCAGCCGGTGCGAGGTTCCGAATGGCCGATGGCAGTTGGCGCGAGGCTCGTATGGCGCCGCGCGATGCCGTGGATGCGGATGAGGAGGAACGCCGCATTCTCGCCTTCGCACCCGATACGGACGTTGCCGACGGCTCCTATACTAACGCCGCGCTTTCATTCTACCGTCTGGCCGCACGGCAGAGCGGCTTTCAGAGGACCGCCGAGACCTTTGAGCGCTGGGCGCAAGAGACGGTCGACCAAGCTGCCCGATGTGCGCTTCTATCCTACGTTGCAGAGGGCGGCCAAGGCGAGCGCCTGGGGGCACTTCTGGCGCGCGCGCGACCGCACTGGCTACCCGGCGATCCGGACGAGCTACGCCAAAGCGCACTGGTGGAGGGCCTTGATGACGACACGCGCGGTCGGCTCATGACCATTCTCTATCCATCGCTCGCTCGTAGCATCGGTTCGGGCCGGTGGTCGCCGTTCGACCCGGGCACCGCAGAGCCTTGGGACGCGCCGCCTGATCCGGCCGAAGAACTCGCCCGGATCCGCGATTGGTGGCGACGGGAGCACACCGATCAGCGGCGCAACTACGACACCCGCGTCTGGCCCGAAGGGTTCATTCCGGGACGCCTTCGCGACTGCGAGGCCACAGATGACCGGCTCGGCTGGTTCACTTTCTTCGCTCTCGGCATCTTCCGCACGTTGGGCTGGAACAATCAGGGTGCCCACAAAAGCTTCGTCGAGGCCGCGGTCCGAGAGGGCTGGTGGCAGGAAATGGCCGAGGCAAGGTTTTCGAACAACGCGCTCTCTGAAGCTGAGTTGAGCGAGGCCGCCATGCCTTGGCTGAAACGGCTCGAGAATTTCGCTAGGCCCGACGTTTGGAAAATCGACTTTCCGCAATGGCGCCGCACTCTCCCCGACCTCTATGCCCTTGCGCGCTGGCTGCCTGACTATGTTGAGGCTTTCAGACTGCTGCCGAGGGCGATCGAACGCGACGGAAGTATTTCCCTAAGCGATGCCTTGCGACCAAGTATGAGTCCAATTTGGCAGAAACGCGGGCTTGAGGGCGCGCCGCTTGCGCAAAGCCTCGGGCTCGGGGCCAACTGGATGATACGAGAGGCGATGCGGCATGGCCTTTGGGAGGACGACGAGGCGAGCCGCATGCACCCGTACGGCTGGGGGGGAACAGCGCATCTGCGCAAACTATTCGAAGAGCGGCTGAGCCATTCACTTCAAGCCCCAGAATACAAGATGGACCTTTCACCAGACATCCACGGCTTTGTTTTCAACCATCTTGGCCCGGACGCCGCTTTCCTCGGCGACCTGGACCTTCCGCTTCAACTCTGGAATGGCGACGTTCACGAACAGGCCGATGTGTCGGAATACAATGACGAGAACGAAGAATGACTGCACTTGCTCAAGACCGTCCCGTTCGCCATCCGCGCCACGGTGAAGGCCGTGTTGTCCACGATCTAGGTTATACCATTATCGTCCGCTTTGGCGCAGCGCTCGAACAGGTCGAGCGTGGAGAGCTTGAGGTGGTCCGATCGCTCGCCGATGCCCTGACCGAGGGCGTCTCCGATGATCCCCTCGCCGCGCTCGCACGTGCGCAGGCGCTGCTGATCCGCTCTATCAACGACCAGTGGGGGGTGTTTTCACGTTCGCGGGTGCAGCTTCTGCCGCATCAGCTTTGGGTGTGTCGCCAGGTCACCCAGCATTGGCCCGCGCGTTGGCTGGTGGCGGACGACGTGGGCCTTGGAAAGACGATTGAGGCTGGGCTGATCCTGACGCCTCTATTGGCAGGTGGCCGTATCCAGCGGCTCCTGATCTTGGCCCCGGCGCGCCTAGTTCCGCAATGGCGCGCGCGCATGAAGTCCATGTTCGACATTCGCCTTCAGGAATACACACGCGAGCAGGACCGCGGGAAGATCAGCTTCTGGGACACAGCTTCGCAAGTCGTTGCCTCGTTCCACACGCTGCGTCAGCCTGCAGCTCGCGACCGTCTTTTGGCTGCCGAGCCATGGGACATGGTCATGGTTGACGAAGCGCACCATTTCCAAGCTCAAGAACGCATCTCAACACAGACTTACGATCTGCTTCGCGAACTTCAGGAAAAGAATCGGATACAGTCACTCGTCCTGTTTGCGGGAACGCCGCACCGCGGCAAGGATTTCGGCTTCCTCGCGCTCATGCGGCTCATCCGGCCTGATCTTTTCGATCCCCGGCAACCTGTGGGCGATCAGCTTCCGAAACTCCGCGAGGCAATGATCCGAAACAACAAGGCACTTGTGACCGATCTGGAGGGCAAGCGACTCTTTCAACCCGTAAGCACCGAAACCGTAGACTATGACTACGCGCCAGCCGAGGCTGCGTTCTACCAGACCATGAGCGCCTTCATCCTCGATGGCCGGGCCTATGCTTTGAATCTGACGGGACGCGAGCAGTCGGCCCGGATGCTGTTGCTCATCGCGCTGCAGAAGCTGGCGGCGAGTTCGATCGCGGCGATCCGCAGCGCACTCGAACGCCGGCGCGCGATGCTGGCCGAGGCGGTGCAGCGGGTGACAGCAGATTTGACCGAAGAAGCTGAGACACTCGACGAAGCGGCCGAGCAGGATGAGGCGCTGCCCGACCAAGTGGCTTTGTTCCTTATGCAGGGCGAAATTGAGCGGCTCGACGACTTAGTAGCGTTGGCTCGCGGGATCACAGCGGAGGCGAAGATCGCCCGTCTGATCGCGCTTATCGACGAAAAGCTGCCCTCGGACGAACCACTTCTCCTGTTCACCGAATACAAGGCCACTCAGGCCCTCGTTATTGCCGCGCTTGAGGCGCGCTTCGGCAAGGGCTGCGTGGGTTTCATCAACGGAGACGAACGGCTGGCTGTGCAGGAACCGGATGGCGCGATCCGCGTCCGAAGACTTTCTCGCGACTCCGCCGCGGATGATTTCAATGCTGGCCGCACCCGCTTTCTTGTTTCGACCGAGGCAGGCGGCGAGGGGATCGACTTGCAGGACCGCTGCGCGACCCTTGTGCATGTGGATCTCCCCTGGAACCCGATGCGCCTGCACCAGCGTGTCGGTCGGCTCAATCGCTACGGGCAGAAGCGGGCGGTCCGGGTGTTCCTGCTCCGCAACCCCGCCACGGTCGAGGCCCGCATCTGGGCGCTGCTCGAGGCGAAGCTCGCGCGCATCCAGGCCGCGCTCTCGGCCTCGATGGAAGAGGCCGAAGACATCGCCCAGCTCGTGATCGGCATGCAGGGCGGGCGGTTCTTCGACGAACTCTTTACCGAGGGGTCGAACGCAGTCCCCGGTAGCCAGCGCGAGGGGCTGGCCGAATGGTTCGACGCGCGCACAGCCACTTTCGGTGGGCGCGATGCGCTCGAGACCGTCCGAGCGATGCTCGGCCAGGTCGCCCGGTTCGATTTCGGCGCGATCGGAGGCACCATCCCCCGGATCGACCTACCTGCGCTCGAGCCGTTCTTCCGCAACGCCATGGTGCTGATGGGGCGTCGTGTTACGCGGGGCGAAGACGGTCTGTCCGTCGCGACGCCAGAGGACTGGAAGCGCAGCCTCGATCTGCAGCCGCGCTACAATGGGCTCGTCTTTGACCGGAGGCTGCCGGGAAACGAGCGGATGAACCGCCTTCTTGGGGTCGGCCACCCGCTTCTGGACCATGCACTTGCAGAGGCGGCGGGGCGCCCCGTGCTGATCGCCCGAGTTCGCAACCTTGCCCAATCCATGCTTCTTTCTGCTGTCGAAGACGAGGTTACGGGAACAGGTGGCACCGTCCACCGAGTAGTCCTAGCGGTGGAGGGACCCGGAGCCGAGGGGCGGCCGCCGCTCGCCGATTGGCAAGCGCTTGACCGCCTCAACGCGTGTCTCGCCGGAGAAGATCAGGCCGCTCCGCTGACGCATGCAGAACACGCCGAGACGCAGGCACTGCTCGATTTACTGCGCGAAGCCCTGCCTTCCGTCACTATGCCATTTCGTCGGCCTCGTGCGGTGCCGCTCCTTTGCTTACTCCCTGAAAGAACGGGATGAATTGAGCCAGAATGGGGATTAAAGATGTTCTAGCGCTGGTCTTCGGCGCGCCGCGTCTGCGCGAGGAGAAATGCGAGATAGTAAAGCAGATGCAGCTGGTGAATACGCTGTGCACGTTGCCTGAGTCCGGAGATTTTTGAATGTGGGAGAGTTTCGAGGCACGGCTCGATGAAAATGAACGCGACCGCCCCCTACCGCTGCGCAGGGCGCTTTTCGACGTGCTGCGCGGCTCGGGCCTGCGCCCGGGCGGCGGGGTCACCAAAAAAATGGTGTCCTTTGAATTTGGCGGAGGTGAGCGCCTGCTGTGGGAGATGCAGAATCCGACCAACATC
>Ga0100401_1001943_pt1 | contig 16561 bp, 18 predicted proteins | sample CryGeymeta201525_FD_80421 | JGI IMG/M metagenome (GOLD analysis project Ga0100401, IMG submission 80421) | Groundwater microbial communities from Crystal Geyser aquifers in Utah, USA - Crystal Geyser metaG 2015-25 | ecosystem: Environmental > Aquatic > Deep subsurface > Groundwater | place: USA... | reverse complement strand
AGTTTTTTCTCTTAATTCTATTTCTTTTATTTCTTGCATATTTTTATTGGTTAGTATACCAATTTATTATACCTATTTATACTAAGAAAGCAAAATATTTTTAGTATAATCAAAATAAAAATAAAAAAGTAGAAAAGAAAGCATATATAAGTTTTATTTTTTTATTTTTTATATATAAGAATCTATACAATAGATAAAATAATCACAAACATAATATTAAAAGAAAAATATATGCTCTAAGAAAACCAGAAAAATACAAGATTACATCATTTACACTATAAATATACATAGATATAAGTCATATAATCCTATTTCAAGTTATCTTAATACTGATAAAATAAATCAAAAATAGTCCAAATAATCAAGCCAATGCAACAGGTAATCTAGAAGAAAATTCACTTAATCAAAATAATCTTTGTGAATAACTAGTTAAAATAGTAAGTGTTTTATTTCTATCAGTCCATTTAGTATCTCAGATTTCATCATATAAAAAATCCCATTTAGCAAATTCTCAAGTCTTACTATAAGTAACTGCTGGAGAAAAATGATAAACTTCATCTTGATGAAATGGTAGTTTTCATAGGTTTACAAATATATTTGAAAATCAAATAATTAAAATCAAAACAAAAACTAAACTATAAACAAATCCTTGTTTATAAAACCATCTAATTAAATGATTTAATAATGGAGTCTTGTCCAAGATTTTGAAATTTTTAGAAAAAATATCTTGTTTAAGTTTAGATAATTCTACTTGTTTTTCTATGAGTATTTCATTTTTTTCTATGTCATTTTTTTTAGCATAAAAAAATAAACTAGAAAATAAAATACAAAAAATAAGAACTATTTTTTTTAAAAGAACTATTTCAATAAAAAAATTATTAAATAAGTCTTCACTGAGAAAATTTAGGAAAAAAAGCAATATTAAAGAAATCAAAAATAAATTTGATAATAATCCAGTAAATTTTGCTTTTGTTATCATAAATATTTTTTAAATTAAATTGAATTTATTTTAAAGAGTCTATTACTTTTTTTCAATAAATAAAAATAGAAATTGCTATCAATATAAAAAAAATAGTTTTAATTTCTAATAATTTACTTAAAAATAAATCATTAAATTGTAATTCAACATTTCAAAAAATAGTCATAACAAAAAACAATCATATTAATGCAAAAAATGATAATATTTTTTTAGGCATTGACATTTTTATAATTTAGTATATAAATATATTATAACTTAAAGTTTAATTATTGCAAATTTTAAATTCTAGCAAAAATTATATGAATAAATTTTCATTTTATATATCACTATTTATCATAGTTTCTTACTGAATTTTTTTGAGGTTTTATGAGCTATGAACTTGATCATTTTGGATTGATGAATGATATAGTTCTATAGTTTCATATTTTGCGAATTTAAATGATTTAATTCCAGTATTAGTATCTTGAAAATACGATTTTTCACAATATATCTTTACTATTTTTCAAAGTATTAGTTTTTCTTTTTTCTGAGTAAGTGATATTTCGGCTAGAATACCTAGTTTCATTTTTGGTATTTTAAATATAATTTTGTATCTTATTTTTTCAAATGAGATTTTTAAAAATAGTAAAAATAAAAACTATTATATAGTTTTTATGATGTTTATTTTTACATTTTCTACTTGGCAAATAATTTGGTCTAGAGAAGCAAGATTTTATGAAATACTAAGTTTTATTTATTTACTTGATATATATTTTTTATGGAAATATTTTGTAAAAAATAATGATTCTTATTTCTTATATTTTCTTATACTTTCATTAATTTGAATATTTTTTCATCCTTTTTGTTTCCTGTTAATTATAATATGATTTATACTTTTATTATACAAAACATATATAAAAAAAGATTTTTCAAACATAAAAAAAATAGTAATTATTTTTATAATTATAAATATATATTTATTAATTAACTTGTTTATAAATTATCTATCAAATACAAGTACTGATATATCAAACGTAATTAAACAAATAAATTTTATATGAGATTATAATTTTTTCAATTACATTATTTTTTACATGAAAAGCATTTATTCACAATTATGAATTATATTTATTTCATATATTTTTATGATAATTTATTTCATGAAAAAATGAAAATATACTGAATTTATATTATTTTGATTACTTGTAATATTAAATATCATATTTATATCCAATTGATATATGGCTCATACTAGATATATGTTTCATATATATTCAATAATAACTTTTATATGAAGTTTATGAATTATAATTTTTATGAATTACATAATAAAATCATATAGATTTGAATACAAAAAAATAGCTATACTTTTTCTTATTATTTTAGTTGGTTTTTCTATCATAAAAACATTTAAGATAACCTTGATTCCTCAAAGATTTTATTATATAGATTATACTTCGCCTAAACCAAATTTTAAACTAGCATATGAAAATACAGATAAATATTTCCCAAATAAAAAGATTGTTTCTTGATTTCCACATCTATGTTATTGGTATAATTTAGATGAAAAAGAAAAGTGTAGTTATGCAATAAATATAAATCTGATTTGAAATAAAAACATAGATAAAAAATTAATAATTCAAAAAAATGAAAACTATACTGATATAGAATATATAAATAATTTATATGAAATAAAAAATATAAATCAATATATATTTGTACTAGATGATTTAACTATAAAAAATGCTATAAATAAAGATTTATTAAATGATATAATTAATAATTGTAACATGATTTATAAAGATGTCTGAGATTATGAAAAAAGCAATTTCATTTGAATCTGGAGCTGTAATCAATAATTAAATTTATTTAAATAACATTTTTTAAATAAATTACTTGACTTTTGTAAAATTAATCTAATAATACTTAAAATTACTATAATTTATATTTCTTAATTATATTTTTATGAGAAATACATCTTGACCAAAATTATCAAATAAAAATTCAATATTAATTTGAGTTTTAGTTTTTATATCTCTTATTTTTGTTACAAACATATCAGCAATTGCATGAATTATGTGATACTGAAGTGATAGTGATTATAATAATCCAGTTAATAGTTTTTCATGAGCTGCAAATGCTTTAAGTGGTGAAACACTAACATGAGCTACTCAAGTTGATTTAACACAAGCAGTTCAATTTAATAATGGTTGAATAAATATTATTATTCCAAATACAGCAAAAATTACAAGTGCAAATTGATCTATTTTTGATGCAAATCAAATCTGAACTAGTATATTAGCTACTCTACCAATTGCATTAGCAACAAATGAAGAAGAAGTTTGAAAAATAATGTTTTGAATAAATTGAGTTAAACTAAATTTTTCTAAACCAGTAAAAGTATCAATTCCGGTAAATACTACAAAACCAACTGTAAGAATAAAAGTTAAACATGCATGAATTGATTGATATCAAACAAACTCATTAACTGATAATATATGATCTAGTTGTATAAACTGAGTTGCAAGTCCAAGTTCAAATATAGCAACAGTTGTAAGCTGAATTGCAACTATATATACTTGTTCTGCATCAGAATTTGTAGCTGTCATAGATAAGGTAATTACAAGTAGTAGTTCTTGAGGTGGTGGTGGTTGATCTACTCTTCGTAGAGATAATTGTACTTCTTGAGATTTTTCAACAAGTTATTATGATAATAGTTGTTGAAATGCTCCTTTAGTAATAAATAGTAATATTTGAAATTCTTCAAATTCAGATAATAACTATTCAAATAATAATTCAGAATGAGTTATTTCTCAATTAAAAACTGTAAAATATGATTGAGTAAATGTAGTAGTTTATGAATGATATAAATTATCTCAAAAATCAAATGAGATTTCTAAAAAAGTTATCTGAAATGCAAAACTAACACTTGAACAAAAAAAGAGTTATATAAACAGACAAAATGAGTTTATGATGGCTAAATATGAATTGGATGTGGCTCAAGATAGTGAAATAATTAAGAAAAATAAATACAATAAACAATTTGTTCTATTAATACGGGCAACTGAAAAATTAAAAAAAGATTTTAAATAAAAAAATAGTAGTTTTAGAACTACTATTTTTTTTATATTATCTTATATCTAAGCATCAATACATAAGCTCAAATAGAAAAAATAAGTGTAAAAAATCATAAGATAAATTTATTCTTTGAACTCTTATTTTCTTCATTTATAAGAGAATTATCGTTTTCTAAATAAGTTTCTGATATTTTTTCATTACTTAAATCTTCAGCATTTGCTGAAAATTCTGCTTTTATTGCAGATTTAGTTTCAATTTTATTTAATTTTTCTATAAAATTTATAAAAAATTGTTTTTCATATATATTTCAATCACTATCTTCTGCAGAAAATAAAACTACATAATTTCAAAAATCATTATATTTTATATATCATGGATTGTTTCAAATATAAGTTTCTCAATTTCAAAAATCCCAAAAATATGATTTAAAACTTCAAATACTCTTGCTTCAATCTAAATTTATACTACACGTTTTTATACATGTTAATTTATCTGCATTTAAGATCTTATTTTCTCAGAGTTTTCATTGTAAATCAATCTTTAACGAGTGTAATTCTTGTTCTTTTATAGTTGACAATACATTATCTCTTACTAAATCTATATCATTTTCTTCTAAATTTTGGATAGAACTACCTTTTCATCTTACTTCTACTTCTAAAAAATCTTCACTCAAATCTCAATCTTCATCGCTTATTTCCAAAATAATTGTATAACTTCATTTTTTAAATACTTTTGATAAAGGATTTTTTGATTCTGAAAAATCTCAATCTCAAAAATCCCAGAAAAAACTTATATCTTCTCATTTAGAATTTCATCAATCTAGATTTATACTACAAGTGTCAACATCATAACAAATTATTTTTTTTCATTCTAAAACCTTATTTTTTGTTATCTTTCATTGTAGTGATATAATTGCTTCTAATTGAGTCTTTTTATAAATATTTTCAAAAGAAAAATTAGATTTTTTACAATTATCTTCATAATTTACATCACAAATTTTTAAAGATATATTTTGAATTCCTGTTCAAAAAAGTACACTATTTGGATTACACTTTTTTTCATTTCATGAATTATATGAACCACTTCAAAAATCCCATTCACAAGTTACATTTTTTGGAATATTTTCAGAATCCAAATTTATAGAACACTCTTTTTTATCACAGATTTTTTTATTATCAAGACCTGATTGGACTTTAATAATTGGCTCATTTAAAACTAATTTCTGAGTATCAATAATTGATGAAGCTGAAGAAGTAGAAACATAATTTGTAATTGTTTGAGTTTGTGTTTGAATTAATTTTCAATCATTTATAATTCTAAAATTTAATTCTCAAAAATAATTTATATCAAGTTTATTTATAATCTTAATTTTTATATCATAACTTCATATTGGAAAAATTATAGTATTTGGATTACACTTATTTTCTTCTCAAGTTATTCAAGATAATCAAAAATTTATACTACAATTGAAGTCACTTTCTTTCACATCTCAAATAAATGTAGATCTTAAATCTAAATTAATCCTACAATCATCCTTTGTCCTATCACAATTATAAACTAAATTATCTCTTAACTCTGTATCTTTTTCGTTTAAATATGTTGGGCTTTGAAAAGTATTTTTAATAGTTAAATTTTTAGTTATTTGCTCAGTTTCAACGGAAGAATCTATATTATTTTCATCTAAACTTCATGAAGAAGTGATTTCATTTTCAATTATACTTCAAGTATTTTCAATTAATTCATTTTCTGGCAAGATTTCATCATCTATTGCTGATCAAGTATTTTCTAAAACTTCATCACTATTTATTTCTTCATCGATAATTAAATTTCAAGTACTAGTTGTTTCATCTATAACTCAAGTTCAAGTATTCTCCTCTATTATAGGAGTTTCAGTTTCTTCAATTATTGTTCATGAATTTGTTTCTGTTTCTATAATTGAGCCTGTTTGATTAGGATTATAAACAATAATTTCTTCATCTTTTGTATAAATAACTCAATTTTCAGTTATAGTATATGAAAAAGTATCTACTAAAATTCAAAAATTATCTTTTAAATACAAGGTTTCATTTGTATCATTTAAAAGGATTTTTATAACTGGTCTATAGTATTTTTTTATTTCTCAATTTTCAAAAAAATCATCACCAAAAGTATAGATTTTTCAAGATAAATCACTAAGAGTATATCCTGAAAGTAAATTATTTCATTGTCAATCATATGAAATTCAAACATATTCTTCTATAGTATCATCATCAGTATTTGGTAAAACTTCTTTTATAGAAAAATTTGAAAAAACTCTTTGAAATAAAATAACTGATAAAACAATGATAAAAATATAATATTTATTTTTCATAATAGTATAATAAATTTGGGAGCAAGATTATTATACTCATAGCACATTAAATTTGCATTAAATTAAATCTATATTAAAAAAACAAGCCTTAAAAGGCTTGTTTTTACCTGAAAAATTTGCTCCAAATCATTCTTATAACTATATTTATAGCATTTCATGAACTTTGTCATTTTGCTAAACTATAATCAGTATAAATAATATTTACTGGAACTTCTTTAAACTTTATTTTATTTTGAGAAATAATATCTAAAATTTCTGATGCATGAGTCATACCATCTTGAGTAATTTTTATATCTTTCAAAATGTTTTTTCTTATAACTCTATATCAATTATGAGTATCACTTAAATGAATACTACTAATAAAAAATGTAAATAATATTCAAAGTTTTAAGACAATTTTTCTTTTTAATGGAATATTAGTTTTTGCATCTCCTAAAAATCTACTTCATAAAATTATTCAAATATCATTTTGTTTTTCTAAAATTTTTTTCATATTTTTATAATCTCATAGATCATGTTGTCAATCTGCATCAAAAGTAATAACATATTTTATATCACCATATCTTCTTATATATTCAAATCCAGTTTCAAGAGCTGCTCATTGTCATCTATTTTTAAGATGATTTAATAATATTATTTTATCTCAGAAATCACTAAGTAAATTCCTTGAATTATCTTTTGATCAATCATTTATAACCAATATATTTTCATATCAATTATCTATTAAATTATTTATAGTATTTACTATAACACCAGATTCATTATAACATGGTATTAAAAACACTTCATCTCATTTTATAATTTTTTTAAAACTATTTTCTATCGCTATTTCTCTAACAAGTTCAGTAATACTTACTTTATTATCTTCATATTTAGTTAGTAATAGCAAAACAAAATAAAGTAAAAATATAATTGCTCAATAAACCAAAACATCAGCTCATCTAGCAACTCAAAAAGTATTTCAAAGAATATCTAAAATATTTGGAAATAGAGAAAATACCAAAAGACCTCATCATACTCAAATAAATACTACAAAATGTAGTGCATTAAATTTCTGTTTGCGTGCAACATCAAAAGCAATAATCAAAATGATTATTCAAGAAATTATGAAAAAAAACTCTAATAGTGTCATTTGTTTTCTTGTTAAATTATAAGCCCTAACTCTGCCCTCACCCTAACCCTCTCCCATTGGGAGAGGGAAAAATGGATTAGTTTAAAATGTAGTCTCATTTCTCCCTTTGGGAGAAAATTGTATGAGGGCTTTTATTAAATATATATTATTTATCTTTTTTTTCAAATAATTCAGTTATATCTTCCCTTATTTGACTTATAAGTTCTAAATCAGTAAGACTTGCTACCTTTAAATCAGGCACTCAACTTTGTCTAACTCCATAAACTTCTCATGGTCATCTAAGCTCTAAATCTATTTCAGCAAGTTCAAATCAATTGTTTGTTTTTTCCATAGCCCTTAATCTATCTGTACTATTTCAAGTAGTTGGAAAAAGATAACAATAAGATTGAACACTTCATCTACCAACTCTTCACCTAAATTGATGTAATTGCGATAGTCAAAATCTTTCTGCTCACTCTATACACATGATTGTAGCATTTGGAATATTTACTCAAACTTCTACTACGCTTGTACTAGAAAGTATTTGTATTTCATTGTTTGAAAATGCTTTCATTATCTCGTCTTTTTCTTTTGGTCTCATCTTACCATGAAGTAATCAAACTTTAAATGGATGAAATATTACTTGCAGATTTTCATAAACATTTACAGCATTTGCTAGATCTATCTTTTCAGATTCTTCTACAAGTGGACTTATCCAAAAAACTTGTCTTCACTTTTCTAATTCACTTCTAACAAAAAGTATTATTTGTTGTCTTTCTTCTTCATTTTTTGCAACCTTTGTAAATATATCTTTTCTTCCTTTTGGATATTCATTTATAATACTTAAATCTTGGTCTCAATAAAGTGTCAAAGCCAAAGTTCTAGGAATAGGTGTTGCAGTCATATTTAGACTATGCGGAACAAGTCATGATTTATTTCAGAATCATTTTTCCAAAATTTCTCTTTGTTTTACTCAAAATCTATGTTGTTCATCTACAACAACAAATCATAGATTATTAAAAACTACATCTTCTTGGACAAGAGCATGAGTTCATATAACTAAATCTATATTTCCTGATTTAATATCAGCTTTTACCGCTGTTTTTTGCTTTGCTGTCAAACTTCAAACAAGTAAATGTGAACTTATACCAAATTTCATCAAAAAATCCTGCATTCATTCAAAATGCTGACGAGCAAGTATTTCAGTAGGCGCCATAATTGCAACTTGGATACGATCCCCCCTATCCACTCTACTAACATACTCTTCTGTTTTTTGCCCTCACCTAACCTCTCCCAAAGGGAGAGGAATAAAAGGAATTATTTTATTAAATATTTTATCTATATTATTATATACATCTTCATTATTAAACCTTAGTATATTTACTCAATATGTTTTAATAGTTTCATCTCTTATTTCATCATATTCTTTTGTTTTTTCATGTATTTCTCAATCAAGTTCAATAATAAGTTTTATTTCTTCACAGTAAAAATCAGCAATATATCTTCAAAAAGGATGCTGTCTTCTAAATTTTAATAACTCCAATTTTCTATTTCTCAAAAGCTCCCATAAAATTCACTCAGATTCAGTTTGATTTTTTCTCAATTCTTTTGATAATTCAACTATGTATCTAGGATTATACTCTTTTTGTGAATACATTATTATCCCCTCTCCCTTTGGGAGAGGGTTAGGGTGAGGGCTTTTTTGATTCAAGATAGGGGGATTTTTCCCACTCTCAATTATTGCATGAAGTGCTGCAACAAAAGCAACAGCAGTTTTTCAAGTACCAACATCTCACTCAAGAAGTCTTTGCATAGAGTGAGGTTTTTCCATATCTTTTAATATTTGAAAAAGAACAATTTTTTGATGATTTGTAAATTCAAATGGAAAAAATGATAAAAGTTCTTTTACTAAATCTGGATTCATTTTTATAGCTAAACTTCTGCCTTCACTTTCTTTGAAAGCTTGCATTTTTGAGCCAATTGTCTTGTAATTTACATCAAACAATTCTCAGTAAGCAAGCCTGTACTTTGCTTGTTCTATATCAAATTTATTTTTTGGAAAATGAACTCTATAAATTGCATCTCTTTTACTTATAAAATTGTATTTTTCAATTATATCAACTGGCAAATCTTCTGGAATATCTTTTATAAATGTTTTTAAAATTTCTATTTTTCATTCTATCCATTTACTTGGAATATAGTTTAATTCTGCATAAATTGGCACTATTTCACCTGATAATTTTTCTAAATCTGTTTCTACATCTGGTGACTGAAATGTAACTTTTCAAAAAGCATATTTTACACTTCCTGAAAATATAACTTTTTTTCATTCATAAGCCTTTAATTGACTTGCTAAATATTTTCTATTAAACCAAACTGCTTCACTCATAAAACCATTTTTATCTTCTATGACTGCTTTTGTAAGAAGTTTATTATTTGCGGTTTTTTGGCTATTTATACTTAATAATTTAACTATGATTGTATTTTTTTCCTTGATATTTATAAGTGAAAAAGAGTCCAATACATTGGTTCTATCTTCATAATCTCTTGGAAAATGATTCAGTAAATCGTTCACAGTTAAAATACTAGCTTTTTCCAAAGCTTTTATGTAATTATCAGTTGTTCTAAGTATCGTTTTATTTAATTTTTCTCCAAGCATTATAGAAAAAATAATAATATATATACTAATTATATAAATTGTAGTAGAAAATCAAACTTTTCCTTGTTTTTTAAAATATAAAAGATAAAATATACACGATTTAAAAATAATAAAACCAAATGCAAGAATTATTTAAAAAGTACAATGTAGAACTAGAACCACATGAGCTTGTGAAATTTGAGAAATTTCTAGAAATATTTAAAGAAAAAAATGCTGTGGTAAATCTAAGTGCTATCAGAGATGATGTTTGAATTATAGAAAAACATTTCATAGATTCAGTTATGTTAAATGTCTTTGTTGAGTTAGAATGAAAAGTTGCAGATATGTGAACTGGTTGAGGTTTTCCTCTTATTCCACTTGCGATTGTAAATCCAGAAGTTAAATTTGTATGAATTGATAGTGTATGAAAAAAATTAAAAGCAATTGATGAATTTTGTGAAAAATTAGATATAAAAAATATAAAAACTCTAAATGGTAGAGCCGAAGCAATCTGACAAAACCTAGATTATAGAGAAAGTTTTGATTTTGTAACTAGTAGAGCAACTGCTTTTTTCCCTACTCTTCTTGAATATGTAATCCCTCTTTTAAAAGTTGGTTGAGTATTTTGTGCATATAAACTTGATGATAAAGAAGAATTAAAAAGTGCAAAAAAAGCATTAAGCAGACTTAGTTCAAAGATATTAAAAGTAAAAAACTATAACATCGGGTGACAAGATAGAACAATAGTTTTGATTGAAAAACTAGAAAAAACAAATCCAAAATACCCTAGAAAAGACTGAGTTCCATTACTTAATCCTATAAAATAATTATGATATACATATTACCAACTGATACTTGTTTTTGAATTGCTTGCGGTTTAGACGATATAAAAAGTTATGAAAGAATCTATAAGATAAAAAAAAGAAGTTTAGATAAACCTCTTGCTATACTAGTTACTGATTTTAACTGGTTAGAAAAAAATACTGAACTTACAAAAGAACAAGTAGATTTTTTAAAAAAATACAATAAACCATTTACTATTTTAACAGAAAGTCCTCATGTAAGTGTTTGGATAAACTTCGTAAATGATGAAAATGGTGAAGAGTTTTTAAATAGATGAGTATACGAAAAATTTGCTTTTAGAGTAGCGAATAATAAGACTCAAGATAGATTATTAAAAGAAAATGGACCTATGTTTTTAACTAGTGCAAATATATCAAATGAACCTGAAATATACACAAGTAGAGAAATAAAAGAAAAATTTGCTGAAGCATTAGAAAAATGACATATAAAATTTGTTTGAGAAAATACTTGAGTATTACCAAAAAATCCACCAAGTGAAATATTTGAATTTGTATGAGAAACTCTTGAACAAAAATTTATAAGAAAATAAAAAAACTAACATTTTAAAATGTTAGTTTTTTCATTTTGTAATATCACTAGTACTAATTTTTTCTCAATCATCAAATGTATATACAAGTTCATATGGTGATAAATATGAATTTCTTACTAGACAAACTTTTTGAATTTTTTTATTTGGATTTAAATTTCTTATTTTATCAACCTCAGAAGAAAAAAATAAAACATATTCCCCAATTTTATTAGATAAATTAGATGCATCTTCACACTCTTCATTAGGAGATGAATATGCTAGAGCAATTGTTCATAAAATTGATCAAATACAAATTCATAATCATAAATTTCTTGCCATAAGATATTTTTAAAATATAAATAATTATATATCCTATATAATAAATAATTATTTATATTTGTCAATATATTTTATATAATATTTAATGCATTTCTATAACCCATATTTTCGCTATTAAGAGCTTTTGATATACGAGCAATAGTTGTAGAACTCATAGAGGTCTTTTTTTCTATTCTAGCATAAGATATACCATCATCTAGCATTTTAGCTACTTCAAATCTACGAGAAAACTCAAGTATCTCTTTTTCAGTAAGTAAATCAAGCATAAATTCAAAAATTCTTTCTTTACTATCCATTTTTGAAAGTGCAATTAATATAGGATCAAATTCATAAGCAAGTTCATTTTTTTTCATATTTAAAATTGTTAAAAACTTCTATAAAATCACTTTAGTTAATTAAAGATTATTGTTATAAATCACTTTATCTATTTAAAGTAAAAAGTCAAAACAATATTAAAAATATTTATTAAAAAGTGATTTATTGGCTTTAAGTAGAGATTAAATCATTGTTAAAAACTTTTAACAAAAAAGATAGTTTTTTTAAAAAACTGTCTTTAAAAATTAGCAATTATTTGATTATTTGATTATTAAAATAATTTTATTATATTAGATTTACAAATTATTAATATAATTTAAAATTTAATTATAAAATTATGAAAAATTATTGAGAGTCATCTAATGAAATTACATTAAAAGAACTATGTAAAACTTTGAGTAATGCTTTTTCTAAAACAAATATAGTACCATTTAGACTTGAAAAAGATAAATTAACAGAAAAAGAAATATGTATAGTTTTATTAAAATATAGTGAAATTACTGAATATAAAGTAGATATATGAAATAATCTATGAAGTTTCTCTAAATGTAAAGATGGTGTAGAATTATGAATAAAATTATTTGAATTATATTGAAATACTAATAATTGAGAAAATATATATTCACAAATTAAACAATATCTAATAAAAGAAACTTCTAAAAAAATCATTCATCAATATTGATGAATGTCATTAAATGAATAATTAAAAGAATATTTTATATAATAAAAAATATATGACTTTCAATAAAAAATTATACAATCTTTATATTAAAAATTATGACTGGTATATCAGAAAAAATGATTATATAAATTCTTTAGATATAAAATTATGCGAACTTTGTAAAATAAATAAATGAGAAGATGTTCATCATCAAAACTATGATAGTTTAGACTTTAATAATCCAGGTAATGAATTAGATGAACATTTAATATATGTATGTAAAGAATGTCATAATGATATACATACTCTAGCTATTTGAGAACATTCAACTAGACAAGAAGACATGGATAAATGATTAAAATTATTAGAAGAAAAAAATAAAATTAGATTTAAATTATTTGAAGAAAATAAAGAAAAAGAAAGATTATTAAAAGAAGAAAAATTATTAAAAAATAAAATTAATAAAGAAAATGAAGAAATTAGGAGATTTAAATTATTAGAAAAAGAAAAAAATGAAAATGAAAAAAAAAATAGAAATCTTAGATTATTAAATGAAAAAAATGAAAAAGAAAATAAAGAAAATAAATTAATATTTTTTATTTTTATAATTTTATACATTATATTTATAAAAATATTTAATTTAGCCCCAGAGAGCGCTAGTGATCTTATTTGATCATGGGTAATATTTTGATTTTCTCTTATTCCTATATATATTATAATAGCATTATTAATTTATATATATAAAAAATTTAAATAAAAATATATTCTTAATAAAATACCAATGTCATATATTATGGAAAATTCAGAAATTAATATTTCCTTCAAAAATGATAACCTAGTTTATATAACTGAAGCTAACCTAAATAAAATTATTAAAAATTATGAAAATAAAAATGAAAATAATAAAGAATATCTATATAAATGACAAATATTACATTTTTTACCATTTTGATATTTAAAATTTCTTAATAAATATACAAATATACAAATATACTAGAATGATTAAGTAAGTGAGATATATGACTTTATACAAAAGTAAAAAATAACGATACTTTTACAAAAATTTACGAATGAACTATACCAGCATATCATTTTAATACTAACTGTAGTAGATTAAAGTCTAATTATCAAAATTATGAAATTCCATTAATTTTATTAAAAAAATTAAAAATAAAAAACAATGATTTATCTGATCAAGATATTGATAAAAAATGGCACGATATGGTTTTAAATTTTAGAAAATGGTTTAATGAAAATAAAATTTTATTAAATAAAGATGAAAATCAATTTTATAAACTAATGCAAAAAGAATGGTGAGTTTCTAAATTTGAAAAAACTTATGAATATTCAAATTCATGAGAAATTGATTTTTTAAATTTTACATGAGAGCAATTAGAAAATAAAATTGATGATGAAATGAAAAATATGATGTTTTTTTACAATAATTTAAACGCTCAAGAAAAAATTATAATTAATTTTTTATGAAAAAGTGTTTATTTATTAAAAAATATTAAAGATAGTTGAGATGATGAAATATTTTGGGAAGAAATAAAAAATTATCATAAAAATTATAAATGATCTAAACCAAATTTAGATTTATTATTTCAAAATTATTGATATGAAAAAACTATATTATTACTAAGAAAATACGATAAATATATAAGTAACATAAAAAAAATGTTAACATGTTACATTAATATAAAAATTAATCCTAATTTTAATTTTGAAAAATCATTATTAGAAAATCTATGATTCACACCATGTTGAGAATGTTGAATAATTATTAAATCATAGTAATAGTAAAAAAATAGTAAATCTGTTAGATTTACTATTTTTTAGAAGCTTTTTTTTAAAAACTATCTTTTTATAATCATACTATTTTCATCATTCACTCATATTTTTTTGTAGCTATTTCATTTACTACTATATTTCCTGGTTTAATTTTATTTAAAACTTCATCATAATGGTTTAAATAATAATTATATTTAACTCTTGATTCTTTAAAATAATCCAAAAGTATCTCTAAAAGTTCTAACTTAGCATGACCATAACCATAGTTACCTGCTCTATATTTAGCTGCAATTTCTTTTTGTTTATCTTTACTTGCAAAAAACTTAATAAGTGCAAATACATTACAATTATCTGGATTTTTAGGTTCTTCTAAACCTTCACTTCAAGTAACTATACTCATTATTTTTTTCTTTAAAGTTTTTTCATCATCAAAAATTCAAATATGATTATTATAACTCTTACTCATTTTTCTACCATCAATTCAAGTAATAAGTCATACTTCTTCACTTATATAAGCATCTGGTAAATTAAAAAATTTACAATTATATGTTTTATTAAAATTTTCTGCTATATCACGAGCAAATTCCAAATGTTGTTTTTGATCTTTTCAAACTGGAACCAAATCTATATCATAAGTTATAATATCGCTTGTCATTAATATAGGATAATTAAAAACAGCCATATTTATATCACTATTTTTACTTTCAGAATCTTTAAATGAATGAGCTCTAAGCATCAAACTATAAGGAGTAATACTTGATAATATCCAAGTAATATTGTTTATATGTGTTATTTTTGATTGTTCAAAAGTGATTATATGAGAATTTTCTGGTAATAATGCATAAAATTCACAAAGCATTCTTTTTTTATGATCTATCAAAGTATCTTTATCATGAACTGATGTCAAAGAATGATAATCAGCAATCATAAGATAAGATTCTTTTCAAATTGAGTTCTCTAAAAGAGGTTTAAACATTCATAAATAATTTCATAAATGCATTCATTCTCCAGTTGGCTTAACTCATGTTAATATTTTTTTCATATTTCTTTTATTTTAATATCAAATATAAAATAATTATATTTTTCTTATTTACAAATTTTATTTATGTTTTCACTTGCAACATACGCACTACTCCAAGCCCATTGAAGATTAAATCAACCTGTTTTTCAAGTTACATCAACTACTTCTCAGACAAAATACAATCCAGAATATTTTTTTACTTGCATATGATTATCTAGCTCATCCGTATCTATTCAACCTCATGTTGCTTTTGACTCTTTCCAGCTTCTCCAATTTTGAAGTTCTATATTTATATCTAGACTATCTTCTTTTAATTCAAAAAATTTGATAAGTCTTTTTGGAGTTTTTTCTAAATCAAAAGTTAGATTTAAACTCAAATTATCTATTATATATTTTTCAAAATCAATTTCATCTAATTTTAAACTATTTAAATATTCTCAAATAGCATTTGATAAATTGTGAACTATTGGTCAACTAATCCCAAAATGTGTAAAAAGTATAGGTCCAGTTTCACTATAAATTGGTTTTAAATTATTTTTATCTACCAAAATCATATTCAAATCAGTACTTACTCATGAAATTTCACTCATATCTTTTTTCGTACTCATTCCACAAAGTGTTCTATATGGAGTAATTATTTTTAATCATAGCTTTTGTGCTATATTATACCCTTCTCATGTAGTTCATATATGAGAAAAACTTTTTCAACCGCTTGAAATTATTACATTTTTTGGCTTAATTGTAAAAAGTGTGTGGCTAAAATAAGGAGTATTTGGTATAATAAAGCCAAATACTCCTTTATTTATAAATATGTTAAAAAAAAATAGCCATAAAATCTGTAAAAAATGTAAATCAAAGGAAATAAAAAAAGATTGATTTATGAGATGAAAACAAAGATATAAATGTAAACTTTGTGGTCATGTTTTT
>Ga0100401_1001940_pt1 | contig 16571 bp, 13 predicted proteins | sample CryGeymeta201525_FD_80421 | JGI IMG/M metagenome (GOLD analysis project Ga0100401, IMG submission 80421) | Groundwater microbial communities from Crystal Geyser aquifers in Utah, USA - Crystal Geyser metaG 2015-25 | ecosystem: Environmental > Aquatic > Deep subsurface > Groundwater | place: USA... | reverse complement strand
TGATAATCATATACTTGGCACGGAGCCGCGATACCTCTTGTGAATTCGGCATGCCAAAACCATACTAAAACTATTTAACTTTCCCAAACTAAATCGGTAGTTTATTGTTTAGCGGGTCCTTAGGCGGTCATTGGATTGTTGGGGAAGGTGACGACAGCGGTATGTTTGAGGATACCCACGGTGTCGGGAATGGGGCATTGCGTCACGTATTGACTGGGGAGGGTGAGCGGGGTGTGCTCGTTGCGGTCACTTGAAATACGATGTGTCTCATAAGTCGTGGTGTCACTGCCGGTGGTGGATCGCCGAAGGTGATGAGCGCGTAGTCTGGGAAAGCCGCAGAGACGATGGTGGGGCCAGCGCCGGAGTCGATGGGGCTGATCCAGCGCTCGGACACGATGCAGCGTTCATAGAGGGTGTCCTTGGCGTGGTCTGTGGTGGATGGAGCGTGGATAACTTGGCCGGGTGTGCCGTTGTCTTCGATGAGATTGAGGAGTCTTGATGACGCGGCGGCTTGATCACAACTCGACCACGACCTTAACGCCCTCCTGTCGGAGGTTGACGTCAAAGGCGTCCTGAATCTGGTCCAGTGGAAACTTATGGGTGATCAAGGAAGACACGGGCAGGCCAATGCGTTCGGCGCGCTGCAGGAAGTGGTATGCATTGGGATACTCAAAGCTGTTGTAGACCCAGCTCCCTGTGACGGTGATTTCCTTTCGACAGATGTCCTGGTGGGGATTGATCGAGCATGCGCCGCCATCGACGAAGTGTCCAACTTCGCAGATGCCGCCGCCACGGCGGATGAATTTGAAGAGATTGGCGAAGGCCTGTGGTACGCCGGTGACCTGGAAGCCCACATGGGCACCGACCCCCTTTGTTAGACTTTCCACTTTGGATGCGAGTTCATCGATGCCGGAGTAGTCCTTGTAGTTGAGCGTCTCGTCTGCACCGAGCGATGTCGCCAACTTCAGGCGCTCCGGGTTTCCGTCGATGGCGATGATGTTATTGATTCCCGCCGTGCGGAGGACGGCGATCATCAGCAGGCCGATCGGGCCACATCCTTGGACCACGACGCGGGCTCGGAAGTTGAGCCTCATACCCACGTCCTTGGCCCTTTGGTAGGCGTGGCACACGACGGCGGCGGGCTCGATCAGACAGCGGAGTTCGAGGCTCATGTCGTTGACGACGAAAAACGATGAGCCGGGGCGGATGATCAGATACTCGCCGAAGTAGCCGTTGAAATGGTTGTCGGGTTCGTCAGGCAGCAGACCATAGACCTTGAGGTCGTCACAGAGGTTGGACTTTAAAGGGTTGTATTTCGCAATCATGCACGCATCGGAATTTTTCAGAATGCTGGTCACGATCTTGTCGCCGACCTTGACCGGCTTGCCGACGCTATCCATCCGCACGTCCGAACCCACCTCAAGCACTTCGCCGGTGCCTTCGTGACCGAGCACGACGGGTGCTAGGCCGAAGGGATCCGAATTGTAGCAATGGATGTCAGTGCCACAGACCCCGCATGCCTCGACCCTGACGAGGATCTCGTCAGAGCGAATCGCACGAAGCGGGAAGCGCTGGATCTTCAGCGTTCTCGGAGATGTGAGCACGGCCGCACGACCGTTTTTTTCAGTGGCGTCAACTGCCGGTGGTTGGTTTGCCCCTCGGGAAGCGATTACCTCACCTACAATTCGCGCAATCTCTGCCGCATCCACACCTTGCTCACTCATGTTTGCTGGTGGTCGTATCGCAAGAAAAGATTCATGGCAAACTTTCCACGAGCAATCGTCTGGTTTCGTTCTCAGGTTTCAGACGAGAGGGGAAAAGGTGGCATCTTCGGGGGGGAGGCTTCACGGTCGACCCCGCCGACGGCCACCTTCGAGATCGATGTTCGCGAAATCGGTGAAGTCACTTTTGACGACGACCGTGCGCATCCCGCCGGGCGGTTACAAGCTGCGTCTGAGCCCGGTCGATTTTTCCGGCTTGCCTCTGCCGCAGTGGCTTCCGAACGCCTCCATCTTCGAGGCGGAAGATCAAGGATGGCTCACGGGCTGCTTCGCCACTTGCCGTAATTGCAGGGATCGCTAGCTTGGTGGCTGTGCGAAAGGATCTTAGAGTTGCCCAATGAGCCGATCTCTTAATGTTCGTGTCGGATCATTGCCCCTCTGGCTGGATTGGAAACGCCTACTGGGGCCTGGCTCGTGGGAGGTGATCGAGACGGCTGATGGCACGCTTGAAGCGCGCGCGGCACTCCAACGAAATGCCGCTGCCGATCTGGCGGCAAGACTTCGTGGAGTTGGTATCGGGGGGGCGATGCTTTCGCTCTCCGTCACTCCTTCCTTGCTGCGAAAGGATCTCCGCAAAGCACTCACCGAGGAAGCCCGGCGATACCGAAAAAGCACCAAGGGTTTCACGCGGAATTCGACTCGTGTGGATGCTGAAGGTCGCTATTCCCTAACGCCCGAAGTGCTTGCCTATGAGTTAGGAAAACGGGCGCAAAGTCGACGTGTGGTTGATGCCTGTGCAGGAGCAGGCGGAAACGCGATTGGATTCGCACGTGCGGGTTGTGAGGTGATTGCCATTGAGCTCGACCCGGGCCGGCTCGCCATGGCCAGGCACAATGCCAAGGTCTATGGTGTCGAGGAGCGCATCCGATTCATCGTTGGAGATGCGTGCGAAATTATTCCGGAGCTCAAGGCAGACCTGCTGTTTGTGGACCCTCCCTGGGGCGAAAAGTATAACAAGGAAAGGGTCACGTTGAATGATCTGAAACCCTGCGAAGAGATTCTCGCTCTTGCTGATCACCTTCATGGAGTTTGGATTAAGACGCCGCCATCTTTTGATCCGAAGACCCTACCCGGCTTTCAGCCTGAAGCTGTCTTTGGAAGAGCTTCGGGTGATGAACGAAGGGTCAAATTCCTGCTCTTGAAAAAAGCTGCGGGTTTCGCGTGGATTGGGCGATCCTCCAGATAATTCTCGATATTGTTTTTTACAGAGACTCCGATCGATCCGACGAATAAGACCCAGCCAATGAGTATGAGAGAGATTTCAAGGGTGATGAGCCGGGGGTGGACTGCGATTTTGGCACAGCGAATCCCAGTGAGAGTAAAGAGAACGAAAAAGTTGAAAATCATTAGCGGGAAATAGGTGATCAAAACAAGATCGCGTAGAAATACGGGATACCCACCGGAGTTGAGCCAAAATTCGTGTGTTTCTCTCAGGAAGGAAAAAAGTAACGCGCTGACTCCTAGCAAGATTTCAAGGCACGTAATGATAAAGAGCCATACGGCAGTCGTCCATTCAGCTGAGTCCGTGTTAGGCGAATCTTGGAAATCCCGTGGCTGGGACGGCCAAGCTGATTTCAACGAGCTTTTCAAGAGGCGCAAAGGCTTTCACTTTTCTCAGTGAGAGCAAAGCAAGAAGTTGGAGGGGATCGGTGAATCGCAGAGAAATACCGCCCGCCTCGGGCGGCAGTTCGGGGGATTCCGGTGCGAGCTGCCCTTTGATCCCTTTCCGGGAATCGGTGGTGCTTTATGGGAAATCCGCGCTCACCCGGGTGAAGAGCCGCCCGTCTGGCGCGAGGCTTGCGGGAAGCCAGACTTCGACCTGGTGGAGGTCTGGTGCAAAACCGTCGATTGTCGTCTGGATGATCACGCCGTCCACTCCATCCTGTGCGAGCGTCCACGAGTCGGGGCTGAGATCCAGGCTATACTCGCAGTTAGCGATTGCGCCGAGGGAGATGGACGATTCGGTGAGGGGATAGCTCATCTTGAAGTAGCGCTGATCGCCATTTCCAAGATCTGCCTGGAGGCTGGAAGTGAGAATAATCGGCGATGAACCGCCGGGTGCTGGATTCCCTCCAAAGACCAGCTCCACGATATTGGGATAGGCATTGCCATTGGGATCCGCTGTCGGCAGCGCGTCTGGTCCCTCCAGCCCGTAGGCCATCGCCCAGCTTTCATAAGTACTGACCAGCTCGATGATGCTGTTATTAAACCGTGCGAAGAAGATCGAGAAGGGCGTGCCATCGAAATAGGTCCCGCTGATGGTGCCGCTGGAATCCACCACTTCTCCGAGGGGTCGATTGAAGTCATAACCATAGATTCGCACCACGGCGTTGCTATCCGTGTAGATGTCCGTCTGAAGTCCTTGGAAATCCCCTGCGAAGATATCTACCGTCGCACTATCCGTGACATACATTCCGTCTTCATTCGGTCCCTTGAAGGTGCCGCCGCGAATCTCGGCCTTTGCCGTATTGCTGACAATGATTCCTCCCCTGGGCGCTTCAAAGCTGCCACCGTTGATAGTCGCGAGCGATTCTTCGGAGGCAACGAAGGCATAGGTGGATCCCTTGAAGCTTCCGCCACTCACGCCCACTTCACTCAGCTGAGTCGAGCGGATCGCAAAGCTTCCATTGTCGAATTGCCCACCAGTCACCAGAACTCTGGCAGAGTCCAAGGCGGCCAGTCCTACGCTCTCACCAGTGAAATTTCCGCCGGAGATCAAGCACGTCGAGCTTCCCTGGACCCGGAGATCATTCAGCACGCCGCTGAATTCGCCACCGCTGACCGTCACCTCTGCCTCATCAGGCGACCACAAGGCGAACTGGCCGGTGACCGTGCCTCCCCCGACCGTCATCTTGGAAGCATTCATCGCACGGAGGCCGATAGAGTCACCCGTGAAGCTGCCGCCTTGGATCTTTACGGTCGCTTCAGCGTCGGAGCGCAAGGCGTCTGACGTCGATAAGAATGAGCCGCCGATGATTTCGACCTTCGAATTTCCGCCAAACAGGCCACCGTTATCATCACCTTGGAAAGTGCCGTCAACGATGACAAGATATCCGTTTAGGTCCGTATTGATGCCATTGCCCGAGGATTGGAAGCTTCCGCCCGAGACCAATGCGGAGCTGTAGATCCGAGCCGCGTTATTGCCGCCGATCAAGGTTCCGCCGTTGATCGTCACAAACGAATCGTCGATCGCCGCCAAGGCGTCGGCATCTCCCGTGATCGTCCCGCCGGTGATGATGGTTTCAGAATTTCCGTTCGCGCGAATCCCGACACTGTTAGAAAAGAAAGCAAACAGGGTGTTGGGTAGAGCCGTGATGCGGCCTCCGCTCACGACCAAGTAGCCGTAATCGACGACTTGGACCGCAGGATAGCCAGTGATCGTGCCGTCATTGACGAAAACCTCCGAGAAATCCCTGATTTCCAGTGCGATCCCTTCCAATTGGGTGCTGGCTACCGATGCGCCGAATCCCAGGGTTAATACCGTGGGAATCCCCGCAAGTCCGGGCCAGTCTTCCACGCGGACCAGCGTGTTGACCGAAGTGTTTTCTTCAAAGTTGGCTTCGCCGTCGTTGAAAATCCTCAAACGCCGCATCCCATTTCCCGCCATGGCACCATTGATGAAGCTGATGGCTGATGAGACCCTCATGCTCCGGAAGACCTCACCCCATGAGCCAGTCTCAGCCGCGTAGTCAAATGATGAGAATGACCCTAGTAAACCCGCGTTCACCGAGTTGATCCCGGCAAGTCGGAATTCCCCGGGCTCCACCTCGATGAATAGGGGGCCCCCGGCATCATAATCACCCAGGCCCACCTCGTCGTTTCCAAAGCCCAAATCACCTGAACCGAACAAAGTCGTGAAATCATTGGCGGGGGAACCACTATCGAAATCAAACAAGAGAAAACTCGAATCGAAGCCTGCTGGATACCCTCCAAGATCGGCAACGTCCTGACCGGTCGCGTCGATCCGGTTCAGGCCCGCGCGCTTGTTTCCATCGCCCACCAATCCGCCACTCGCCCCGGTCGCTCCGCTGCCCTTGCGCCCGTAGCCGGCGATGACGGTCGTTTTCCCGACTTCATTGGTCCCGGTGTAGAGGGGATAGCGGGGGGCTTCAAGCGGTGCCGCCTCCGCAAGCTCCAGCACGGCAAGGTCGTTCGCGAGCGTGGTGTCGGAAAATCCTGGATAGAGCGCGTAGCCGACCACAGGAATCGTCACCGCTCCGCCGGGGAGATCGAAGCGCGCGGAAAATAGGAACGGATTTTCACGAATCACGTGGGCTGCCGTCAGCACGTGGGTATCGGAAATCAGAACCCCTGTGCCGAATCCGAAACCCTGCTGATCCAAGCTCACCACTCCGTCCAGATTGATTCCGAATGCTGCCACCCCGGGCTCAACGATATGGGTGCCGTCGCCGTCTGAAGTGATGATGGCATGGGCGGACCCACCCATGAAGGTCATAAGGAGCACGGCGTGCAGTATTCCGCCCCGCGTGGAGATTTTCGCCATTTCATGGATCGGCAGGATTTCGCGAATGCGTGCAAGGTGTGATCTTAGCCTCATCAAAGGACCCTAAACCAATCGGCTCCGGAATATCCATACCCACACATGGGTAGATGGATGCCATCTGGTGGGATCAGATCTCCCGCAGTGCCATTACTGTGGCGGCATGGCGGTTCTCCGCATGAAGTTTTCGGACGATTTGCGCAACATGCTTCTGCACGGTGGCGAGGCTAATGCCCAGGATTGAGGCGATTTCCCTGTTTTGCTTCCCCTCCACCATCCATGAGAGGACGTCGTATTCCCGCACAGTAAGTCCCCGTTCCAGCCACTTTTTGCGGGAGCACGACTGAGCCGATGGATCCTCTTTCCATGGATCTCCATGGCGTTGCCAAGCGAGTGCCACATGCGGGCCGAAGGCATCCAGTAAGGCGCGGTCCTTGATTGTGAAATCTCGCTTAGCGCGGTTGATGGCCAAGCCGATGACGGCTTCACCGTCCACATGGACTGGCATCGCCATGGCGTAGGAAAGGCCGAGTCGACTTAGGCAGTTCTGGTAGTAGCGGCTTTTGCGGAACTCGCGCGTCGCGATCACATCGGACAAGCGCCGCGCGTGGGCTTGCCCCGTCCTCGCGTAATATGCCACCAGCGGCATGGCCTCCGGCTCCGCGAAGTAGTAAGCAATTTCCTCATCGGTGAACGCCTTCGCCGGATCCATTCGCAGAAGGCTGCGACCCGACTCCCGGTGCAGTGCCTGAAAGGTGTAAACATCCGCCCGCACCAGCCGCCGAATCGCGGAAATAACCGCCGCGCAAAGATCGGCGTGACCCTCCGCCAGGTTGATTTCATAGATGGCATGGCTCAGCCGCCGCCAAGCCTTGGGCGGTACGACTTTAGCTTGGGCAATTGACTGTTTCATGGATTCTCAAAAATTGTCCGCCGTGACCTTGTTTGCCAAGATTCATTTCACCGCCGATGTTGCTTTGCCGCTGGCTTCTCGAAGATCGAGGAACTCCCGAATTTTTGCGGTCGATCATTCGGGGCAGAGGGCCCCTCTTTGCGCCGTGATGAAGAGCATCTTTTTTTCTTTTGGCGCTCGGGCCAATGACATCGGGTGCGGATGAGCGACCGCTTTTGCTCCGTTTCGACCAGCCGGCTTCGGATTGGGAAAAACAGGGCCTGCCCATTGGCAACGGGATCCTTGTGGCGGTTCTGCTCGGCGGGTTACCGCCAGCGGAAATGCAGTTCAATGTGGACTCGCTGTGGAGCGGTGACGAGAACCCGGGCGGTAGTTACAATCTTGGCGCTCAGGCTCGCCCCAATTCCTTCGGGACTTATCAGAACTTCGGCTCGGTGATCCTGGAGCAGGGCCCAGGAGCTACTGCTGGAGTGAAAGTCGAGTCGTTGAAAGGGCGCGGCGTGGATAGCAACTCGGACCAGACCGTGGCGCAGAGCACCGATGGTGATGGCGGCTCGAAATGGTGTGTGATTCACGAGGGAAAGAACCCCGTGTGGCATGCGGATTTCGGTGAGGGGCGGGAGCTGAGCGGCTACCAATTTACCAGCGCCAATGATGTCCCCGAGCGAGACCCGGCATCCTGGGTGCTGGAGGGTTCGGATGATGGGAAAACGTGGATGATACGGGACGAGCAAGGGGAAGTTCGCCCGATCGATGGCCGCGGGAAAGCGGTCAGCTACTTCTTGGGACAGCCCTCCAGCCACCGCTAGGTGCGTTTGACTTTCACGTCGTGGAAAGGTGTCACCCATTTCAAGATCGCTGAGATCGGACTGGATGGGATCGATCTTCGAGAGGGTTTCGCCAAGCCCGATGGCTATCAGCGTCAACTTGATCTGCGGCGCGCCCTGCACACGACTCGCCGGAGAAAAGGCGAAGTGAGCTTCACGCGTGAGGCGATCGCCTCGCATCCGGCAGGCGTGATCGCCTGGCGTCTCTCTGCGGACCAGCATTCAAACATCAAGCTGCAGATGAACTACTGGCTGGCGGAAACGGCTAACCTGCCCGAGCCCGCGAAGCCGCTATTCGAGCTGCTCAGTGCCGGGGTTCCGGTCTATCGAGAACACACGGCGGCCGAGTATGGCGAAGACACCGAAGGCTTCTTCACACGGATGAGCATCAACCCCTTCGGCGGTAGCGGATGGAACTGGAACATCGAAGGGACGGCATGGCTGTCCCAGCATTTCTGGGAGCACTACCAGTTTTCGCTCGATCAGGAATTTCTTAAACAAACAGCTTGGCCATGGATGCGCGATGTGAGGCTTTTCTGGCTGGGTCGGCTCAAGGAGCTACCGGACGGCCAGCTCGTCGTGCCGAATGCCTGGTCCCACGAACATGGTCTCTACGAAGATGGCACGGCCCACGCTCATGCAGCTGATGTGGGACTTGTTTTCAAGCACCCTGCAGGCTGCCGAGGTGCTCAAGCTTGAGCCTGCGCTTCAGGTCCGCCTGCGTGAAGCGCTCGATAACCTCTGGACCACGCATCTGACTTTCCGTCCTACCGGACGCTGGTCAAGGCTGTTAGGGTTTTGACCTGCGCCTAGCCGGCGGGCTCATGCTTTGGCAGAGCCCCGCCGGATCTAAGTTGGAGAATCAACGATTCGGTCCGCCCGGGCCACCGCGACCCTGCCGCTGCTGCCGACCTTGGCCGTTGCCAGCGCCGCGACCTTGTCCAGCGCCGCGACCTTGTCCTGCGCCGGGACCATTGCCATTGCCTGAACCTTGTCCTGCGTTGGGACCTTTGCCTTTGCCGCGGCCGTTGCCGACACAGTCACCGCAACTACCTGCTTTGGCGCCTTTTTGTCCGCCAGCTTGATTGCCACATTTTCCGCCCTTTTTGCATTCTGCACCGCAGGCTCCGGGTTCCATCTCACCGTTGACGATGGTCATCAGGTCGTTGGCAGGGAGCGCTTCGGCGACATAGGTGCCGTCGCGTGCGGTAAGATTGCGGTGGAAGGCACGCAGGTGGTTGTTTGAAGCGGCTTCGAGATTGGCGAGGGTTTCCTTGTGTTCTGGGAAGCTGACCTGAGCCTCGCGGAGATCGGCGATATCGTGGTCTTCAAGTCGGACACCGACACGGCATGCGTCCACCTCCGATTTACGGCCTTCTTTGAGCCACTGACGAAAAGTGCGGTCGAGTCCCTTGGTGAGGAATCGCTTGCCTGAGGGAGCTTCGGGAAGGGCGATGCCTTCCTGTTTCAGGATCTCGGCCATCATGTCGCGGTGTCGGGCTTCGGAGTGAGGAATATTCTGGAAGGGGCGGAGGTCCGGGTACGTCTTGCCGAGCTCAACGTAGAGGTCGTGCGCCAGGATCTCTTCTTCGTACAGACGGATAAGTTTGCTCGGGTCGGCGGCGGAAGCCAGTGAGCCGAGGGCGATGGTGATGAGTAGTAATTTCGTTTTCATGATGAAGGTGAGCCGAATGCGACTCGCCCGAAGCTAGATGGGTGAAGATGACGGAAAGATGATGCGGGAGGCTTAATTCCGCCATCACGGAGTTTGCGCCACATCAAGGCCGCTTGGAACGGCAACAACCAACTGGCCAGCACTTCCCGCCTTGCAGGGCATGAATTCCTGCATTGGGTCATATCGTATCAGCTTGTAAGAGAATATGCGGAGCCAGGGCGCTGGGAATCGCTACGCTCTGTGACGTTAAAGGGCACGCAAACGAGCTATCGCGATGACATTCCGGGGGGGCTGTCATCATACTTGGCTCCACGCGGATCCTGTTATGAAAAAGGCGCAGGTTGTGAATCCGGGGGGGCTCCAATCCTGCGCCTATTCGTGTACGGATCCGTCGGTTTGTGAGTCGGAACAAGATCGACCTCTTCGGTGGATTCTCGTGAGGTGCTTGGGTAATTTTCGGGAAGGAAGGCTGGTGAAGCGCGCCTGAAAGGTGCCCTGCCTCCTCATCGCGCTCGGAAGCGCGCCACTCCTACAAGACGGCACGGCGGATTTTCCCGGGGGGACGGGAGAGAAAGCGGTTTGCGAGGGCTTCGAATTGCTCGGAGAGGTCGGTGAGATGGATCTGGAGAGAGCCGTCCTTTTGCGATTCGTTGAGCAGGTCGAGCTTGGTGAGCCTAGCTTTTAATCCCTCGGCGCAGGTGGTAGCGGAGTCGACGAGGCGGATGTCCTTCGGCAGGAAATTTTGCAGCTTGGGAATGAGCAGCGGGTAGTGGGTGCAGGCGAGGAGGAGGGCGTCGATGCCTTTTTCGACCATGGGGTCGAGGTAGGTGTGGAGGACGGCGTCGGTGGCGGGGTGGTCGAGCCAGTCTTCTTCGATGAGTGGGACGAGCAGGGGGGCGGCTTGTTGATGGATGATGAGGCCGGTTCTTTTCAGCGCGAGCGCGTGCTGGTAGGCGTGGGAGCGGATGGTGCCACGAGTGGCAATGATGCCGACGCGGTCGGTGGCGGGATCGGCAAGGGCGGCTTTCACGCCGGACTCGATGACGCCGATGATCGGGATCTTAAATTTTCGCCGAAGGGTCGGCAGGGCGTGGGCGGTGGCGGTGTTGCAGGCGATGACGATCGCTTTGACGCCGTGGGAAAGGAGGAATTCGACGTCCTGGGCGGCGAATTCGCGGATGGTTTGCGGGCTTTTCGAGCCGTAGGGGACGCGGGCGGTGTCGCCGAGGTAGATGATGTCCTCGTGGGGGAGGAGCTGCTGGGCGGCACGGACGACGGTGAGGCCGCCGACGCCGGAATCAAAAAAGCCCAGAGGTGCGCTGCGCATGGGGGGAAGAGACCAGAGACCAGAGACCAGAAGCCAGATAAAAGAAAATGAAGTGGCTCATGCGGCTGGGCGGCGACGGCGTCACGTGAGTAGTGATGCCAGCGTCCCGAGTGAGAGGGTGGATGGCTCGGGGACGGCTTTGATTCCGGTTTGTTCGAAGATTCAGTTGTTGAACGGCTGAAGGTTGGTTGCGCCGCTCAAGGAGCCATATTTTCCATGGGTGCCGCTGGGTTGGCTGTCGTGAGTACTGCCATGGCTGTTGATGCCAATGAGATAGTTTTTCCCTCCGATTTCGGCAAAGACCCCGCCGCCGCTGTCGCCTGGAGCCAGTGATCCTTCGAGACGGGTGGCTGTTGGGGTGGAGGCGGGGGGAATGGTCATCGTGCGGGAGGAGTATCTGCTGATGGGATGGGCTTGTCGAACTCTCACGGATTTCGACTTTTCGTTCGGGGGTTCCGTGCGTAGTTAGGCGGCAGTGAAGGCTGGATACGAGATTGCGATTGTGGGGGCGGGGCCTGCGGGCTGCACGTTGGCTTCGCTGCTGAAGCTGAGGGGTTTTGAGGTGCTGGTTTTTGATGATGACAAGCGGCCGGATCTTTTGGTGGGGGAGTCGCTGTTGCCGACGGTGGTGGAGTTGATGCGACGCTTGGGGATTGAGGAGCGGGTGAAGGAGTTTTCAACGCACAAGCCGGGTGTGGCTTTCATGCATCGCGGTGGGCTGCGGCTGGACTTCTTTTTCCCGGAGAAGACGCTCGGGAAGACGCCGAACTATTCTTACAACATCCCGCGACCGGAGTATGACAACTTGCTGCGGACGCGGGCGGAGGAGCTGGGGGTGACCTTTGTGAAACGCCGGGCGGAGGTGGAAAAGGGCGCGGGCGAGCGCGAGATCCGGCTGACGCAGGAGTGTCTGGATACGACGCCGGAGCTTGGTGGAAAGCAGCCGAAGTTGCTGGTGGATTCCACCGGGCGGGCGAGGTTGTTTGCGCGGGAGCTGGGGCTGACTTCGAAGCGTGGCGGGCGGAATGATGTGGCTTACTTCGCGCACTACGAAAACTTTGATGCGCAGAGCTCGAAGGATGGGCAGGTGGTGCTTTCAATCCTCGATCACGGATGGTCGTGGCGGATTCCGCTGCCGGGGCGGGTGTCGGTAGGGGTGGTGCTGAACAAGGATGTGGCGAAGGAGCATGGGGCGACGCCTGAAGAGCGGCTGGAGTCGCTGATCGAGTCCGAGCCGATTTTGCGGGAGGCGGGAAAAGGGCGGAAGCGGGTGAGTGAGGTGATGACTTACACGAACTACCAGTTGATCTCGGATCGCGGGCATGGGCCGGGCTGGGTGGGCTTGGGGGATGCGTATGGATTTGTGGATCCGATGCTGTCGCCGGGCCTGTTCATGGCGATGCACATGGCGGACTTGTTAGATAAACAGGTTTTTGCGGCGGGGCGCGCGGTGCTGGATCGGCCGGAGCAGTTGGCGAGGGGATTTGAGAAGGTGGAGAAGGAGATGCTCGATTGGCATGAGGCCTGGGCGAACATCATCGAGTATTTCTATGATGGCCGGATTTTCTCGATGTATGAGGGCGGCTCGAAGATGAGCGAGATGTATGGAAAGTTTGCGTTGCCGCTGATGATGGAGCGGCACATGACGCGGCACATCACGAGGATGGTCTCCGGGGTGAGCACGCGCAGCCGCTATGGGCGTGGGTTGATCGCCTTTGGGGCGAAGCACCTGCTGTGGGAGACGGAGCCGCCGGAGTTTTATGCGGTGAGGTAGGAATCATCGCAGTTCTCGTTGCCTTCCCCCTTTTTCGTACTCGATCAAAAGGGCTTGGCCGATCCTTTGCTCACGCCTTCGGAGGGTAGGCTACCTTTGGTGATTTCAAATGTTTGCCTTGCTCCTTGCCAGGAGTGCTTTGGAATTCTTAGCTTCTGTTAGCTCGCCTTGTTGGACCCGGCCCCGCGTTTACCCTACGCCTCCAGCTAGGAATTCTGAAATCTCTCATTAACTCCAACATGGTAAATTAAGAGCTACCGAAGACCCTCTCGAAACTGCATCATGAGTAAATCTGGATCAGATCTTTTCATCGTCGATAACAGCGACTCCGACTGGAAGGTCCATCGTTACCTGAAGGAGTGGTGCGACCTTTCCAAGGCGATCGATGTGGCGACTGGATTCTTCGAGGTCGGAGGCCTGCTAACCCTCGACGGGGCGTGGCAGACGGTTCCAGAGATTCGTATCCTCATGGGTGACGAGGTATCGAAGCGCACCAAGAAGGCTTTTGCCGATGGCCTCGCCGAGATCTCGGAAAGGCTTGATCGCAGTATCGACAGCGAGAAAGCCAAGGATGATTTCCTCAAGGGAGTCCCAGCGATCGTCGCCGCTCTAAAATCGGGACAGATAAAGTGCCGGGTTTACCGCAAGGACAAGTTCCACGCGAAAGCCTACATCACCCACGCCGAGAGCGCTGTGGTGGGATCAGCTGCTCTCGTAGGCTCATCGAATCTCACCTATCCCGGAATCTGGGACAATGTGGAGCTGAACGTCCAAATCACCGGCGCTCAGGTCACCGCACTCCAAGACTGGTACGAGCGCCACTGGAACGATGCGGAGGACGTGACTGCTGACATTCTCCGCGTCATGGAGCATCACACCAAGGAACGAAGCCCATTCGAGATTTGGGCGAAAGCTCTCTTCGAATATGCCAGAGATCGTGGCCCTTCCCCCGACGACTGGGACAAGGGACATTCGGTGATCTTTCCAAAACTGGCCGGATACCAGCGGGATGCCTACAAGAACCTCGTTGAGATTGCCTCTCGCTATGGTGCTGGATTTCTCTGCGACGGTGTCGGGCTCGGCAAGACCTATGTCGGCCTCATGCTGATCGAGCGAATGATTGCCCACCACGGGAAGCGGGTAGTCCTCTTTGCGCCGAAGGCTGCCAAGGAAGATGTTTGGGAGCCTGTCGTGGAGTCTCTTCTTCCTCACCTTTCCAGCGACTTTCAGCCACTCGTATCCTACTCACACACCGATCTTCAGCGCACCGGCAAATGGCCGGATCGCATCTCGCGCACGATCAAAGACGCCGATGTCATTGTGATCGACGAAGCGCACCACTTCCGCAATCCAGGCGTTGCCGGGACCGGTGAGAAGGAACCATCCCGCTACCGTAAGCTCCAGCAATACATCAATCAGGCGGGTAGCCGTCCGAAGCAGGTTTTCTACCTCACTGCGACGCCCATCAACAATTCCGTCCACGATTTTCGCCACATCCTCGGACTCGTGACTGGTGACAATCAGGCCTACTTCACCGAAGGAGGCCGCAATCTGGGCATCCACAATCTCCAGAGCCATTTCAATCAGCTGGAGAAAAAGTTTCATCAACAGACCGCTGATGGTTTGCTGGAAACCGAGTTCCTGGAAGCGGTCAGCCAGACGAACGAAGGGCGTGAAATCTTCGGTGAATTGGTTGTTCAGCGCAGCCGTGGGTACGTGCGGGCCAGCGAGAAACTCCAAAGCGCCAGCAAAGTTCTGTTTCCGAATCGCGAGGCACCCCGCGTTGCTGCCTACCAACTGAAAATCACCTACGGTCGGCTTCTCGAAGCCGTCGCTACCGCTTTTGACCGCGAGAAGCCACTTTTCGCACTCGCGATCTACAATCCGGTTTCCTACCTCGTTGCCCCTCCTGATGAGGAGGATTTCGAAGCGGGACGGCAGAAGCAGGTCGTAGCCTTGATTCGCACGCTCTTTCTCAAGCGCTTCGAAAGCTCGGCGAAGGCATTCGAGTCCTCCTGCATTCGACTGCTTCACCGCTTGCTGGTGTGGGCCGAGGTCCATGCGACACGTGCTCATGATAAAGCCCGCCTCGATCGTTGGAAAACCAAACACGCCAAACTTCTCGAACAGCTCGGGCATTCGGACGCTGTTCAGCACACTTTTTGGCCAGATGATCAAGAGGAAGACGAGTTCATCACCGACGACGACCGCGCGGCAGTCGAAGCATTGGATTCCGACCTCTACCGGATCGACGACATGCTTGACGACACGCTCGACGATCTTGAACAGCTCGCGGATTTCCTTCGGCTCGTCGGTGACGTGCGTCCCGAGCGGGATTCAAAACTCACCGCCTTGGCAAAGCTTCTCCAGAGCGACAAGGAACTCAAAGGGCGAAAAGTCATCATCTTTACGGAGTTCTCAGACACGGCTGAGTATCTGGAGACCCATCTACGGGCCAAGGGTCTGACTCACATTGAACGGATCGATGGGAGCAGCTCGCAGAAGCAAAGAAGCGCGGTGATCCACCGCTTCGCACCGTTCTACAACCATTCCGAAGCTCCCGCTCCAGAGAAAGAAATCAACATCCTCATCGCCACCGATGTCCTTGCGGAAGGCCTCAACCTTCAAGATGCGAACCGGCTCATCAACTTCGATCTGCATTGGAACCCTGTTCGGCTCATGCAGCGGATCGGTCGTGTTGACCGCCGGATGAATCCAGACATCGAAAGTCGAATTATCGAGGCCCACCCTGAACTCAAGGGCACCCGGGACACGGTAATCTATTGGAACTTCCTCCCTCCGGATGAACTCGAAACTCTCCTTCGCCTCTACAACCGGGTGAATCGAAAGACCTTGGTTATATCCAAAGCCTTCGGGATTGAAGGGCGCAAGCTTCTGCACCCCGAGGATGATTTCGATCCCGTGAAAGAGATCAACGAGCAGTTTGAAGGCGAACAGACCGCCTCCGAGCGACTCGCTCTTGAATACGAGAAACTGACGAAGGAGCACCCGGACCTGATCGCAAAGCTTCCCAACTTTCCGCTCAAGACCTTTTCGGGCAAGGCCTCGCCTTCACCGGAGACCCAGGCAGTTTTCTTCTGCTTTCGAATTCCCCGGCCCGACCCGGAAACCATTGATGTCAAGACAGGCCAGCCACTATGGACCGAATCAGCGGGCGATACTGTTTGGCTCCTGCTTGATCTCGAAGGGGAAGCGGTCGCCGTTGACTCCGCCCGCATTGCTAACCTCGTCCGATCCGCGCCGGAGACGAAGCGTCACTGCACCTTTGATCACGCTGCCCTGAGTGCCCTTCGGGAAAAGGCGGAAAAACAGCTTTCGAAAACCCATCTCCGTCCCCTCCAGGCACCCGTCGGCATCTCGCCCGTACTCAAGTGCTGGATGGAAATCGGTTGATCCTGGAGTCTTGGAAAAAACCTGTTGCCGAAAAGGTATCAATTGGTAAGTTTAACCCGTGAGCCACCAATGCCCCGCAAAAAGATCATCGCCCTCCTCCCCAAGCGCTGGCTCGACTTGGTGATCCCGATTCTGGAGGACGGCGACCCTCAGGCGATCCGCTGGACCCTCACTGCGGAACTCGACCTGCCTCAGATCGGTCTCTCCTGCAAACAAGCGGCTTATGACCACATCCTCCAAGTGCTGCGGACCCCGAACCAACCGGGTGAGATCATCAGGGACATGCGGGACAAGCTCGACCACACCCTTTGCGAAACTTGGGCCTTCCTCGCCCCGCACCCCCTCAAGGTCCCGACGCC
>Ga0100401_1001939_pt1 | contig 16572 bp, 10 predicted proteins | sample CryGeymeta201525_FD_80421 | JGI IMG/M metagenome (GOLD analysis project Ga0100401, IMG submission 80421) | Groundwater microbial communities from Crystal Geyser aquifers in Utah, USA - Crystal Geyser metaG 2015-25 | ecosystem: Environmental > Aquatic > Deep subsurface > Groundwater | place: USA... | reverse complement strand
TCAGCTGCCCCACCCGGGACGACATTCCCGATTCCAAGCTTGCGGCGGTAAGCGTGGAACAATGCTTCCAAGACCTTACCAAGAAGGCCGATGCCATCTATGTCACCAAGCAAAATGGAGTGAACAAGAAAAGCATCCCGAAGCTGGTCGCCATTGCCAATGACGGCCTCATCCCGACCTTTTCCCAATCGGGCTCGGAGGAGGTCAAACGGGGGTTTCTGCTCAGCATCTCCCAGGCGGGCTTCAAGTATGTCGGGCAATACTATGCGGAAACCATTGCCAAGATCTTCAATGGTGCCAGGCCGGCCCAATTGGATCAGGTCTTTGAAGGACCTCCCAATATCGCCATCAATCTGAGGACTGCTTCAACCATCGGGTTTGACCCCCCGGTGGACACTCTCGGCGCGGCCGATGAAATCTTTCAGGAGATAGACACTCCCTGACCTGGAGTGGGGGTCCGTTATTTGACCACAACCCGTTGCTCGAGCCAGGCCGAGCCGGCCGCGGCAAGCCGCCCTTTCCAGCCCGCTGCCCGCGACTGAGGAGGGGCGCCGTCGGGAATGATTTCGAACAGGTCCGCCAGATGAGCGCTCCTCACCTCGAGGGCAAGCATCCTCTCCATATCGGCTTCGGTCAGGCCCCCTCCGGCGGTGATCTCCAGCGGACCGGCCGGAATCAGGAGGCCGTTTGCCAACCGACTCATCACCCCGATCATGCCGTCAAGATAGAGGGTTGTCGGCACCCGAAGAATCCCTTGAACCAGGTCCCCGTATCCGGGAGTGCTTGCAAGGGCGGCCGCCAGGCCTTGCTGCATGGCCACAAGGTATTCACCCTGGAAGTACCCGCCCACGCAGCATACCCCTCTGGCGAAGGCCAGCACCAGGAAGCAGGTGAAAAGAGAGGGAACCAGTTGCCGTTGTTCCAGCGACCGGGAGATCATGTCGGGGGTCAAGGGGATTTCCCACGCCGTGCCTTGGTCATCCACGCCACCCAATACCGATTCTCCGGAACCCCGTCCGGCGGTGCTCAGAGGTATGCGTCGTCCGGCACGATCGACGCCCCAGAAGAACACCGTTCCGCGATAGCTTCCCGATTCCGCATGAGCCGCATCCTTGGCACTGGCCGCGGAGCTTTCGCCAAACCGGTCCCGGTTCCAACACCCCTTGATTCCATTGAGTTCGTTGAGCACGTTTTCCCTTAAGATCGGGTCGAAGAGAACGATCCGGGCCAGGCTGGAAGGATTGTCCAAATCCAGCCCGAGCAGGGCCGCCACGATTCGTTCCAGTTCAAGGGTGATCATCTCCGGGGGACGGAACCCTTCGGCGAAAAGCCTCTTCCAGATCAGGCCGTTGAGGATGACCACCTGTCCCGAATAGTCCGGAACGGCGGCCAAGGCAGCGGAACGATAGTCTTCCATGAGAATCGCTCGAGCCGCGGCTCCGATATCGGAGGGCAGGCTTCCCCGACCAACCATCCGGTCAAGGCGATCGCGAAGGTTGCCGACCATGACCTGGTCATACGCCGGCACGCGATGGACCATGGTCCGCTTCAGCCGATCGGGGAAAAGGGGCAATTGGTGCGGCAGGCGCTCCAAGTCATGGCAGGCGCCGCGGTAACACAACAGACCTCGCGGATAGGTCGGGTTGTTTAGAGCAATGTTGCCGCAGGCGAAAACCGGTACGGTCTTGAACGCCGAGGTCCCGATTCGTCTGCTCAGGGAGAAAATGATTCGGCCCTGGAGGGTTTGGGCGCAGTAATCCACGCCGTGGTGACTGGTGGTCAGCACCATGGGGTGGCAAGCCAGGTCTTCCGCCAGGCTCGTCGCGACGGCCTTGCCCAGGAGCGGCGCGACATAACGGTAAACGATATCGAGCAAGCCATCGAGACCCTGGCATGAAGGGCGGGTGGCACGAGCCAAGGTGGTCAGGTACTCCCGCAGCGAGAGGTCGCCGTATCGGCTGATGATTCGATCGACAACAGGAAGGTCCTCGCGAACCCGATCGAGGCAGCATTGAAGAAGAACCGGTACCTTCCCGCCCTGATCGTTGTGGATCAACTTCTCATCCTGCCTTTCCGCGGGATCACCAGCAGAATGCCGTCCCCGGGGCCGGTACCCAGGGCCCTGGCCAGCGCATCGTTTCTGCCCGCCTTTTCCCATGGGCTGAAATCATACCGTTCTGCATACATCCCTTTCCTGACCATGGAAACCGTAAGCCCGGCAACGCTCCTGGCCACCTGGTCCAGATCACCGTTTACCACGCTGAGATAGAGCCGCCGGAATGCGTTCAGCGCAAATTCGCGGTCCTGGAGCGGGAGCGTGATCGGGATGCCGTTCTCAAGCCGAGGAAAGACTTCATAGTCTTCGGGAAAGCTTCGGCAGGCGACGGCGATCCAGGAATACAGCGAGGCGGACTGGGTGCAGGTGGTCATCAAGATATCGGGCTGAAACTCAGCCAGAATTTTCGTCGCAATCCTCCGACCCGCACCGGAATTGTGGTATTCAGGCGCAACCGCGCGACCGATGATGTAAATCCCCTTGAGTAATCCACCTTGGTGTTCGAGCTTACCCTCCTCGAACAGCGTCGTCGCGGCGAGTCGGCAAGGTCCCTTCCACAGCAGGAAAGCACGGCGTTGAAACCCGGTTGCCGGTATTTTGAAGTAATCCTCGACCCAATCCAAGATCTCGCCGGACGGCATCCGGGGGAAAGCATCGCGAAACAGCCGTTCCAGTTCCCGTCGCAGTCGCTGCCGGTCTTCGTCAGGCCAGGTTACCATCCCGGCGGTGGTGACCGCATCGAACCGGAGGCCCTCCACTCCCGGCAGCAATGCTGCGGATCTAGCCGGCCTTGGTTGCATCGTTTTGAGCCACCATCAAGAAGAGTAGGGTCAAGGTCAGATAGCCGATTCCCAAATACATGATCCCCCGGCCGGTTCCAATGCCGACAATCAATCCGCCGAAGATGAGCGGTCCAAGGACTTGACCGATCCGGTTGGCGGATGAATAAATGCCCAACGCCCGCCCTCTTCCCAATTCCCGGGCAACCTTGAGTCGGAGTACGTAAGCGCTTTGGGATGCCAGACCAAAGCTGCTGGAAATTCCCAGCAGGAAAACAGAGAGGACCATGCCCGGCAAACCATCGATGAACGAAAAGGCAAACACGGCAAAACCTCCGAACAATCCGCTGATGACGATGAACGGTTTTCTGCTCGGCCAGGCATCAATGTATTTGCTGATCATCGGCGCGAGGTAGATCAGGCAGATTCCGTAGACCATCAGGACGCGTCCGATGTCCGACTGGGTGGTGCCGATGCGATTCAGGTAAATGGGGCTGAAGTAGTTGAGGAATCCCACCAGGGCGATGGCCGTGGGGATGCTGCTGAAAAGAATGAGGCTCAGGATGTCGCGGTCGAAAGCAAAATGCAGAAACTGGCCGACGGTGAAGGCCCGGGTCTCCCGCTCGACCGCCGTGCCCTCGGGTTTCTTGATGGCGCCGCGCATGAAAACGAGCGTATATGGCACGATCATAAATAAGATCAGCGCCCCAATCAAGAATATGGGACCGTACCCGATTCTTTCAGCCAGCATCGCCCCTGCCGCTCCTCCGCAAATGCTGCCGGCATAGACCCCGGCCCACAGTTGAGCGAGTCCCCGCGCCCGATTCGTTTCATCCGTGCACGAGATGATGAATCCCTGGGAAGCCATCAGGGAAAAACCATAGCCCATCCCGAAAAGTGCTTGCGATGCAATAAACTGGAGGGCATTGGGCGCCAGCCAGGCATATATAAAGCCGAGGCCCGTCAGCACCAGTCCGCTCAGGAACGGTTCGTGCCATCCTCTTCGGTCACACCACAGGCCGGCCGTCAGGATGGAAACCCCGGTGAAAAACATGCGCACGGAGATGGGAATGCCGATCACGATGTCCTTGGAAAGCCCAAATAGCGGTTCATAAAGTCGTTCCATGTAGAGAGGCAGAAAGGAGATGCAGATATCGACTCCAAACAGAAACAGAAACGCCGCCGGGCGCATGGTTTGATAACGCACCGCGGCGTGATCGTCGCCCAGGATATGCCGTTCAATAAAAGGGAAAATGAGGATCAGTATTTCCACCAAAAACAGCAGGGAAATCGCCATGACCGTCGTGGAATCCAAAATCACCGCTCGCGTCTTGGCGCTGACCACCTCCTGTGAGATGGTCCCGGAGATGGTGCCCTCGGTGAGTCCGTTGCGAGTCAACTCGGTCCGTAGGTGGTAGGTCGAATCCGCTACCAGAACCGGCTCCGGAACCGATTGCGGGTCTTCACCTCGGGTCTTCTGAAAGTCCATGACCCCTTGTTTAGTGGCTTGGTAAAGCGGGCGACCTTGATGATCGTTAACGGTAAGATCGTTTAGTTCCGGAGATGCCGCGATGATCTCACCCATCAGGACATCCATCTTCACCAGTCGGTCAAGCTGGATGCCCTTGCTGAAGAGGTATTCAATGTCCTGCTTGAGAAACCCAACCAGGGTATCAACTTTTTCGCGAGTGATCCGCAGGAAGTAGTTTCGGTAATCATTGGTGTTCAAGCCCGAGAAGAGAACCTGCGCTGACCCGACAATGACAAAAAGCAATACGTAAATCTTGATTTTGGGGAATTTCCGGATATCCGACGCGGCGGACTCGGAAATGAGCAAATGCAGCATCATGGCCAGAAAAAGCAGGGAACAAGCCATGATGATCGATATCATCACAAGGTTTGCCTGGGTCAGATGCCGCAGCAAGATCTCCGCCTGTTCCTCGCTGAACCCCATGACGATGGTTGCCGCCCAGGTCTTGTCACGGTCGAAAACCGGCAGCGTTATGAGGTAAGCGTGTTGATATTTGACGTAGTTCATCGGTGTCGGTGCGCCGACACCCGAATCCTTGCCACCGTATGGCAGCCAGGCTTTGCTCGGCACCTTGGTTCCAACCAGATTTTCATCGGCACTGTAAAGAATGGTGGCGTCAGGCAGGGCCACGGACACCGTGATCCAGTCCTGCTCTCGCCGCGGTCGGTTTCCCGTGGAGGAAGCGGACGCGGCCCGGGCGTTGGCTCTGGAGGCCAGACGGTTCCTGGTTTCTTGGAGCAACGGGTTCATGCCTATGAACTTTTGGATATTCTTGCCAAACCGGAGCGACTGTTCAAGCTTTCGTTCGAGGTCTTTGCCCACGACCTGGTAGCTTGAGACCACCGATTCAACATAGAGTTTTTCCAGTGAACCGTAAGTCAGCAGGGCGTTGAAGCCCAGCGAAAGGATAAGCAGCAAGCAACCGCCCGCGAAGAGCCTGACCTTGATGGCTTTACCCGTTTGAATTTTCACGCACTTTCCCTTGAGGCAGGAGGCGAATGGCGCGCCATTTATAGCTTTGCGGAGTCCTCCAAGGAACAACTCCGAGTGCGTTTCAAATTGCGGACCAGCGGCAACGATGGAGGCACGTCTCCCTGCCCGGTCACGGTGACGTTTGACAATTTCAGGATCAATTCCCGTGATGGGATCGTGGCCGAATAGCTCCGCGGCCGCTGACCCAACCCGTGCAACTATCTGCCCTGATATTTCAACAGCATCATGGTGATATCATCCGATTGTTCAGCGCCGTCGGCAAAGGTCAGTATCCGCTCCATCAAATGGCGGCTCATTTCCTGGATTGAATCATTCCTTAAAGCGGTCAGTTCCTCCAGGAGACGTTGATTCGAGAACAACTCGCCTTGCGGGTCCATCGCTTCGGTGACGCCGTCGGTGTAGGTGAACAGCACATCGCCGGGTTGCAAGGTGAGCTTCCCGATCAGGTAAGGAGCGTTCTCGATGGCGCCCAGGGCCACTCCCTTGGGCACGCCGAGGTATCTGGTTGCTCCGGAAAGGATGATCAATGGCGGGTTGTGGCCGCCGTTGGAATAGATCACCTCGCCCGTGGAGACGGTCAGAATGCCGCAGAAGACAGTGACAAAGACGCAGCTTTCGTTGTCCTCCGCGATCTTATTGTTAACCTTGTAAAGGATTTCATCCGGCAGGGCAGCGCCGGAGGCATGGGCCTTCAGCAGTGTTCTGGTGATTGCCATGAACAGCGAGGCGGGAACGCCCTTGCCGGAGACATCGCCAATGGTGAAGAACAGGTGATCATCGTCCATGAAGAAGAAGTCGAAGAAGTCTCCGCCCACTTCTCGAGCGGGTTTGATGGTGGCATGGATGTCAAAATCGGTCCGGTTCGGAAAGGGAGGGAAGGTCCGCGGCAGGATGCTCATCTGAATGTCGCTGGCGACCTTGAGCTCGCTTTCGATGCGTTCTTTCGCAGCCGTTGTTTCCCGCAGGTTGATAATGTACCGCCGCAAAGCTTCTTCCATGAAAACAAGCGCTTCAGCCAGATTGCCCACCTCATCCCGATATCTCGCCGGTAGGCTCGAAATCTCCGGCGACACCTCCGGGCTCGAGAAGTCGTGGTTCGGCAGGTCCCTGGCGTAGGTTGCCAGCTTTTTGAGCGGCTGGGAAATTCTTCTTACCAGGAAGAAGGTGATGACCATGCTCACGATGAAAATGCAGGCAATCAGCGCGATCTGTCGAAGCACCGCCTTCCTGACTGGAATCATGAGTTCTTCTTGCAGGGTGTCGGAGGCGATATACCAGTCGAGTGTTTTGAAATACCGCACGTAGGACACGTATGGGCCCAGCTTTTCGCCGTTAGTGCCTTGGCGGATAAACTCCAGGGGTTGATCCGGATGATGCGATGCGGCCTTGAGATCATCCAGCAGCAGGTTTCCGGTGAGGAGATTGACCGCATTCGCCAGGGCGCCATCCGCGGACTTCGGCGGAATGATGAGTTCATTCTTGCCGGTGAAAAGGAAAAGTGAACCGTTATCGGCGATCCGCACATTGCCGAAGGTCTTCTTCAGGTCCTTGATGATGGCGGTGAGCCGTTTTCGTGAATCCAATTCAATGTCTTCAACGTTTACCGCCGTGGCGATCATCCACTTGAGCGGTGAGTAATAGGTGAAGTACCCAAGCTTGGCTGTCGATTTGGAGGGGTCCGCACAGTGCCAGGTGAAAATGGTGGTGCCGTCACCCCGGGTTTTTGCGGTCTGGAGCATCGAACGGAAGAGCGAAATCCCCTTGATGTCTTTCAGGTCGGACACATCTTGGCCGATCAGCGCGCGGTCCGGATGGGCGAGGACGGTTCCCTTTTCATCGTAGACAAAGAAACAGGAGTCATCATCGCACTTCAGGGTTGTGATCCAATCGAGAGCGGAAGCCTTGGCCTCATCCTCCCCCAATAGGCCTTGCTGGTGCTGCTCCTGGAACCTCTCAATATTGGAAACCACCAGGGCAGTGAGTTTCTTCATTTCAATCTTGCGTTTTTCCAGGGTGGATAACTTGTGAAAGAGCAGGCTGCCGTATTGGTTCTCGATGTTGAGCTTCACCAGATAGATAACGTTCTTGACTGAATGTTCCTCGGTTTCCAGGATTTTTTGCCGGAGGTCTCGTTTGGTGAACAACATCAGGACCAGCGCGGTCGTCACCAGGATGCCGAAAACCAATAACAGCATTTTGGTGTTGATGGAGCGAATCATCTTATTCAGGACCTCTTTATTCGTAACGCAGCGCGTTGATGGGATCCAATCGAGAAGCCTTCCACGCCGGGTAGTAACCGAACACGATGCCGACCGTCGCCGACACCAAAACGGCCGCAACAATGGCATCGAGGGACAGTTCGGTCGGCAATTTCAAGAAACTCCGCACCAGAATGGAAGCGCCGCGGCCGACCACAATGCCCACCGCTCCCCCACAGAAGCACAGGATCACCGATTCCGCCAGGAACTGCTGCAGAATGCTTTGGCCGCGGGCGCCCACCGCCATCCGCAGCCCGATCTCGCGGGTCCGCTCGGTCACGGAAACCAGCATGATGTTCATGATTCCGACCCCGCCGACGATGAGCGAAATCAAAGCCACCGCCAGCAGCAACCGGGTCATCATGGTGGCCGTGGAAGACATGGCCCGGGTGATTTCCGCCATGTCTCGAATGTTGAAATCATCGGGTTCTTCCGCGGCGAGTCGGTGCCGCTCCCGAAGCAGCGCCGTGATTCCCTCGATGGCCGCGCCGACGGTTTCGCGTGACACCGCCGCCACGTGAATTCGATCGATATTGGTGAACCGGATGGGCATCGGCGTGTTGGCCGCCTGCGCCGCGGACCGCTCCGGATAGAGGTTGGCGCGCTTACCCGGGTAGAGATCACTGGTGGAAGTGGTCTGTGCCGAGGTGCTCGAGGTGCTTGATGTAGAGGTGGAGGAGGTCTGATTTGAGCCGGCCACGGCCGTGCGGGTCAAGCGATACTTGACGGTGGACCAGGGCGCCAGGATCACATCGTCCTGATCCCACCCCATCATGCTGGCGCCTTTGGCACTGAGCACGCCAAGCACTTTCAGCGGAACGTTATTGATGCGAACCTCCTTACCGATGGGCGAGTCGTTCTCGAACAATTCCCGAGCCACGGTCCGGCCGAGCAGACAAACCTTGCCGACATGGCGCACATCCTGCTCGGTGAAGGGTCCCCCTTCGCTCATGGTCCATTCGCGAACATTGAGGTAAACCGGAGTGGTGCCGAGGATTTCATTGGGCACCCAGTTGCGGTTGCCGTAAATCACCTGCATCCGCGCCCGCACGGCGGGGGCCGCCGCGCGCACCGCGCTGACTTCGCGGCCGATGGCTTCGGCGTCTTCCGGGGTCAGGTTCATCGAACTGCCGGCCCCGAAACTGATCCCGCCGCTGGCGGCGGCCCCGGGCCGAATGAGCAGCGTGTTGGCGCCCATGCTGGCGATGGTCTGCTGGATGGAAACGGATGAGCCGCGCCCGATTTCCATCATCGCGATCACCGCCGCGACCCCGATGACAATGCCAAGGGTGGTCAGAGCGGCGCGCATGATATTGCGCCGGAGCCCACCGAGAGCGGTGCTGATCATGCGGACCCCGCTTTCCATGGCGGAAAGGCCGCCGCGCCGCGTCTGGGCCCGCGCGGTTGCAGCCGCGGCTTGCGCCTCGTCTTCCCTGGCGGTGGTCGGAATGGAAAACTCTTGAGCCTTCTCGGTCTCCACCAGTCCGTCACGGATGTGAACGATCCTCTTGGCGTAGCGGGCCACCGCCTGGTCGTGGGTCACCAACAGGATCGTGACCCCTTCCCGGTTGAGCTCCTGGAAGATCCGAAGCACCTCCTCGCTGGTGCGCGAATCCAGGTTCCCGGTGGGTTCATCGGCAAACAGCAGGGCCGGATCGTTCACCAGCGCCCGGGCGATGGCCACGCGCTGCTGCTGCCCACCGGAGAGCTGGGACGGTTCGTGGTGTAACCGGTCGCCCAGCCCCACCCGCTGCAACAAGGCTTCGGCCCAAGCCCGGCCTTCGCCGTCCGAGCCTCTCCAGCCGGAATAGGTGAGCGGCATGAGGACGTTGTCCAGGGCGCTGGTGCGCGGCAGCAGATTAAAGTTCTGGAATACGAATCCCAATTTCTGGTTACGCAGCAGCGCGCGCTGGTCCGGATCCATGGCCGTGACTTCACGCCCTTCCAGCCGGTAGCGACCGGACGTGGGGTGGTCCAGGCAGCCAAGGATGTTCATCAGCGTGGTCTTGCCGGAACCCGACGAGCCCATGAGCGCCACGAACTCGCCCGGTTCAATGCTGAGTGACACCCCACGCAGCACCGACATGCTGGTTTCGCCCAGCTGATAGACCTTGAGGATGTCTTCGAGGATCACCAGAGCCACGCGGTCACACTCCGAGAACCATACTTCGATCGGTCACAAACCGAGCTTTTCACCGCCAAGGCGCAAACCGCGCAAAGAAACGCAAGGACCTAATCTTTCAATAAAAACCTTTGCCACTCTCGGCGTCCCTTGGGTCCTTGCGGTGAACTAAAATCGGCCATCTGTTCCCGTGCGTGGTATATGTCCGTTTTGAGTGAAATGTTTCATTGGCAAATGCGGGCAAGATGCCCGCGCTCCCAGGAAAAAGCGCACAACAAGTGAAGGGTTTCAGCGGTAACGAGCCGTTCAGTGGCCGGAGCCGCCGGATCGGCCCTGGGCACTGCTTTTTTTCGTGAAGGGCAGCTTCGGGGTGAAGGGATTCAGGGTGGCCGCGACCTCTTTATCGCCGCTTGGGAGCCGCTCACCGACGACGATCAGCATCCCCTCTTTCAGAGCTTCCCCCCGCACCTCGGTCCAGGAACCGTCGTTCAAGCCGATCTCGACCGGCAGCGCGCGCACCAACCTGCCCTCCTGGACCCAGAGGGTGCCCGCCCGGGGCTGCTCTTCCCCGGAACCAGCTTCCTTCACCGCCGCCTGTTCAGCCCCGGGCGCCGAATCCGACCGGCCGCCGGGGGCCACCAGCGCCGGACCGGGGTCCCATCCGAGGGCGCTGGTGGGCACCATCAGCACGTCCCGGTGTTCCTTGACGATGAACCTGGCGTTGGCGGTGAGGTAGGGCAGCAGGCGACCGTTCGAGTTGTCGGTATTGACCTCCACGATATAGGTGACCACGTTCTGGGTCAGGGTCGCGTTCAGGCGGACCTTGCCCACCACGCCTTCGAAGGTCTCCCCGGGAAAGGCGTCCACCGTGAACAAGACCTGCTGGTCCGGGCGGATGTCACCGATGTCCGCCTCGTTCACCGCCACCCACAATTGCAGTCGTTTCAGGTCCTTGGCGATGAGGAAAAGGCTCGGCGCATTGAGGCTGGCCACCACCGTCTGACCGATATTGACCCGCCGATCGACGATGACCCCGTCCACGGGCGATTTGATGGTGCAGTAATCCAGGTTTTGCCGGGCCTTGCCGAGAACGGCCGTGGCCTGAGCAACGGCGCTTCGAGACTGGTTGATGGCGGCCCTGCCCACGGCAACGTTGGCTTGGGCCACTTCATGGGCGGACAGCGCGGAATCGTATGCGCTTTGCGAAAGCGCCTCGGACGGGCCCAGTTTGCGCGCCCGGTTCCAGTCCCGCAGAGCCTGATCCAGCTTGGCCTGCAATTGCACCAGGTCGGCCTGGGCGTGCTCCAGACCGGCCCGCGCCTGAGCCACCTGAGCTTCCGCCTGAGCCACATCGGCCGTGAACAGGGCCGCGTCGATCTGAGCCAGAACGATTCCGCTCCGAACATAGGAACCGTAGTCGACGCTTTTACCCGAATCGTCCTTGCCGAAGCTCACGATCTTGCCCGCCACCTGGGCACCCACATCCACCAGTTCCTCGGGTTCCACCGTACCGGTGGCGCTAACGGCGACCTGCAGGTCACCGCGCGCCACGGCTGCGGTGTGAAAAGCCGGCGCGCCGTTGCGGCGCTCGGTGAGGAAGGGAACAACCATGGCCCCCAGAACTACCAGGGAGATCAGCAAGATTGCGGCGCGCTTGAATGAGTGGTTCATGGGAGTGTGTCTGTTTCCTCTCCGTTCTCGGTCGGTTTTCCGGGGCTCCGGATTCTGCCTGGTTCAGTGCAAGGATCCTCGTGGCCCGCAACTGTAAACCACCGCCTGCCCGTGGACAACCATTTCGGAGGTCCCGGCCTGGGGTCGCATCGCGGTGAACGATTCGGAAATATTGTGGCAGACCAACAAGGCTCTTGACCCGAACCTGACTCCAACCGGTATCTTGCTATTGGGGCTTGATCATCGTTTGGCCCATTCCACGGGCTCTCTTGAATCGCGTTTTTGGAATCCAGACAGCGGTCCCAAAAGGGTGGCGTTGAGGGCATGATGGGCCTGGTGCGTCGCAACCATATATACCGGATTAAGGTAAAAAGTTTCGTTTCGTGTGCGCGCTTTCCCGGGAGCGCGGGCATCTTGCCCGCTTTTTGGAATGAAACATCTGATTCTAAACCAGTATGCGTTGCGACTTTCCCCAGCCCAGCGCAACTCCACCGGGCCCTAGCCTTTCATCACCCCGAGCGGGCGCAGTCGCGCCACCTTACGGCCGATCCCGGCGCGCTCCACCACCTCCACCACCGCACTCACGTCCTTATAGGCTTCCGGCATCTCTTCGCTGAGAGTCGCTTTGCCGGCGCTCCGCACGTAGATCCCGCGGGCCTTCAGTTCTTCGAAGATGGAGCGCCCGCGGGCCGCCTGGATCGCCTGATGCCGGCTCAGCCGCCGACCGGCGCCGTGGCAGCTGCTGCCAAAGGTTTCCGCCATGGCTCGAGCGGTCCCCACCAGCACGTAACTGCTCCGACCCATATCCCCCGGAATCAACACCGGTTGCCCAACCGCCCGGTAGACTTCGGGCAGTTCCGACCGCCCGGCGGCGAACGCCCGGGTCGCGCCCTTGCGATGCACACAAAGCGATTGCACTTGGCCGGCCACCGAATGTTGTTCGATCTTGGCCATGTTGTGGCAAACGTCGTAGACCAGCCCCAGACCCAGCTGCTCCCAGGAACTCCGGAAGTGGTTCTGAAAGGTTTCCCGCACCCAGTGGGTGATGAGCTGGCGGTTGGCGAAGGCGAAATTGGCCGCCGCTCCCATCGCCGCGAGATACGCTTCGCCCTCTGCGGAACGGATCGGGGCGCAGCAGAGCTGGCGGTCCGGCAGTTCGATCCGACGGCGTTGGCTGCTTCTCAGCAGCAGTCTGAGGAAATCGTCACACACCTGGTGGCCCAGTCCGCGTGAACCGGTGTGGATCAAAACCGTTAGCTGATCGGCAAAGAGCCCGAAGGCGGCGGCCGTTTGCGGATCGTGGACCTGATCCACCGCTCCCAGTTCGACGAAGTGGTTGCCCGATCCCAGCGTTCCCAACTGACTGGCGCCGCGGCTCAAGGCCTTATCCGAAACCGCCTCCGGATCGGCCCAGGGAATGCGGCCGCCTTCCTCGATCCGGTCGAGATCGCCGCGGATTCCAAAGCCGCCGGCCACCGCCCAGGCGGCACCGTCGCGGAGCACCTTCCGCAGTTCCTGGCGGCTCAGTTTCAGGTCCTTTCGCGACGAACCCACCCCCGAAGGGATGTTTTGAAACAGCGCGTTCACCAGGCTTTCCAGATCCTTTCCGGCGAGATCGCGGGCGTGCAGTCGGGTGCCGAGCAGACGCACGCCGCAGTTGATGTCATAGCCGACCCCTCCGGGGGACACCACGCCCTGATCGAGATCGAACGCCGCCACCCCGCCGATGGGAAAACCATAGCCCCAGTGGATATCGGGCATGGCCATGGAATAGCCGACGATGCCGGGGAGACAGGCCACATTCGCCACCTGTTGCAGACTCTGGTCACGCTGGATATCCGCGAACAGAGCGGCGTCGGCGAACACCAGTCCGTCGGCGCGCATGGCGCCCTGACGCTTGACGCGCCAGCGGCAGGGACCCAGCCGATCGATTTCCAGTTGGCCGAACGGTTTCATGGCGTCGCTCCTCCGCGGGCGGCTTGATTTCGGGTCTGGTCGCCAGCCACTCGGCAGGCGGCCATTCCTTTGCAGTGCAAAGTATAGCAAGGCGCTGAGATTTCGGCTAGGCGCTTGAAATTGCCTTGACTTCCTCGTCGGTGCCCGCTAGGATGGCGGCGTTTAAAGGTTTCAGCGGGCATAGCTCAGTTGGTAGAGCACAAGCTTCCCAAGCTTGGGGTCGCGGGTTCGAGACCCGCTGCCCGCTCCAACCTGTAAGCACCGAAGCTGGCCACTTCCTTCCCGACGTGGAAGGTTTCCCTTCGCGAGGTAGTCAAACACCCGGGGTAGCCTGGGGGGGCTACTTTGAGAAGTGGATGACAGGGTTGCAATTGAGTTCGTGCAAAAGATTACCCCTTTTGTAACTGCTAAATTCTACCTCGTCTGTTGATCAGGAAGTGGGCACCTGCCCGCTTCTTTTTTTTGGCGGCGAAGACGCCGCCCCTGGTGAGTGAGGGAACGGTTGGAGATGAAGGACCCGGAACAACAGACGCAAGCGATCATCGCTAAAATCCGCCAACTGGTGGAACCGGTGATCGAGGCCGAAGGCCTGGAACTGGTCGAGGTCGAATACCGGCGCGAACCTTTGGGTTGGGTGCTGCGACTGTTCATCGACCGGGACGGCGGAGTCGGGATCGACGACTGCACCCTGGTGAATCGCCTGCTCGGGGATCTGCTCGACGTGGCCGACCCGATCGGTCACGCCTATCATCTCGAGGTGTCTTCTCCGGGGTTCGATCGGCCGTTGCGCACCTGGCGGCATTTCGCCCGCGAAGTGGGCCATGTGGTAGCGGTGGTGGCCCGGCAGCCGATCGACAACCGCAAGAAGTTCAAAGGGATATTGCGCGGCGCTGAAGCGGAAACGATCACCCTGGATTGTGACGGGCAGAGCTTCTCCATCCCTCTGGCTCAGGTGGAACGGGCGCGGCTCCGTTATTTTGAAACCGAGGCTTTGCAGCGGTGAACCGAGCGCCAGGCGGGCGCCGAAGCCGGCGGGGATTTCGGCATGGTGAGGAGATAAAGCGACATGGTGAGTGAACTCAAACGACTGATTGATCAGGTCAGCCGGGAGAAAGGGATTGACTGCCAGGTCCTGGTCAACACCTTGGAAGAGGCCATCAAGTCCGCGGTGAAGAAGAGATTCGGCGGTAAGGTTGACGTCGAGGTGTCCTTCAACGAGGAATTCGGCGAGATGGAGGCCTTCCTGTTCAAGGAAGTGGTGGAACAGGTGAGCGATCCCGATAAGGAGATCCTGCGTTCCGAAGCGCTGATCCTCGATCCCGACTGTCAACTCGGCGACGAACTCGGGATCCGCATGGACACCGACACCCTCGGTCGCATTGCCGCCCAGTCCGCCAAGCAGGTGATCATCCAGAAGATGAAGGATGCCGAGCGCGAAGTGGTCTACGAAGAATACAAGGACCGCAAGCGGGAAATCGTCAACGGCATCGTTCAGCGCACGGACAGGTCCGGGATTCTGGTCAACCTGGGCCGGGCCGAAGCGGTCTTGCCGCCGAAGGAACAGATCCCGCGGGAGATTTACCGCCAGGGTGATCGGGTTCGCGCTTACATTCTGGATGTGAAGAAGATCAGCAAGGGCCCGCAGGTGATCCTCAGCCGCACCCATCCGGACTTCCTCATTCAGCTGTTCCGCATGGAGGTCCCGGAAATCGCCGAGGGCGTCGTGAGCATCATCGGTGCCGCCCGGGAACCGGGGATGCGGGCCAAGGTCGCGGTGGTGTCCAAGGAAAACGATGTGGACCCGGTGGGCGCCTGTGTCGGCATGAAAGGTTCTCGGGTCCAGGCCGTGGTTCGGGAACTGCATGGCGAACGGATCGATATTGTGCCGTGGAACGTGGATCCGGCCAAGTTCGTGGTGAACGCCCTGGCGCCCGCCTTCATCGTCAAGGTCATCATCGATCAGTCCAACCGCAAAATGGAAGTGATCGTGCCCGACGATCAGCTATCGCTGGCGATCGGCAAACGGGGCCAGAACGTGCGGCTGGCATCGAAGATCACCAACTGGCACATCGATGTTAAGAACGAGTCCCGTTACACCCGTCAGAAAGAACTGGGCTATCAGGCCTTCCTCCAGCTTTCCTACATGAGCGAGGAAATCATCGATCGCCTGTTCGATGCCGACATCACCAGCCTGGAAGAATTCATGGGGATCGCGATCGAGGAACTGGAAGAGCTGATCGGCCTTTCGGCCACCGCCATTTTGACCATGAAGGAAGAAACCGTCCACCTGCTGCACGCGCAACAGCAGGCTGCCGCCGCCGCGGAAGCGGCGGAAGCGGCGGAAGCGGCAGCCGAGGCGTTGCCGGAAGGTGACGCGGAGGCGGGGGCGCCGGACCTGAATGCGGCCGAGGTAGCCGAGGCCGAGGCCGAACCAGCCGAGGCCGATAGCGACAGCGAAGCCGATAGCGATAGCGATAGCGATAGCGATAGCGATGCCGATGCCGATAGCGATGCCGATGCCGATAGCGATGCCGATAGCGATAGCGATGCCGATACCGATGCCGATGCCGATACCGATAGCGATACCGAACCGGCTGCGCCGACCGGGGGAGCAGCGGAGGATGGGCCGGAGCCGGAAGCGACACCCGAGACTGCGCCGGCTTCAAAGGAGTAACGATTGGTCAAACGAGGACACACACCCTTGCGCACCTGTTTTCTCTGCCGCGTGAAGCAGCCCAAAGCCGCCCTGCGGCGCCTGGGCCTCGATCCGGAGCGGGCGGTGGTGTTGGACCCGCGCCAGCGGCTGCCGGGCCGAGGTGCCTATGTCTGCGGCGGGTGTTTAGCGCTGATCAAATGGGACAGGCGGCTGCAACGAGTGTTCAGACAACAAGCCACGGGGCTGAAACTCGATCAGCGGCTCTCGGCACATGGTCGTGGGTTCAAGGTGCGGGGACCGGTCCCTGGCTCCCTCTTACCTGCGCTTCACACATCACTGCCATCATCTGAGAAGGGGGAACTCAAATGGCGCGCATGAGGGTGCACGAGCTCGCAAAGGATCTCAATGTGAACACCAAGGAACTGCTCGAACGGATTTTGCGGCTGGGGATCCGAGTCAAGAATCACATGAGCTCGCTGACCGATGAAGAGACCGAGGCAATCCGCGCCCACTGCGCGGAAACACGGGTGGAACAGGTGGAAGAAAGGCG
>Ga0100401_1001934_pt1 | contig 16583 bp, 7 predicted proteins | sample CryGeymeta201525_FD_80421 | JGI IMG/M metagenome (GOLD analysis project Ga0100401, IMG submission 80421) | Groundwater microbial communities from Crystal Geyser aquifers in Utah, USA - Crystal Geyser metaG 2015-25 | ecosystem: Environmental > Aquatic > Deep subsurface > Groundwater | place: USA... | reverse complement strand
TTTTTTAATACAATTTAAAAAAAACAGATGGTTAGGTGACTCATCTGTTTTTTTATTCTGTTGCAGAGAATGATGAAGTAATCCAAAAACATTAATTTAAAACTGGATTGAGGTCTCGTAAACACTATGTGAAGTTCAAAATTGGAAGTTGTCTCTATTTATAAATCTGATATTAATTTATGAGGTAATATTATCAGGTATTTCGTATTATTTAAAATAATTAGAATACATGTTAAAATAATGTTAAAAAGATTGCATAATTGAGTGTATGGTGTCATATTGATATTATTATGTACATATTCGCTTGCAAATAGTAATTGTAGCTTGGGAAAATTTACGATTTGAATTCGATAATCAGATGTTGGTTAATAAAAGTGACAGAATTTATTCTGTTAAAACAATGGTTTTACTCCGGGGATACAATAATAGTTTAAGCGGAATTGAATGAATTTTTGAACTCGTAACAGGCTTATTCTGAATAATATGAAAACAACAAATATAATTAGGTATGTTATTAGTTTTTAAATCTTTAAATTAATTTTATGAAAAAAACACTGGCTTTATTTTATTTGGTATTGGTTACCTCGCTTAGTGCATTCTCGCAAAACCGAACGGTGAGCGGGTCAGTTTCTTCATCAGAAACTGGTGAAAATATGGCTGCGGTAACCATTTCTGTAAAGGGCACCAGTACTGGTACCATTACAGGAGATGATGGGAAATACACATTAAGTGTCCCCGCTACAGGAACTTTGGTTGCATCGTTTATCGGAATGAAAACCATAGAAGTTCCGCTATCAAATGCTGCCGTTTACGATTTTATTCTCGAATCGGAAAGTTTGGGAATAGATGAGGTGGTAGTTACAGCATTGGGAATTTCCAAGGAAAAAAAGGCACTTGGATATGCTGTTCAGGATATTTCCGGGGAAGTTCTGAAAAATAGTGCGGAAACCAACGTAATCAACGCATTGTCAGGTCGATCGGCTGGGGTTTATGTAAATAGTTCCAATGGAAATGTTGGTTCTTCCTCCAGGATAGTTATCAGGGGAAACCGATCATTGAAGGGCAATAACGAACCCCTGTTTGTTGTTGATGGAGTACCAATTGATAACACCATTGTGGAAAGCAAAAGGGGAAATTATGATTTTACTGATATGGGTAACGGTGCTGCTGATATCAATCCATCCGATATTGCAGATATGACCATTCTGAAAGGTGGAAATGCCGCTGCACTTTATGGGTCCAGAGGGGCGAACGGGGTAATCCTTATCACTACAAAATCCGGAAGTAAGAAAGGTTTTAGAGTTGAAGTAGAAAATTCAACAACTTTTAGTAACCCACTTTTATTACCAGATTATCAGAATGAATACGGACAAGGCGGAGGACAACAGTATTGGTATAAAGACGGATTAAATGGTGGAAAACATGATGGTGTGGATGAAAGTTTTGGACCACGTTTGGATTATACAGTAAAAGCAGAAGATATTGTTTCCGGAGGGAAATTATATTGGGCTGTTCAAGCTGGATTTCCGCAAACTGCAGGACAAATATTGAAACTTCCTCAGTTTGATTCACCTATCGATCCTGCTACTGGTAATAGAATACCAACACCTTGGATTTCTCATCCTGACAATATATCAGGTTTTTATGAAACTGGTGTTACAAGTATCACCAATGCTGCTTTAAGCAATGGCGGAGTTTGGGGGAATATTCGTCTCTCTATTACCAATTCCAATCAAAAGGGTATGACACCCAATACAGATCAGATTAAAAATACTTTTAATTTTTCCGGGAAATCTAATATAACGGATAAACTTTCGTTTGAAGCTAAATCATCCTATATTAATGTGCATGGAAACCTCAATGGGTCAGGTTATACGTTTAATAATGTGGGTATGGGAACTGTTTGGAGTGCCAGGCAGGCTGACTGGGCATATATGAAAACGCATATTGAGAATCCGGATGGTACCCCCATCAGTTGGATTAACCGATTTAGTAATAATCCATATTGGACCCAATACAGAAATCTAAATCCTCAATCAAAAAACAGGTTTATTGGTTCAGCCTCTTTAACATATCAGTTGCTTGACTGGTTAAGTGTAACGGCCAGAGCTGGTACTGATTATTCCAATGAACAAGTGGAATTGATAAGGGCTTATTATGGCATTAATGACAGGGAAGGAAGGTACGGTGTAACTAACTATTTCCGACAGGAGACAAATGCGGATTTCCTGTTTATGGCCAAAAAAGAAATTTCTGATGCGCTAACAATATCAGGAAGCTTTGGTGGTAATATAATGAACAATAAGTATAATTCGCAAAATTCATATGTCGATAAACTTGTAGTTCCCAATGTCTATTCGTTGTCAAACGCAAAAGAGACACCCACTACAACTTATTATAAAAGAGAAAAGGAGATCCAGAGTCTTTACGGAGCCGCATCTGTCGCTTATAATAACCAGTTATTCCTGGATATTACCGGTCGAAACGACTGGTCCTCAACCTTACCTGTGAATAATAATTCTTATTTTTATCCTTCTGTTACTGCAAGCTGGATCTTCAGCGAAACCTTTGACCTGGATCCAAATTTATTGTCTTTTGGTAAAATACGCATGGGTCTGGCTCAGGTAGGTAATGATGCCAATCCATATTTGATAAATGCAACATATAGCGCAGCAACGCCATACGGAAGTAATCCCTTGTATAGCTTAAGCAATACTTTGCCACCGGCTAATCTTGTAAACGAGTTGATTACCTCACGGGAATTAGGATTAGACCTTAAATTCCTTAACAACAGATTGGGTCTTGATTTAACCGTTTATAAGTCGGTTTCTAAAAATCAGATTCTGAGTGCAACAATTTCCTCAACTGCGGGATATACATCTCAAACCATCAATGCCGGACAAATTGATAATAATGGTGTTGAAATTGTTCTAACTGGTAAACCCATTGAGACCAAAGATTTTTCCTGGGACGTAACGGTAAACTGGAGTACCAATAAGAGTAAAATTATTGCGTTGAATGGAGACATTCAAAGCCTTGAATTATACAAAGCCGAAGGAAGTCAAATAACAGTGGTAGCTGCTGTTGGTGGTGCTTATGGAGATATGATGGGCAAGGGTTTTGTTTACCACGAGAATGGGAAGCCTGTAGTTGATGCAAATGGCGTACCCTTAACCAGCGATGTGAGGAAGCTGGGTAACATTATGCCAGATTGGATGGGCGGTATTAATAACTCATTTAGCTTTAAGGGTGTAAATTTAAGCTTTCTGATTGATGCCAAAATTGGTGGAGATATATGGTCAAGAACCAATGCTGATGGTTGGGCTACTGGCGTATTAAAAAGCACAATCGGATTGAATGCAAAAGGAAATCCGGTAAGGGATCCTCTTGAAGATGGAGGAGGTTATTTGTTTGATGGCGTATTTGAGGATGGTTCTCCAAATACTGTATATAAATATCTTGATGATTTCCGCTGGAATGGATTTGCCGCGGGTGAAAGATGGCTGTATGATGCCAGCTATGTAAAGTTTAGGGAAATTTCTTTAGGGTATTCTCTGCCACTAAATCTTGTTAGTAAAGCAAAGCTTAGGGGTGTAGATCTTTCATTGTTTGCAAGGAATATTGCAATACTATATTCAAAAACTGAAAACTTTGATCCGGAGGTTTCCAACAGGAATGCCACTCAGGAATCTCAGGGATCTGAATTTGGATCAAACCCATCTGCCAGAAATATAGGTTTCAGAGTAAAACTTACATTTTAATATTGCGGATTCAATTTCATACAAATTTTAAAACATAAAAAAATGAAAAAATATATAAGTAAGATGTTTCTAACAATTGTCTTGATGCTGGCACTCTTTGCCTGTACAGATAATTATCAGGAGATGAATACCAGTCCTAACGACCTTACTCAGGTGCCCTATAAATCGCTTGTTTCACATGCTCAAAACAGCATTCTCAGAGATTATAATCCCATTTTGGGTGGCGGCGTTGCTGGCTGGGCCCGATATAATGTGAGGGACGTATATGTTCATGGTGACAGATATTCAGGAGACGGATCAGGTACCAATTTTAACCAATATAGTGGTCACCTCAAAGACCTGCAAGTGGCTATAAAACTGGCAACAGCAGCAAATGATGCAAATTGGGTTGCCATTGCAAAGATTATGACTGCTTATGCTTTCCAGAATATAACCGACTGGTATGGTGATATTCCTTATTCTGAAGCTTTGATGGCAGACGATCCTGAAAATCCAAATATCTTCCCTAAGTATGACAGCCAGAAAAGTATTTATACGGATCTTATAGTTCAGTTAAAAGCTGCCAATGCCATGATAGACACGAATAAAAGTGCAGGATCGGCAGATATTATGTTCAACGGTGATATGATGAAGTGGAAACGATTTGCCAACTCTCTTTTATTGCGGGTTTATATGCGTATGTCAAGGGTTGAGCCGGCTACAGCAAAAGCAGGAATTGAAGAAATTGCTGGGAATTCGTCAACGTACCCGGTGATAAACAGTGTTACAAATGCGGCATTGAAATATTGGCTGCCGGGTGATGCAACCTATAGAAGTCCTTATTATATGATCCCAGGTCAGAATGCAATTCAGGAAACTGCTACATCAGTATTCATTGTCAATTTTATGAAGGAAAGAAATGATATGGCCCGATTGGCTGTTTACGCAGAACCTGCCGCCAACAGCGGGGAGTATGTTGGTCTTCCACTTGGTACACTTGGCGTGAATACACCCGATTTGTCCATCATGGGAATTAAAGAGTTTCGTTCAGCGGATTCACCAACCCGGGTAATGAGATATTCTGAAGTACTCTTTATTTACGCAGAAGCAGCATTAAATGGATGGAATGTGGGTATAACTGCAGAAGCAGCGTATAATGACGCCATTAAGGCTAGTTTCGATGAGTATGGTCTTGAGATTGGTGATTATCTTTCATATCCAAAAGTGAAATTCAACGGTGCAGCGAATCAACGAGAATTAATTGGAGAACAAAAATGGTGTGCCCTCTATCCTGACGGTAGCCAGGGGTGGTCGGAAGTTCGCCGCACCGGTTATCCGGTTTACGTAGCAACAGAGGAACCGGTAGGAACTCTTTTCCCGGGCAAAGGTGTAATAAAAAGAATGCCGTATCCTTATGCCGAGGCAATTGATAATCCTGAAAGTTTTGCTGCAGCAATCGCAGCACAACCAGGTATTGTTGATGAAAAATTTGGTAAAGGTGTTTGGTGGGATGTTGAATAAAACTGGAAAGTTTTTGATTGCGATACTCAATTTGTCAATAAAGTTGTCAAAATCTGAATAATTAAAGGAACGGGGATTACCATTACGGTAATATCCCCGTTCAAGTTAAAATTTTATGACTGCAATTTTGAGAAACAAATCAGCAAAAATGACCAAATCCACTATCAATTTAATCCTCGTCGTATTATTTACTATTTCTAATATAAGTTGCACAAAGACTCAAAATCAGGAATTAAAACTTTGGTACAATAAGCCGGCCAGGGAATGGATGACTGAAGCATTGCCCATTGGTAATGGATATATGGGAGCCATGTTTTTTGGAGGGGTTGAAAAGGAACAAATCCAGTTTACCGAAGGTTCGCTGTGGAGTGGAGGCCCCGGTTCAAATACTGATTATAATTTTGGGATCAGAGAAGGGGCCTGGAAAAATATAGAGGAAATCAGAAATCTGATAAAAGAAGGGAAACTGATAGAAGCGAATCTTCTGGCTTCAAACGAAATAACAGGCAGTAATGAAAATCAATTTGGGGCACAACAAACCATGGGAGACCTTTTTATTTCGGTTGAATACTCAGGAGTGCCAACCAACTATAAACGTGAACTTGACCTGAACAAGGGTGAAGGAAGTGTTTCTTATGTGCTGGATGGTGAGAAATATAAACGGACTTATTTTGGATATTATCCGGGGAAAGTGATGGTTTACAATTTTAACAGCAGCTGTAAAGCCAGTTACTCCATCCTGTTTCAGTCTCCTCATAAAATGAATAGTGAAGATTTCGTGAATGGTATTTATTCGTTTAAAGGAGAAGTAAAAGAAAACGGGATGGAATTTGAAATCTGTTTGAAATTCGATACCGATGGCAAGCTTGATTTTATTGATGGAAAAATGCAAATCACAAATGCCAAAAATTTAACCATTTACCAGGTTGCTGCTACCGATTACACCTTAGAATATCCGAACTACAAAGGGGCGGATTATATTGCAGAAAATAAAAAAGCATTGGAGAGTCTGGAAGGAAAATCCTATAAAGAAGTACGCAAAGAACATTTAGAGGATTACCAAAATCTGTTTTCACGCGTGGAATTAAATCTGGGTGAAAACAATCGCGATTCTGTTCCAACCGACAGGAGGTTAAGTGAATATGCCGATGGTACATTTGACCTGGGCCTGGAAGAAATATATTTTCAGTACAGCCGCTACTTAATGATATCTGCGTCGCGAAAAGGAACCATGCCACTTAATTTACAGGGGAAATGGAACAATAGCACAAACCCGCCCTGGGCTTGTGACTACCACATGAATATCAATGAAGAGATGCTGTATTGGCCTGCTGAAGTTACCAATCTGGGAGAATGCCATTTACCAATTTTTACTTACATGGAGAGTCTGGTAGAACCAGGTAAAAATTCGGCAAAAGAATTTTTTAATACACGCGGCTGGATTGTCAATACCATGAATAATCCCTTTGGGTACACCTCGCCCGGATGGGGATTTCAATGGGGCTTTTTCCCTGCCGGAGCCGCCTGGTTATGTCAACATGTCTGGGAACATTACGATTTTACCAGAGATGAATCATTCCTTAAAGAAACGGCTTATCCCCTTATGAAAGAAGCTGCCTTATTTTGGATCGATTATCTTATTGAAGATGAAAAAGGTTATTTGGTTTCATGCCCTTCTTATTCACCTGAACATGGTGGTATTTCAGGAGGGGCAGCCATGGATCATCAAATCGCCTGGGATTTGTTGAACAATTGTGTCCAGGCTAGCGATGTATTGGGCATTGACGATGAATTTAAGCAGATAGCAACTGTTGTTCGGAATAAAATCTTACCTCCGCAAATTGGTGATTGGGGACAGTTGCAGGAATGGAAAGAAGATGTGGATGATCCAAACGATAATCACCGTCATGTTTCGCATCTGTTTGCCCTGTATCCAGGAAAACAAATTACGGTTGAACATACTCCTGAGTTGGCAGAAGCCGCAAAGGTTAGTCTAAAAAGCCGGGGCGATGGAGGGACAGGATGGTCATTGGCCTGGAAAGTGAATTTTTGGGCGCGGTTGAAAGATGGTGATCATGCTTATCTGTTGTTACAAAGATTGCTCAGACCTTCGGCTAACCAGGGAATGGATTATGTTAATCTTGGAGGCAGCTATTCAAATTTGTTATGTGCCCATCCTCCCTTTCAATTGGATGGCAATATGGGCGGGTGTGCCGGTATCGCAGAAATGTTGCTGCAAAGCCACGATGGAATCATCGAATTACTTCCTGCATTGCCTCTTGTCTGGAAAAGGGGAGAAGTTAAAGGACTTGTTGCCCGGGGTGGATTTGTTATCGACATAAAATGGGAAAACAATGAATTACTGGGGGCAAAAATAAAGTCGCTTGCGGGTAGAGAAATTCCGGTAAAATACAAGGATAAAACCTTCAATGTTTCACTCCATTCAGGGGAAGAAATTATTCTTGACAAACAATTAAAAACATTACAATAGAATTAAAATTCTGTTCGCATAAAATAAATCACTATGAAAAAAAAATGAAAATACAGATTATCGAAAATCATTTAGATTGATTTTAGGGGAGTTCTGAAAATTAAATCTTAGAATAGGGTTTTTCTTCTTTTCACAAATCCTAAAAAACCAATTTTTATATCCCATCTTAAATGGATATTGAAATACGAATGATGAATAACAGCGCAAACATATCGCTTCTAAAATCGCGGAATAAAGGAGAATATCAGAAGTGTTGATAATTTCGTTTTAATAAGGACATATAAATTACTGAAAGATGAATAAAAAATCATTTGCTGATGTGCCAGGGAAGAAAAAAAGTGTTGGGTTCACTCGTTTACTTTTAGCATTAATCCTATTATTTCTGTTCAATATAGTGAACGCCCAGCTAATTTTCAATAAAAATGAATATGCTGCCCGTCGTGAAAAATTAATGGAAAAGATAACGGATGGTATATTGCTGATTCGGGGCTCAACAATACCGGCAGGCGATGTGCAATTTTACCAGTACAATAACCTGATGTACCTTACCGGGGTTGAAGTTCCTGATGTGATGCTGCTTGTTGATGGCATAGAAAAAGAAAGTTACCTTTTTATGTCACTCGATGAAAAGCAGGCCCGCTCTGATGGATATAATGTAAAACTGGCTAGGGATCCGGTTGGAGTTTCAGGAATCGAACATGTTTTGCCTCGCGATAGTGTAGCTTCAATTTTGACCAGGAAATTGGCAAAGTCAAAAATTGTATATGTTCCTCATTCGCCCAACGAATTAATGGCCGAAGTTTCAAAAGAAAAGCGAAACATTCTTCAAAAAACAATGATTGAAGATGAATGGGATGGCAGACCCAACCGTGATATGCAGTTTATCCATAAGTTAATTGACAGGTTTCCTGGTGTTATCGTTAAAGATTGTTCGCCAATAATATGGGATCTTCGAAAAATAAAATCTGCAGATGAGATTGAGATCATGCGAGAAGCAGGCAGGATTGGTGTGCTTGGTCATCAGGCAGTTATTAAAGCTTCCGGAAATAAAGTTACAGAGAAGTATTTGGCTAATCTTTTTGAGTTTACCTGTAAAAATGAAGGGGCTGACGGATTGGCCTATTATACCATACTTATGTCTGGACTAAACCATGCGTATGGCCATTATCACAAATACGACCGTACATTGGAAAATGGCGATTTTGTAATTCTGGATGCCGGGCCAGACTACAAATACTATGATGTTGACATTTCAACCACCTTTCCGGCAAATGGTAAATTCACTGATGTACAAAAAGAAAGTTATGAATTGGCCCTTCTGGTAAGCGAGACTTGCCTGAAAAACTTCAAGCCGGGAATACGTCTTGCTGATGTTGGTCAGAAAGTAAAAGAAGCGCTGATTGAAAAAGGCTATGATCCGGATAATAAAAAATTTGAAAGGTGGTATAAATACGGAGGATATAACCATTCAATAGGTATGGCGGTACACGATGGCATGGGAACTTTCGATGGAACAGATGAGGTACTAAAACCCGGTTTTGTTTTCGCATGCGATATAATGACTAGCGCAGATTCCGTAACCAGCGTTCGAATTGAAGATACGGTTTTGATTACAGAAAACGGATGCGAAGTTTTATCTGCAGGCCTACCCAGAACAGTTAAGGAAATAGAATCATTCATGAAAAAATAGCTGAAAATAAACTATGAAAAGTATTATACTGATAAGCACATTCATTTTTTCAACGTTAATAACGTATAGCCAGGTTTCTGATGTGGTCAGACTCCCGGTTTCGCCCGAACGATCAAGAGATTATGATGCTATTCATTATCAGATAGCTCTGTCTGTTGATCTTGACAAAAAGGTTCTGGAAGGTGAAAATACAATCACCCTAACGCCGTTAACGAACAACCTTAAATCGATAAAACTGGATGCTAAATCATTGGTTGCTACAGATATATTAAGCAATAGAGGTGTGCCTCTTGAATTTTCTCAGACTGATGAAAATTTATTCATTGAAATGGATCGGTCTTATGGGTATAAAGACACAATTATTTTTACAGTAAAATATCATTTATCCGAACCCACTCCCGGATTGAGGTTTATTGATGCCGATGGTAACAGACCTGAACAGGTATCATCAAGCTGCTTTCCGGACAACGCCAGACAATGGATTCCATGTTATGATTTTCCAAACGACAAGGTTACACAGGATATGATTATTACTACCCAAAGCAAATACAAGGTTTTATCGAATGGCACATTAATTAAAAAAGTCGATAATAATAATAATGGGACTTCAACATGGCACTGGCGGCAGGAAAAACCTCACCCTACTTATCTTATAAATTTGAGCATTGCCGATTATTTGGTTGTTGAAGATTCACTGGGAAATCTTCCGGTTAATTACTGGGTCTATCATTCAATGGCTGACGATGTTGAGAGAGTCTTTGGAAAAACACCAACCATGATTGATTTTTTTAACCGCTTGTATAATTATAAATATCCATGGGCAAAGTATGACCAGGTTATTTCCGGCTACCTGCGCGGCGGGGCAGAAGCCACTTCTGCTACGCTGCTTGGTGAAGATATTGTAACTGATAAATATACTGAACAGGACTATTCCCGGGAATATGTAATAGCTCATGAAATAGCGCATCAGTGGTGGGGTGACTTAATTACATGCAGTAGCTGGGAGCATACATGGCTTAATGAAAGTTTTGGTACTTATTCCGACTATCTGTATAAAAGATACGATAAAGGAAAGGATGAAGGAGATTATGAACTGCTGACAAAGAAAAATGTTTACATTGAAGAATCTCATAACAGGTTTATGAGGCCAATTGTGTTCCTCAATTATGAGCAACCGGGTGATAATTTTAATCGACATACCTACCAGAAAGGAGCCTGCACGTTGCATCTTTTAAGGTATATTCTTGGCGACGATACTTTCTTTAGGGTTATTAGCGCTTTTCTTCACAAGTACGAGTTTCAATCGGTAACTACCAGCGATTTTATAAAATGCGTGAAAGATGTGAGCGGCAAAAATATGGATTGGTTTTTTGACCAGTATTTCTATAAACCCGGGCATCCTGTTTTTAATATCAGTAAAACATGGAATGAAACGAACAAAGAACTTACCATGACAATAATTCAGGAACAGGACAAATGGGAGAATGTGCCTATTTATACTTTACCAGTTCGATTGGGTATTTTTTCAGGAGAAAGTAAAGTAGTAAAAGAATATTGGTTAAAGAATAAAACAGAGGTCATTAAAATTCGCCTGGATAAGAAACCCGATATGGTTCGATTTGATGATGGGAACTACATTTTAAAGGAATGGACGTATGAAAAAAGTCAGAAAGAACTACTTTTTCAGGCAAATAACGACGATATGATTGGCAGATTGTGGGCAGTAAACCAGTTGGCCAAATATGAAAATGATCCCAAAACGCTGGCCCTATGGAAGCAGGTTGCTGAGGGGGATGTGTTTTTGGCTGTAAGAGCGGCTGCTGTTGAGCAGATTGGCAAATACCATGGAAAGGATAACGTTGATTTTCTTAAGAAATGTGCAGGTGATGAAAGATCGAAAGTTAGGGCAGTTGCTGTAAAAGTATTGGGAGAATTAAAAGATTCATCAAACCGCGATTTTTATAAAAAAACATTTAGCACCGAAAACAGTTATGCCGTAAAAGCAGAAGCATTAATTGCAATTGGGAAATGTGGAAATAAATCAGATATTTCCTTTTTGAAAAATGCAGGGCTGCAAAAATCATATCGCGATGTTGTTGCTGCTGCTTCACAAGAGGCAATTCAGATAGTCGCCGGGGCAGAATAGTTGAATAAATTGCGCATTTATCTAATTAAATACGAAAAAAGATGAAAAATTTCAAAACGATAAAACGGTTAATCCTGATTGCTTTTATGCTTGCACCAGGAAAATTTTATGCCCAGGAACCAATTCTTTCGTGGAATTTTAACGAAGTAAACAATCGTACCACCATTGAACAGCAAAGCAGTATTGCCGATACGCTGGAGGGTAATTTTAATACATCGCCCGGAATTATTGGCAACGGATTGCGGCTGGATGGATTTACCACCCGTTTAATTCACAACGACCCAAAAATGCCTGTTCCCGGAGATGAAATTACGGTTGAAGCCTGGGTTTCGCTTGGAGAATACCCGTGGAACTGGTGCCCGGTTCTAACCACAGAAACTGATGAAAGAAAGGGTTACCGTTTAATGATTGGTCCCCATGGTGAGGCTTCAATGCAGGTTGCCATTGGAGAGCAGTGGATTTCATGTACAACTCAGAGTTTGACAATTCCACTGAGAAAATGGATGCATATTGTTGGCGTTTACAGGGCAAACAAAGATTTATCGGTTTATGTTAACGGTGAAAAGCAGGCCCAAATTCCCATTCAGGGCAAAATAAATTATCCGGGACGAAAAGGTTGCATCATTGGAATGGTGGCCTATCCCGAAAAGCCATCAGATATTCACCGGACTTTTGGTACTTTACCCCAGTATTTCGGATTGTACGGCATAATCGACGAAATAAAGGTGTTTGATAAAGCGAAAACCGATGACCAAATCGTTGCAGATTATGGTGGTCGCGGAACAGAAACACCTGATATTAAAGCTCACAAACTGCCTGCGATCGAAAAAAATCCGGGTCGTTTTGGCGCATTTTACACAAAGCTGAAATATTATGACGAATGGGATAATTTGTGGCCGGTTGATCAGGATCCCGATATTGTTGTTTGTTTCGATAAATTACCCGTTAAGGTGATGTTCTGGAGAGGGATTCGGTACGGAACATCATGGGTTTCGGAGAACAATAACTGGATGTCGGATCAAAGTGTGGAAGCCTGGAATAATGCAGAAGGTTGTTTTGAACACATGCAGGACCGCCACTGCCGGTTTTCTCATGTCAGAATTATTGAAAATAATGCTGCGAGGGTTGTTGTTCACTGGAGATATGCACCGGTAAGCGCTTACAATAACACATGGAATGTAGATCCCAAAACCGGCTGGGAGTGCTGGATTGATGAATACCATTATATTTATCCTGATGCTGCAGGTATTCGAAAAGTATCATGGGAAAAGGGTACGCTGGGATTTCCGCGTCAGTTTCAGGAATCTTTGCCACTGTTGCATCCCGGCCAGGTGGAGAGCGATTTGCTCCATAAAGATTTTGCTCATGTAGCTGATTATGATGGAAATATTAAGGTTCAGTCGTATGTGGAAAATCCCAAAAAGCTTGATTGGGATGATTTGGAAGATTATACAGTTCAGCAATACAACTTCAAATCCGAAAACAAACCCTTTATCTGTTTTGAGCCCGGTAACAAAATGGTGCTTAGGGAAAACAATATTGCCAGATATAACGAACATGGCGGTTGCAACCATTTTCCGGTTGGTCAGGCAATTTGCGACGGACGCACAAGCACTACTTCCGACCGCCCTTCCCATTGCGGCAGCTTTCCAATTTCCGAACCGGTGCTCCATGAAAAAGGAGACCGGGAATATTGGAATGGTTTGTACGGAATAAACAGCATGGAAATGAAAGAAGTAATAAAACTAGGCCGATCATGGGCTTATGCACCTGAATTGGAAATCAAAGGAGGAGGCTTCATTTCGAATGGTTTTGACAGAAGTGAACGATGTTATCAAATGGAAAGCACAACTTCAAAACCCAAAAATCTGGAGTTCAAAATGGCAGGAAGCACTGAAAACCCGATTTGTAATCCGGCATTCTTCATCAAAAACTGGAACGGTAACAAAGCAGAAATTCTTGTAAACGGAAAACCTGCAAATGATGCAAGAATTGGCATTAACCATGAACTTGAAGGAGATAATCTTGTAGTTTTCCTGTTTCTTGAAAATAATGAGCCGGTTACGATAACGATAAAACCTTAGCAAACAACCTAATTAATTGAATTTTAGCAATGAATACTTTTAGTTTAAGAACCATTCTTGTCGCAATGATTGTCCTGTTTTTTATACCTGTGGAAGTTATTTCCCAGGTAAAAAAAGCCGGTCTTTTTACGCAGTTTGAAAACCGTTTGCAATGGGAAGATGAAGGAGAAATTTATTGGATTGACGCTTTTGGTGCCGATGCACTTCGGTTCAGGAGTGCAAAAAGTCTCCGGATTTCAGACCAGGATTGGAACCTGCTGCCTCAGCCCAAAGTGCAGCTTGAAATAATTATCGCTGAAGATAAGGCAACGGTTAAAAATGGTAAAATCAGGGCTGAAATAGAATCGCGAAGAGGGCGGATTACTTATTTAAACGATAAAAATGAGGTGTTGCTTCGTGAAGCTTATCACCATCATCACCCGCAATTTGCCCGTCAGTATAAAAGTAAAGGGAGCGATCATTTTGAAATGAAAGTAACATTCGAAGCTGAAAAGGATGAGCATTTATATGGAATGGGACAATATCCCAATGATTGCCTCGATTTAAAAGGAACGGTTTTGGAACTGGCACAAAAGAACACCCAGATTTCCATTCCTTTTCTGCTTTCAAGCAAAGGGTATGGTTTTATCTGGAACAATCCAGCCATTGGTCGTGCTGAATTATCGCTTACGCACACCAGTTTTTATGCCGAATATGCAAGGCAAATTGACTATGTTATTTTTCCAGGCGAAACACCTGCTGATTTGGTTAAACATTATGCCAATTTTACCGGAAAATCACCCAAAATGCCAGAGTTTGCAACAGGTTTCTGGCAGTCGAAACTGCGGTATTATTCGCAGGATGATTTAATGTCGGTAGCCCGTGAATACAAAAAAAGAAACCTGCCGATTTCTGTAATCGTTGCCGATTTTTACCATTGGCCGGTTACGGGTGACTGGAAATTTAATCCCGAATTCTGGCCCGATCCGGCTGGAATGGTTGAGGAACTTAAGAATATGGGTATTGAATTGGTTGTTTCGGTGTGGCCAACTTTAGCCCCTAAAAGCGAAAATTATAATGAATTCAGAAGGAATAATTTTACCATTCGGCCCGAATTTGGAAACAACCTGTTTTTAAAGGTAAACGACGACCTTACCTATGTGGATGTTACTTATCCCGAAGCCAGAAAAGCTTTTTGGGCCAGACTGAAAGAAAATTATTATGATTTGGGCGTGCGCAATTTCTGGATGGATGAGGCAGAACCCGAAATGGAACCTCTTGAATATCATAATGTCAGGTACTATCAGGGGAACGGACTTGAAGTTTCATGTTTATATCCCTATTATTTTTCACAAACCATTTTTGAAGGACAAAAAGAAAATGGCCAGGAAGAAATTATAAATCTTACCCGAAGCGGATGGATTGGCAGCCAAAGGTTTGGAACGCTTTTGTGGTCAGGTGATATCAACGGTGATTTTCCAACACTGAGAAAACAAGTAAAAGCAGGTTTAAATATCAGCTTGTGCGGAATACCCTGGTGGACTACCGACATTGGCGGTTTTTGGGCAAATCCGCAATCCGTTGAATATAAGGAGGTGTTACTTCGATGGTTTCAGTATGGCACATTTTGTCCTGTTATGCGGATTCATGGTGTGAACAGCCCGATGCAAAAAATTGAGGGGCAAATCACTGGTACTGGTGGGCCAAACGAAGTATGGAGTTTTGGCGATGATGCATTAAAAATAATGACACATTACCTTCATGTCCGCGAACAGCTTCGTCCATATATCCAAAAACACATGGATATTGCTTCGCAGGATGGCACACCTGTAATGCGCCCGCTCTTTTTTGATTTTCCCAAAGATGAAATGTGTTATACCATCGAAGATCAGTACATGTTCGGTCCCGATATTTTGGTTGCACCGGTAGTTGAGGCCGGGATAAGTTCCCGTAAAATCTATCTGCCAACCGGAGCTGAATGGAGAGATGCGTTAACTGGCAAAAAATACAACGGCGGCCAAACAATTGATTATAAAGTGGAAATAGAAAACATTCCAATTTTTACACGTAACGATTTTGATTTCAGTTTAAAAATAAATAAATAGGAAAAGCATTTAAAACCACTGCTATGAACAAATTAGTAATCGGATTATTATTGGCAACAGGCATTTCGTTCAACGTTATTGCTCAGAAAAACAACCTGTCCTCAAAAATCGACCAAAAAGATTTTGACCCGGCAACTTTGATGTGGTACGACGCTCCTGCGGCAGCCTGGGAAGAGGCTCTGCCTGTTGGAAATGGAAGGCTGGGAGCCATGATTTTTGGCAAATACGGCGAAGAAAAGATACAGTTAAATGAAGAAACCTACTGGTCGGGCGGGCCCTATTCCACAGTGGTTAAAGGAGGCGCTGAAGCTTTGCCTCAGATTCAGAAATACATTTTTGAAGGACAGCCTATTGAAGCACATAAACTGTTTGGCCGTAAACTCATGGGATATCCTGTCGAACAGCAGAAATACCAGTCGCTGGCCAACCTTCACCTGTTTTTTGAAAATCAGAAAGAGGTTGCCGGATACAAACGGTGGCTTGATTTAAATACGGGAATTACCAGCGTTGAATATACAGTGGGCGGTGTTACTTATCGCAGGGAAGTTCTTTCTTCAACTCCCGATCAGGTAATACTGGTGCGACTAACGGCAAGCAAACCGGGTAGCCTGACTTTTAAAGCCCAGTTAAGGGGTGTGCGAAACAGCGCCCACTCCAATTATGCAACCGATTATTTCAGAATGGATGGAATAGGGCAGGATGGCCTGATGGTAAACGGAAAATCAGCCGATTATATGGGAATTGAAGGCAAACTCAGGTTCCGGGCACAGTTGAAAGCCATTCCCGAAGGTGGCACAATGAAAGTGACAGGTGATATGCTAAACATC
>Ga0100401_1001932_pt1 | contig 16590 bp, 16 predicted proteins | sample CryGeymeta201525_FD_80421 | JGI IMG/M metagenome (GOLD analysis project Ga0100401, IMG submission 80421) | Groundwater microbial communities from Crystal Geyser aquifers in Utah, USA - Crystal Geyser metaG 2015-25 | ecosystem: Environmental > Aquatic > Deep subsurface > Groundwater | place: USA... | reverse complement strand
GCGTGCTGCTGGCCTTGGCAGGGCGTGCCGTGGCGCAGTTCATTCCCAGCGCACCGGCCACCGACCCCGGCCTGGTGATCAACTGGAACCCGGTCAGCGAAACCTGGCGCAACCTGAAGCTGGTGCACGGCAACGAGCGGGTGGCATCCCTGCTACTGGTGGTGTTTTCCATTGGCATTGGCACGAGCTCGCTCTTGTGCGAGGTGTTCAGCCGCCGCCACGTCGAAATTGGCCTGGTGCCTTTGGGCGCGGTTGGCATGAGCGTGTTTGCCGTGGATTTGTACTTTGCCTCGCGCGCGCTGTCGGCGTCTGAGGTGATGCGCCTGGGCCTGTTTCTGGCGCAAAGCGCGCACTGTGTCGACGGTCGGCAGAGGGTCCTCCCCGGAAACAGAAACAATGGCGCGGCTTCAGCCCATTTCCCCTCCAGATGGATTCCACTCAAAAAGTATCATGTATCAATACTCACTATTCAAAAAAATCATGCTTTGAACAAAAGAAAGGTCTTTTAGACCCGCCACGCCACACACTTGCGCCCGTGTTCAACAACCCTTCAAGGAAACATATGCAAACTTCTATCGACACACAAGCTGGCCCGCTGCGGGTGCAGCGCGACTCCAAAGCCTGGTCGCTGCAGGTGTGGGTGTCGTTTGGGCTGGCGGTGTTTTTGTGCGGCGTGGGGCTGGCCTGGCTGCCTGGCAAGGATATTGACCGCGCCTTCATGGTGATGGGCTATTTCTTTTGCCTGTCTGCAGCCTTTGTGCTGGCCAAGTTTGTGCGCGACACCGAAGCCGCGCAAGCGCAGGGGCGTGCGGCAGACACGCCGTTGTTCAAGCTGGTGGTGTGGGGCGGCTTTTTTCTGGCCATGACGCTTACCGGTTGGGGCCTGCTGCGCATGGAGGTGAACGAGGCCTACAAAGCCTTTCTGGGCGTGAGCTGGCTGTACCTGATCACCACCACCTTCACCCTGGCCAAGACGTTGCGCGACCGGCATGAGGCTGACCTGGCCGATGCGCGCTTGCTGGATTGAGCGTCAGGCAGAAAACAGCTTGGTTCAATCTTCCATAACTTTCAAGGAGTTCATCATGAAACGTCAATTTGCTTCTTATTTAATAGCGGTTTGCGCTTTATTGACCGGGGCTACAGCATCATTCAATGTACAAGCGCAGAGCGAGGCCTCGGGCTTGAGCGCCGTGTCGGCCATGCCCGTGGCCTCGGTGGTGGTGGGGGCCAGCGTGGCGGCAGGCGCGGTGGTGGCGATCCCGGTGGTGTTGTCCACCGCCGGGGCGGTGCTGATGGTGAAGGCGGTCGAAGTCTCGGCGCGTGGCACGGTGTACCTGCTGGAGCGTGCGTCTGACGGCGTGCAGGTCAGTGTGGAAGTGCTGGGCAAAAGTGCGGCTGCGGTGTCTGTGGGGGTGGGCACCATGGCCACCGTCAGCGTGATCGGGGCCGGGGTGCTGTTGTCTGCTGCTGGCGAGGTGATCGCCTTCATCCCCAATGAAATTGGCAAAGCCCTGCTGCACAACGAACGGGTGACGTCATGAGCGCGCTGCAGGTTGTTTGCCGCCGCCGTTGGCACGGCGCGTTGGCCTTCATCGGCGCGTGGGTGCTGTCACTGGGTTTGCTGGGCAGTGCCGGGGTGGCGCACGCCGGGCGGCCTTGTGACACGCCACAGCCGCCGAAAGTGCAGACCGTGACCCAGGCGCTGACGCTGGCCGAGCGCACGATGCAGGCACTCGATGCCAGTGGTGCCCAGGTGGTGGTGCTGGCGCGGGCCGGGCAAGACCTGAGTAAATATGGCCTGCACTATTCCCACCTGGGTTTTGCCTACCGGCAGCCTGATGCGCAGGGGCATGCCTATTGGCGGGTGCTGCACAAGCTCAACCAGTGCGGCACAGCGGTCTCTGACATTTACCGCCAGGGTCTGGGCGAATTTTTCATGGACGATTTGTGGCGCTTTGAAGCCGCCTGGGTGGTGCCCACGCCCGAGGTGCAAACCGAGCTGCTGGCGCTGCTGCAAGACCCGTCACGCGCGCTGGCGTTGCACCACAAGCCCTACAGCATGGTCAGCTACGTGTGGGGGCAAACCTACCAGCAGTCCAACCAGTGGGCCATTGAAACCCTGGCGCTGGCCCTGTCGCCTGAGCTGACCATGGGGCAGCCCACCCGGGCCCGCGCCCAGGCGTGGCTGCAACTCAGTGGCTACCAGCCCAGTGTGTTGAAGATCGGCCCACTCACGCGCCTGGGTGGTCGCATGACCGCAGCCAACGTGGCGTTTGACGACCACCCGAACGAAAAACGCTTCAGCGACCGCATTGAGACCGTCACCGTGGATTCGGTGTTTGCCTGGTTGCCCCGTGCGGGTTTGAGCCAGCAACCGGTCGTGACGCTGCGTTGATGTTTTGAGGTGCCGACGTGGCAGGGCACAAGGACAGACACAGTTATGTCATCACAATGTCACAATTCAAAAGCACACTGCAAGGTATTGACGCCCCTTGTCCGCATGATTGATTCTGCCCCACCTGCTACAGATCCCGCCGCCAGCCCGGCCGATACCCACTGGCTTGATCGTGACATGAGCCTGTTGGCGTTCAACGCGCGGGTGCTGCACTGGGCGCAAAAGCCCGACGTGCCACTGCTTGAGCGGCTGCGCTACCTGACCATTGTGTCGTCCAATCTGGATGAATTTTTTGAAGTGCGCGCGGCACTCTACACCAGCCTGGCCAAGCCCAAGGTTGACTTGAGCGCGATCGACGCGCAAGCGCAAGATGCCCTCAGCCAGGTGGCGCACAGCCTGGTGGATGCGCAGTACGCCTTGTACAACGACGTCCTGATGCCCGCGCTGGCCAAAGAAGGTGTTCGCGTCGTGCCGCACGGTGAACGTTCGCTGGCGCAACAGCGCTGGGTGAAAAGCTTTTTTGAGCGCGAGGTTCGGCCGCTGTTGCTGCCCGTGGGGCTGGATCCGGCACACCCGTTTCCGCAGGTGGCCAACAAGTCGCTGAACTTTATCGTGCGTCTGTCGGGCCATGACGCCTTTGGCCGCGACAATGAAATTGCCATCGTCAAGGTGCCGCGCAGCTTGCCACGCTTCATTCGCCTGCCTGACAAGCTGTCTGGCAAACGCACCCTGTTTGTGTCGATCTCCAGCGTCATCCGCAGCCACCTTAAGGACCTGTTCCCAGGGCGTACCGTCGGCGATTTTTCGCAATTTCGCGTCACACGCCATTCCGATTTGTCGGTGGACGAAGAAGACGTCAAGAACCTGCGTACCGCGCTGCGCCAGGGCCTGGTGCACCGCAATTACGGTCAGGCGGTGCGACTGGAAATATCGGCGGGCTGTGCCGAACCCCTGGCCCAGATGCTGTTACGCCAGTTTGAGCTGCCTGCATCGGCGCTGTACCGTGTGCACGGCCCGGTCAATCTGGTACGTTTGAGCCAGCTGATTGATCTGGTGGACCAGCCCAAGTGGTTGTTTCCCCGCTATGAGGCCAGCTATCCGAACCAATTGGCAACGACCGCGCCGATCATTGCGCAGCTCAAGGCGGGCGATGTGTTGATTCATCAGCCCTACGAGAGTTTTGACGGTGTACTCGCCTTTTTGCGCGAGGCGGTCAACGACCCCGCCGTGCTGGCGATCAAGCAGACCATCTACCGAACGGGTTCGGATTCGGTGCTGATGGAACTGCTGCGCCAGGCCGTGCAGCGCGGCAAAGAGGTGACGGTGGTGGTCGAGCTCAAAGCCCGCTTTGACGAAGAAGCCAATATCAATTGGGCCGAAAAGCTCGAATACATCGGTGCCCAGGTGGTCTATGGCGTGGTCGGCCTCAAGACGCACGCCAAGATGCTGTTGGTATCAAGGCGTGAAGGCCGCAACATTTGCCGCTATGGGCATTTGTCCACGGGCAACTACAACCCCAAGACTGCACGGCTCTATACCGACCTGAGCTACTTGACCGCCAATCCAAAAATTACGCAAGACATGGAAACCGTGTTTGGCCTGCTGGCCAACCAGAGCCGCATTCCGCGCCTGAGCAAGCTGATTCTGGCGCCGTTCGCATTGCAGCGCAGCCTGATTGACTGGGTGGAAAAGACCACCAAAGCCTCTGCCGCTGGTGTGGCCAGCCGAATCATCCTGAAGATGAATGCGCTGACCGATGAGAAGCTGATGGAAGCGCTGGTGCAAGCGGGGCAGGCCGGGGTGCAGATTGACCTGATCGTGCGCGGCGCCTGCATGTTGCCGGCACAACGCGCGGGCTTTACCGACAACATCCGGGTGCGCTCAATCATCGGGCGCTTTCTGGAGCATTCACGGGTGTTCTACTTTTGCGCTGGTACGCAGGAAGCGCTGTACTTGTCCAGCGCCGACTGGATGAACCGCAACATGCTGCGCCGCATCGAGCTGGCCTGGCCGGTGGAAGACGCTGCCCTGCGTCAGCGCATCATGGACGAGTGCTTGACGACTTATCTGCACGACAGTGTGGATGCCTGGACGATGCAAGCCGACGGCCACTACGTCCAGGTTCATGGCGGGCGCAGCCGCAGCGCAGTCAAAACCAAGCAGCCGTTGGGTGCACAGGGTAAATTGATGGCGCGCTACTCGGCCAAGAGCTGATGTTGCCCTGGATGCAATGCAATGGATCTGATTCTCTGGCGCCACGCGCAGGCACACGATGCTCCGCCAGGCTGTGACGACGCCTCGCGTGCGCTGACGCACAAGGGCGAGGGCCAGGCGGCGCGCGTTGCTGCATGGCTAGACCGACAGTTGCCCGAAAGTACCCGCGTGCTGGTCAGCCCGGCCAGGCGTGCAGAACAAACCGCCAAGGCGCTCGGGCGCAAATACAAGCTGCGTGATGAGTTGGTGCCAGACAGTTCGGTAGAGGAACTGCTGGCGCTGATCAAGTGGTCACCCGAGACCGCGGCGCCGCACAAGGGCGCGGTGTTGTTGGTTGGACATCAGCCGACGCTGGGGCAATTGGCAGCGCGCTTGCTGGGTACCGCTGAGTCGGTTTGTGACATCCGCAAGGGCGCGGTCTGGTGGTTGCGCAGCCGCCACCGCGACGGCCAGCCGCACGTTGCCTTAGTCGCGGTTGTCAGCCCTGACCTTATTTGACGTCCTTGGGACGCCCTGTTTTGATGGTGGGAACATTGCTCAACGCCGCTTTGAACTGGATGTCTGACATGGCAGCCAGTGCCTTGATGCCGGCGCGCAGGAGTTCGCTTTTCTTGACAGCTTGTCCCAGCTTGCCGGCGCGCACCTTGAGCAGATCAATCACCACATACTCGTCTTTGGGGATGGTGAAGCTGTCACGCACCAGTTTGGGTTTCTTGGCTTTGCCGGGCTTGACTGCGGTGACTGTCGGCTTGGGCGCAAGCACTTTGGGTGCAGCGGCTTTTGCTGCCGGTGCCACCGGCTTCTTGGCAACCGCTTTGACTGTGGTAGCGGCTTTGGTGGGAGCCTTTTTGGCAGCGGCGGTTTTGCCGGGAGCAGCGTTTGTAACCATGGTGATTCCTTCGGTGGTGAATGATGTAAACAGTATAAATCGTTTACGTCTTTTTTGTCCAGCGCCATGCCTGCATCGGCGGGCAATCAATGCATCAATGTCAAATTGTTGACAAATTCATGGCAAAAAAATTACTTGCAGACCGTTTGATTTTGATCAGGATTTGCTCGGTTACAGTTCGTAACAAGCGGCCCGTTGCCGTTAGCATACAGCGGCACAAAATGATGGAGTGTGACTATGTCAAGGCATCTGGATAACCTGGAAAGACTGTTCAACCGACTGCAACTTTGCATTGGCATCGACGACGATCTGACACAACAGGTGGCGCAAGACTTGCACCGGCTCAAGGGTGCCGAATCTTCCACCCGCTTGCCTTATGACAGCTCCATTTCTTATCGCAAATTCATAGCGATGGTCACTCAGGACAAGCGTACCAATGACGCGTCATTGGTCGCGCACTGACGACGTCTGCTGCGTTGTGCAGTGGGCGTCAGCGCCGGCTGTACAGGCGTGAGCGTTGCAGCGCCAGCAGCTCCTGCAGCCCGTGCAACACACACAACAAGAGCACGGGGACGCGGTAAACATGAAGTCTGGTCAGCATGGTCTGGCTATCCTGAAAACGTGAATGACATTTGTCAAGATAATCGTGCCGCGTGACACTATTATGTCAGTGCCAAACCACCACAGGGTAAGGCAGTGCGGTCTTGCGTCATCAGGTGCAATGCCTCTATGCTCTGCGCACATGACGCACACATCTTCAATTTGCAGGCCAAATTCTTGAACGCGCGCAAGCTGCCGGAGCTTGATGCGCTGGAGCGCATCGTTGAGCTTGGCGCCGCCTGGCTCGATGTGCACGTTGCCTGCCAGGTAACGATGCCCAAGGGCGGTAGCTATCCGGTTTATGTGATCACTCTGGGCAACTCGTCTCCAGATGTCCCTGCGGTGGGTTATTTTGGCGGCGTGCACGGTCTGGAGCGCATTGGCGCCGAGGTAGTGATGGCCTACCTGCACAGTCTGGTGATGCGTCTGCAGTGGGACAGCACCTTGCATAAACAACTGGAGTCACTGCGCCTGGTATTCATGCCCATCGTCAACCCGGGGGGTCTGGCCCTGGGCACACGGGCCAATCCCAACGGCGTTGATCTGATGCGCAATGCGCCAGTGCAAGCCACTGAATCCGTGCCTTTTTTGGTCGGCGGTCAGCGCTTCAGTGCCGGTCTGCCCTGGTATCGTGGTCTGGAGAATCAGGCCATGGAAGCTGAAAACCAGGCCGTCTGCGCCGTGGTAACGCAGGAACTGCTGGCACGTTCTTTCAGTGTGTCGGTCGATTGCCACTCTGGCTTTGGCGTACGTGACCGTATCTGGTTTCCGTTTGCGCACCAACGCGCACCCATGACCCACCTGGCTGAATTGCGCGCTTTGAAAAACATATTTGTCCAGTCCAACAGCCACCACCGTTACGTAATCGAGCCACAGAGCCTGCAATACCTGGCGCACGGTGATGTGTGGGACTATCTTTATCTGCAAGCCTGCACCATGCCGGAGCGGATTTTCTTGCCCCTCACGCTGGAAATGGGTTCCTGGCTGTGGGTCAAAAAGAACCCGCGTCAGCTGTTTTCGCGGCACGGCATCTTCAACCCGCTGATTGCACACCGCCAGCAGCGGGTATTGCGCCAGCATCAGCTGTTTCTGGATTTTCTGGCCCGTGCAGCCAGTGGACACAAGCTGTGGTTGCCAACCGAGCAAACGCGCGCGGCGTTGCATGCGCAAGCGCTGCAGCACTGGTATTGAGTCGGCATGGCCAGCTGGATATTTTTGCGTGGTTTGAGCCGCGAAAGTGGCCATTGGGGCGACTTTGTCGACATCTTCCAAGCCCATTTTTCATCCGATCAGGTGGTGCTGCTGGACTTGCCCGGCAACGGCGTGCTGCATCATCAAAGCAGCCCTACCCATGTCCCTGCCATGGTGGAAGCGTATCGGACACAGTTGGCACAGCGCGGCATGGCACCACCCTACCATCTGTTGGCACTGTCCTTGGGTGGCATGGTGGCTGTGGCCTGGGCTCAGTCCTATCCGTTCGAGGTCGCGGGCCTGGTCTTGATCAATACCAGCATGCGACCCTTCAGTCCGTTTTATCAACGGTTGCGTCCGGCCAATTACCTGTTACTTCTGCGCTTGCTGCTGCCAGGGTGTAACAACGCTGTGTTTGAGCGCACCGTGTTGAAAATGACCAGCATGGGCGCCAACACCAGCGTCCTCGAAGATTGGCTTGTGCTGCACCAGCGGCATCCGGTGTCAACGCGCAACACGCTGGTGCAATTGCTGGCGGCAGCGCGGTTTGCGGCCGACAGGCGTGCGCCATTGGCCGCTACTTTGGTGTTGGCCAGCAAGCATGATCAACTGGTTTCGGTGCAGTGTTCTCTTGCGCTGGCGGCGGCTTGGCGCAGTCCGGTGCAGGTGCATCCGTGGGCCGGTCACGATTTGCCATTGGATGATGGCGCCTGGGTTACACAGCAAATTGCGCAATGGCGCGTCATCAACTTGTCATGAAATCGCCATAACGCTGTCATACGCGTCGTCGACGATAAGGCATCAACTCAAAGGAAATGCCATGCGAGAACTGCCCAACCCCACTTTTGATCTGTCGCCTATTTCGTTGCCACGGGGGTTACTTCACCGACCCTCGCCAACGTTTCAACCTGCTCAAGACCTTGTTGCGTCGCCGACCAAAGATCGGGCGCTGGTGGTCACGTGGGCCAGGCATCTCGACCAGGTCCGGCAAGTCCAACGCCTGAGGTACCAGGTCTTTGCCGAAGAAATGGGCGCTCGCCTGAGCGCCGCTGTGCCCGGTCATGACATTGATCTGTTCGATAACTTCTGTGAGCACTTGATGGTCTGCGATCAGGTCACCGGCGAGGTGGTTGGCACCTATCGTTTGCTGACACCGGCCCAGGCCAAGCGCGCCGGCAGCACCTACAGCGACCTGGAATTTGACTTGACCCGCCTGCGCAGCCTGCGTGAACGCATGGTGGAATTGGGCCGCAGTTGTGTTCACCCAGACTACCGCCATGGCGGTGTCATCATGGCGCTGTGGGGCGCGCTGGCCGAGTTCATGGTGCGCAACAAACTCGACACCATGATTGGGTGTGCCAGTATCCCGATGCTGCACAACGGCGTGACCAGTGGCGACGCTGCGGCGAGCATCTGGCACCAGGTCAAACAGACACACATGGCTGGGATTGAATTTCATGTGCGGGCGCGTTTGCCCTTGCCAGTAGAACAGTTCGACACCAGCCTGGCAGTGGAGCCGCCGGCCTTGATCAAGGGCTACCTGCGCCTGGGCGCCAAAGTACTCGGCGCTCCCGCCTGGGACCCGGATTTCAATACCGCTGACTTGCCCATGCTGATGCGCATCGACGACTTGCCAGCGCGCTACCGCAAGCATTTTCTGGGGCAATGATGCGTGCCGACTTCAGCCCCTTGGGTGCCTCCACCCCAGGAAATACTGTTCATGGTGCTGAAGCCGTTGTTGAATCACCACAAAACCGCTACCGGGCGCTCTTTATCTCCGACTTGCACCTGGGCACACCGGGCTGTCAGGCCGACGCCTTGCTGGCGTTCATCAAGGCGCACCCGAGCGACTACCTGTACCTGGTCGGCGATATTGTCGATGGCTGGCAGCTGCGTCGGCGCTGGTACTGGCCGGGGCTGCACAACGACGTGGTGCAAAAGCTGTTGCGCCGCGCGCGCAAGGGCTGCCGCGTTGTCTTCATTGCCGGTAACCATGACGAGTTTGCACGCGGGTTTGTCGGGCACCAGTTCGGCGGCATTGCGGTGCAGGAAGATGCGGTCCACACCACCGCCGACGGCAAGTCGATGTGGGTCACGCACGGCGACCAGTTTGACGGCGTGATCCAGTGTGCCAAGTGGCTGGCGTACTTGGGCGACAACTTGTACGAATTCACCTTGCGATTGAACCGACATCTCAACAGTTGGCGCGCGCGCTTAGGGTTGCCTTACTGGTCGCTGTCGGCGTATCTGAAGCACCGCGTCAAAAAAGCCATGATGTACGTCGCCGACTTCGAGAAAGCGGTCGCGCATGAGGCGTGGCGACGCGGCCATGATGGTGTTGTGTGTGGCCACATTCACCGCGCCGAAATCCGCGACATTGACGGCGTCCTGTATTGCAACGATGGCGACTGGGTGGAGAGCTGTTCGGCGCTGATTGAGCACCACGACGGTCGATTGGAGCTGCGGCATTGGACTGCGCTTGGCTCACAGCAAGAAGCCGCTGCGTCATCGTGCTGACACAAATTCTGCGTATCGTTGATTACCTCTATAAAGGGGTCTACGGTATGTTGAAGATAACAGCGCTGGTGTGCTCGTTGTTGTTGGGGATGGTGTCGTGCGCAGCAGCCGGATGTGCGGTGTCGTCGGCGACGTTGAACCACCGCGGTGGTTGACATGAACATGTTGTACCCGAAGACATGGGCATCAACGGCGGTTGACATGGCGACTAGACCAGCGAAATTGTCGCAGCCTGTTGCGCGTGTTACAGCGCAGGGCGGTTTGGCCCAAGTGTTGCAGGATCGGCAATTGCATGCGGTATTTCAGCCGATTGTTGACCTGCGCGATGGTGGGGTATATGCGCATGAAGCGCTCATACGCGGGCCGGTTGATACGCCTTTGCATAGCCCGGACGCGTTGCTGGTCGAGGCTGCCAGGGAAGGCCTGGGTTTTGACTTTGAAATGGCTTGCATCGTCACGCAGTTGTTTGCCTGGAGCAAGCTGCGCCATGGCGGACGCTTGTTTCTCAACATCAGCGCTGAGGTGCTGGTTGAACTGGTTGCACGGCGTGGCATCGAGCAACTGCTTGGGCAACTCAGTTTGACCGGTGTCTTGCCACGGCATGTGGTGTTGGAAATTACCGAACATGAGCGGGTCAAAGACATGGACCGTTTGGTTGATGTTGTTGCAGAGCTGCGAGACAAGGGCATTTCTATGGCTCTGGACGACTTTGGTGATGGACGTTCGAGTTTGCGCCTGTGGTCACAGTTGCGTCCGGAAATCGTGAAGATTGACAAGTATTTTGTGCAAGGTATCTGCGCCAGCCCGGACAAGCTGCAGACGGTGCGTGCGCTGCTGCAAATTGCCGATATTTTCGGTACATCACTGGTTGCCGAGGGCATTGAAAATCCGCAGGATCTGCGTGTCATTCGTGACCTGGGTATTCCTTATTCACAAGGGTATTTTTTTGGCCGTCCTGAAAGCCAGCCTTTGTTGCAGGTGGGTTTGGATGTGACTGATTTACTGCAGGATACCCCTATTGCGGTGTACCCCGAATCAACGCAATCAGCTAGTTCCGGACAAATCAGCAGCTTCAACATTTTGCAAGCCCCCACGGTGACACCGCAGACGACCAACGACGAGATTGCCGCACTGTTTCAGCATGATTCCAAACTGCACGCGGTGGCTGTACTTGATGAAGGTCGACCGGTGGCGATCATCAACCGATTGATGTTCATGAACCAGTATGCCAAACTGTATTACCGTGATATTTCCGGGCGCAAGAGTTGTATGAGCAACGCCAACACACAACCACGCTTGATTGAAAAAAACCATCAAATTGACGAATTGGTGGGCATCCTGACGTCTGAAGATCAGCGTTACCTCACAGACGGTTTTATCGTCATCGACAACGGCCGCTATCTGGGACTGGGCACCGGCGATCAACTGGTTCGCAGCGTTACCGAGTCGCGCATTGAAGCGGCCCGTCATGCCAATCCACTGACATTTCTGCCGGGCAACATTCCCATTACGCAGCACATTGAACGCTTGTTGCGCAAGCAAACCCGGTTTGTCGCCTGTTACGCCGATCTGAATTCGTTCAAGCCGTTCAACGACCGCTACGGCTACTGGCGCGGCGACGCGATGATTCGTTTGCTCGCCACGGTGATCAAAGCACATTGTGATAACCAGCGCGACTTTTTGGGGCATGTGGGTGGGGACGATTTCATCGTGTTGTTTCAGAGCCCTGATTGGCATGAGCGTTGCCATCGCATCATTGCCGAATTCAATGCGCAAGCGGTCCAGTTGTTTGAGGAAAGCGCACGCCTGGCGGGTGGCATAGAAGCCGAGGATCGCCAGGGTGTGCGACGCTTCTTCCCGCTGACGACCTTGTCTATTGGTGCCGTCGTGGTTCCAAGTGGCCAATCCTTACATGCCGAGGATGTGGCCAACCAGGCGGCATTGGCCAAGCACGATGCCAAACTGTCGGGCGACGGCTTTTTTGAGCGCTTTGTTGCTTGAGCGCTTCGTGCTGACTGGTCAGATTGCGTCGTGGTCACCCCACGACTGCAGCGCCCGCAGCAGCGGGCGTTTTTTGGCCTGATGACCGCCCATTCTTTGCAGGATGTCAACCAGTGTGTGAATGGCCTGGGCAATAAAAGGGCCCTTGTTGAGCATGACGCATTCAGCGCGCACGCCCAAGCCCGCGTCAGAGATCTCAGCGCGTGAGGGCAGGCCGGTTTTGGCCAGCGATTCAAGCACCTGGGTGGCCCAGATCACCGGCATGTGCGCGGCCTCGGCGCACCACAGGATTTCTTCCTGTACTTCGGCCAGGCGCTCATAGCCGCATTCAATGGCCAGATCACCGCGTGCAATCATCACGCCTGCTGCCTTGGATGCCATGGCGGCCAGCATGAGCTCGGGCAGGTTTTCAAAACCTCGCCGGGTTTCGATCTTCAGGACGATGCCCATGTCGTCACGTTTGAGTCGCTTGAGGTGCTGGCGCAACAGCGTCACATCGTCGGGTTTCTGGACAAAAGACAAGCCCACCATGTCGGCTTCCATCGCCACCACGGACAGGTCTTCCAGGTCCTTGTCGCTGAGCGCAGGCAGGTCCAGTTGGCTGTCTGGCAGGTTGATGCCTTTGTCAGCGCCCAGCTTTTCGCCGCCGTCGCGCGCCTGGGTGATTTCAATGTCCAGCCAGTCGGGTGTCACCGAGCGGATCACGCCGCCAATGCGGCCGTCGTCAAACCAGATGCGCTCGCCTACTTGAAGCTGCGCGAAGATTTGCGGCAGCGTGCAGGAAATGGTGGCCATATCGCTGTCGTCATCTTTGTATTCCGAGGTGGTTTGCTGCGTGGCTGACGCCTGCTTGGTCAAACGCAGCATCTCTCCCCGGTGCAGGTGCAAGGTGCTAGGACGCCGCTCGATTTGGCAGACCAGGGTGGAGTGCTTCCTGTTGTTGTGGCCGGTGTCGATGTAAAAAATAGTCTCGGGGGTCAGGTACGCGGTCTGCAGGCTCTCGGCAATGGCGCCACTGTGGTCAATGTGCACCACCAGCAAATGCCGCTTGGCACCACGTGCGTCAAAAAACTCGATGTTGGAGCCCACCTTGAGGCGATCAAGCCAGATTTCCCACACCCCGATGCTGGCGTCGACACCATTGAGATCATCGGTCCCGCAGATCGGGCGCAGCCGCAGCCGTGCCGGCCGGAACACCCGTCCGAGTTCGTCCTTGCCAGGCTTGAGCTTGAGCACCGGTGCTTGCAGCGGCAAATCACCGGTTCTGATTTTTGGCCCGCCCAGATCCATCAGCAGCTTGACGCGGCGCTGTGCTGCCTTGGCCGCGCGCTGGACGTTGGCCGCCATCGTACGCCAGTCACTGGGGTTGTCGTGCGCGCAATTGATGCGTGCCACGTTCATGCCAGCGTGGACCAGTTTGTGCACAATGCTGTAGTCATTGGCAGCTTCACTGGGCAAGGTGACCATGATCCGCACAGGCCGGTTGGCCTCGGCCGGACCAAGCAGCTTGCTGGTGTGCCGCTTCAACAGCTCACGGCTGCTGACACTGCCTGCAGGCTCATCGGCCGACTTGCTTTGCCACGGCTGGTCTGTCAGGTGGTGCAGGATACCCAGTACTTTGTCCAGGTTGGCCAGTACGTGGGATTCCGAACGCCCCAGGGACGACAGGCCAATCCAGGCCAGTTGGTCCTGCAGCTGGCGCAAATCAACACTGCGCAGGGTCAGGTAATGAACCAGGTTGCGCGCGCTTTGCTGGTTCTCGGGCAGCACCTGGTCAATCACGTTTTTCAGGCTGACTTCGCGTTCCAGCATGGCGCGGCGCAGCTGCCAGAGCTGGCGGATCAGGTCCAGACAAATCTCGGTATTCCAGTTGGATGGCAGGAGATTGACCGGCGTTTCGGATGGCTTCAAAAGAGCGGGTTGTGCATTCATGCACCGGTTATACAGACGCCCTGTGAAAAATTCATGACAAATCAACGCACAGCCAGCTCAAACGTCCAGTTTGTCTTCAGCCATGACTGCGCTTCCTGGCGCAACAGGTGCGTCGACTGCGGAAAGCGCTGTGCCCAGTCGGTGCTGGTGGTCAGGACGAAGCGCTGGCGTTGGGCATGGCAGCTGAGTTCCAGGTTCTGAACCTGCGGGTCGCGGCGGGCGTGGCACAGGATGACCGCCAGCCGCAATGCCAGCAACATCTTGATGAATTCGGTCTGCTCAAAATTGTCATCGAGCTTCTTGAGTTTGCCGCGGTGACCCAGCACCAGCAGACCGAGGCGGGACAGCTCGGGCAAGCTAAAGCCCATCATGTCGGCATTTTCAAGAATGTAGGCGCCGTGCTTGTGGTAATCGCTGCATGAAATGGCGTTGCCAATCTCGTGCAGTGTGGCGGCCCAGCCCAATTTGCGTTTCAGTTCTGCCGCGCGGGGCGTGGTCTCGGGCATGATTTGCGCCAACAGGTGCCCGGCCACCTGACTGACGCGCCGACCTTGCGCGCTATCGACGGCAAACTTCTGCGCCAGACGTTGCACCGAGACATCGCGCGCGTCGGCCAGGTTGGCATCGCGCTCCACCATCTCCAGCAGCACGCCATGGCGTAGCGCGCCTAAGGCCTGGGTGAGTGTGTCGATCTGCAGCAATTCCATGAGACCGCGCAAGATGCTGACGCCGCCGCTGATGACCGCGCGGCGGTCGTCTTTCAGGCCTTCAAGCTGGACCTTGTGGGCGTTGCCCGCGCGCAGCAGACTTTTCACCAACCAATTCAGACCGTCGCGGGTGATACTGCCTTCCGGCCAGCCGCCCAGCATCAAAATGTCAGCGACCGCGCCGACTGTGCCCGAGGCGCCGTAGGCCACATCCCACAGCTTGCGTGGGTAGCTGGTTAGTGCTTCTTCGAGTACCGCCTGGGCGGCGATTTCAGCACGGTACAAATTCTGTTCGGTAAATTCACCGCCCGGGAAATAGCGTATAGACCAGGCCACGCTGCCCACCCGGTACGAGGCGGTGTGCAAAGCCTGCGCACCCGCGCCGAGCACCAGTTCGGTAGAGCGCCCGCCAATGTCGATCACCAGCCGCCGTTCGGCGCTTTGCGGCAGCATCTGCACCACGCCCTGGTAGATCAGCCGCGCTTCTTCGGTGCCGGCGATCACTTCAATGGGAAAGCCCAAAATGGCGCAGCCGCGCTGGATGAATTCGTCGCGGTTTTTGGCTTCGCGCAACGTCTGGGTGGCCACCGCGCGCACCTGCTCGGGCTTGAAGCCGGCCAGGCGTTCGGCAAAGCGCGCCAGGCAGTCCCAGCCGCGCGCCATCACCTCAGCCGACAGGCGCCGTTCTTCGTCGAAGCCGTTGCCCAGACGCACCGTCTCCTTGAGATAGTCGACGCGCTGGATATGTCCGTGATCGTAGCGACCGACTTCCAGCCGAAAGCTGTTGGAGCCCAGGTCGATGGCTGCCAGAAATGTACCGTTGTTCATCGCTTGAGTTTAGAGAAGTTTGACGATGCTCTCGCGCACGTCGCTCGCCAGCCGCCGCCGATCACGCCCGAGCGCGCTGGTCGACGGCGCAAAGCTGACCTTGACGCGCAACGGTGGGGCAGTCAATGTGCGCCAGATGGCGCCAAGCAAAGTGTCGTCGTCAATGTAGCAAGGCGCCAGACTGGTGCGCTGGGTTGTCGCATCCTGGTATTGCAATGCCACGGCTTGCACCGGCACGTCTGCGCTGATGGCTGCCTGAAACAGGTTGGCATGAAACGGCAACACCTGCAGCCCGTTGCTGGTGGTGCCCTCGGGAAAAATGGCGAGCGTGTCACCCTGGCGCAGGTGTTCGGTCATCTTGTGCACCACGCGCACAGCGTCGCGCGGCGACTGGCGTACTACGAACAGTGTGCCGATGGACGCGGCCAGGCTGCCTATCAGTGGCCACTGCCGCACCTCCGACTTGGCGACAAAGCGGCAAGGGCAAATTGCCAGGATCACATAAACGTCCAGCCACGACACATGATTGGCTGCCAGCAGCGACGGCGTCGTTAAGGTGGGCTGGTCGATCAATTCACATTGGATCGCTGAATACGAGAGTAAAGACCTGGCCCACGACTGAATTCGCTGCTCCTTTTGTGTTTGACTGAGCTTCGAAAAAACAAAAGTGACAGTCGCCAATCCACGGAACATGTGAGCCGCAATGCGGATCATTTTCAAGCAGGCGTGCAACGTGTTCATGACGGGATGGGAGATGGCAAACGAACGATGATGACCTTATTTCATTTCGTTTTGATGACAATCAACGTCACTGCAACATTCAACGCCGCAGCATGCCAAACGCCCCAAACTCCCAGCTGCGCATGGCCAGCAGCAGGGTGTAACCCTCGCGGTCTTTCTCGCCTAGTTTTTGGTCAGCCTGGTGCTGCTGGGCAAAGTCTTGGGCCACCCGCTGCATGCGCTCCATGAACGAAGGTGCAAGGGCCCGGCTCACCGAACCATGCACCAGCAGCAGTCCTTCGCCCGCGCCGTTGAACCCGCCAGAGAAATAGTCCAGCAAGGCGTTGTCGCGAAAGTAGTTCATCACCGGGCCGTGCGGCCGCCAGCGAAAGGTCTTGGCCAGCTTGAGCCGGTAGCGGTTCAACGGGCGCAGCTCAATGATGCCAATGCGATCGAGTTGCGCCAGGTAGCCAATGCAGTCTGCTTCTGACAAGCGGTAAGCCGTGGTGATTTGCTCCAGCGTCCATTGGCTCAGCACGCAGATGGCCACCAGCAGCAGTTTTTTGTCAGCCACCACGGCGCTTTCCTGTTCCTGT
>Ga0100401_1001930_pt1 | contig 16595 bp, 11 predicted proteins | sample CryGeymeta201525_FD_80421 | JGI IMG/M metagenome (GOLD analysis project Ga0100401, IMG submission 80421) | Groundwater microbial communities from Crystal Geyser aquifers in Utah, USA - Crystal Geyser metaG 2015-25 | ecosystem: Environmental > Aquatic > Deep subsurface > Groundwater | place: USA... | reverse complement strand
TGAAGCTTTGACCCTTGGTACCTTTCATGCCATCTGTGCCCACATCCTTCGCTCTGAGAGTAAATCTTCCGGGCTCGATCCCAGATTTATTATTTACGATGAAGAAGATCAGATAAATGTGATAAAGCAGGTTCTGCAAGAATTGAATCTTGACCCAAAACAATATTCTCCTCGGGCATTACATTCAGCTATCAGTGCTGCTAAGAGCCGTATCATTACCCCTGATGACTATACCAAGCTGGTTAATAGCTATTTTGAGGAGATAGTTCAGCGAGTTTACCCTCGCTATCAGCAGTTGCTCAATCAAAGTCAGGCGCTGGATTTTGATGATTTGTTGATGAAGGCGGTGCAATTGTTTAAGGAGCATTCTCAAGTTCTCACCAAGTACCAATCACGCTATGTTCATATATTAGTTGACGAGTTCCAGGATACTAATATCGCCCAGTATGCGCTTGTTAAGCAACTGGCAGGGAAATACCGTAATGTATGTGTGGTAGGCGATCCTGACCAATCTATTTATTCCTGGAGATTTGCCGATTTGCGCAACATTTTGAGTTTTGAGAAGGACTACCCCCAAGCTAAAGTAGTGTTTCTGGAACAAAACTATCGTTCCACCAAGACTATTTTAGGGGTAGCTTCAGCCATTATCTCGGCAAACGCACAACGTAAACCCAAAAATTTGTGGACGGAGAACGAGATCGGCAACAAGGTCGTCACGATGGAAAATTACAGTGAGGAAGACGAGGCACAATCTGTGGTTAGTGAAATAGAGAAGATAATTGGTCAAAATCACTTATCTTTCAAAGATTGCGCTGTGATGTATCGGGTTAATGCCCAATCACGAGCGTTAGAGGAAACTTTTGTGCGCTATGGAGTGCCTTATAAGCTCGTCGGGGGCACCCGCTTTTATCAGCGGCAAGAAGTTAAGGACATTATCGCTTACCTCAGAGTTATTCAAAATCCGCAGGACAATGTCAGCCTGACCCGGATAATAAACGTTCCCACACGGGGCATTGGACAAGGCACCTTAAATAAGCTTCGAGACTGGGCAAGGGCTCATGACATTTCCCTTTATGAGACTTTAGAACAGGTGGCAGAAGAAAAAGTTCTTCGTCCCCAAATCAATCAAGCCTTAATAGGATTTTTTACTCTCATTCATGAGCTTATCGCCCAAAGTCGCCAGCTATCACTTGCTGAGCTATTAGACCAGGTATTGGAGCGCACCAAATACAGGGAATATATTCTGGGGAATGAGCGTGGGGAAGAAAAGTGGGAAAATGTAATAGAACTACGCAGTGTTGCCAAGGAATATGATGAGCTTAACCCTGAAAGGGCCTTAGCTAGCTTCTTGGAGAAGGTCAGTTTAGTTTCGGACATAGATGAACTGGATGAAAAGGCTGATGCTGTGACTTTGATTACCTTGCATCAAGCTAAAGGATTGGAGTTTCCTGTAGTTTTTATTGTTGGTATAGAGGAAGGAATTCTTCCCCACAGGAAGTCTTTTGACGACCCAGGAGAGATGGAGGAAGAGTGCCGTCTCTTATATGTTGGGGTAACTAGAGCCCAAAAACGGCTCTTTCTATCATATAGCCGCCGGCGTAGTTTGTTTGGCAGCAGCACAACAAACCAGCCGTCGCGTTTTCTGGAGAACATTCCACCCCACTTAGTAACCATTAAAACTTTATGGGAGCAGACCCCCAGCCTGTCGATTGGCGCCTATTCGCAATCTTCACCACACCCTCTCCCCGTTTTAACTCTAAGAGTCGGTGACCACGTTCGCCATAGTAAATTCGGCAACGGCATTGTGATGAATTGCCTTCCTACTAAAGATGACCACGAGGTCACTGTGGCTTTTGAACAGGCTGGTGTTAAGAAGCTTCTACTCAGTCTAGCACCACTGGAGAAAATTGAAAAAATACCGGATTTTTCCGCATAGATTATTGACAAAATACACGAAAACGTGTAAAATTTAGATTGAATGAGCAACAAGGCGATAGAAGAGGAAGAGCTGAGAGAGACAATGCCCGTCCGAGCAGCGTTAATAGAGAATGTGCAGTTCATTTACGAGCTGGCGCTTGCGGAATTAGAACTAGAAGCGCTAGGGGCAAAATTCACGGTTACAAATGGACTTCGAGAGCTTCTTTTAGACAACGAGTGCGACCCTGACATATTGCTTAAAAGGCTCGCCTACTTTAAGACTATCGATGGTAAAGCTACCGATTACTACAAACTTATTAAATATAATCGCACCAAGTCTGTGAACCAATACCTTACCCACTGGATTTACCCCTATAAAGGTAAGTTTCACCCTCAGATGATAAGAGCTTTGCTTAATATACTCAAGTTGGCAGCGGGAGATACAGTTCTGGATAACTTCATTGGTAGCGGGACAACAGCGGTTGAGTCCCAATTATTAGGTATTAACTGTATTGGTATTGATATCTCTCCTTTGTGTGTATTGCAATCAAAAGTTAAGACCGAGTCAATCTATGTCATCACCCAGATAGAGGAATTAAGAGAGGAAGCAGTTGATTCATTCAATGCGTCAAATAGCAATACCTTGTTTAGCCAGCAAGAGGCTACATGAATACCTTTAATCCTAAAAAGCTATTGATAGAAACCTTAAGAAACCAGTATCAAATTGAACTGATTCGAGGTTCAGATGTTATTGCGTTGAATTCTAAGGCAATCTTATACATACGCTATAATAAAAACGCTGGTGCTACAAAAAATCTGATCGGAAAATTTTGGTTTGGAATAACCAAGAGTGAGTATGAAAAATATTCTAACCATAATTTCTTCATTGCGTGTGCATGTGTTTTTGGGCCGGGTGAAATTGATTATTTGATATTCCCCTCCGACAGATTTGATGAAATTAAAAAAGACATTGCTTTACAGTCTGGCCAATGGAAGTTTAACCTCCTAAAGACTGATGAGAAAAGATACCACCTGCAAATACCTAAGAAGGGAAAGTATGATGTTACGGAATTTTTGAACTATTTTGACTTCTCGCCGCGAGAATTTCGTAGAGCTTATTCGCCTGAGTTAGGAGAATTTCAACCCAAGGTAACCAAGGGAGAAATACTTGCTATCCCCAAGAAACCTATGCCGTTAGAGGAAGAATTGTTAATGACAGTAAAGGACAGTAGTAATCCCCAAAATTTTGAATTGGCACTTGAGAAATTCTTTACGGAGATAGGCTTTCCATGTAAAAGGATCGGTGGTCCAGGCGAAACGGATATTTTAGTTTTAGAACCCGTTAAATTTGTTGTTGATGGTAAGAGCACTAAAGCAGATGCGAAATCCGCTATAAATTTCACAAGAATAAAAAGACATATGAAAGAAAGCAACGGGGAATTTATGGTTATTGTCAGTGTTGGTTTTGATCCAGCTGTTGGTAAAGATGCTGAAATAGAAGGAGCAACTTTAATTGATATTCAAACTCTGATCACCGTTCTAAAAATTCATAGAGAATATGTCCTATCACCGTTTGATTATATTGAAATTCTTAGACAGCACGGAATGGTAACCGGCGAAAAAATTGGCCCACTGCGACAAAAAATTGAACATCAAATTAATATGCTTAATAAGTCGATGATATTACTCGAAAATCTTGATTTTACGCCCAGAAATATAGACGAAATAAAAGGCAGAATAGATTTGTATTGTGAACAAAATCAGATACTAAAAATTGAAAGGAACGAAATAGAAAGCCTTCTAATTTTTCTTTCTCACGATTTACTCAGGATAGTGAACCAAAAAGATAATAAATTTTCTTTGTGGTTCACACCTCCATTGTCTAAAGAAAAACTGAAAAGCACAATAAGAATGCTTTGCACTAAGCCTTTAGAGGTAGAATGAGAAACGCAAAACCGAAGAAACAATGCCATCACCTAAGATTTGGAAATGGGTATGGGATACTCTGGGAGAAATTTCGGACGAAATTGGTATAGAAGAGAACGGACAATACTTATTAGCGTATGAAGGATGGGGTGGATTTTGTGTAAGCAAGATTTTTGATTCAACGAAATCTGACGAGGAAAATGAGGATTCTTATTACAAATTTGCAGAGGAAGAAAGCAACAAAGTAATAGCAGAGTGGCTTGAAAAATATAAAGACCATTATTATCTAATTGATTGTGGACACGAATCTATGGGTCTTTACGGAGTTACATGGGCTTTGTTCAAGACGTTTAATAATAAGCTTAGCAAACCTGGCTATCCTTATTAATAAAGTAGAGTTTTTCAGATGCCTATTAAAGTTTTAGCGCCTGAGGTAGTTTCTAGGATTGCTGCTGGGGAGGTAATCGAGAGGCCGGCTTCAGTGGTGAAGGAGCTTGTGGAGAATGCCCTCGATGCCGGTGCCAGTCAAATTAGTATAGAAGCACAGAGTGGTGGTATAGACTTAATCAAAGTAAGCGATAATGGAGCAGGTATCCCGGCAGCAGAGGTAGAGCTAGCCTTTCAGAGACATGCCACAAGCAAGATTGGCAACTTAGACGATTTAGAGAAAATCACCAGCCTTGGCTTTCGTGGCGAAGCTTTACCCAGTATTGCTGCAGTTGCTGAGGTAGAAATTCTTACTAAAGTGATCTCAGAAGGTGTTGGTAGCTATGTATATTTAAGCAATGCTAATATTGTGTGCCGGGAGAGCCGTAGTCGTCCTCAGGGGACCAGTGTAAGTGTGCGTCACTTATTTCGCTATTTTCCTGCCCGGCTCAAGTTCCTCAAATCGGCAAATACCGAGAATAGTCATATTGCCCATCTGGTAAGCCAATATGCTCTGGCTTTTCCTGAGGTTAGTTTCACCTTGCTCCTTGATAAACGCCTTAGCTTGCAGACGGCAGGAGATGGCGATTTACGCCAGGTGTTAAGTCATATATATGGGCTGGAAGTAGCCCAGCAAATGCTTGAGGCCGCAGAGAATGACGTTTTCCTCAAAGTTACTGGACTAACAAGTCCACCTTCATTAGCTCGCTCTGATCGGAGCCGCCTCAGCTTTTTTGTCAATCGTCGCTGGGTGTACAGTGCTTTACTGACTCGGGCAACTGAGGAAGCCTACCATGGCTTGCTTATGGATGGGAAGCATCCTATAACCATAATCAACGTTTCATTGCCAGCGGCAGAAGTTGATGTCAATGTGCACCCCACCAAAGCGCAAGTGAAATTTCGCCATGAGCAAATTGTCTTTGCCACCGTGGAGAAAGCAATAAAGGCAGCACTGAAGAGAACCTCTGTAGCCAAGACTCCAGCTACCGTCTTCCGGGATACCTCTTGGCAAGAGATTGCTTCCCCTGAACTTAATTCAGGGCACTGGCAAAGGGAAGGGATGGTAAAAGACAGTGAGTCGCCCTATGTTACCCCGCTATTACCTTTGAAGTTGCCTGTTTTGCGTGTGCTTGGGCAGCTAGCCACTACCTATGTTATTGCTGAATGTCCCGATGGGCTATACATTGTTGACCAGCATGCTGCCCATGAGCGCATACTCTATGACAGAATCTTAGCACAGTGGTCAGCAAAGAAAATCGAGGTCCAGGGACTACTCCAGCCAGTAACGGTAGAGCTTAGCCCCAGGGAGGAGGAAATCTTGAAAGCCAATAAGGAGAATTTAACCCAGTTTGGTTTTGCTATTGAGGCTTTCGGTGATAGAAGCTATCTAATCCGTAGTGTGCCAGTAGTAATGGCGAAATCAAATGTTACTGAAGCAATAAATGCCCTGCTGGATGATCTTGGTAGTAAAGAAAACTCTGCTACCTGGGAGGAGAAGGTAGCTCAATCATTGGCTTGTCATAGTGCTGTCAGGGCAGGGCAACAGCTTAGCTACGACGAAATGAGAGAGCTAATAAGGCAATTGGAGCAATCTCGTGAGCCTCGCACCTGTCCTCATGGTAGACCAACCATGATTCACATAAGTTCACATCAGCTAGAGAAGGAATTTGGCAGAAAGTAAAAGGAGGCCCTCCCCTCAACATCCCCTTATTTGGCAAGGGACAATTAGAAGGGAGGCCCTCCCCTCAACATCCCCTTATTTGGCAAGGGACAATTAGAAGGGAGGCCCTCCCCTCAACATCCCCTTATTTGGCAAGGGACGTGTGGGCTATCCTTAATCTCTGGCAACAAACCTGATAATGAGCTAGAATAGCCCTGAATCCCCTGAACTTGATTCAGGGTCAGGGCAAAAATAACATTGTAGAAGGAGAGATACAAGCGATGTCGTATAGTCAAACTTTAAACCAGCCGAGATTATTAACTGAGGTCGAATCAAAAGAACTTCTCACACAATGGGGAATACCTGTTGTTGAGGCAAAGCTAGCCAGGACTAAGAAGGAAGCTATTTCCTTAAGCAAAGAAATGGGCTTCCCTGTGGTACTGAAGATAAGTTCGCCTGACATTGTTCACAAAAGTGATGCCGGGGGGGTTAAATTAGGACTAGTTAACGCTACACAAGTGGGCAAAGCCTATACTGAGATCATGTCGTCTATAAAAGAAAAATATCCCCAAGCACAAATTCAAGGTGTATCGGTGCAAAAGATGGCCCCAGCCGGGATAGAAGTGATTATCGGTATGAGTAAGGATCCACAATTTGGACCTGTACTTATGTTTGGGCTTGGTGGTGTGCTGGTAGAGGTGTTGAAAGATGTTTCCTTTAGAATAGTCCCGCTTACCAGGAGGGATGCCAGCGAGATGATAAAAGAAATAAAAGGGTACCCTGTACTACAGGGTTATCGCGGTAAGGAGCCAGCTAATATTACGGCACTGGAAGAACTAATAGTTAAGGTATCCGAATTCGTGGAGCAGAATCCTCAGATTAAAGAACTTGACCTCAATCCCATATTTGCTTACAAAGACAAGGCTATAGCTGTTGATGCCAGGGTAGTCCTTGAGGGATAGACGGTCCTAACCCAGGCTGAGGCTAGGAATTACATCTAAGGCAGAATTACTTGATTCACCAGCCTGGAGATGATAATAGCCGCAAGCAGCAACCATAGCAGCATTATCGGTACACAAGTGAATAGGAGGAATAAGAACAGGGACTGGCGAGCAGTTGACGAGGTGACTTCTTAACACCTGATTGGCTGCCACACCGCCACTAAGTAGAATCTGCTTTACCCCTAGTTGCTTGGCTGCCTCAACGGTTTTGGCAACCAAAACATCTACTATCGCCCATTGGAAACTTGCTGCGGCATCAGCGGACGAAATGCCCCCTTTTTGCACAAGGTGCCACAGGGAAGTTTTCAAGCCACTGAAACTGAAATCATAGCTCCCTTTAAGCCAGGCTCTAGGGAGCGGCAAACAAGGTGTCCCATTTTTGGCTGCTTGCTCAATAGCTGGACCCCCGGGATAGCCCAATCCTAAAATTCTAGCAGCTTTGTCCAGAGCTTCGCCAGAAGCATCGTCACGGGTTCGCCCCAATTTTTTAAATTGTCCTTGCTTTTCCATCAATATCAGGTCACTATGTCCCCCCGAGACAATAAGACAAAGGCAGGGAAAAACAGGTGTCTTTGCGGCGTAGTCTGTAGGCTTATCTCGCACCATCAACCAGTTAGCATAAATATGTGCTTCGAGGTGATTCACTCCAATAATAGGCAGGTTTTTTCCCCAGGCAATTGCCTTAGCTACGTTAACTCCCACGAGCAGGGAGCCGGCAAGCCCTGGTCCAAAGGTTACGGCGATGCCATCAATATCTTGCCAGGTAAGTTTAGCTTCAGCCAGTGCCTTGTGTATTATCGGGATAATGGTGAGCAGGTGCTGCCTTGAGGCAACCTCAGGGACTATACCGCCGTAGCGAGCATGGATATCTACTTGAGAAGCGACGACATTAGATACAATCTTCGTACCATCCTCTACCACAGCGGCGGCAGTCTCATCACAGGAAGTCTCAATGCCTAAAATTTTCACGGTTGTTTTGCCCTGAACTTGATTCAGGGCATGGGACTATTATACTGGAGTTGCAGAATTCTTTATGATTCTCGCTTGTACTGCAGCCGAAGTACTACATGATTGATTTTAATTAAGCAAGGAGATAAAATTGACCCATCTTGGCAACATAGATCAGTATCAAATTAAATAACACAAAAGGAGGTAGAAATGCCGGCAGAAATAATTGACGGAAGGAAAATCGCCAGTGAAATTCAGGAGGAACTAAAGCAGAGGGTGGCCAAGCTGAAGGAGGAAGGGATAACACCCGGGCTGGTGGCAATTTTGGTGGGGGAGGACCCCGCCTCCCTATCCTATCTTCGTGGCATTGCCAGAGGGTGCGAGGCAGTGGGTATATATACTGAAACAGTCAAGCTTCCGGCAAATATCACTCAAGTGGAACTTGAAAGGAGCATAGATAAACTTAATAAGGACGCTAAAGTCCATGGTATTATCCTTCAACTGCCTTTGCCGAAACACCTTGATACCCTTAGGGCGGAGAGTGCTATTTCACCAGATAAGGATGTTGATGGCACCAACCCGGTAAATACTGGGAAATTGCTGTTGGGCGAGGAGACTTTCTTCCCTTCCACCCCCTATGGAGTTCAAGAACTGTTAGTTCGTAGCGGGCATAGTCCCGAAGGAAAGCATGTAGTTATCTGTGGCCGGAGTAATATTGTTGGCAAACCATTAATGGGTATACTGGTGCAAAAACAAAAGGGGGCTAATGCCACTGTGACTGTCTGCCACACTGGAACCAAGAACCTCCCGGGAGTCACCAGACAAGCCGATATTCTTGTTGCTGCTATGGGAAAGGCTAAAGCGATAACGGCAGATATGGTGAAGGAGGGCACAATAGTAATAGATGTCGGTGTGAACCAGATACAAGACCTGGCTACCGGGAAGCCCAAGCTAGTAGGAGACGTCGATTTTGAGGCAGTGAAGGAAAAAGCCGCAGCAATAACTCCGGTTCCTGGGGGTACCGGTCCCGTAACCACAGCAATGTTGATGGCGAACACTGTTAAAGCCGCTGAGAAACTGACTAGTGCATAGGCAAAACTTAATCATTCACCTTGCTATTATTCTAAGCATAGCAGAAGAATTTAGCCCCTTCAATCAGGGTAACATGAAGTGCCTAAGGGCTTACGCTAAAATATTTTCTAGGAGGTAATAATATGCCAGCTAAGATACTTGACGGGAGAAAAATCTCGGCTGAAATAAGGGAGGAACTCAAAAGAAGAGTTAGAAAGCTTAAGGAAAAGGGGATAACTCCGGGACTTGCTGGCATCCTTGTGGGCGAGGATCCAGGCTCAGCATCTTATATTCAACTTAAAGAAAAGGCAAGTGGAGATGTAGGCATCAAGTCAGAAATGGTAAGGTTACCTGAGGATACAAAACAAAATGATTTACTTAAAGAGATCGAAAGGCTTAATTTAGATGCGGGAGTTCATGGTATATTTATCCAGCTTCCCCTCCCCAGACACTTAGATGAAAACAAAGCTTTAACTGCCATCTCCCCGGATAAAGATGCCGATGGATTTCACCCTGTGAATGTAGGTAAAGCCTGGATGGGGCAACAGGCATTTCTTCCGGCAACTCCTGTCGGAATTTATGAAATGCTTATACGGAGCGGATATAGTAACCTCAAGGGGAAGAATGTTGTTATTGTAAATGTAGATAATCTGGTAGGAAAGCCTTTAGCCTCTATCCTGGCTCAGGAAAAAATAGGAGCCAATGTAACACTTTGCCATCCCTCAACACCAGATTTGTCTGATTATACTCGTCGGGCGGATATACTGGTTGTTTCAGTGAACAAGGCAAAGTTCATTACCTCAGAGATGGTTAAGAACGGTGTGATAGCCATAGACTTTGGTGCCAATTATGTAGATGACCCAGGCTCTAAAACGGGAAAGCGGCTGGTAGGTGACTTAGACTTTGAAAAGGTAAAAGAAAAGGCTGAGGCGATTACTCCCGTCCCGGGCGGGGTTGGTCCTATGACCGTTACCATGCTCCTTTTCAATACTGTTAGAGCAGCCGAAAGGCAAGCGGGAGGCTGAGATAGAAAAGATTTAAATTTTTGAGGGAATTCTTGATTTCTGTTGTTAATGTGTTATATAATGTCCACTTTGGAATATGAAAATTGCTATTAGCGGCAAGGGAGGGACCGGTAAGACAACGTTGGCATCCCTCCTTTCCTTTATATTTGCTGAAACTGGTTATACTGTGCTGGCGATAGATGCCGACCCAAACGCTAATCTAGCTGCTGCCCTTGGGTTTCCTCAGCCTGAGAAAATAATACCCATATCTGAGATGGCCGACCTTATTGAAGAAAGAACGGGAGCACGCCCCGGTAGGGTAGCGTCTTACTTTAAGTTAAATCCCAAGGTCAATGATATACCAGAAAAGTATTGGGTAGCGCACAACGGAATTAAATTGATGGTGATGGGGCGGCTAAAAAGGGGTGGTAGCGGATGTTATTGTCCCGAGAATGCCTTGCTCGAAGCCCTAGTCGCCTATTTACTTTTAGAGAGAAAAGAGGTGGTCATTATGGATATGGAGGCAGGGGTGGAGCATTTAGGGCGTGGAACAGCTAAAGCAGTAGATAAGATGGTCATAGTGGTAGAGCCAAGCAAAAGGAGTGTAGAAACAGCCTATAGGATAAAGGAATTGGCCAAGGATTTAGGTTTAGAGAATATTGGAGTGGTGGGTAATAAAGTTAGGGGTGAGAAGGACAAGGAATTTTTAATTTCCAGTATGCCAAGCTTTGAATTCCTTGGCTTTATCCCCTACGACCAGGCCCTAATAGAAGCTGACCTTGCCGGTTCACCTCTGGTTAATTCAAGTCCAAAAGTTATGAGCGAGGTAAAAAACATTGCTGCCCGACTTGATAAGTTGAGGTAACAGGGCAAGTACGGCCAGCAAATATTGGAAAGGAGGTACTCAGGGTGACATGAGAATAGCTGTGTAGTTGCCTGATTTATCAGGCGGGAAAGCCCAATAAATTGGGCAACTTTTTCCCTAACTGATTTACGCAACTTAGGGTGTAGACCCTCAAAAAAATTAATCTAAAGGAGGTTTAAGAAATGCCAGTAAAAAAGAGATACCCAGTTCCACCGGATTATGTAGTTGCTGAGGAAGCCGAGCTACTTCCTATTTCAGAGATAGCAAAAAAAGCTAGACTTGCGGAAGATGAGTGGGAGCCCATTGGTAGATATATGGCTAAGGTTGACTATGCCAAGGTGCTGGAGAGGCGAAAGGATAAGCCTTTTGGCAAAATAATTACTGTGACTGCCATGACCCCAACTCCATTGGGGGAAGGCAAAACAGTAACAGCCTTTGGGCTTGGTCAAGCTCTGGCGCAGAAGAAGCTCAACATCATAAATACCTTTCGTGAGCCTTCTAAAGGTCCTGTTTTTGGAATAAAAGGAAGTGCTTGCGGAGGTGGTTATTCCCTGGCTCTTCCTATGGCGAATATAAGCCTTATGTTTACCGGAGATATTCCTGCAGTGGAGGCGGCTCATAACCTCTGCGCCGCTGCCATAGATGCCAGCATCCTGCACGGAAAAGTGCCCGGCGACCCGCATAGAAATCCCCTAAATATTGACCCTATGAATATCACCTGGCCTTATTGTGTTGATGTAAATGCCCGAGCTTTGAGAGATGTTATGGTTGGGCTCGGTGGCATAGAAAACGGTTATCCCAGGTTGGCGCATTATGATATTACTGTAGCTACGGAGACAGCTGCTATCCTTGCCTTGGCTACAGGGTTAAAGGATTTGAGAGAGAGGCTCAGGAGAGTAGTTGTTGCTTATACTTACGATGGCAAGCCGGTTACTGCTCATGACCTTGGGGTTGATGGAGCGATGACAGCACTCCTCGTTGATGCCATAAAGCCCAATCTGGTTCAGTCCACAGAGGGTCATCCTATGTTTTGCCATGGCTTTCCCTTTGCTAATGTAGCCCATGGCAACAACTCTGTTCTCGCAGATTTGGTTGCTCTGAAGCTCGCCGATTACATGGTCACTGAGAATGGATTTGGTGTTGAATGTGGCTATATCAAATTCTGTGAGGTTGTTTGCCGTGAGGCGAGGTGGGCGGGATATGACATCTGGCCCGATTGCTGCGTTATAGTTGCTACAGTTCGAGGCCTGAAACATCATGGCGGTACTGTCCATCTTCGCCCCGGGCAGCTTTATTCCCAGGTTAAGGAGGCATTTGAGACAGAAAACCTGCCTGCTGTGGAGAAGGGCTGCGAGAACCTGGCTCGAAATATAGAGATTGCCAGGATGACTGGTGTCCCTGTAGTGGTGGCTATCAATAGGTTCACTACAGACACTGACAAAGAAGTAGAGCTGGTGCGGAAGAAGGCTTTAGAGGCTGGAGCTAATGGAGCAGCCCCTAGTGAATGCTGGGCTAAAGGTGGAGAAGGGGCGATGGAGCTAGCTGATGTAGTCCTCAAAGCCCTTAAGATACCCAAGAAGAGAAAAGAACTTTACGAGGATGACACTCCTACAAGGGAGAAGATAGAGCTTTTTGCTACCAAGATTTTTCTTGCCGATGGAGTAGAATACACGCCTGAGGCGCAAAGCAAGCTTAGGCTGTTCGAAAAGCTCGATTTTCGGGCTGACGGTAAGCAACTCACCGTCAATATGGCAAAAACACACCTCTCGCTTGCCCATGACCGTACCATGCTTGGCGTGCCCCGACATTACAAACTCCCGATTCGTGACATGCGAGCTTCAGTAGGTGCCGGCTTCTATTATCCCCTTTGTGGAGTGTTTCCCACCATGCCTGGTTTGCCTACCAAGCCAGCATTCTTACCTGTTGATGTTGACCCTGAGACCGGGAAGATAAAGGGACTTATCTCGTAAAGAGGCTAGAGGTAAAAACTGTATCCTTAATTGTTGACGGTAAAAAAATAACTGCTCCTGAGGGTAGTAAGGTGCTACAGGCGGCAGAGGATAATGGGATTTATATCCCTAATCTTTGTGCTATTCGGCAAAGAAGTGAGCCCTTTGCCGCCTGCCGCCTTTGCTTTGTTGAGGTGGAAGGAGAGGATATGCCAGTTACTGCCTGCACGAAGCCAGTAACAGAAGGCATGAGAATCAACACCAAAGGGGGAAAAGCCTTGAGGCTGGCATGCACTGCCTTTGAGCTCATTTTAGCCAGCCATCCTGTGGATTGCGCTCATTGTCTTAAAAGTGGCTCTTGTGAGCTCCAGAGGATTGCCAAGCACTTGGGAGTAAAGCTCAACACAAAAAGATTTCCCAAGGTTTTGCCAGAGCTGCCAATAGATTCCAGCAGCCCGGTATTTGTCTACGACCCCAATAAATGTGTTCTTTGTGGCAGGTGTATTTGGGTCTGTCAGGAAAAGCTGGCTATAGGAGCTATTGGTTTTGCCTACCGTGGCTTTCAGCGCCGAGTTACTACTTTTGGAGATACGCCCTTTGCTGAATCTGATTGTCAGCATTGTGGCGAATGTGTTAATGTTTGTCCTGTAGGTGCTTTAGTCCTGAAACTTGATTCAGGATAAAGGGATGTGTTGAAAGTTTGAGGGAAACTAAAGCGACAGGCCCGACTTTGACATCCCCTGTAGCTGATGCAAAGCTACACGACGAATTGTTGCCAGTACACCTCATCTGTTATTGGAGCAATCTCCTGGTCATTCACATCTGCAACCGGTTTACCCGCCTTTACCCGTTATTATTTTGCGTAAGGTCTCTTCCAGTTCTGTGATTTCGTATGGTTTCGCAGCAACGCCGCTGAAACCGTAATCCTTAAACTCGGACATTATCGGGTCAGTGGAGTAACCACTGGAAACAATTGCCTTAACATTGGGGTCTATCTCGAGCAGTCTCCTGATGGCCTCCTTACCCCCCATACCCCCAGCAATAGTAAGATCCAGAATGAGGGCGTCAAATGGCTGTCCCGACTCTTTGGCTTTCTGGTACAGTTCAATTGCCTCCTCACCATTTTTGGTCAGTTCTACCTCGTATCCGCCACCGGTCAGTATTCTGCTAAGAAGTAATCTAATCATCTCTTCGTCATCCATTACCAGAACTCTGCCTTTACCAGTAATGCGGGCCTCAGCCACCTCTGCCTTTTTTGCCGGTATTGATTTCTTGGAGGCTGGAAGATAGATATAGACGCTTGTGCCAACCCCTACTGCGGAGTCAGCAGCAATGTAGCCATCATGGTTCTTTACAATGGAAAAACTCGTAGCCAGTCCCAAGCCGCTTCCTTTCTGCTTGGTAGTGAAATAAGGCTCAAATATTCTGGGCAGGATGTCTTTGGGTATACCGACTCCATGATCTTCGATTGTTATCTCTACGTAGTTGCCCACCGACAATGGTAGACCTCTTCTTCTCCTAATTACGATATTCTTGGCTCCGACCTCAATTATTCCGCCTTTGGGCATTGCCTCCTCAGCGTTGATAACCACATTATTTATGACCTGGCTTATCTGTCCTTCATCAATCTCTACTGGCCAAAGGCCATCCGGCAGGGAAAACTCGCATTTAATATTGGAACCCCTCAGGGCAAAGGTAGCTGACTCCTTCAGTAACTTCGTGATAGAAACTGTTTTTCTAATTGGCGCTCCACCTCTGGCAAAAGTAAGGAGTTGCTGGGTTAAATCCCTGGCCCGCAGAGAAGCCTTTTCTGCTTCAAGCAATCTATCCTCAGCCTCACTTCCTGGTTCCATGTACCTCCTTACTAGACTAATATTACCCATAATGCCAGTCAAAAAGTTGTTGAAGTCGTGAGCAATACCACCGGCAAGAGTGCCTACGGATTCGAGCTTATCAACTTTACGAAGTTCTTCTTCCAGCCTTCTTGTTTCCGTAATATCACGAAACACTAGAACAACACCGAACAGGTTGCCTGCTTCATCATGAATGGGGGCACCACTGTCGGCAATAGTCCGCTCAGTGCCGTCTCTACTTATGAGAATCGCATGGTTGACAAGGCCTACAATTCTGCCAGTCTTAAACACTCTCTGCACAGGATTCTTGATTCGTCTGCGAGTTCTCTCATCGACTATGTGGAAGATCTCTTCAAGCCGTTTTCCGACAGCCTCCTCTTGAGTCCAGCCGGTTAGATTCTCTGCAACCCTGTTTAGCAAGGTTACCTTTTCTTCAGTATCGGTGGCAATGACAGCATCCCCGGTGCTCCGCAGTGTTACTCTAAGACGCTCTTTTTCCTCTTTCAATTCACGCTCTGCCCACAACCGACGGAGGGATAAACCAATCTGGAGTGCTGATTCTTCCAACACTCTAACCATCGTAAGAGGCACCATATCCGTTCTGGTGTCCACCATATGAATCAAACCCAGGATAGTAGTTCCCAAGCGCATTGGAACCAGTGCTACGGATTCATATCCACACTCGTTACATACGTTGCGGGTGTGGCCTTTCTCCTCTTCTGGAACAGTAGCCAAGAATGCCGTGGTGCCGTTTATGTAGAATGAGCCGTTCTCGGTATAAAATGAAAGGCTGGGGTTAGTGTCTCCCCTGATGACATTGATGCACATACACTGGTCTGACTTGATAGAGAGAGGGCTTTCCGATTCATAGAATCTCCGGCTGAAGCCCTCGTAGGCCTGGTAGGGAATGTTACCTTTACTATCCAGAATTCGTATGCCTACAGCAGCACAGCCGGTAAACCTCTTTACTTCTTTCACAAACGCCTGGAGTGTGGAAGTTAGCTCTGTGCCACTATTGGCAATCTCAAGCAGGCGGTTGGTAAATTCACGCCTCTCTTCATTCTGCTTGCGCTCGGTGATGTCCTCATGGAGCACCTGAAATTGCGTTTTATCATTCCAAATTACTTCTCTGCGAAATACGCTGAGGTGGCAAACTTCGCCATCCTTACGCACAATGCTTATTTCATAATTGGACGGGACAAACTCTCCTCGTTTCCTCTTCTCTTTCCTTTCCTGGTGCTCGGCGTAGCTTTCGGGAGTATAACGCTGTTTGGTTGGCACGGTTGCAAATTCCTCGATACTACTGTAGCCATAGATATCCAGTATAGCCTGATTGGCATAAATAAGTTCTCCTTCTGCAGTGACGATGCGGATTCCTAGAGGTAAGTTCTCTATAGAGTTACGATAGTTTTGCTTTGACTCACTCAGGGCTTCTTCCATCCGCTTGAGCTCAACACTTTCAACTAGCTGCCACTGGCCTTCCCTCCTGACAAGAGAACACCGGTGACTACTCATCACACCTATCACATCTGACGCTCCACATTTCTCCAGAGAATAGGAACAAATAGCCAGCATTCGGTATTTGCCAATGACACCATCTAGTGCCACTTCATACTTATTGAAATCTTTCCAGTCCTTGGGCTCCAGCCAGAAGGTATTCCCGGTTAGCCGCAGTCCGTCAAGACCTTTTTCAAGAGCAAGCTTCTCTTTATCGACCCAGCCCTGCAATACTTCATCGGTATCGAATTTCCCTGATCTGGTATACCACTCACTGTAATCGAGAATCTCTATCTGCCCCTTCTTAATGTAATCATCAAGATTTATTACCGCTTTCTTAAGTGCCGCCTTTGCCTCCTCAACCTGTAGAGGCTCAGAAGTGATCCACATGCAAAACTCGTTGTTCTCCAGCCCGGCTTTGAAATAGGGAACCAGAATTTCAATCAGGTCTTCTTTTGTTTGATAAAACTGGCACAGG
>Ga0100401_1001921_pt1 | contig 16617 bp, 28 predicted proteins | sample CryGeymeta201525_FD_80421 | JGI IMG/M metagenome (GOLD analysis project Ga0100401, IMG submission 80421) | Groundwater microbial communities from Crystal Geyser aquifers in Utah, USA - Crystal Geyser metaG 2015-25 | ecosystem: Environmental > Aquatic > Deep subsurface > Groundwater | place: USA... | reverse complement strand
GTTTAGCGCTTCATTCCAAATCGATTTCCTTCAAACACCCCACCAGCGGCGAGCAGATGACTTTTGAAACCAAAGTGCCAAATTATTTTAATAAGCTGATTGACAATATCCAGGATAGATTATATTAATTTTTTATAGAAGAATTGATGGGTACGTAATTAAGTTATTTAAAAAACATTGCCTCTGAATCGTTTTGGCGCCAAAACGTGGATAAGGGGTCTTGAAATATAAGATTCCTAACGAAATCATCTCAAAAAGTTTGGGGTCAAAGCTACATTTTACATTTTGCATATTTTTGGAAAGAACTGGGGTCATGCATAAAAAAGTTAGCCCTCCAAACAAAAGACCGCAAAGGGCATAGCGCAGAACGCATAGCATAAAGTTCAAAGCTCAAAGAAAGATAAGTCATCAAATAAAAGATTTCTATTTACTTTTTTCTTCTGAAGATTTTTTCTTCGGTTTTTCCTTCTTCTCCTTTAGAGTTTCTTTTTCTTCTTTTTTGACCTTATTTTCTTTTATCTCTTTCTCTTTTCCCTTCTCTTTCTTTTCCTTCCTTTTTGGAGTCACCTTTTTAAGGACTTCTTTGGCTTTTTTTATGGTCGATTTCTTTTTCTCCACGGGTGCTGCATAGGTGACCAGTTCAACGAGGGAAAGGGGAGCTCCATCCCCCTGCCGCCATCCCAATCTATAAACCCGGGTATAACCTCCTTCCCGGTCTTTAAACTTTGGGGCGATTTCATCAAAGAGTTTCTTGACGATTCCCTTATCCCGAAGAAGGGCGAAGGCTTGTCTTCGGGCATGAAGCGTTCCCTGTTTCCCCAGACTGATAATTTTATCTGCCCAACTTCGAAGTTCTTTTCCCTTAGCTAAAGTGGTTTTGATCCGTTCATGCTGAAGCAACGAGACCAACATATTACGAAACATCAGCTCCCGATGCTGAGTGTGGCGACTTAATTTTCTGCCTGCGACGCGATGCCTCATCCCTTACTCCTATCCAATGGCTCCTGATTCCATTGCCTCTTCAGATTTCTTGGGAGGCCAATTTTCTAATTTCATTCCTAAATTAAGCCCCATTTCGGTTAAAATATCCTTGATCTCGTTGAGGGACTTTCGGCCAAAGTTCTTGGTGGCCAAGATTTCTGCCTCTGTTTTCTGAACCAGATCTCCAATCAGCTTGATGTTAGCATGCTTCAGACAGTTAGCAGATCGGACGGAGAGCTCTAATTCATCCACACTTCGGAGGAGATTTTCATTAACGCCCTCCTTTTCCTCCTCATCTTCAGAATAGGACATCTCCACCTCTTCCTCTTCCTCAAAGGTAATGAAGATGGAGAGCTGATCTTTCAAAATTTTTGCCGCATGAGCGATTGCTTCTTCTGGATTCAAACTTCCATCGGTCCAGACCTCCAGATTCAACTTATCATAATCGGTGATCTGTCCCACCCGGGCATTGGTCACGGTGTAGTTCACCTTTTTGATCGGAGAAAAGATGGCATCCATGGGAATAGTCCCGATCGGCTGGTTCTCCTCCTTATTTCGCTCTGCGGGGACATAGCCCCTGCCCACCTTCACCACCATCTCCATGGCGAGTTTGCCATCTCTGGAAAGGGTGGCAATGTAATGGTCTGGGTTAAGGATTTCCACCGCATCGCCCGTGATGATATCCCCTGCCTTAAGCACTTTGGAACCTTCTGCTTTCACCCGGATGGTTTTTGGACCTTCGGTATGAAGCTTTAACCTTACCTCTTTGAGATTGAGGATAATCTCGGTCATATCCTCTTTGGTCCCAGGGATGGTCGAAAATTCATGAAGTACGCCGTCAATTTTGACTGATGTAATCGCCGCCCCTTGCAAGGAAGAGAGGAGGAGTCGTCGAAGAGAATTTCCAATCGTAATGCCTAAGCCCCTCTCAAAGGGCTCCGCCGTGAACTTTCCATAAAAGGGTGTCAGTGTTTCTTTTTCTACTTCCAACCGTTTGGGTCGAATCAGGTCTTTCCAACTTTTTTGCATATCGCCTCCAAATTACTTCGAAAACAACTCGACGATCAACTTCTCTTGGATGGGGATAGTGATGTCCTCGCGGGTGGGCAGACCTTTCACACCCCCCTTCATCTGATCTTTATCCAATTCCAACCATTGAGGCACCCCTCGCCGAGCCACCCCTTCCAGAGCCTCTAAGATACGGACAACTTTCCTGCTCTTCTCCCGGAGCTCGATGACATCGCCGGGCTTCACGAGATAGGAAGGAATGTTCACTTTGAACTGGTTGACCAAAAAATGGTTATGTCGAACGAGCTGACGCGCTTCGTTTCTTGAATTTGCAAAACCGAGTCGGTAGACGATGTTGTCTAATCTCCTTTCCAAAAGAGAAAGGAGGGTTTCTCCGGTAATGCCCTTTTGTCGATCCGCTTCTTTAAAAATGTTACGGAACTGGTTTTCCAGAATCCCATACATCCTTTTGACTTTCTGTTTTTCCCGAAGCTGAGTTCCGTATTCCGAGAATTTTTTCCGAGCCTGACCATGTTGTCCAGGAGGGTAATTCCTCCGGTCGTACGCGCACTTCTCCGTATAGCATCTCTCCCCTTTGAGAAAGAGCTTGAGATTTTCCCTCCGACAAAGCCGACAATTCGATTTTGTATGTCTTGCCAACGCTAACCCTCCTAATTTAATTTCATTAAATTTGATTACACCGATTAAATAACACGATTACACAGATTAAGTAAAAACCAGATTACACAGATTAAAACACCACCCTTTTTACCTGACAGCTCTTATTGCCAAAGTTTATTAACAAACCTACATGAAGGCGAGAGGCCTTCAAATATGAAATCAATTGATGCTCAAAGATAATTGGAATATTGCCTGCCAAAGATTTTATTTCCACTATTACTTGGTTTTCGACTATTAAATCTGTCCTAAAGCTACCGACCTTTTTGTTAAGGTAAAAGACTTCAAACTCCTTTTCTGTTTCGTCTCGGAGTCCCTTTTGGTCAAATAATAACTTCAGGGCGTTGTGATAAATTTTTTCATTAAAGCCGGGGCCTATTTCTTTGTGAACTTCAAAACAATATCCGATGATACGCTTTGTAATTGAATGACTTTCTTCCATCCACTCTTAATCGGTCCACTCTTTCTTCATCCGCGTAATCTGCTCAAAAAATCTGTGTAATCTCCTTTAAGAATCTGTGTAATCAGACGCGGTCTTAGACGCGTCTCCGCTTAGGAGGGCGGCATCCATTGTGGGGGATCGGCGTAACATCCTTAATGAGGTGGACCTTCAAGCCAGCTGCCTGAAGCGATCGCAGTGCCGATTCCCTTCCCGCTCCCGGACCCTTGACATAGACATCAATGGATCGAACGCCATGTTCCATGGCCTTTTTGGCAGCATCCTCTGCTGCCATTTGCGCGGCAAAAGGGGTGCTTTTTCGGGAGCCCTTGAAACCTTGTGTGCCGGCGCTGGACCAGGTGATCACATTTCCCTCTGGATCGGTAATGGTGATGATGGTATTGTTGAATGTCGCCTGGATGTGGGCAATTCCCACCTGAATATTTTTCTTAACCTTCTTTTTCTTTATTCCCTGCCCCTTGGGCATATCTCCTCCTTTACCCCGTTAGAAATAAGTCATGTCATTTACAGCAGATGAACTTCATGAAATGTCTATCTAAGTCTGAAACCCCGTTTAAATTTTCTAACGGGGTTTACTCGACGATTCCTTCTCTTTTTTCTTTCCAATGATGGCCCGGCGTGGTCCTTTTCGAGTCCTGGCGTTGGTGTGAGTCCTTTGACCGCGAAGGGGCAGAGATTTTCGATGGCGAAGCCCTCTGTAGGAACCGATATCCATTAATCGTTTGATGTTGGTAGCAACATCCCGTCTGAGATCTCCCTCGACCTTGTATTCCTGTTCAATAATATCTCGGATGCGAACCACCTCTGTCTCGGTGAGCTTGTTCACTTCGGTGTCCTTATTGATGTCCGCCTTTTTGAGAATTTTATTGGACGAGGGTTTTCCAATTCCAAAAATATAGGTGAGGGCGATCTCCACCCGTTTATCTTTTGGAAGATCGACTCCTGCAATACGTGCCATAGTTCACTCCTTCGTTTAAGGTTTAAAGAGCGCTTCGCTTGAGGACTGAGGCAAAAGATTTTTTAGCCTCTCACCTCAAGTCCCTTGTGGAGGTGGCTTGCTGCCACTCCATGGGGGACGCTCCTCCAACCTCCATCGTCTTTTAGCCCTGTCGTTGTTTGTGTTTGGGGTTTTCACAGATGACCCGGATTACCCCTTTTCGTTTTACAATTTTACACTTGTCGCAGATTTTTTTAACTGAAGCCCTGACTTTCACAGTCTATTTCTCCCGAAAAATAATTCTCCCCCGCGAGAGATCATAAGGGGAGAGTTCCACCATCACCTTATCTCCGGGGAGAATTTTGATGAAATGCATTCTCATCTTTCCGGAAATGTGGGCTAACACCTTGTGGCCGTTTTCCAATTCTACCCGGAACATAGCATTGGGAAGGGTTTCCATAACCTTCCCTTCCACTTGAATCGCATCCTCCTTTGGCATAACGTCTCCATCCGCACCCTTAAACGGGCGTTGCGTCTAAAAGGCGAACAATTTGATCAAATATTTGATCGGGTCCACCCACTCCCTGGATTGAGCGAAGTGTTTTTTTACCCTGATAATACTGGATGAGAGGGGCGGTCTGTTTCTCATATTCCTTCAACCGTGTCCGGATGGTTTCTTCTTTGTCGTCTGCACGTAGGTAAAGGGTTCCTCCGCACCGATCGCAAATCCCTTCTTTTTTCGGTGGTTGGAAACGGAGGTGAAACATCGCCCCACAGTTTTTGCAGGTCCTCCTGCCGGTCAGCCGGCGCACCAGTTCCTCGGGATCCACTTCAATGTTGATGACGTGGTCAATCTTCTTCCCGATTTTGGTGAGGATAGGCTGAAGAGCTTCTGCTTGAGGAATTGTCCTTGGAAATCCATCAAGAATAAAACCGGAATCGCAATCCTTTGCCTTCAGACGTTCCTCAATGATCCCGATGACGATTTCATCTGGAACGAGTTGTCCTTGATCCATAAATCCCTTTGCCTTCATTCCCAAAGGAGCGCTCTCCTTCACCGCCGACCTGAGAATATCTCCGGTGGAGATTTGAGGAGTGTGATAACGGTCCACCATCCTTTGAGCCTGAGTTCCTTTTCCTGCCCCGGGGGGGCCTAAAAGTATTAAGTTCATCCAGTGTCACCCACTACTTAAGGATCAGTGCAAAATGCAAATTTAGCATTGCAAATTGTAAAGTCTTTAACCCTCTTTTTTAAATTTTCAATTTTCATTTTGCAATTTACAATTTGCAATTTTTTTTTCTTACCCTCTTCTCCCTTTCAATCTACCTTTTTTCATTAACCCCTCATAGTGCCTTGAGAGCATATGAGCTTCAATCTGTTGGACTGTGTCCAGGGCTACACCGACCACGATCAAGAGTGATGTTCCTCCAAAATAGAAGGAGACATTGAATTTTCTATAGAGAATAGTGGGGAGAACGCAGATGGCCGAGACATAAATAGCTCCTCCGAGAGTGATACGAGTCAGCACCTTATCAATAAACTCAGCGGTCTTCTGTCCCGGACGGATGCCAGGGATGTAGCCGCCAAATTTTTTCATATTTTCGGCGACATCATTTGGGTTAAAGGTGACGGCCGTATAAAAATAGCAGAAGAAGATAATGAATCCCACATAGAGAAGATTATAGAGGAGTGCGCCAGGGCCTAAACTGTTAAGGATCGATTGAACCCAGGGATGAGCCTCCAACCAAGGTTTGGGCATAAAGTTGACAATCGTCAATGGAAACATCAGGATTGAAGAGGCGAAGATAGGAGGGATGACACCCGACGTGTTCAATTTGAGGGGAAGATGAGTGCTCTGGCCACCATAGACCCTTCTCCCAACAATCCGCTTGGCGTATTGGACAGGCAGCCTCCGCTGTCCGGTTTCAACAAAGATAATCACTGCAACGACCAACACCATGAGGAGAATTAAGAACAGGATTGTGATAATACTCATCTGTCCCACTCTGAAAAGTTCATAAGTGCCGGCGACGGCATTGGGCATTCTGGCGACAATCCCCGCAAAGATGATCAGGGAGATACCGTTCCCAATTCCCCTTTCTGTAATTTGTTCACCCAGCCACATGATGAAGGAGGTCCCAGCGGTCAAGGTGATGACGGTCATGATTCGGAAGGACCATCCTGGAGCCATGACGATCATCTCGCCTGCTGCCCCTCGCATATTCTCCAAGCCGACAGCGATCCCAAATCCCTGGATCATGCTGAGAAGGACCGTTCCATAACGAGTGTATTGGACGATCTTTTTTCGGCCAATCTCCCCTTCTTTCTGGAGCTGTGCAAGATAGGGAATGACCACCGTGAGAAGCTGAAGGATGATCGAAGCGCTAATATAAGGCATAATGCCCAGGGCGAAGACCGAAAGCCTCTCCAATGCCCCCCCTGAAAACATATCGATGAGACTGAAGAGCGTACCCCTTGCCTGGGCAAAGAAAGAGGCTAAAGCATCTCCATTGATTCCAGGAGTGGGAATATGGACACCAACACGGTAGATCGCCAGGAGAGCAAGGCTCCACAGTATCCTTCTTTTGAGCTCTGGTATTTTAAAGATGTTCTGAGCCCCTGAAATCATGAGCCGATGACCTCCACCCTCCCTGAAGCACTCTCTACTTTTTTAAGGGCGGCTTTGCTGACTTGATGGACACGGATGGTTAAGGGATGCTGAAGTTCCCCATCAGAGAGAAGCTTTACCGGTTCTATTTTTTTTAGAAGGCCAGATTGAAGCAAGAGATCGGGTTCCACCACAGTATCTTTCGGGAAGCGATTGAGGTCTCCCACATGGATGATGGCAAAGCGTTTTTTAAAAGGTGAACGGAACCCTCTTTTGGGAAGGCGTCGCTGGAGAGGCATCTGACCTCCCTCAAACCCCGCCTTGGTTCCTCCCCCAGAACGGGAATTCTGGCCTTTGGATCCTCGACAGGCAGTTTTGCCATGGCCAGATCCAATTCCCCTCCCCACTCGTTTCCTCTTTTTTCTTGCTCCTTTCGGAGGTTTCAACTCATCAAATCTCATCCGCGTTCCCCCTCAAATCATTCCTTGACCCGTTCGGTGGCGCCAACCCCGGTTTTTGAAGGGGCGGGGTAAGGAAGCGCCCCTCAGGGTCAACCCTGAGCGAGCCCTGGCCTTCAGGCCGGGGAGTCGAAGGGTTGACTTCTAGCAGATGGATGACGCGATTAATCATTCCCCGAATCTCGGGGCGATCCGGCAAGGTAAGGGTTTGATGGAGTCGTTTGAACCCAAGGCCCCGAATGGTCTTCTTCTGGTCGTCGGTTCGTCCGATCACACTCCTGATCCACTTGACGGCAATCGTTTTCTCCATATCGGACTCCTTAGTTTTCCGTTGCAGTTTCGCGCCTTTTATCAAGAACCTCTTCAGGAACCTTCAATTGATTGATGGCTTGGAGGGTAGCTTTGATCAGATTGTAAGGGTTGTTTGACCCGAGAGATTTTGTCAAAATGTTTTGGATCCCTGCAGACTCAGCGATGGCCCTGACGGCTGCACCCGCAATGACGCCTGTTCCATCGGAGGCTGGTTTGAGTAAGACCTTTGCTGCCCCAAATTTCCCCATCACCTCATAGGGGATCGTTTTATTGATGATGGGAACCTTGATCAAGTTCCGTTTCGCATGTTCAATCCCTTTTCGAATGGCCTCCGGGACCTCATTGGCTTTGCCCAACCCGCTTCCCACATGGCCGTTTCCATCTCCGACCACTACCAAGGCGCTGAAGCTGAATCGTCTCCCTCCCTTCACCACTTTGGCTACCCGGTTGATATGAACCACCCGATCGGTTAATTCCAATGCACTTGGATCAATTTTCGGCAATGTCTTTCCCTCCGTTAAAAGATCAAACCACTTGCTCTGGCAGCCTCGGCTAATGCCTTAATCCTGCCGTGATAAAGATACCCACTTCGATCAAAGACCACTTTTTGAATTCCCTTTTCAAGGCATTTTTTAGCAAGAAGTTCTCCAACTTTCTTTGCCGCTTCCACATTTCCTGGATAACGAAAACTTCCTTTCAATTCAGAGCTCATAGTGGAGGCACTGACGAGGGTTTTCCCGGTCGTATCCTCAATGGCCTGAGCATAAATATGCTTCAGACTCCGGAAGACATTGAGGCGAGGACGCTCAGAAGTTCCTGCGACATGGCTCCTCACTCTCTTTTTCCTTTTCAATCTGGCTAACTTCTTTCTGTCTTTCAAGGTATTCCTCCCTGCCTGCGCCTGCCTGCCCCGCCCTCGGTCGGAACCGGGGCCGGTAGGCAGGGTAGGCAGTTTTTTTTAAGCTTTAGTCTTCCCCACCTTCTTACGGATCCTTTCGCCGAGATACCTAATCCCTTTTCCTTTATAAGGTTCAGGTGGTTTAATGGAACGAAGTTGTGCAGCGACAATACCCACCTGTTGCTTGTCAATTCCTTTCACCGTGATGAGGGTTTGTTTATCTATCTCCACCCGGATCCCCTTGGGAACGGGATAGAGAATCGGATGGGAATATCCCAAGGTGAGCTTAAGGGCGTTGCCCTGAAGCTCTGCCCGGAAACCCACTCCAACGATCTCAAGCCGTTTCTCAAACCCCTGGATAACCCCAGTGACCATATTGGCAATGAGACTTCGCGTCAAACCCTGAAGCGCTCTTGAAGTTCGCTGGTCATTGGCGCGATGAACGAAAATCTTTTCCCCATCCACTGAAACCGAAATTCCCTGAGGGAGTGGGTGAGCGAGAAGACCTTTGGGTCCTGTCACCTCCACCCTTGAAAGATCACAGGCGACCTTGAGTTCCTTCGGCAGTGCAATAGGCATCCTTCCGATACGAGACATCGATTACCCCTTTAAATCCTAAATCCGAATATCGAAATCCGAAACAAATCCTAAATTCAAATTTTCAAATTTCTAAACCACTCATTCTTGTTTTGGTCATTATTATATTTTGAACATTGGTGCTTGTTTCGAATTTCGGATTTCGTGCTTCGAATTTGAAATCTCTTACCATACGTAGCAAAGCACCTCTCCCCCCGCATTGGCCTTTCGGGCAGATTTATCCGTCAAGATTCCCGTTGAGGTGGAGAGGATCGAAAATCCTAATCCACTCATGACAGAGGGAATGCTGTCGTTTCCCACATAGACCCTCCGTCCTGGTTTGCTGATCCGCCGGAGATGAATGACCTCCTTTCGGTTGGCATCATATTTGAGAAAGATTCGAATCATCTCATGTTGGTGATCATCCGTAACGACTTTAAAGTTTTTGATGAACCCTTCCTCCTTTAAAATCTTCGCGATCTCTCGTTTCATTTTGGAGGAGGGAACATCCACCTTTTCGAATTTCGCTTTAGACCCGTTGCGGATTCGTGTAAACATATCGGCTATTGGATCAGTCATGGACATACAAACCCCCGTACCTTTCACCAGCTGGATTTGATCATCCCCAGGATCTCGCCTCGGGAGGCGTATTTTCTTAAACAGAGTCGGCACATGTTAAATTTTCGATAATAAGCCCTCGGCCTTCCGCAGAGAGGGCATCGATGGTACTCGCGCACCTTAAATTTCTGAGGTCTCTTTGCCTTATTTATCAACGAAAGTTTCGCCAATTTTTCCTCCTGGTCCTAATCCCCCCAACCCCCTTTGTAGGGAACGGTTTGAAACCGTTCCCTACAAAGGGGGGGGGTTCAGTTCCTAAAGGGCATTCCCAGTAACTTCAGCAGTTCCTTTCCTTCCTCATCAGTCTTGGCAGTGGTTACAATGACAATGTTCATCCCTTTTACCTTGTCAATTTTATCATAATGAATTTCTGGAAAGATGAGTTGTTCGCGAATCCCCAGGGCATAGTTCCCCCTCCCATCAAAAGACTTTCCGGAGAGACCCTTGAAATCCCTCACCCTTGGGAGGGTGACGTTGACTAAGCGGTTAAAAAATTCGTGCATCCTCTCTTTCCGAAGGGTGACCATGCATCCAATCGGCATCCCCGTCCTCAATTTGAACTGAGCAATCGATTTTTTCGCCTTCGTAATGACAGGCTTCTGTCCTGTGATCTGACTGAGTTCTTGAGCTGCGGAATCGAGAATTTTTATATTTTGGATAGCCTCTCCCAATCCCATATTGATCACGATCTTCTCCAGCTTAGGGACTTCCATCCGATTCTTATACCTGAAACGCTTCATCAGCGCAGAAACTGCTTTTTCCTGGTAGACCTCTTTTAATTTGGCCATTCGATCACCTACTTATCTAAAAGTTCTCCACATTTTCGACAGAACCGCACCTTCTTTCCATCTTCCAAGATGCGGTGTCCGATTCGAATTGGTTTATTACATTTCTCACAGAGGAGCATCACATTGGAGAGATGGAGGGGTGACTCCTTTTCCAAAATCCCTCCCTGTCTCTGTTTCCCATGGGGGCGAGAATGCCTTTTGACGAAATTGATCTTTTCAACCAGTACCTTCTCCTTCTCGGGAAGGACTTTCAGAACTCGACCACTCTTCCCCTTTTCTTTTCCGTTCATGACCATCACCAGGTCATTCTTTTTGATGTGATATTTTGGGACGATCATTTCAAATTCCTTTTCACCCCAACACCTGCCTACCGGCAGGATAAGCATACTGCTTTTAGAGAACCTCTGGAGCCAGGGAGATAATCTTCATAAACCGTTTGGCCCGAAGTTCCCTGGCAACCGGACCGAAAATTCGGGTCCCAACAGGATCTCCCTGCGGATTGATAAGGACGGCAGAGTTATCATCAAATTTGATGTAAGAACCATCAGGACGTTTGACCTCTTTCTTCGTCCGGACAATGACGGCACGAGCCACATCCCCTTTTTTAATCTTGGAATTGGGAAGGGCATCTTTGACGGAAACAACAATGATATCCCCTAAGGTGGCATACCTCCGACGAGTGCCGCCGAGGACTTTAATGCACCCCAATTTTTTGGCTCCCGAATTATCGGCGGCTTCGAGAATACTCCGCATCTGAATCATGATCCACTCCTACGGCAGCTTCGCCTGGCTCCACCTCAATCCCTAGTTAAGCGGCCCGTTCAAGGATCTCCTTGACACGCCACCTTTTCTCTTTGCTAAGCGGGCGGGTTTCGATCAAAAGAACCTTATCTCCAATATGGCATTCATTCTTTTCGTCGTGGGCTTTCACCTTCGTCCTCTTCCGGATATATTTTTTATAGACCGGGTGAAGGACGAGACGATTGACCATGACAACAATGGTCTTAACCATTTTATCGCTCGATACCACGCCCGTTAACGTTTTTCGTTTGCCTCTCTCTCCCATTGGTTTTATTTTCCTTTGTTCAGAGCCTTTTCCTTAAGGATCGTCTTCACCCGAGCGATGTCCCGTTTGATCTGAGGGATTCGCATAACATTCCCCAACTGTCCTGTGGCATGCTGAAAGCGAAGATTGAAGAGTTCCTCACTCAGTCCCTTTTTCTTCTCGAGCAACTCCCCTTCGCTCAGTTGGTGAAGTTCCTTTGCTTTCATAGATGGCTCCCTCTCATGATGAACTTTGTATGAATCGGCAATTTATGGGAAGCCAGAAGGAATGCCTCCCTGGCCCCTTCTTCAGGAACCCCTTCCATTTCATAAAGAATTCGGCCAGGCCGGATGACCGCCACCCAGTCTTCAGGAGTGCCTTTTCCTTTTCCCATCCGGGTTTCTGCAGGTTTTTTGGTAATGGGTTTGTCTGGGAAGATGCGGATCCAGATCCGGCCGGTTCGTTTGATGAATCGGGTCATGGCAATTCGTGCGGCTTCAATCTGACGGGCAGTCAACCAACCACATTCTGCGGCCTGAAGTCCGAAATCACCAAAATTGAGGGTGTTTCCACGGGAGGCAACCCCTCTTCTCCTTCCCTTTTGTTGTTTTCGATATTTTGTTTTCTTTGGCATTAACATAACACTTCGTCCTGTTAGGAAAAATGGAATGATGGAACGTTGGAATATTGGGTTGACAAAAATACTTTGGCTTTTTTACACTATTCCATCGTTCCAATATTCCATGATTCCAGAATTATCGTTGGGTTAGGCGGCGCGTTCTTCTCCTTCTTTTGTCGGGAAGACCTCCCCCTTGAAGATCCAAACCTTCACACCAATAATCCCATAAGTGGTTTTAGCTTCTGCTAGGCCAAAATCAATATCCGCCCTGAGAGTGTGAAGGGGGACTCGACCCTCCCGGTACCATTCTCTACGGGCCATTTCCGCCCCTCCCAATCTTCCTGCGCAAGCAATCCTGATCCCCTTCGCGCCCAGCTTGAGTGCGGAAGTCACGGCCTTCTTCATCGCCCTTCGAAATCCAACCCGTCTTACCAACTGGAGGGCCACATTCTCAGCCACCAGTTGGGCATCGATCTCTGCCCTCTTGACCTCCTGGATATTGATAAAAATTTCTTTGTTGGTCATCTTTTGGAGTTCCTTTTTCAGGTTCTCCACCTCTGCTCCCTTTTTCCCGATGATGATGCCGGGCCGGGCGGTGTGGATAGTGACCTTGGCCTTTTTGGCCTTGCTGGCAGCCCGTTCAATCTCGATTTTGGAGACTCCGGCATGGTAAAGTTTTTTCTTCAGATAGTCACGGATCCGAATATCTTCGATGAGAAGTTGAGGATAATCCTTCTCAGCATACCATCGGGAATCCCAAGATTTAATCACTCCCAATCGAAAACTTATTGGATGTACTTTCTGTCCCAAGGCTTGTCCTCCCTTATCCTTCGTCCAAGACGATGGTGATATGGCTGGTTCTCTTTCGGATCGTGGTGGCACGGCCCAAGGCCCTGGGCTGGAAGCGTTTCATCGTCGGCCCCTGATCCACAGTAATCTTTTTTATGAAAAGGCGATCTATGTCTATGTTTTTCTTTTGGGTGGCATTGGCAATAGCCGATTTTAATAATTTGATGATGATTTTGGCCGCCGCCTTCTTTGTAAAGGTCAGGATATTTACCGCCTCTTCTGACCCCTTGCCCCGGATCAGATCGGCCACCAATTGGGCTTTCCTAGGTGCAACCCGAACAAATCTTAATTTTGCTTGCACTTCCATCTCGCCGTTCACCTGCTATGGAGCAGCCTTCCCTTTAATTTTAGTCTTTCGGTCCCCGGAATGACCATGGAAGGTTCGAGTTGGGGAGAATTCCCCTAACTTGTGTCCGACCATTTCCTCTGTCACGAAGACCGGGATAAACTTTTTCCCGTTATGGACAGCAAAGGTCAATCCTACCATTTCAGGGACAATCGTGGATCGCCTCGTCCAGGTTTTGATCACTTTTCCTTCCTTTGTCCTTCGGGCCTCCTCCACCTTTTTCATCAAATGGGAATCGACAAAAGGCCCCTTTTTGATTGAACGGGCCATCAATCTCTCCTCTTTAGAATATATTTATTGGTCGTTTTATTTTTTCGAGTCTTCTTCTCCGGCACTCCCCATGGCGTACAAGGATGTCTGCCTCCTGAACTCTTTCCCTCGCCGCCGCCTAAAGGATGGTCAATGGGATTCATGGCCACTCCGCGAACCGTAGGCCTCCACCCCAACCAGCGATTTTTACCCGCTTTTCCCAAGGAGATAATTTCATGTTCGAGGTTGCTCACCTGGCCAATGGTGGCGTAACAATCTTGAAGGATCAGCCGGACTTCGCCCGAGGGGAGTTTGATATGGGCATATTTTCCTTCCTTCGCCATCAATTGGCCGGAGGCTCCTGCGCTCCGAATGATCTGACCACCCTTTCCCACTTTCATCTCGATATTGTGAATCAATGTGCCCGTCGGGATATTTCGAAGGGGCAGGGCATTGCCAGGTTTAATATCCGCTGTTGGGCTTGCGATCACCTGCCCCCCAACCTGCAGTTGAGAAGGGGCGAGGATATATCGTTTCTCCCCATCGGCGTAATGTAGCAAAGCAATCCGAGCAGATCGATTTGGATCGTATTCGATCGAAGCCACTTTCGCCGAGATCCCCCTTTTGTCTCGTTTGAAGTCAATCACTCGATATTTTCGTTTGTGACCTCCTCCCCGATGCCAAGCAGTGATTCTCCCATAAGAGTTTCTTCCCCCTGTCTTTTTTAAAGGACGAAGAAGACTCCTCTCGGGCGTCATAGAGGTAATCTCCCCAAACTCGGAGATCGTCTGAAACCGCTTTCCAGGAGAGGTTGGTCGAAACTTTTTAATCCCCATCTTTTAACCCCTAAAATTCTAAATTCGAAATCCTAATTTCTAAACAAATCCCAATAACCGAAATTCTAAATTCAAAACGGGAAGGACTTCTTAATTTGAAATTTTGAATTTTGAACATTGTTTCGAATTTCGTGCTTCGGATTTAGGATTTCTCCTGAGCCTCATTTCCGCGCAGGGGGTTAGGCTCCTTCGAAGAAATCGATACGATCCCCTTCTTTCAGGGTGATGATCGCCTTTTTCCAATCAGGTCTCTTACCATATCTTCTTCCCAGGCGTTTGATCTTGCCCATTACATTGGAGGTTCTTACCTGGAGGACGTTTACCTTAAAGAGGCGTTCAACAGCTGACTGAATCTCAATCTTATTGGCATCCCGGTGAACTTCGAAAATGTATTGACGGTTCTCCTCTTTCTGCCGGGTGCTTTTTTCAGTAATCAGAGGCCTTCGGATGATTTTCTGCGCTTCTTTCATGATACAAGTGCCCCTTCGATCTTCTCAACCGTTGGACGGAGTAATATCAGGTGTTCATGATTTAAAATATCGTAGACATTTAAGCCTTCGTAACGGAGGACTTCAATTCCTGGGATATTTCGAGTTGATCTCTCTAAATAAAGCCGCCTTCCATCCGTTACAATGAGGGCGTCCTCAACTTGAAATCTTCTCAGAACTTCAAGAACCTGACGAGTTTTAAATGCCTCCACCGGAAAATCGTTCAGAAGGATCAGTTTTCCCTCCTGACGCCTTAGGCTGAGAGCCGCCCTGAGGGCTGCTCTCTTTACTTTTTTGGGAAGAGAGAAGGAATAGTCTCTTGGCATGGGACCGAAGATGGTCCCTCCTCCTCTCCAGAGGGGAGATCTTCGGGATCCAGCTCGGGCCCTTCCTGTCCCTTTTTGCCTCCAGGGTTTTGCTCCCCCTCCTCGGACAGGGGTCCTGTTTTTTGTGGAGGCCGTCCCCTTTCTTTGGGAAGCGAGATCCATTCGGACGGCATCATAGAAAAGTGTAGGATTGACCTTTGCATCGAAGATCCGGTCATTCAATTCGATATCGCTCACTTTTTGATTTCCAATGTCATAGACGGCTAACGTGGTCATCCCATTCCCTTTCTTAAACCGATGGGGCAGCAGAACCTTTCCTCTCGGTACGAGTCGATTCCGACTTGGTTGCACTTCGAATGAGGACCCATCCCGTTGGGCTTCCTGGGATTCCTCCCTTGAGAAGGAGGAGGTTCTGATCTTCTTTGATATCTATCACTTTGATATTTTGAAGAGTCACCTTCCGATTCCCATGCTGCCCTGGCATCTTCATGCCTTTAAAGGTGTGGTGAGGGAATGCGGCTGAACCGACAGAACCCCCGTGACGAAAATATTCATGAGTTCCATGAGATCCAGGTGAACCGTGAAATCCATGGCGCTTCATCACCCCAGTAAACCCTTTTCCCTTGCTGAGGCTAGTGACATCCACAACATCTCCGGGTTTGAAGAGATTGACATTTACTTCCTGACCTAACTCATACCCTCCTAAATCCTCTACACGGAATTCTTTTATATAATAAAAAACTCCTGCTCCTGCTTTCTTAAAATGTCCGGAGAGTGGTTTGTTCACCCTTTGATTGTTCTTCGGAAGAAAACCGAGTTGAAGGGCGTTGTAGCCATCCTTTTCGTTCGTCTTCTTCTGAATCACTGAGCAAGGGCCGGCTTCGACAACGGTCACCGGTATAACGGAGCCGTCTTCGAGAAAGACTTGAGTCATCCCTAATTTTCTCGCGATGATTCCTAAGGTCCTTTTCATGTTTTCCGTCCCCAATCCCCCTCCCCCCTTTACTAAAGGGGGGGGTAGGGGGGGATTATAATTTGATCTCTACATCAATTCCGGCGGCAAGATCCAATTTCATCAATGCATCGACAGTTTGTTGGGTGGGTTCTAAAATATCCAGAATCCGCTTGTGGGTTCGAATTTCGAACTGCTCTCTCGATTTCTTATCCACGTGAGGGGATCTCAGCACACAAAATTTGTTAATCCTTGTTGGAAGAGGAATAGGCCCAGCCACACTGGCTCCTGTTCGACGAACCGTATCGACGATCTCTGTAGTCGATTTGTCCAGAAGTTTATGGTCATACGATTTTAAACAAACTCTGATCTTCTGAGTTGTCATGTCAAAAACCCTTTCCTTTACCCCGTAAGAAAGCCCCCATTGATGGTAGGGCTGTTATAAAAACCTCAATTTTTTATGGAAGGTGGAGTTCGAAACGGCCCTTTTCTAACGGGGTTTATTCGAGGACATCACTGATGACGCCTGCGCCCACGGTACGACCTCCCTCCCGAATCGCAAACCGCAACTCCTTCTCCATCGC
>Ga0100401_1001903_pt1 | contig 16718 bp, 11 predicted proteins | sample CryGeymeta201525_FD_80421 | JGI IMG/M metagenome (GOLD analysis project Ga0100401, IMG submission 80421) | Groundwater microbial communities from Crystal Geyser aquifers in Utah, USA - Crystal Geyser metaG 2015-25 | ecosystem: Environmental > Aquatic > Deep subsurface > Groundwater | place: USA... | reverse complement strand
TGGTGACTGCCGACAGGCTGGAAGATGCGCTCCTGCAGCACCCGCAGCAGCTTGATCTGAATCGTGACCGGCACCTCGCCGATCTCGTCGAGAAAGATCGAACCATGCGGGCTGCAGCGCGCGAACACGCCTTCATGCGCCTCGACCGCTCCGGTAAAGGCCCCCTTGCGGTGACCGAAAAGCTCCGACTCGATCAGTGCCTCGGGATACTGCGAGAGGTTCAGCGCCACAAAGGCCTGTGTGAAACTGGTCGTGAATTGCCGGGTGGCCGGATCGTACGGGATGAACCCCGAGCAACCGATCGCGAAAGCGGCCATCCCCTTGCCGCTGCCGGTGCCACCCAGCAGCAGCGTGGAGAAATCCTCCATGCGTTGCCACATGGTCGCCAGGTAGGCGCGCGGGGTGCTGGTAAACACGTTGGTCCACAACCGCTCGCGCAACTGTCGCATGCAGGGACTCTCACCCGTCAGCTTGCTTTCCATGAAGTAGTAGGCCCGCCGCACCTGCCAGCACAAGGCCAGCCCGCGTGCGGCCTCCTGCTCGTCGAAACCGTACTCGCGCAACTCGCCCATGACCGCGGGGCCGAAGGGTACCGTCAGCGATTGCCGTCCGGCTGCAATCTGACGCGGGATCAGGGCATCGAAGGCACTGACGTGGCGGTGGAAGACGTGGAACAGGTAGAGGAAGGTCAACGACGCACGGTCCTCGCCTGCATACTGACCCAGCGGCACCGTGCCCTCGCGACGGCGTGCCGCCACGAAATCGGCGACCCGCCGCAACAGGTTGGCCAGGACTTCACGGCGCGGGGTGCCATCCGGCAGACCGCACAGCTCGCGATCCAGCCGCTCGCGGTCGGCCGAGAACGGGTTCGCGAACCCAACCCGCGCAATCCCCGCCAGAAAGGCCTGCTGCTCTGCATTCAATCGCGACATGCCTTCGATCCAGTCCTATCAATTTCCGAGCACAAGTTATGTAGGTCGTGGCGCCCTCGCCCGACTGCCCGTGCATAAGTCGTCCAGCGGCAAAGGACCGCAGTACGTCTATCAGCGCTGTTTCTGCAATGTGCTTATGCCCTGCTGGACAGGCGATGGCGCCTGTCCTACATTTTTCTTATTCTTCGCAAGCTAATTAACGCACAGTCTATACAATTATTGTATATAGTCAATCCACAATCTGTATACAAAGACGTTGTATGAATTCGTTTAGAAATCACGCCACGCACGGCTTAAATAGTCTTAATATCCTTTTGACAAACAACTTGCGCTTGCCAGAAACCCATCCCGGCGCTTCTGGCACGGTGTCTGCGAATACACAAGACCGTGGCGACCTAATGTGGGGAGCCGGAAGCAGAAGGAGTTTGAGATGATGACGACGGGAATCAGGATGGCGCGATGGTGCATCGGGCTGGGGGTAATCTGGGCAACCGCGATCCAGGCGCTGGGCGCGGGCATCATGAAGCCGATCAACGCAACCACCCCAATGCGCATTCAATCGCACGATGTGCGCGTGACGCTCAACAATGGGTTCGCGCAAACGGAAGTGGATCAGGTCTTCGCCAACAGCAGCGATGCGGATGGCGAGATGATCTACACGTTCCCGATGCCGAAGAATTCAAGCTTGTCGGAATTATCGTTATGGGTAAACGGCACCGAACTGCTGGGCGAAGTGGTGGAAAAGGCGCGCGCGAAAAAGATATACGAGGAACAGAAGGCGCAGGGCAAGGACACGGCGCTGGCGGAAAAGAATGACTACAAGACATTCGACATCGCCGTCGGCCGCGTGCCGGCCGGTGGCACAGCGCGCGTGCGCCTGGTCTATTACCAGCCGCTGGAGATCGACCTGAACGTCGGGCGCTATCTGTACCCGCTGGCGGAAGGCAATACGGATGACAACCGCATCCCGTTCTGGTCGGTAGATGACGCGGTCGACGGACCGTTCCGCTTTGAGCTGACGCTCAAGTCGGCATTCCCGGTCAAGGATGTGCGGCTGCCGGGCTACGAGCAGCTGGCCGTCGTGCAATCGCAGGCCATCACCAACGGGGAGGAAACCGTCGGCTCGGTCTATACCGCCACACTGGCATCGTCGGAAGGCGCACGCCTCGACCGCGATATCGTGTTCTACTATCGCCTCGACGACACGGCACCCGCACGGGTGGAGCTGATCCCCTACCGCGCGTCCGACAAGGAGCCGGGCACGCTGATGGCGATCATCACCCCGGCCGCCGATCTGCAACCGCTGCACGACGGACGCGACTGGATCTTCGTGCTGGACGTTTCCGGCAGCATGGGCGGCCATAAGATCACCACGCTGGCCAATGGCGTGCAGCGGGTGCTCGGGCAGCTCAGCCCGAACGACCGTTTCCGGATCATCACGTTCAACAACAGTGCCAGCGACTTCACCAGCGGCTACATCACCGCCACCCCTGAAGGCGTCGCCGCCTGGATCGAACGGGTGAAAACCATCCAGGCCAACGGCGGTACCGCGCTGTTTGCCGGACTGGAAGCCGCCTACCGCAGCCTGGACGCGGACCGTACCACCGGCATCATCCTGGTGACCGATGCGGTCTGCAACGTGGGTCCCACCGAGCACAAGGCCTTTTTGAACCTGGTCCGCAAGTACGATATCCGCCTGTTCACGTTGCTGATCGGCAACAGCGCCAACCAACCGCTGATGGAGCGGCTGGCGCGCGACACGGACGGATTCGCGATGAACATCAGCGACGCAGACGACATCACCGGGCGGCTCCTGCAGGCACGGGCGAAGATCCTGCACCAGTCGATGCGCGACGTCAAGATCCGCTTCAAGGGCGAGCGCGTCAGCGACCTGACGCCCTCGGAGATCGGCAGCCTCTACGCCGGCCAGCAGGCGGTGCTCTTCGGCCGTTACCAGGGTGAAGGGCCCGTCACCCTGACCATGACGGCGACCATCGGCGGCAACGAGCAGACCTGGGACTGCCAGATCGACCTGCCGCGCGTGGACACGACCAACCCCGAGCTGGAACGCTTGTGGGCCCTCTCGCGGATCCAGGAGCGCATGGAGACGATCCGCGAGGACGGCGAGACCGACGCCTTGCGTAAAGAGGTCGTTAACCTTGGCGTGGACTACTCGCTGGTCACCGACTACACCTCGATGATCGTGGTCGAGGACGCCGTCCTGGAGAACGAGAATATCCAGAAGCGCAATGCCGACCGCGTGCAGCGCGAACGCACCGCGCAGACCCAGCGCGCCCAGCAGGCACCGGTCTCGCACCGGGTAGACCAGAACCAGAATACGTTCCAGGGGCGTTCGGCACCAAGCCTCAACTTCGGCACCGGCCCGGTGGGACCGATCTTCCTGCTGCTGGCAGGCTGGATGCGGCGCAAGACCCGCCGCGCCATGTAGGACCGGCACCCTGCCTGTCCCGCCGGGCATAAGTCCGTGAAAGGCGGCTTATGCCCGGTTTGTTCGGATTTCAATATCCAATTAATCAACAAGGAATATCCGTGCGGAAGCAAGTTAGCAACGGTAATGTAGCCCAGTTGCGCCGCAACTGAGGCAACGGGATACGCGTACGAATTCCCAACTTTCCGTGGGCATGGTAAACAACCGTCCGCGTACAACGCCGAAGCCACGCTCGCAGCGCGAGCGGGCTACATATGCGGATAATCACCTGAAATCACATGCAAGGCACATCATGCAGAACAAAATCATATTCGCTCTCGAATGGCTGCTCTTCTGCGGCCTGCTGATCGCGGCCAATGCGGGCCTGTGGTCGGGCACCCCACAAACCGCATGGATGCTAGTGCCTTCCGCCGTGCGGCAGGGTCAGTGGTGGCGGCTGGTGCTGCATCCCTGGGTGCATGTCAGCGCGTATCATCTGCTGCTCGACGCCTCGGCGTTCCTGTGCCTGTTCTTCATGCTCGACCGCACCCGCCCCGCCCAACGCTGGTTGATCCTGGCGGCAGCCTGGGGCGGGCAGTTGCTGGCCGTGTGGTGGGGCGAGCCACGACTCGAGACGCTCGGGCTCTGCGGCCTCTCCGGCACCGCGCATGGCCTCTTTGCCGCCGTCTGCGTGCAGTGGCGTCGCCAGCCCGCCTTGTCGCGTGCCGGCACCGTCCTGTTGCTCGGCCTGATCGCCAAAACGATCTGGGAGGCCCTTAGCGGCCAGGTGTTCCTCGCGACCTGGCACGCCGGCCCTGTCGGCAATCCCCTGACCCTGTGCCACGCCGGCGGGGTGCTCGCCGGATTCACCGCCGCCCGCCTCGCCTGTCAGCACGCTTGACTACGGGCGCGGTTCTTGTTTTGATGCTCGGACAACATGGGCGTCCTGCCAGCGTGCAGGATATCCGCAACCGGGGGTACACGATGTTTTCATCAAAAGAGCTGTTTGTCACATTCTGCATCGGCGTCGGGGCACTCGTGCTCGGCATCCTGATGGCGGCGACCGGGGGGATCTGCCTGCACACGGAAACCGGCACGCCCGAGTATATCGTCAGCCTGCGCAACACGGGGGTAACGTTCATCGCGCTGAGCGCACTCTGGCTCACCCTGACCCTCTGGAAAAACCTCAACAGCAAATAAAGCAAGGAAATAACCATGTACAAGATCGGCATCGACCTGGGCGGCACGAAAATCGAGGGGATCATCCTAGACGGCGACGACAACGAGATCACCCGCAAGCGGATCCCGACCGAACGGGAAAAGGGCTATGACCATATTCTCGAGAACATCGCCTCGGTCTACCGCGATCTGGCCACCCATATCGACAACGCCCCCCATACCCTCGGCATGGGCACGCCCGGGGCCATCTCACCCAGAACCGGGCTGCTGAAGAATTCGAACACGGTCATCATGAATGGCAAACCCGTCAAGTGCGATCTTCAGGAACGCTTCGGACGCGACTTCGAGCTGCAGAACGATGCCAACTGCTTCGCGATGGCGGAAGCCCGACACGGGGCAGGTGAAGGCAAGGAGCTGGTCTTCGGCGTGATCATGGGTACCGGCTGCGGCGGCGGGCTGGTCTACAACGGCAAGGTACATACCGGCATCATGGCCATCGGCGGCGAATGGGGGCACATGTCGATCGACCCCAACGGTCCCAAATGCTACTGCGGGGCCAACGGCTGCGTTGAAACCTATATCAGCGGCGGCCAACTGACCAAACGCTACGCCGAGCGCTACGCCGAGGATAAGCCAATCCTTGAGGTTGAAAAAGCCTATTATGCCGGCGATCCGCGCGCGATCGAATTCATGCAGACATTCTTCGTCAACTTCGGCCGTGCCATGGCCAACCTGATCAACATTCTGGATCCGGACGTTGTCGTGCTCGGCGGCGGTTTCTCCAAGTTCAAGGCAATCTACACCGAGGGCGTCAAGGAAGTCGAGCGACAGGTCTTCAGCGACAGCCTGGAAACCCCGATCGTCCAGCACATGCTGGGTGACTCGGCAGGTGTACTTGGCGCCGCCTACATCGGCATCTGATATGACTCTTCCAGTCCATCGTTCCCGCCGCGAGGTCCAGCGCGGCCTGCGCCTGTCCATCCTGGCCAGTTGCCATGGCATGGTGTGGGTGGCGGTCGCGCTGGGCATGCCGCTGACGATGTTCCTGGAAGCACTGGGGGCCAGCGGCCTGATGCTAGGCCTGGCGATGACCGCCCAGCAGGTGGCAATGAGCTTCCAGTTACCGGGCGGGATTATCGCCAACCGCCTGCGCCACCTCAAACCCGTGTGGTTCGCCTTCAGCCTGCCGCACCGGATGCTCTGGTTCGCCCTGCCCGCGCTGCCCTTCCTGTTCGCCGGATCACCGCATGCCGCGGCGATGACGGCGGTCGGCATTGTGGCTGTCAGCGCGATGCTCGGCAATCTCGGAACCCCCGCTTGGTTCAGCTGGATGTCGGCATTGGTACCCGCCCGCGAGAGCGGTTCGTTCTGGAGCATCCGCCAGGCCTGCACCATGGCGGCCTTCCTGCTGGCTACGGTGCTGAGCGGCTGGGTGCTCGACATCACCGCTACCGCCGACGGACCCTGGCGCTACCGCGGTTTCATGCTCGTGTTCGCTGTCGCCGCCATCTTCGGCACGGCGGATATCCTGATCCATATGCGGGTGCCCGCGCCACAGGCAATCGAGCCGACATCGGGCAATCCCCTGTCCGCCCTGCGCAATATCCTGCGTGATCGCGACTTCAGGATGCTCACGCTGGCCTTCGGTCTCTGGGGCATCAGCCTCGGCATCTCAGGCCCGTTCGCGGTCGTCTATCTCAAGCGCGTATTCGACGCCTCCTACTCGCAACTCGCCGCCATGACGATCACTTTCTCGATCGGCTCGATTGTCGCAGGGCTGTTCTGGGGCAAGATCATGGACACCATCGGCGCACGCTCATTCGGCAGCCTGATGCTGCTGTCGATCCCGCTGTTCTCGATTCCCTGGTTCCTGCTTTCGCAAGCCACCTACGAACTGCCCTGGCTGGGTAACACGCCGGAAGCGGTCGTCGTCTACGTCGCGGTCAACTTCCTCTCCGGCGCCTTCTTCTCGGGCGTCACGCTCTGCCAGATCAACTTGATCACCAACCTGGCCACGGCCGAGAGCCGCACCATCACCATGGCACTACACTTCACGCTGGTCGGGCTGATCGGCGCCACCGGTCCGGCCATCGGCGGACGCCTGATGGATCTGCTGGCGGAGGTGCCGATCGGCATCAACCTGCCGCGCGGGATCGCGTTCTCGTTCTTCCACGTGCAGACGCTGTTGCATATCGGCATGGCAATGGCGGCCACCTGGATCTTCCACAAGACCAGCCCGGCCGTCACCGACGTGCCGATCCGCCAGCTTCTCGGCAACCCGCTGCGCACGCTCACCATCATCCAGAACCTCATCACCGTCAACACCCCGCGCAACGAGCGCGCCCGCGCCCGCGCCATCGAGCGGCTCAGCCTCAGTCGGGTGGATGCCGCGCTAGACAAGCTGGAGCGGGCGCTGAACGACCCCTCGACCCTGGTGCGGCGACAGGCGCTGCGCGCCCTGGGACGCATGCGGGAGGAGGCCTGCCTGCCGCTGCTCGAGCGACACTACCGCGAAAGCGGGGACACCGACCTGTTTCCGACCCTCGCCACCGCCCTCGGCGACAGCGCAACCCCGGCGGCGGTACCGCTGCTGCTCGAGATGCTCGCGGCTCCGCACGACACACGCCTCGAAGCCGTGCGCGCCCTCGGGCTCCTCGGCAACGAATGGGTGCGCCAACCGCTGATCAACCTGCTGCAGCACAGCGAGGATCCCGACACCATCGCAGCGGTCGGCAGCGCCCTGGCACGCATCGCCTCGCGCCAGATCCAGCAGAAGCAGGACAGGATCGACCAGACCCGCAAACTGGCCAGCGAGAACAGCGACTTTGCCGTGGGCGAGCTGATTAAATCGCTCAGTGACCCCTCGCCCGGCATCCAGGAAGCCACGATCGACGCCCTCGGGGCGATGCAGAGTCCCGCCGCCGTGCATGCCCTGCTGCAACGACTACGCAGCGCGGAGGACACGCTCAAACCCCACATCGCCAGAGCCCTCGCGAAAAGCCAGCAACCGGACGGGGTGGATGCCATCATCGCCGGCATCAAGGAAGGCGACTCCGATAGCCAGATCGAGAATGCCCGCTCGCTGGGCGACGTCCACGACCAGCGCGCCGCCGAGGCCCTGCTCGAGATGCTGCGCACCAGCGAGGATGACCGTGTGATCTCGGCCAGCAGCGAGGCGCTGGTGCGGCTGCGCGAGGTCGCCGCCTTCTTCGATATCATCCCGCGCATGAAGACCACGACAAACCCGCTGCTCAAGCGCACCCTCGCGGTCGCGGCCGGCAACCTGCTCGGCAAGAGCGGCTCGTTCTACGCCTTCCTGATTCAGGAGGAGAATTTGGCCGGATCCCAGACCGCCCGCGCCATCAGCCAGCTCGCGCGCCGCCTCCACCGCCTCTGCGCCCGGCACTACAAGGAGGCCGAGGAACCGCTCCGCACCACGCTCACCGCCATGGAACACGAGATCGAGAACGCGCAGTGGCCGGAGGCGGCCCGTCACCTCTTCGATCTGGCCGTCGGGTTGGCCAAGCTGACCTACGGCGTCGAGCACGAAAACGAACAGAACGTCTTTATCGAGAAGCTGATCTGGCACAACCAGCACCTGGGAATCTGCACCTGGTTCCTCTACATGACCACCGGCCCCTGGAACAACCCCGCCTTCGGCCCGCCAACCCAGCTCGACGTGCTGCTCGGCCTCTACGCCCTCGCGGAATGGAACCCTTGATCGTTTCGGTGATCGGCAGGATTATTCTGGCTTTTTGATTATATGTATTTGATCATCATGCCGAGTCTTGATTGACTCGGCAGATAGATCCAAAAAACATTCGTTGTGCAAATTCATTCGTTGTGCAAATGTTGCTAGACAAAGCATCAGGCAATGCTATTTCACAACGAATGCGGTGCACAACGAATGTTGAATGAAGTTAAAGAAAGCGCTGAAAATATGAAGAAACCGACATTACTGGTCCTGGCCGCCGGCATTGGCAGCCGCTTTGGTGGCTTGAAGCAGATCGCCCCGGTCGGCCCGCAGGGCGAGATCATCATCGACTATAGCATCTTTGATGCCATCCGCGCCGGCTTCGACAAGGTGGTCTTTGTGATCCGCCGCGACATCGAGGCGGACTTCAAGCAGGCCGTCGGCAGCCGATTCGAGGGCGTGGTCACCGTCGACTACGCTTTCCAGGAACGCGACGACCTCCCGGCGGGCTACCGCCTGCCGCCGGAGCGCACCAAGCCCTGGGGCACCGCCCACGCCATTCTTGCAGCGCGCCACGCCATCCACGAACCCTTTGCCGTGATCAATGCCGATGACTTCTACGGCGCCGAAGGCTACCGCCTGCTGCATGACTTCCTGGCCGCCGCCGCGACCGGCAACCCGCCGGACTGGGCACTGGTCGGATTTATCCTGCGCAACACCCTCTCCGACCACGGCAGCGTGGCCCGCGGCGTCTGCCGCTGCGCCGCCGACGGCAGGCTCGAGACCGTCACCGAACGCCTGGCCATCGAGCGCGATGGAGTGGCGGCCATCGATTCGCCGACCGGCACGCGCTTCAGCGGCGACGAACGCGTCTCGATGAACATGTGGGGCTTCACGCCCGACCTTTTCGACATCCTGTCGACGGGATTTTGTGATTTCCTGGCCGCCAATATCGCGAATCCCAAGGCCGAATACCAGATCCCGTTCGTGGTGGATCGCGAGATCCAGGCCGGCCGGCGCCGCGTCAAGGTGCTGACGACGGCGGAAGCCTGGTGCGGCGTCACCTACACCGCCGACAAACCGCAGGTCACCGCCCACATCGCCGCCCTCGTCCAATCCGGTCGCTACCCCACCCCGCTGTGGTGAACCGTCAGACCACCCGCTGTTTCCAGCGACCACGCTGGAAACAGAAGGAGACGAGCAGGCCGTGGATCGTGACGGCGATCGCGATGGCCCACCAGATGCCGTGGGTGGGCGGCTCGATCACGCGGCTGAGGACGATCGCCAGCGGCACCTGGATCCCCCAGAGCGCCACGAGGGTCAGAATCATGGGCGTAAGGGCATCGCCCGCCCCCTGGAAGGCGCGCCCAAGCACGATCGAGGGAGCCACGAACACGTAGAATCCGCAGGTGATCCGCAAAAAGTCGGTTCCTATCGTGATGACGTCCGGATCGACCGTGAACACCCCCATCAATAGCGGCGCGAAAAGCATCAGCAGGCCACCGAAGAACACCATCAGGGCGACATCCATCCAGGCGGCCATCCACGCGCCGCGCGCCGCGCGGTCGGGGTGTCCCGCGCCCAGGTTCTGGCCGACCAGGGTGGCCGCCGCATTCCCGAGCGCGAACGCCGGCATGAGAATCAGCATCTGCAGGCGGTTGCCGGCACCGAAGGCCGCAATCGCGGCGGTCCCCGCTGTGGCGGCGATCCGCATCAGCACCAGCGCCATCAGGCTGCGGGCCAGCATCTGGCCAGTGCCCGGCAGGCCGATCCGCAGGATACTCAAGGCAATGGCCGGACGGGGCAGCATGTGCCTCGGGTGCAGCCGGATACCGCCGGTCCCGCGGCGCAGCAGCACCAGCGCCCCGCCGGCGGCCAATGCCTGGGACATCACCGTGGCGATAGCCGCCCCGCGGATACCCAGCGCCGGGGCCCCGTAGAGCCCGAAGATCAGGATCGGGTCCAGCACCAGATTGATCAGGTTGGCGGCGATCATCAGAACCATCGGGATCACCGTGTTGCCCGCCGCCTGGAAGATCGAATGCCCACCCACGAACAGGACAAAGACCGTAAAGCTCCCCAGGAAAAGAATCTCGAGATACTCCGCCGCCAGGACGGCAACCGCCGGCTCGGCCCCGAGCAGGAGCGGGAATTTTCCGGCAAACACCCAGCCCACCACCCCCGCGATCAGCCCCAGCCCCATCGCCACGCTCAGCGCCTGGCCAGCCGCGTATGAGGTGCCGCGCGCATCGCCTTCGCCGATGCGGCGCGAGACAATCGCCACCGTGCCGACCGCCATTCCCATCACCAGCGGGAAGAGCATCATCAGGACCGTGCCGCCGATCGCCAGCGCCGCCACCGCATCCGCCCCCAACCGTCCGATCCAGTAAAGATCGATCAGACTCTGGGCGTTCTGCAGCAGCGCGCTGACCAGCATCGGGATCGCCAGCCGCAGGATACCGCGCGCAAGACTGCCCTCCGTCAGGTGATTATGGGTTTCGTTCGCCATTCCGTGCACCATAGCAGCTTAGTGCCTGCAGGTGAACATCAATTTGCTTGTCTATAGCGTCAATGTTTACGCCAATTCTGAGCATCAGCATGTAGGTCGTGGCGCCCTCGCCCGACCGCCGAGCATAAGTCGCCTTGCAGCCAACAGACCGCTGTCCGGCAGGCAACGCTGCTTATGCTCTGTGCTTATGCTCGGATGGACAGGCGAGGGCGCCAGTCCTACGATATATCTTCTCCCCGCATTATCCCTGAAAAGTTACGAACTCGTTTTTGCACGGACCCCGTGCGGACTTGCCTGTAGGTGCAATTTTCCAATTTTTCAAGCTGGATGAAAAAGACTTCTCACGCGGGGCGAAATGCGGCATACTTACCCGACTATGTCAAAAGAGCAGGATTCCTTTAATTTCTGGTATGCCGTCAACAACACGGATGTCAAGGTGATGCCCTCGCGCCACCTGGAGACCTTCGGCAATACGATTGTGAACTACCATCTGATCAGCGAGCTGATGGATGATACCGGCAAGATCCGTGTCCGCGAGGGCAAGCTCGAGGCTGGCCGACCGCAGATCATAACCCCCGATGCCTATGCCCAGACCGCCATGGAAGGCTTCGGCGAGGAGGCGCGCCAGTATGTCGACTGGCTGCGCGAGCACGAGCAGGACATCCGCGTGCTGCAGTACGGCTACCGCCTGAAGCAGGAGTCCTACCGCGAGAATGTCGTCACCGACGCGCTGGAGCCCGTGGTCGATCGGGTCAAGAAGGCCGTTGCCGAGGCCAATGATCCGATGAGCGCGGTGGTCGTCGGCGTGGATGATCCCTGGGATGTCTGCCTGGTGCGGCTGTTCTGGGAAGTGATCCAGTCCTCGGCACTGTTCAACATCCGCGAGATGCAGAACCGCAAGCTCTTCGAGCAGGATCGCGGCGTGCCGCGCGGCGTGCGCAACGACATCGACGCCGCCTTCAAGGCCGCCAACCGCGACCCCTCCCAGATCAAGGCGCTCGGAGCCAAACTCAACACCATGGGCCTTTTTCATGAATACGAGGACCGCTTCTTTGCCCTCGTCAAGGCACACGCCAACGATTAACCCTTTCCTCCGGAGACAGCATCATGGCAACACGCATACTAGCGGTCGCTAACCAGAAAGGCGGTGTGGGCAAAACCACGACCGTCATCAACCTGGCCGCCTGCCTCGGCGAGCTGGGCAAACGGGTGCTGGTGATCGACCTTGACCCGCAGGCCAACTCCACCAGCGGGCTCGGGCTCCCCAAGCAGAACGGCACCAGCCTCTACCGCGTGTTGCTGCGCGAGCGCGCCGTCCACGGGCTCGTGCAAAAGACGGTCGCGGAAAACGTCGACATTATCCCTTCGGAGCTCGATCTGGCGGGTGCCGAGATCGATGTGGCGCGCATGGACGGCTACCTGCACGGGCTGAACATGGCCATCGCCCCGGTCGTGCGCGGCGGCGGCTACGATTTCATCATCATCGACTGCCCGCCCTCGCTCGGGGTGCTGACCATGAACGCCCTGACCGCGGCCCACAGCCTGCTGCTGCCGATCCAGTGCGAGTACTACGCACTGGAAGGGCTGAGCGTGATCGCCCATATCATCAAGCAGCTCCGCGAGGGCCGCGCCAACCCGACGATCGACATCCAGGGCATCGTGATGACCATGTACGATGCCCGCACGCGCCTTTCGCCGGATGTCGTGACCGAGGTCAAGAGCCATTTCGGCGAGAAGGTCTACCAGACGGTCATCCCCCGCAACATCCGCCTCAGCGAGGCCCCCAGCTTCGGCCGCCCGGTCATCCAGTACGACCCGCACTGCACCGGCTCGATCGCCTACCGCGAACTGGCCAAGGAAGTCATCGCCCGCGAGCTGGCGGAACACCCGGCCGCCGTATAGCAGGCAGGTGCGAAAGATAGATGATTGGCAGAAGCGCATTCACGATGTAGTCGGTGATGATAATGCGCGGTACGCCCGGAATGCGGAGCGCTGGCGCACACACCTGTTGTCCTTCCTTCCGCTCCCGAAATGACGAGGACAGGCTTTGGGCGTCCGGGAAAGTTGGAGATTGCTCTTTACAGGCGCGATTTGGACGTGCAAGAATTTGCCGGCTGTAAAGCAATATCAGAAAGGCAGCATCATGAGCCACGATCACGCCCATTCACACGGCACCGAGAACATCCCGGACCGCATCCTGCTCTGGACGGTTGTTGTCAACCTCGGTCTTTCCGGTTTTGAGTTCGCCGCCGGGGCGGTTTCCGGCAGTGTGGCTCTGATGGCGGATGCCTTGCACAACACCAACGATGCCGGAGCCCTGCTCATCGCCTATGTTGCCCGCAAGATCTCGCGCAAGGGGGCGGACCATCGCTACACGTTCGGGTATCGACGGGCCGAATTGATCGGGGCGATGATCCAGTTGACCGCCTTGATCGTGGTGGGGCTCTATCTGCTCTTCGAGGCCGTTAAGCGGTTCTTCACCCCGGAACCTCTGCTTGGCGACTGGATGATGATCGCGGCGGGCGTGGCACTGCTCGTCGATATCGTTACCGCCTGGCTGTTGTGGTCGATGTCGAAGGGGAACCTGAATGTGCGGGCCGCTTTTCTGCATAATCTCACCGATGCCGCCGCCTCCGTCGCCGTGCTCCTTGGTGGTGCCGCCGTCTATTGGTTCGATTGGTATTGGATCGATCCTTTGCTGACGCTTCTGATTGCGGGCTACATCCTGCACATGTCGCTTGGCATGTTGCGGCAAACCGCCTCGATTCTGATGGAGGGGGCTCCCGCCGGCTTCCATGTTGACGATCTCAAACGGGACATCGGGACAATCCCGGACGTAATGGACATCCATCACGTCCATGTGTGGGAACTCGACGAACACCGCCGGGCTCTCGAAGCGCATATTGTCATTTCCCACGAGGTCTCCATGTCAAAAATGGAGACCATCAAAGCGGAAGTCCGCCAGCGGCTTCATGACCATTACGACATCGAGCACAGCACCCTGGAAATGGAAATGCACGGGCTCGAATGCTCCACCCGTTAGCCTGTCTAGCCTTGACAAGGGACTTGCCTTATGGCTGCTGGCAGCGGGGGCAGAGGTGGGTGCTGCGCTGGGCGACGATGATCCGCGTCAATGTGCCTTCGCAGCGGGGACAGGGCTCGCCGTGGCGGCGGAAGACGTTGAGTGCGTCCTGGTTGCGCCCGCGCCGTCCAGCCACGCTGTAGAAGTTCGTCATGCCGCTGCCGAGGGTCGTGCCCATCCCGTCCACGCCGCGCTGTAGCACCCGGCGGATGGCCCCATGCAGACGCCGGCACTCGGCCGCCGTGAGCGACCGCGACAGGCGGCAGGGATGCAGCCGGGCCTCCCAGAGCGCCTCATCGACATAGATGTTGCCGAGTCCGGCCAGCACATGCTGATCCAGCAGCAAGGGTTTGAGCATGCGGTTATGCGCGTGCAAGGCTGATCGCAATACCGCCGCCGTGAACACATCGGAAAGCGGCTCCGGCCCCAACCGCCCCAGCACCGCGTCCGGATCATCGGTCAGCGTCCAGCGGCCAAACTTGCGGGTATCGCGGAAGCGGATCTCGCGGCCATCGTCCAGGATCAGGGCGGCACGCTCGGCGGCGTCGCGCGGCTCGGCGGCAGGCTTGACACTCAGGCTGCCGGTCATACGCAGATGGATCAGCAGCCAACGGGACGGTTCCAGCCGCATCACGATATATTTGGCCCGCCGCTCGATCGCCTCGATCCGACTGCCACGGACGCCGGTGGTAAAGGCCGCCGTAGAAAGTCCAGAGAGAGTCCGTTCCCAGGAAACGCGCACACCGCGAATGCGGTGCCCGCACACGTCCGCCTCGCACAGGCCCCTGACCACGGTTTCGACTTCCGGCAGTTCCGGCATTGCTCGCTCCTTCAAATCAGACTGCTGACTAGCCCTAAAAAAAGCGTGAATAAAATTCACTTCCTGAAAGAAAAAAGCGGAAAGACGCTCCAGTATTGGTTATGATGCATTTACATCAACAAACCATCTAACCAGTAAAGGAGGCCTTTCCAGTGAAGAAGATTAACAGAAAGCAGAGCAGAAAGAACATAAAAAACCGCAAGGCCAGAGTTACCGCCCGTCACGGGAAAGCCGGGAGCTGGGAGACGCAGTCGCGCCCGATGTTCGGTTCAGGCAAAATACATTTCGAGGTCGGCTCAAACATGGACGCAATGAGCTTCGGCGGCATAGCACCTGTACATCGCTTGCTGACAAAACTCGGACTTCCCTCGGCTATCGATTCGAAATTGGATCTGCTGAAAGTTCATCTGCCATATCATGAATCCGACCATGTGTTGAATATGTCGTACAATGAGGCACTTGCAGAACCCCGGGGTTCTGCAAGTGCCTCATCTGTTTGTATTGCTGGTCTTCCCGTACTCCTTGCAGTACTTCCGTCAGCACCATGCCGCATATGCATATATCCTGTCCTTCCGAAATCAGAAGATCCAGAACAGCAACCTGCGGATTTGCTTTGCCCGTGAAAAAGTCAATCCATACCGTTGTGTCAACAAGCGTCATGACGCAAATGTTCCTTTGCGCCAAGCTGACAGATCGCCTTGCCAGCGGGAAGGATCGCGAATCTTTGCCGCTGCCGTGATATGGTGTTGCGCTTTTGGCGGGGGACGGATAAGTTATAGGCATGGCATCTGAAACCTATATTGCGAACCTGCTGGAGCAGACCGGGCTTTTCAACGCGGAACAGGTACAGGTTCTGGCGGCGGAGGCGGCCGGGGCGGACATGCCCCTCGGGCAGGTCGTGGCCGCCAACGGCGCGGTGCGCGAGGGCGACTTCCTCCAGGCGCTGGGCACCGTGCTGCAAATGCCGTACCGGCGGCTCAAGGATGTGGAAATCACGCAGGAGGTCCTGCAGCGGCTGCCACCGAAGGCGGTTTTCCAGTACAACGTGATTCCGGTGTCCGTCGAGAACGGCGTCCTGCTCGTCGCGGTGGCCGACCCGTTCGTGCCCGGTCTGGTGGATTCGCTGCGGCTGGCATCCGGCCTGCGCGTGAAGCTCTCGCTCAGCCCCTCGGAGGATATTTCGCAGGCCGCCAAGGCATTCTACGGCGTCGGGGCCGAGACCGTCGACCAGATGATGCAGGACGACCGTTTCGAGGTCTCGCTGGATGAACAGGTCGGCAAGGTGGACCTCAGCGAGATGGACCAGGAGGCCTCCATCGTCAAGTTCGTCAACCAGATCATCTGGGAAGCGCACCAGCAGGGGGCCACCGATATCCATCTCGAACCGATGGAGGAGAAGCTGCGGATCCGCTACCGGGTCGACGGCGTATTGCACGAGACGCCCGTGCCGATGCAGCTGATCCGCTTCCAGGCGGCAATCCTCTCACGCATCAAGGTGATGGCGAACCTCGACATTGCCGAGAAGCGGCTGCCGATGGACGGGCGCATCGGGCTGCGGGTCAAGGGGCAGAATATCGACATCCGCGTCTCGACCATGCCGACGGTCTACGGGGAAAGCGTCAGCCTGCGCCTGCTGCAGAGCGGCACGCAGCTGATCACGATCGAGGACTCGGGAATGGGGGTTCATGACGCCGTCGTGATCCGGCGGCTGATCCACCGGCCCAACGGCATCATCCTCGTCACCGGCCCGACTGGCTCGGGTAAATCCACCTCGCTCAACGGCTACCTACAGGAGCTCAACCGCACGGATGTGCGCATCATGACGGCGGAGAACCCGATCGAGTACGAGATGCCCGGCATCAACCAGGTGCTGGTGCGCCCGGAGATCGGGCTGACCTTCGCGCGGGTGCTGCGCTCGTTCCTGCGCCAGGATCCGGATATCATCATGGTCGGCGAGATCCGCGACCTGGAAACGGCGGAAATCGCGATCCAGGCGTCGCTGACCGGCCATCTGGTGTTCAGCACCCTGCACACGAACGATGCGGCCGGGGCCTTTACACGGCTGATGGACATG
>Ga0100401_1001898_pt1 | contig 16739 bp, 15 predicted proteins | sample CryGeymeta201525_FD_80421 | JGI IMG/M metagenome (GOLD analysis project Ga0100401, IMG submission 80421) | Groundwater microbial communities from Crystal Geyser aquifers in Utah, USA - Crystal Geyser metaG 2015-25 | ecosystem: Environmental > Aquatic > Deep subsurface > Groundwater | place: USA... | reverse complement strand
TGGGGGCGCTGCCCCCGTCCTTCGGACTCCCCCGGAGTATTTCCGGATAGATGAAGGGGGGCCGGTTGCGTTGCGGCTTCGGGGGGCGTGTCAGGCCGGGTGGGCGGCGAAGAGGTCGAGGATCGCGTCGAAGGTCTGCTGGCGGCGGGGTGGCGATTCCATCAAGACCTCGTGCTGCCCGCCATCGACGGTGATGTGGATGCCACCGGGCCAGGTTGCGAGCCGTTGTTCCACCGCCTCGATCGCGACGATGCGTTCGTTGGAGCCGATCACGGCCAGGAGGGGAAGGTCCAGGGGCGGCAGGTTCATCAGCCGCGTCGTCTCGACGATGGCCTGCTTGACCCAGGACAGGGATGGGCCGCCGAGGGCCAGTTCGGGATGAACGTCGGTCTGCCGGGTCATGTAGTCGAACTGGTCGCGGTCGGTGGTCAGCGTGTTGTCTTCGAACGGCATCGGCGTCCATTCGCCCATGGTCGGTGCGAAGCGTTTGCCGAGGCGCAGCGGCGTCGCCAGCGCCATGACGGCGGGTGTTATCTTCTGCAGGAAGGGCGACATCTGCAGGCCCCACATCGGGCCGGTGAAGGCCGCCGCCGCGACGGGCAGGCCATCGTAGAGCGCCCGCAGGCCGATGCAGCCGCCCATGGAATGCCCGACGAGGTAGTGCGGCCCGGGCAGGTCGAGTGTCGCCAGGGTGGCGCGGAAGATGGTCACGTCGCGGCGGTACTCATCGAAGCTGGTGACATGGCCCATGCCGCGATTATGAGCGGGCCTGTCGGACAGGCCTTGTCCGCGCCAGTCGAGGGCGACCATGCCGTAGCCCGCTTGCGCGAAGGTTTCCGCCACGCGGCCGTATTTCTCCACGTATTCGGTGCGGCCGGGGAACATCAGCACCGTTCCTTTCGTGCCGCGTGGCCAGACGGCCATGCGCAGGCGCGGTCCGTCCGCGGCCGTGACCCACCACGCCTCGACCCCGTCGGGACCTTCGGCAATCGCGTGATCGAAGGGCGCGGGCTGCAACCCGGTGGAGCTGGTTTCGGTCAGCATCAAGAGAGCGCGGCCCCGAGTTTCATTGCGGTGCCCATGTCGCCATCGAGCTTCAGCTTGCCGGACATGAAGGCCGCGGTCGGGTTCAGGTCGCCTGCCATGATCTCCTGGAACACGTCGGATTCGGCGGACATGGTGACATCGGCGGTGTCGGCATCGGTCGCCTCGCGCACGCCCGCGCCATCGACCATGACCGCGCCTTCGCCTTCGATCACGAACTTGGCCGAGCCGTCGAAGCCCGCGCCGCCCAGTTTCTCGGACAGCGCTGCAACGGCGCCGTCGATGATTGCATTGCCCATGGATGAAGTCCCTTTTCCCTGGCCGTCTGGCGTCCTCGCGCAAGCTTGATCTAGCAATGCCCGCACAGGATGCTAGGTTTGGACCATGACGATTTCGAGAGCCATCATCAACTTTGTCGTAGCGGCACTCCTATGCGGGATTCCCGTAGTTGCATTTGCGCAATCGACTGCGAACGACTACCTCGACCGTCTCGCAGATCCGGAGTTGCGCAACTGGAACGTGGTGGAGGGGGATCTGCTCCGGCGGTGGCAGTTCTCCGGCTCCGCCACGGCGGATTACCTGTTGCGACGCGGGCAGGAGGCGCTGGAAGCGGACGATTTCGAGGCGGCCTACGATCACCTGACCGCCCTTGTCGACCATGCGCCGGACTTCGCCGAGGGCTGGAATGCGCGCGCGACGCTGTTCTTCCAGATGCAGATGTATGGCCCCGCGATCGCGGACCTGCAGCGCGTGCTGGCGCTGGAGCCGCGGCATTTCGGGGCGCTTGCCGGGCTCGGCATGATGCTGGAGGACATGGGCGACACCGATCGCGCGCTGGAAGCCTACGAGGCGGCCCATGCGATCCATCCCAACCAGCCGGACATCGCGGGCCTGCTGGAGCGGTTGCGCGCGCGGCTCGAGGGGCAAGTGTTGTAGCACGAAGCGGTCGAACCGGTCTTGTATCGCGGTGCGCCCGAGGGCACACCCTGCCAATGACGCGTGATTGCCAGATGCGTCACCCGGCGCATCATCCGAGGCCGCATCCCATGACCACACCCACCCGGATCGCCGCCGTTCTCGGCCCTACCAATACCGGCAAGACCCATTACGCGATCGAGCGCATGCTGGCGCATCGCACCGGGGTGATCGGCCTGCCACTGCGCCTGCTGGCGCGCGAGGTCTATGACAAGATCGTCGCCTTGCGCGGCCCCTCGGTCGTGGCGCTGGTCACCGGGGAGGAGCGGATCGTGCCCCCCCGCGCGGCCTATTGGGTCTGCACGGTGGAGGCGATGCCGACTGCGACAGGCGCGGATTTTCTGGCCGTCGACGAGATCCAGCTCTGCGCTGATCCGGAGCGCGGGCATGTCTTCACCGACCGCCTGCTGCATGCGCGGGGCCTGCACGAGACGCTGTTCCTGGGCGCGGACACCATGCGCAACGCCATCGCCGCGCTGGTCCCCAAGGCCGAGTTCCTGCACCGGGAACGTTATTCACAGCTTGTGTATAGCGGTTCGAAAAAGGTTAGCCGGATGCCTCCCCGATCCGCGATTGTCGGGTTTTCGGTGGAAAACCTTTATGCCATGGCAGAGCTGTTGCGGCGCCAGAAAGGGGGCGCGGCGGTGGTCATGGGTGCGCTCAGCCCGCGCACGCGCAATGCGCAAGTCGAGATGTACCAGAACGGCGACGTGGATGTGCTGGTGGCCACGGATGCCATCGGGATGGGTCTGAACCTTGATATCCGCCACGTGGCCTTCAGCGGCTTGCGGAAGTTCGATGGCCGCAAGATGCGCGATTTGTGGCCGAACGAGTTGGCACAGATCGCGGGGCGCGCCGGGCGGCACACCAATGACGGATCGTTCGGGGTGACGGGCGAGGCGCCGCCGCTGGACGAGGGGCTGGCCGAAGCGATCATGTCCCACCGCTTCGCCCCGGTGCGCAAGCTGATGTGGCGCAACTCGGCGCTGGAATTCGGCACGCCCGCGCGGCTGATCGCCTCGCTGGAGATCTTCACGCAGGACGAATGGCTGACCCGCGCGCGCGAGGCGGACGATGTGCAGGCGCTCAAGACATTGGTGGCGCGGCCCGAGATCGCGCAGCGGCTGGGCGATGCGCGGGCGGTGCGCCTGCTATGGGACGTGTGCAACATTCCCGATTTCCGGGGCATTTCCCACGCCGAACATGCAGATCTTCTGGGCTGTATTTTCGAGTTCCTGCATGGTCTGGGCCGCGTCCCCGACGACTGGTTGGCGCGACAGGTCAAGCGCATCGATCGAACCGAAGGCGACATTGATACGTTGTCCAAGCGATTGGCGTATATCCGCACATGGACTTACGTCGCGCAACGCACGGGCTGGGTGGACGACGAAAACCATTGGCGCGGCGCGACCCGTGCCGTAGAAGACCGTCTGTCGGACGCCCTGCACGAGGGCCTGACGCAACGATTTGTCGACCGGCGGACAAGCGTTCTGCTCCGCCGGTTGAAACAGAGGGAGAGCCTTGTGGCCGAAGTAAACGACCAAGGGGAAGTGACGGTGGAGGGACAGGTTCTGGGCCGGATCGAAGGCTTCCGCTTCCGTCAGGATGCCACCGCCAGCGCGGACGAGGCCAAGACGCTGCAAACCGCCGCGATGGCCGCGTTGCGCCCCGAGTTCCACCTGCGCGCGGATCGCATGTACAACGCGCCCGATCCCGAGTTCGACCTGACGGAGCAGGGCGGGCTGATGTGGGGCTCCATGGCGGTGGGCAAGCTGGTCAAGGGGTCCGAGCCGTTGAAGCCCGTGGCAGAAGCCTTCGTGGATGACGAAGCCGGTGCCGAGGTGGTCCAGAAGGTCCAGCGTCGTCTGCAGCATTTCATCGACCGCCGCATCGCCGCCCAGTTCGAACCGCTTCTGGCGCTGTCGCGTGACGAGACGATCACCGGGTTGGCGCGGGGCGTGGCGTTCCAGCTGCTGGAACGCTTCGGCATCGTGCCGCGCGCGCAGATCGCCGACGACATCAAGGCGCTGGATCAGGACGCGCGGGGCCAGTTGCGCAAGCATGGTGTGCGGTTCGGGCAGTATACCATCTTCCTGCCGCTTCTGTTGAAGCCGGCCCCGACGCGGTTGCGTCTGGTGCTGTGGGGCTTGGCGCAGGGGATCGACACCTTCCCCGACAGCCCGCCGCCGGGTCTTGTCACGATCCCGGTGGATGCGGACGCCCCGGTGGGCCATGCCACGATGGCGGGCTACCGCGAGGCGGGCAGCCGCGCGATCCGCATCGACATGCTGGAACGCCTGGCCGACATGCTTCGGGGCGAGAACAGCCGCGCGGGCTTCGAGGCCAACCCGGACATGCTTTCGATTTCGGGGCTGACGCTGGAGCAATTCGCCGACCTGATGGGTGGGCTTGGCTACAAGGCCGAGCGCGCGGAGCGGGTGAAGGTGAAGGCTGCCCCGGCGAAGGTCGCGCCTGTGGCGGTCGAGACGGAGGCAGGTGAGCCGCCCGCCGATGCAGCGCCAGAAGCCTTGCCCGAGGCCGCCGAAGCCCCGGGATCGTCGGCACCCGAACCGGCGGCCACCGATGCGCCTGAGACGATCGACGAGGAACCCCTCGACGCGACGCCGCCGACCGGGCTCGAGACGACCGAGGTGACCGAGTCGGTCGTGTCGGCCGATGAGGGAGAGGCGACAGACGCGACCGGGTCGACGGAACCCGCCGACGCCGCGGCGGCAGCGCCCGATACGCCGGTCGAGATGGAAGTGTTCTACACCTTCACCTGGGCCCCGCGCGGTCGCGGCGCGGCGCGGCCCCGGCGTCCCGAGGCAGCTCCCGAAGGCGCGGCCGGGGAGCGCAAGCAGGGTGGGCGCGAGCGTGGCGCGGCGCCCGGATCCAAGCCCCATGGCAAGGGCGGCAAGCGTCCGCCGCGCGGCCCCAAGGGCGACGAGCGGCGCGCGGACACAAACAAGGCGAAGACCTATACCGCGCGGCCCGAACGCACGACCAAGATCGACCCCGACAATCCCTTCGCGGTCCTTGCAGCCCTGAAGGACAAGACCTGAGCGAGGCGGCCGGAAAGGATCGCATCGACCGCTGGTTGTGGCAGGCCCGGTTCTTCAAGACCCGCAGCCTTGCCGCGCGCATGGTCAGCGACGGCGCGGTGCGGGTGAACGGCGTTCGGGTGCTGAAGGCCGCCCATGGCATCACGGCGGAGGATGTTCTGACCTTCCCGCAGGGGCGGCATATCCGCGTGGTGCGTATCGTGGCGCTGGGTTGCCGGCGCGGTCCGGCGAGCGAAGCGCAGGCGCTCTATGTCGACCTGACCCCCGAGGCGGAGCCGGTGGCCCCCCGCGTCGGTCCGCGCCCGACGAAGAAGGATCGCCGCGACATGGACACGTTCCGCGACCCGGATTGACACCGCGCCCCGGCGCCGTCTTGCATCCCGGGATCGCCTGCCGTAGCAAACCCTCAGGCACAGATCGACCAGGACGCCCTTTCCATGACCTATATCGTCAACGACAGCTGCATCGCCTGCAAATACACCGACTGCGTCGAGGTCTGCCCGGTGGATTGCTTCTACGAGGGCGAGAACATGCTGGTGATCCACCCCGACGAATGCATTGATTGCGGCGTCTGCGAACCGGAATGCCCCGCCGATGCGATCCGCCCGGACACCGAGCCGGACATGGAGAAATGGGTGGAGTTCAACCGCAAGTATTCCGAGATGTGGCCCGTCATCATCACCAAGAAGGACCCGCTTCCCGGGGCCGAAGAGATGGACGGCAAGCCCGGCAAGATGGAGCTGTTCTCCGAATCGCCGGGCGAGGGCGGCTGATCCGCGCTATCGCCGATTCGCTCCGATTCCATGCCGCGATGCCGAAGGGTTAGGGCTGCTGACCTGTGCCAGGGTCCTGTTTTGCATGGGTTTGCCCGCTGCTGCGTAGCAGAAACCTTTAAATGACACCCGATTCGTGTTATATAGTTGTCACGTGGATTGTCCGCCCGAAGCGCGCGCAGCATTGCCAGCCTGCCCTTTGACTTGAGAGACAAGAAACCAACGCACTCGAAAGGCCCCGGCTTTTCGGATGCGTTTTTGACGCCTGCACGGTCGCCCTTGCGTTGGGTGGCGCCTCTCCCTTGCCCTTGCCGGGCCACGAAAAGGAACAAGACATCATGACCAAAGCCCGCACCAAGCAACTGTTCGGCCCCGATGATTTCGTGGTCTACCCGGCCCATGGGGTCGGCAAGATCGTGTCGATCGAGGAGCAGGAGATTGCGGGGCTGTCGCTGGAGTTGTTTGTCATCTCGTTCGAGAAGGACAAGATGACCCTCCGCGTTCCGACCGCGAAGGCCACCGAGGTGGGCATGCGCCCGTTGTCGGATGCCGCCGTGGTGACAAAGGCGCTGGACACCCTGAAGGGCAAGGCCCGGGTGAAGCGCGCCATGTGGTCGCGCCGCGCGCAGGAATACGAGCAAAAGATCAATTCCGGCGACCTGATCTCCATCGCGGAGGTCGTGCGCGACCTGCACCGCGCCGACGATCAGCGCGAGCAGAGCTATTCCGAGCGTCAGCTTTATGAAGCGGCGCTGGAGCGTCTGACGCGCGAATTGGCCGCTGTGAAGGGCCTCGACGAAGCGGGTGCCGCAGCCCATGTCGGCGAAGTCCTGACCAAGCGGGCGGCATAGCGCCACCCTACCGGTCCGTTTCGGCGGAGCCGCGCTGGCGAAACATCGCTCACAAGGTCGTTACGGAAATCCTGACCCGCCGCTCACTCGCGGCGGGTTTTTTATTGTGCTACATGAAACGCAAGGGAAACGTGGAACGTTGAACTCTGTTGGGCTTGGGCGTTGTCCCGGCCCTGAACTTGAAAGGAAGACCCCTTATGAAAAAGATCATCGCACCGATGCTGCTTGTCGCAGCGACCGCAATTTCGGCCTGCCAACCGCTGTCGCCACAGGATCGTTCGAACCTCGGCCTCGTCGGGGGTGCCGGTGCCGGCCTGCTGCTGGCCAGCGCGTTCAATGCCAACCCGCAATGGACGATCCTGACCACGGTCGCCGGTGCCGCGATCGGCACGCAGGTCGCGCGCAACACGCAGACCGGCCAGTGCGCCTATTCGAACGGCGACGGCACCTATCGCGTCGCGCCCTGCTGATATCTGCTCGATAACGTCAAAGGCCCACGCCCTTGCCCACCGATACGCGGGCAGGGGCGTATCCCGACCGGATCAGCCTTGCTGCCGTCCACTCGGTTGCCGCGCCAACTTGTCCCGGCTGACCTCGCCGAGTGCGCTGACATCGCCGTCTGAACGGCCCGAACTCGACCGGTCTTCCCGTCCCTCTGCGGCCATCTCTCCCAGTTGCGTGGCCATGGCGCGCTCCAGATTATCCGTGAATTCCCGCGTCAGACGCATGTATTCGGCGTTCTCCGTCACCGGCACGCCCGGTTGCCAGACCTCGGCCAATTCGCGCAGGTTCTGGCGGTCGTGGCGGTAGAAGGCCATTTCCAGTTCGTGCGCCTCGTAATCCGACAGGCCCATGTCTTCCACCACGTAGCGCCCGGCGCGCAGGGAGCCGTCGAACATTTCGCGCACGATATGGTCGGCACCGGCCTCATGGAGTTCGTAGACATGCAGGAGGTCATAGGCGCGGGCGACGACCGAGATATCGGGGCGCTGGCGTTTGGCGTATTTCACCAGTTTCACGGCAGAGGCCTTGTTGTCCACGGCCACGACAAGCACCTTGGCGGTGGCCAGCCCGGCGGCATTCAACAGTTCGGGTCGGGTCGGATCGCCGAAAAAGCTTTTCAGGCCGAACTTGCGCATCAACTGGATCGTCTCAAGGTTGCTGTCCAGGACCACGGTCTTGAAACCAGAGGCGCGCACGAAGCGGTTCACTACCTGTCCAAAGCGGCCGACCCCGGCGATGATGACGGTGCCTTCTTCGTCGATCGTATCGTCTTCGGGGCGGGGTTCGGCCCCGTCGGCCATCCGTTTGCTGATTCGCTCGTAGATGATGAAGCTCAGCGGTGTCAGCAGCATCGAGAGCGCCACCACAAGCAGAAGCATCCCGGCGATCCGGTCGGGAAAGACCGATTGCTGCACCCCGAAGGCGACCAGAACGAAGCCGAATTCGCCGGCCTGGGCCAGCCCGAGAGTGAACAGCCAAAGATCCCGACCGCGCAGGCGGAAGGCGCGCGCGATGGCATAAAGGACGCCGCCCTTCAGAACTATGACCGCGATGGTCAGGCCGAGTATGGTGAAGGGAGCGCCGAACAGGGTCGTGAACTTGATGCCCGCGCCCACGGTGATGAAGAACAGGCCGAGGAGCAGGCCCTTGAACGGTTCGATATTCGCTTCCATCTCGTGGCGGAATTCGGAATTGGCCAGGACGACCCCGGCGAGGAAGGCCCCCAACGCGGGTGACAGGCCGACCAGAAGCATCACAACGGCGATGCCGACGACGTAAAGCAGGGCCGCGACCGTCAGCAACTCGGGCAGCTTGGCAGCCTGGACCAGCCGGAAAATCACCGGCGACAGGTAGCGCCCGCCAAGGATGACCGCGACCACTGCTGCAAGCGTCACCAGCGTCACGCCCCAGGCGGGCAGTCCTTCGACCAGCGAAATGGAGTGATGCGCATCGTCCAGCACCCGGCGCGATATGGAGCCGTTCTCGGTGAAGGTGACGCCCGACGCCGTCGCCAGAAGCGGCAGCACCGCCAGCGCCGGGATCACGGCGACATCCTGTGTCAACAGGACGGAGAACGCCCCGCGCCCGCCCTTGGTGCGCATCAGCCCCTTTTCGGTGAGCGTTGTCAGCACGATGGCGGTGGATGACAGCGCCAGCGTCATGCCCACCGCAAGGGCCAGAGGTGCGGCAAGCCCCAGCATCCACGCCCCCCCCGCCAGCACCGCGATGCTGAGCGCGATCTGGCTTCCGCCCATGCCGAGCAGCCGTTTGCGCATGTCCCACAGCGACGAGGGATCAAGCTCCAGCCCGATCAGGAACAGCATCAGGACGACGCCGAATTCCGCATAGTGCTGCAAGTCCTCCGTCTCGGACCCGACAAGTCCAAGGACCGGTCCGATGGCTACTCCAGCCAGCAGGTAACCAAGGACCGATCCCAGCCCGAAGCGGACGGAGATCGGAACGGCAATCAGCATCGCGCCGAGATAGATCGTCGCCTGAAGAAGGGTCTCATCCATGTTTGGGGGCCCTTGGAGTTTTTTCTGCGGTAGCATCTGTTTATGTTGCGGAGGACGGGAACGTCCACCGGCAACTTGCAACGTCGGGTGCGTTGGGGCGGTGGCGGTTTCGCGCGGTTTCGCGCGGTTTCAGGGGGCGGCGGCCCTTGCCACGGGCGGCGGCTTGCGCAATCTGTGCACAGGTCAAACGGGGGGCACGTAATGAAACGCAGTCGGATCAATACCATCATGGCCGAGGCGGACGATTTCATCCGCTCCTTCGGATTCGTCCTGCCGCCCTTCGCCTATTGGTCGGCGCGTGAATTCGCCGCCCCCAAGGATGTGGCGCGCGCCGTGATCGAGGGGCGCATGGGCTGGGACATCACCGATTTCGGTCAGGAACGTTATGACGAGATGGGGCTGTTCCTGTTCACGTTGCGCAACGGGCGACTGGGCGACCTGCAGGCGGGCGGGGGCATGTGTTATGCCGAGAAGTTGTTGATTTCAAAGCGGGATCAGATCAGCCCGATGCATCGCCACTACCTGAAGGCGGAGGATATCATCAACCGGGGCGGCGCGCCGATGGCGATCGAGCTCTACGGCTCCGCCCCCGACGGGTCGTTCGACGGGGACGCGGGCGGCACGGTGCTGTGCGACGGGATCGCGCGGGCGTTTCGACCGGGCGAGGTGTTGATCTTCCAGCCGGGCGAAAGCGTGACGCTGATGCCGGGCGATTGGCACGCCTTCTGGGGCGAGGGCGGCGATGTGCTGATTGGCGAGGTCTCGACCGTCAACAACGACGAGACCGACAACTGGTACCGCGACCCGATCGGGCGCTTCGCCGCCATCGAGGAAGACGTCGCGCCGACGCATCTGCTGGTATCGGACTACGGGAGCAAGCTTTAGGGCGGGGCGAAGCTGTCGGGACGGTTTGTCGCGCCGCTGTTTTCGCGGGCGGCGGGGTGAACCCCGCCCTACGGCGCAATCTTGGCCGGGCGGGTGGGGTCAGAGCGCGCGCCAGCCGATGTCGCGGCGGTGGAAGCCGCCGGGCCAGTCGATCCGCGCGACCACGGCATAGGCCCTGTCGCGGGCCTCTTGCAGGGTCGCGCCGCGCGCGGTGACGTCCAGGACGCGGCCGCCGGTGGCGGTGACGTGGCCGTCCGTTTCGGTGGTTCCGGCGTGGAACACCATCTCGGACGATGTCTCGGGCAGCGCGTCCAGCCCATTGATGACGCTGCCTGTCTCGTAGCTTCCGGGATATCCGTTGGCGGCCATCACCACGGTCATGGCGTGGTCGTCGGCCCAGTTCACCCGGGCGCGGTCCAGCCGTCCCTCGGCGCAGGCCAACATCAGGTCCAGGGCTTGCCCGCCCAGGCGCATCATCAGCACCTGCGCCTCGGGATCGCCAAAGCGGACGTTGTATTCCACAAGGCGGGGCTGGCCGTTCTCGATCATCAGCCCGGCATAGAGCACGCCGGTATAGGGTGTGCCGCGGCGCGTCATCTCGGCCATGGTCGGTTCGATGATCTCGGCCATGGCCTTCGCCTGCAGGGCGTCGGTGAGGACGGGGGCGGGGGAATAGGCCCCCATGCCGCCGGTGTTCGGTCCTTCGTCGCCATCGAAGGCGCGCTTGTGGTCCTGCGCGGTGCCGATGGGCAGGCAGGTAGTGCCGTCGCAGAGCACGAAGAACGAGGCTTCCTCGCCGCCCATGAACTCTTCGATCACCACGTCCGCACCCGCCGCTCCGAAGGAGCCGCCGAACATGTCGTCGATGGCGGCCAGCGCCTCGGCCTCGGTCATCGCAACCACGACGCCTTTCCCGGCGGCAAGGCCGTCGGCCTTGATCACGATGGGCGCGCCCTGTTTTCGGATATGATCGCGGGCAGGTTCGGCCTGCGAAAACCGTTGCCAGGCGGCGGTGGGGGCGCCTGCGGCGTCGCAGACCTCTTTCGTGAAGGTCTTGGAGGCTTCCAGTTGCGCCGCCGCCGCCGTTGGTCCGAATGCGAGAATCCCGGCATTCCTCAACATATCCACAACCCCGGCGGCAAGTGGAGCCTCGGGGCCGACGATGATGAAATCGATGGAATTCTCGACGGCGAATTCCGTGACAGCGCCCGGGTTCTCCACATCAAGGCTTGCACAATTCGCGATCCTGCTGATCCCGGCATTGCCGGGTGCCACGATCAGGCGGTCGCACTTGGGGTTTTGCAGGATCGCCCAGGCCAGCGCATGTTCACGGCCGCCGGAACCAAGGATTAGGATGTTCAACGCCGGTGTCCCCCTGTTAGTCTGCCGCCACGCATAGCGGGCGGCGCGAGGCTTCACAACCTCGCCGGACAGGGGGCGCGGGGATGGGTGATCTGATCGACGACACGGGACCAGCCGGCGGCTCGGGTGGCGGCAATGCGCCGGAATTCACGGTGTCCGAATTGTCGGGCGCGGTGAAGAAGACGCTGGAGGGCGCGTTCGGCCGTGTCCGCGTGCGTGGCGAGATCGGGCGCGTGATGCGCGCGAAGTCGGGCCACATCTATTACGACCTCAAGGATGACCGGAACGTCATCGCCTGCAACACGTGGAAGGGGCAGGTGGCGGGTCTTGGCATGCAGCCCGAGGAGGGGATGGAGGTGATCGTGACCGGTCGCTTGTCCACCTTCGGGCCGCAGTCGAAATACAACCTGAACGTGGACAGCATGGAGATCGCGGGCGCGGGCGCGTTGATGGCGATGCTGGAGAAGCGCCGCGTGGCCTTGGCGGGCGAAGGGTTGTTCGACGACAGCCGCAAGAAGCGTCTGCCCTTCCTGCCGGAGGTGATCGGCGTCGTGACCTCGCCCTCGGGCGCGGTGATCCGCGACATCCTGCACCGGCTGCGGGATCGCTTCCCGCGCCAGGTGCTGATCTGGCCGGTGGCGGTGCAAGGAGCGAATTGCGCGGCAGAGGTGGCGCGCGCGATCCGGGGCTTCAACGCGCTGACGCCTGGGGGGGCGTTGGGGGGCGCGTTGCCCCGGCCCGATCTGCTGATCGTGGCGCGGGGTGGCGGCAGCATGGAGGATCTGTGGGGTTTCAACGAGGAAATCGTCGTGCGCGCGGCGGCGGCATCGGGCATCCCTCTGATCTCCGCCGTGGGGCACGAGACCGACACGACCCTGATCGACTACGCCGCCGATTACCGTGCGCCGACGCCCACGGGGGCTGCGGAAAAGGCGGTGCCAGTGCGGCTGGACCTGCTGAACTGGCTGCGTCAGCAGGATGGTATCCTGACCCGCACCGTCACTGGCGGGCTGGCCGCTCGGCGGCAGCGGATGACCGATCTGGGCCGGGCGCTTCCCCGGTCCGACGCGGTGCTGGAACCGGCGCGGCAGCGGCTTGACATGGCAGCGTTGCGGCTTGCGCCCGCGCTCCGGCACCGCACGCAGGACGCGCGGGCGCGGCTGGACCGGGTGGCGGCGCGGCTTGACCCGGCGCTGGACCGGGCCGTGGCCGTCAAGCGCCTGTCGCTGGAGCGGTCAGGCGGGCGGTTGAGCCCGGCGCGGCTGGACGGGGTGATCCGGCAGGGGCGGCGCGACCTCGGCGGTTTGTCCGTGCGGCTTGACCCGCAGCGCCTTGCCGCGCGGGTCGCGCAGATGGTCGAGCAGTTGGCAGGCCTCCATGCGGGCTTCGCGCAAGGGGCGGCGCAGTCTGTGCGCGCCCGGCGCGAGCGTCTGGACGCGCTGGAGCGGATGCGCCGCACGCTTGGATACACGGAAACGCTGAAGCGGGGCTATGCGGTGGTGCGGGCCGGGCAATCGGTGCTGACGACCCGGGCGCTGGCCGAGGGCCACGCAGCGCTGGAGGTCGAATTCGCCGATGGGCGGCTGGGCGTGACCCCGATCGGTGCGGTGCCGAAACCGGCCGCGAAGGCGCCACCGAAAGCGGGGCCGAAGGGCGGGCAGGGGAGCCTGTTTTGACGACCGGGACGAATTGACAGATTCCGTCGGATGCATCAGACCCGCCCCATGGCTGACCTGACCTTGATCCAGCGTATCCACGCCGCGCAGCCCGATGACAAGACCGCTGCCGTGCTGCATGCGGGCTACGAGACGTTCCTGCAATACGGGCGCCGGCGCGCGTCGATGCAGGACATCGCGGATCGCGCGGGTGTCAGCCGGGCGGCGCTCTACCTGCATTTCCGCAACAAGGACGATATCTTCGGGGCCTTGATGACGGCCTATTTCGAGGCCGCCGCCGCCGCCGTGGCCGAAGCGCTGGCGGCCCATGACGATCCCGCCCGCGCGTTAAGCGCCGCGTTCGAGGCGCAGATCGGCGATGCCGCCGAGGGCATGATGCGCAGCCCCCATGCGGCGGAATTGCTGTCCGACAAGCAGGGGCAGGCCGAGATCCTGAAACGCGGCGTCGACCGGATTGCCCGTGTCTACGCGGCCTGGATCGATGCGGGCGTGCTGGCAGGGCGGATCGCGCCGGAGGCCGTGGCGGGCAATTCCCTGCGCATGGCGAAGGTGATGCTGGCGGGCTTCGACGGGTTGGCGGGACTGGCGGGCGATTGGCCCGCCTATGTCGATGCCCGCCGCCATCTGGCGCGGATCTATGCCCGCGCGCTCAGCGTCTAGCGTCCGCGGATGCGCGGATCCAGCGCGTCCCGCAGGCCGTCGCCGATATAGTTCACCGACAGCACCGTCAGCGAGATGAACAGGCCGGGCCAGATCACCCGCTCCGGGTTCTGGGTCAGCCAGTCGGTCGCGTCGAACAACAGGCGGCCCCATGTCGGAAAGTCGGACGGGAAGCCGAGCCCGAGGAAGCTGAGCGCGCTTTCGGTGATGATCGCGTTGGCGATGCCGAGCGTGGCCGAAACCATGATCGACGACATCACGTTGGGCAGGATGTGGCGCAGGATCAGGCGCGCGGGCGGAGTGCCGATGGATCGCGCGGCCAGAACGAATTCGCGTTCCTTGAGCGCCAGCACGTCGCCCCGCACCACGCGGGCGGTCTGCATCCACGAGGTCAGGCCGATCACGACGACGATCAGCACGAAGATGCCGCCCTCGGGCCCGAACGCGGCGCGCAGGTTGTCCCGGAACAGCATGATGATCACCAGCAGCAGCGGCAGCAGCGGCATGGCCAGGAACAGGTCCGTGAGGCGCATGAGAAGCCCGTCCACCTTGCGGAAGTAGCCAGCGATCACGCCCACCAGCGTGCCGAAAAACAGCGCCAGAAGCATGGCGGTCAGGCCCACGGCGATCGAAGTCTGGCCGCCCACCATCATGCGCGCCAGCGTGTCGCGGCCCAACTGGTCGGCGCCGAGGGGATGCGCCCATGTGAGTTTCAGGCCATGGATCGGATTGGCGGCGCTGAAGCCCGCCGGATCGGCGAAGCAGGCCGGCATGTCGCGCAGCCAGGCGCCCCAGGCCTCGGGCGAGAGCCAGCCGCTGCCGACCCCGAAGCAGGCGAACATGTGGTTGGTGTTGCGGGCGCGGATGTCGATATAGGTGCTTTCGAGGGTCCAGAAGAGAGGCCCGAGAAAGACGAACAGCAGCGCGAAGATGAAGAAGCTCAGCCCGAAGAGCGCGCCCTTGTGGGTCTTGAACTGGTCCCACACGTCCCACCACTGGTTGCGGGGCGCGCGGTAAGCCTCCAGCGCCGCGACGGGTGCGGCCCCTGCGGGTGTCGCGCCGGACGTGGCGACGGGCTGGTTCGGTGCGTCAGACATGGGCGGCCTCAATCATAGCGGATGCGCGGGTCGAGCACGCCGTAAAGGATGTCGGCGATCAGGTTGAACAACACGATCAGCACGGCGAAGATGACGCTGACGGTTTGCACCACGGGCACGTCGCCGCCCTGGATGGCGATGATCAGCAACTGCCCGATGCCGTTCACCTTGAACACCTGTTCGGTGATGATCGCCCCGCCGAAGACGGCCGGCACGTTCAGCGCGATCACGGTCACGACCGGGATCATGGAATTGCGCAGGACATGCACCAGCACCACCGTGCCTTCCCGCAGGCCCTTGGCCCGCGCCGTGCGCACGTAGTCCTGGTTCAGGTTGTCGAGCATGGAGGCGCGCATGTAGCGGCTGATCTGGCTGGCGTTGAACAGGCCAAGCACCATGACGGGCATGATCATCTGCCTGACCTGAAGCCAGAAGGTATCCCAACCCGTGACCACCAGTGTTGTGTCGTAGACCGACGGAAACCAGCCGAGATTGACCGCGAAGATCACGATGAACAAGACGCCGGTGAAGAAGGTCGGCACCGAGAAGCCGATCATCGAGACAAGGGTGCCGACCTGGTCGAACCACGAATACTGCCGATAGGCCGAGATGATTCCCAGCGGCAGGGCGATCAGGATGCCGACGATATAGGACGTTCCCACGACCCAGAGCGTTTGCGGCATGCGTTGCAGGATCAGGTCCATCACCGGGCTGCGGGTCTGGTAGGAGATGATGCGCGGCCCGTCGGGCGCGATCTGCCAGCCCGTGGCGTCTTGCAGGATGTGCAGCGGTTCGTCCCAGACCATCAGCTTGAGCCATTTGAAATACTGCACGAAAAGCGGGTCGTTGACACCGAGGCTTTCGCGGATCTGTTCGCGCACCTCTGGCGGGATCGTCAGCGGCAGACCCGCCGTCGGGTCCGAGGGCGAAAGCTTGACGATCAGGAAGATCACGAAACTGATGAACAGAAGCGTCGGGATCGCAAGGATCAGTCGTCGGATGGTGAAGGTCAGCATCTGGCGGCGCCTCGGTTCACTTGTCTTGTGGTTGCGAAATGGCCCGCGCCGGGTGCGGCGCGAGCCGGGGTCTTCAGCCTAGATCAGGGGATGCGGTGCCATTCGGCGATGTTCCACAGCTCCGAATCCCAGTCCGACATGCGCACGCCGCCAAGGGTGTTGGCATGGGCCGACACGCCGCCACGGTGCACCAGCGGGATGATCGAATAGGACTGCATCAGCATGTCGTTCATCGCCATGGCGATCCGGCCCCGCTCGGCCAGGTCGGCGGTGCGGGCCATCTCGTCGACCAGCGCGTCATAGGCCGGATCGCAGAAGCGCTGGATGTTCGCGCCCTGCCACTGGGTGTCCGGGCTCGGGATGTCCGAGCAGCGCCAGTTGGCCATGTAGGCCTGCGGGTCCACACCGGCGAAGTTGTTGGTGTACATCTCGATATCGGCGAAGAACTTCTGGAACGTGTCCGGGGATGCCGGATCGCCGCCGAAGAAGACCGAGGCGTCGATGTTGCGCAGTTCGGCGTCGATGCCGATCTCTGCCCACCACTGCTTGATCAGGGCCTGCGCGTCCTGACGCACGGCGTTGGTCGAGGTCTGGAACAAGACGCTCATCGGGATCCCGTTGTATTCCCGGATTCCATCGCCGTCGGTATCGACATGGCCTGCCTCATCGAGGAGCGCGATGGCACCCGCGATGTCCTGAACGAGGCACCCGTCATTCGCGGTCGAGGCATAGGCATCAGGGGCCGGAAGCACGTTGCAGGTGGCCTGTCCGCCGGCGCCATAGCCGACTTCGACCAGAAGCGCGCGGTCGATCGCCATC
>Ga0100401_1001887_pt1 | contig 16798 bp, 20 predicted proteins | sample CryGeymeta201525_FD_80421 | JGI IMG/M metagenome (GOLD analysis project Ga0100401, IMG submission 80421) | Groundwater microbial communities from Crystal Geyser aquifers in Utah, USA - Crystal Geyser metaG 2015-25 | ecosystem: Environmental > Aquatic > Deep subsurface > Groundwater | place: USA... | reverse complement strand
GGATATTTTGAGGGTTTTGGCGTCATATTGGCCATATTGATCCATTCTGCCCCAGGTTTGACGTTATGACTGTAGTTTGCGTAGTGTCAACTGCCGGCGAATTTTGAGTTTTGCAATTGGCTCGGAATATAGGCCAAACCGTTCTTCTCGGCAAGGATGACCCGGGTCACGGCGGCGATTGGTTATTGTATCCGCCATTGCCAGTACCGCCGGGAAAAGTCCGTTGTCCGCACGAATTTCCGTTTGCTGAATCGGCCCGGGATGGTTTCCCGCCGGATCGTCACAAAACCGAAATACTCGCAGAACCGCTCCAGAAAACGCAGGGGAAAACAGCCTGAAATATAATCGCGCGGTTCGCGATAAGGCGCCTCGTATCGGCGGGCCTCTTCAAGGACCTGCGGGAAGGCCCGGAGGAAATGATCCGCGAGGGCCTGATCCTCGATCTCGCGACGGGCCTCGCGGTGCAGGAGATAGAGGCCGAAGAGGAAGGATTGCTGCACGATTGAAAAGGGAGGATATCCGTCCATGAACCCCCAGTTGAATTTCAGCGTGAATGTTTCCAGGAGGTTCCGGAAATCCGCCCCGATGAAGCCTTCCTGGACGATCTTCCGCCCGTTCTCCGTGAGAGAAAAACGGTCGCCCCGTTTCTTGACCCATCCGCAGAGGGTCAGGAGCTCCCGCAGGGCGTGGAGGATCGGCGCCTCCTCTTCCGTGCGGATGGAGGTAACGTGGAGTTCCCGTTCGGGTATTTTCAACTCTGCCAAGACCTCCCGGGCGAAAAGCAGGGGGATATTCCCCTTGGCCGTGGCCTTTAGCGGTTCCTGTTCCGCCAGCCTGCCCATGAAGAGCAAGGCATTGTCCACCACCGGTATCCCCTGGAAGGTCGAGGAGGGAAGATTCGGATCAATTTCCACGATCTCCCCGGTCTTCGCGAAGGGAAAGTTCAGGAGCAGGTGCATCTGTTCCGAGGAAAGCCCCAGGAAATCCAGTTGCGGAACCCGGTTCTTGCTTTCCATGAAGTTCTGGGCAAGGCGTTGGCATCGTCTATGGAGTTGAATGTTTTCCCCGCGATGGCCGCCCGGAGCTCATCCATGACGGATGACATCCGTGGGGGCGGCTCCTTGCCCAGACAGCAGTGTTTGTACATTTTCCCCGACCCGCAGGGGCAGGGTTCGTTCTGGCCGATGGCGACCATGGATTCCTCCTTATTGTAATTTCAAGGTTCTTATAGCACAGAAATCAAAATCATGTGCATCACAGAAAACTTTTGATATGATCCGCTGCACGACGCCGGAACGAATGGCCCCAGTCAACACCCTGTGCCGGATGAAAGACTGCGGCGGATGATCGGCGAAACTCGCCGACAGCAAACTCCCGTGACGGGGGAAAAGGAGCGGAAATGACCAGAGACGAGGCGGAAGAGCTGCTCAAAAGGTACGTGAAAAACGAACGGATGCTGGACCACAGTTTCGCCGCGGAGGCGGTTCTCCGGGCGCTGGCGCGGAGGCTCGGGCGGGACGAGGAGAAGTGGGGGCTTGCGGGACTCCTGCACGACATCGACATCGAGGTTGTGGGGGGCGATCTGACCCGCCACGGCTGCGAGGCGGCGCCGATCCTGACGGAGGCGGGGATCGACCCGGAGATCATCGACGCGGTGAAGATGCACAACGAGGCGGTCTGCGGCGTCGCGCGCAGCACGGAGTTTCAGCACGCGCTGGCCGCCGGGGAGACGATCACCGGCCTCGTCGTAGCGACGGCGCTGGTCTATCCGGACAAAAAGATCGCGGGCGTCAAGGTGAAGTCGATCACGAAAAGGATGAAGGAGAGGGCCTTCGCCGCCTCGGTGAACCGCGACACGATCCGGGAGTGCGAGAAGATCGGCCTGCCCCTTGACGAGTTCGTCGGGATCGCGCTTGCCGCGATGCAGGGGATCGCCGGGCGACTCGGGCTTTAGAAATCCACGGCGCAGCGGAACCTTCACTACCTCACCGGTCCGGATGTCGTTATGGAGGATCTCCTGGAATGTCCTCGGACGGACGGTGGCCATCGCGCAGGTAATATCGGCCCTCCTCCTGCATGCGGATATGGTCGACTTTCACGAGTGCGCCGAGCGCCTTGGGCCGGTAGTCCCGCATGCCGATGTGGAACAGGGACGTCTTGCTGTAAGGAAGCTCCACCGCGGAGGCCGGATCGAACGCCTTCTTCGCCTGCAGATCCCGGAGGATGAAATCGCAGGCCCTTTTCGTCTTCCAGCCAGCGAAGTGGAGGGAGAGAATGAAGGCCCCGATAATGATCAGAACCATCAGAACAATTTTCATGGTTGCGCACCTCTTTTATGTGCGAAGTTTGACCCTCAGGACCCGTCAGAATTTCAGGATCAGCGGATAAACCTGCATTGTATCCACCGCCTGGATGCTGATCCGCAGCTCCTTCGGCTTCTTGGCCTCCCCCGGGTAGAAGATGAAACCATGGGCCACCTCGTGCGGGGCGACGGCCCGCTTTTCGAGGGAGCGGTTCCGGAGATCCTCCTGGATCTGCTGCCGGACATCCGATTCCCCGAGCCCTTTGACCCCGCCCATCGTCAGCCCGGCAGCGGCCCCGACCGCAGCCCCCTTCCCGGCGGCCGCAGCCACGTTCTGCCCCGTTACGATTCCGATCGCCGCACCGATGACCGCGCCGGCCGCGCCGGCCAGAAAGCCCCCCTTTGCGGCCTCCGGCATAACCTTCCCCAGCTCGGTCTTCCCGGAGAGTCGGTCGTAGGCCATTCTCTGATCGAGGATCGGCCAGAGGTTGGCCTCCTCATCGACAAGAAATGTTTTATCCGTCAGGATCTCCAGCGAATGGCCGCCCGCGTTGTCGAAAATAACCTGGACGGGAAGGATTCCTGCGCCGCGGATGTCGAACCCGAAGGCCGCGGTCGCTTCCTCCTTGTTATCATACGCCTTGGCGGCAATGGTCGCCTCCGCCACGGCGGTGGCATTCGGATAGGCGGCAGGCATCTTGAAGGGCGCCACCTGCCGCTCGTAGCTCGTGCACGCCGCGAGCCACACCACCGTTAGAAGCGCCGCCAGAACCGTGATACGAGTTTTTTTCATCATCTTCCTCCTGATTGAAGCGGCAACGGAAACCGTTGCGCTGGATTCTACGAGAGCTTGAATTTCTGCCCTTCCTGTCCTTGCGAAGAGCCGCCCTTACCTTGTCATTGCAAGCAGCCGAAGGCTGTGTGGCAATCTCACAGGATCGCCGCGTCGTTTCACTCCTCGCGATGACAAATGACGCGTTTTTCTCGCCACGTCAGAACACCCGATCTGCCTCGCAACATAGGAGAAAAGAAGGGCCCTGTCAAGGACAACGCGGGAACGCGAAGGGCCTCCAATAATATGTTACCGAAGGAGCGATGAAAAATGGATCGCCCCGGGCAAATGAACTGGATTTTCTGCCGAAACCCTGATACAAAGACGCCTCTGCTGACCGGGCGGTGCGCCGGAAACGGCTTTTGAGAGCAGAACCGGACAAACGAATAAAGGAGAAAACCATGGCATCCGAGAGCAAGGAAACACGGCTGAAACAGAAGGCCACGCTGGAGGCAAAGCTTCAGAAGCGCTTGGCCCTTCTTGCGGAGAAGGGTCTTGACGAGAAAAAGATCGCACGGGACGCGCTCGTCAAGGAACTGAAGGCGAAACTCAAGGAGACGGCAACCCGCCTGCGGGCGATCGCCGCCAATGTGCAGCGGACGGCGGAGCTCGCCGCGGTGAAGGCGGAACGCCTGGCGAAGCCGAAGGAAGAGGCTCCCAAGGCGAAAAAAGCCGTACCGGAACCGCCCCCGGAGGCAAAGGCCAAGAAGAAAAAGAAGAAAGCGGAAGAGGCCAAGCCCCAGCAGGGATAGCCTTTTTTGTGGCCGCACCCTTTGAAGACAAACGCAAGTATTCCCGATCCGAAGTGGATCCGCCGGGCGCTGACCGGGTGGTATGACCGGCGCCGGCGCAATCTTCCCTGGCGGGATACGCGGGATCCTTATGCGATCTGGATCTCCGAGATCATGCTCCAACAGACGCGCGTGGAGACCGTTGTCCCCTATTTTCGGAGATTTCTCGCAAGGTTTCCGAATGCCGAAACGCTGGCCCGCGCACCGCTCGGCCTGGTTCTCAAGGTCTGCGAAAACCTGGGCTACTACACCCGGATCAGAAATCTCCACAAAGCGGCAGGGGAAATCGTGGAACGGTTCGGGGGGAGGATCCCCAATGATATGGAAGAGATCATCCGGCTGCCGGGAATCGGGTGTTATACGGCAGGGGCGATCCTCAGCATCGCCTTCGGCCGGGCCGTACCCGCCATCGACGGCAATGTGCGCCGTGTGATCAGCCGCCTGTTTGCGATCGAGGAATCGGTCGCTGACACGGCCACTCGAAAACGGATCGAAGAGCTTGTTGGAACCCTTGTCCCGAAGCGGGACCCCGGCCGCTTCAACCAGGCGCTCATGGAACTGGGGGCGGTCTGCTGCACGCCGAAGACGCCGGATTGTCCAGCCTGCCCCCTTCAGGCCGACTGCCAGGCTCTGGTGCAGGATCTTACACACCGCCTGCCCGTCCGGGGGAAGAAAAAGCGCATCCCTCACCGGGAGGTCGTCGCCGCCGTCATTCGCGACGGAAATGGCCGGCTTCTCATCGTCCAACGTCCGGCCCGCGGTCTTCTCGGCTCTCTCTGGAAATTTCCCGGCGGAATCCTGAATCCCGAAGAGCCTCCGGAAGAAGGCCTTGCACGGATCGCCCGGAATGAGCTGGGAATCGAGATCGGCGTCGGCTCCCCCCTCGCCGCGGTGAAGCACGCCTATATCCATTTCCGCATCACGCTCACCGCCTTCTCTTGCACGCTGTGGGAAGGAATACCCACCGGTTCCCCGTGGCGGTGGGCGGAAACCGGCGAATTGGAGGAGCTGCCCTTTTCCAAGGCGGACCGCATGATCGCCCGTTCCGTAGCCCCCACGACAGGATAAAATCACGCGACGACCCGCAGCAAAACCAGTGCCTTATCCCGATCCCTGGGAACGACCCGGCGATTTTTCGGTTGCGTTTTCCCGTGCGATATATAATAAGAGCCCGCAATAAAAAAGTTCTTGTGTCATTTTCTTAGGAGGGTCGTCGAATGGAGGGGTTTTGGAAGAGAATCGAGGCGGATTCCATGTCCGGAAAGGGAATCCATGCGGAAGATGCGCTCTTTGTCCTGGGGCTTCCCCAGGTTGAGATATGGCGACTTCTGGCGGTATCGGAAAAGGTGCGCCGCCGTTTCAAGGGCGATCAGATCAGGCTTTGTTCCATTGTCAATGCCAAATCCGGTCTCTGTTCGGAGGATTGCGCCTTCTGCTCGCAGTCCAGCCGGTCCAGCGCCTCGATTGATAAATATCCCCTTCTGGAAGAGGAAGAGATCGTCATGGCCGCCCGGGACGCCAAACAGCGGGGCGCGAGGGAGTTCTCCATCGTCGCCTCCGGGCTTTCGATGCATAACAGCCGGGAGCTGGAGCGGGTGGGAAAGGCCATCGCGCGGATAAGAACCGAAGTGGGGATTGAGACGTGCGTCAGCCTGGGGACGCTCTCCGCTGAAAACATCTCCTTTCTCCTCTCGCGGGGCCTGCGATCGGTTCACCACAATCTGGAAACGGCGCGCGGATTTTTCCCCTCCATCTGCACCACCCACGATTACGAAGAGGACGTCCGGGCCGTGCGCGAGGCCAAGGCCGCCGGGGCTTGGGTGTGCTGCGGAGGCATTTTCGGCATCGGAGAGTCGGCCGCGGATCGGGTCGAACTGGCCATGACCCTTCGGGAACTGAATGTGGATTCGATTCCGGTCAATTTCCTCAATCCGATTGAGGGGACGCCCCTGCATGGAAAATCCGAACTCACCCCTTTTTATTGCCTCAAGATCATCGCCATGATGCGGCTGTGCCACCCTTCGCGGGAGATCATCGTCTGCGGCGGTCGCGAGGTGAATCTTCGGGACATGCAGGGGCTGATTTTCGCCGCCGGGGCCACCGGAATGATGATCGGCAACTACCTGACGACTTCCGGGCGTCCCGTGGAAGAGGATCTGCGAATGGTCGAAGACCTGGGCCTTGGCGTACGCCCACTGTGATGGACCTCTCCTCTTTTACGCAAGAGATCTCTGAACTCCGGGAAAAGGGCCGTTACCGCCGCCTGAGGCGGGTGTCAACCCCGCAGGATACGGTGGTTGCCATCGAGGGGAAAAAACTGCTTAACTTCTCCTCGAACAACTATCTGGGCCTGGCCAACCATCCGGACGTGGTGGAAGCTTTCATCAAGTATGCCCGAAAGTACGGTGTCGGGTCCGGCGCCTCTCGTCTCGTCGGCGGCAACATGGAGGTCCATGCCGAGCTCGAAGAGGCCCTTGCGCGCTTCAAGGGGGCGGAGGCCTGCCTGACTTTCAGTTCCGGATACCTGGCCAACCTGGGCATCATAGACACGTTGGGCTCGCCGGAGGCGACGATCTTTTCCGACGAGTTCAACCACGCCTCTATCGTCGATGGCTGCCGGCTGAGCCGCGCCCGGGTCGAAGTATATCGACATGCCGACATGGGCCACCTGGAGGATCTGTTAAGGGCGTCGCTGGCCAAGCGGAAGATCATTGTGACCGACGGGGTGTTCAGCATGGGAGGGGACATCGCCCCTCTTCCGGAGCTCACGGAATTAAAAGAAAAACGCGGGGCGATCCTGGTCGTCGACGACGCCCATGCCACGGGCACGCTTCCCCCGCAGGGTCGCGGGTCTGCCGATTACTTCGGCCTTGCCGGGGAAATCGATATCCAGATGGGCACCTTCTCCAAGGCTCTCGGCACCTATGGGGCCTACATGTGCGCGTCACATACGATCGTGGACTACTTTATCAACAAGTGCCGGCCGTTCATCTTCAATACGGGACTCCCGCCGGCGATCGCCGGGGCGACGATGAAAAGCATCGAACTGTTGTCCCGTCATCCGGAATGGCTCGCCTCTTTGATGGAAAATGAGGCGCTCTTTCGGCGGGAGATGGATGCCCGGGGGAGAAAAATATCCTCCCGCACGGCGATCGTGCCCATCCTGGTCGGCACGGATGAGGAGACGATGGCCGTCTCTCAACGGCTGTACGACAGAGGGGTGTTCATCCACGGGATCCGGCCGCCGACGGTTCCGGAGGGGAAGGGTCAGCTTCGCCTTACCCTGATGGCCACCCACACGGCGGATATGGTGAAGACGGCCGCCCGCCGGATCGACGAAGCATTGAAGGAGTTGGAAATTGAACCGTACTGAATCGTTGCGCCAAAAGGACCGGGAGCTCATCTGGCACCCCTTCACCCAGATGGCCGACTGGGAAAAAGAGGCGCCGCTGATCATCGAACGCGGGGAAGGAAACTATCTTATCGACACCGAGGGGCGGAGGTATTTCGACGGCGTTTCCTCGCTGTGGGTGAACCTGTTTGGCCACCGGCGACGGGAGATCGATGAGGCCATCCGCTCCCAGTTGGACCGCCTGGCCCACTCCACCTTTCTTGGGCTTTCCCATGTCCCGGCCATCGAACTTTCGGAAAGACTTCTGACTGTGGCGCCCGCAGGATTCAGCCGCGTGTTCTATTCGGATAACGGCTCCACCGCCATGGAGATCGCGATCAAGATGGCCTTTCAGTACGGGCAACAAAGAGGCGGCCGGGAGAAGAGGCAGACGTTCATCACGCATACCGAGGCCTATCACGGCGATACGATCGGAGCGGTTTCCGCGGGGGGCATCGACCTTTTCCATAAGATTTTTGCGCCTCTGTTGTTCACCACCCACCGAATCCCCACGCCGCACTGTTACCGTTGCCCCTACGGCATGGCGCGCAAGTCGTGCGGCCTGGTCTGCGCGGCCCGCATGGAGGAGGTGGTGAGACGGCATCGGGCAGAGCTCGCGGCGTTCATCGTGGAGCCTCTGGTGCAGGGCGCCGCGGGGATGTTGATGATGCCTGAAGGGTACCTGGCAAGAGTGCGGGAGGTAACGCGGGAATGCGAAGTCCTCCTCATCTGTGACGAGGTGGCGACCGGATTCGGCCGGACGGGAACGATGTTCGCCTGCGAGCAGGAAGGGGTTTCTCCCGATATCATGGCCGTCGCCAAGGGGCTGACCGGGGGATGCCTACCGCTGGCCGCCACGCTGACGACGAAGGAGGTTTATGACGCTTTCCTCGGCCGCTATGAGGAGTTCAAGGCCTTCTTCCACGGCCATTCTTACACCGCCAATCCGCTCGGTTGCGCCGCGGCCCTGGCGACACTTTCCATCTTTAAAGAGCAGGGCGTCCTTGAGCATGTCGCTTCCCTTTCCAGAATCATGGCGGAAGAACTGGCGAAATTAGAGGGCCGCCGCGGTATCGGCGATATCCGGCAAAAAGGGTTGATGGTCGGCGTTGAAATCGTAGAGGATACACGCACCAAGGCGCCTTTCCCCCCGGAAAAGAAGGTGGGACAAAGGGTGGCCCGCAAGGTGAGGGAGAAGGGGATTATCCTGCGCCCACTGGGGGATGTGATCGTTCTAATGCCGCCGCTTTCCTCCACGGAAGATGAGATCAGGCGCCTGGTCGGCGCGGTCGGGTGGGCGATTGACTTGGTCCTTGCCGAATGAAGGGAAACACCATGGGACAAGGCATCTTGATCACGGGAACGGACACGGGAGCCGGAAAGACATACGTCGCCTGTTTGCTGGGAAGTCGCCTGCTCCGGGAGGGGGTCGCCGTCTTGCCGTTGAAACCGGTCGAATCCGGATGTGCGCCGGGGGCTGATGGACGGCCGTTTCCCGCCGACGCCACAGTGCTCCGCGACGCTTTTGCTCCGGGATTGTCTGTCTCTGCGGTATGCCGCTATCCACTCGCGGCTGTTCTGTCCCCTCACCTTGCCGCCCGGGCGGAGGGCATATCCATCGATCCGGCGCGGATGCGGCAAACCGTCATCGATGCGGTAACGGCAATGGACGTCGTTCTGATTGAGGGAGCAGGGGGATTGACCGTCGAGATCCGGGAAAGGTACTCCTTCGCCGATCTGGCACGTGACCTGTCTCTCCACGTATTGATTGTGGCGGGAAACCGCCTGGGGGTGTTGAACCATCTGAAATTGACGCTGCATTACCTTCAGTCGGAAGCGATCCCCCTTTTCGGCGTGATCCTCAACGACCTGACCCTGGAACCTTTTTCCGCCCGGGAGACAAACGAGACCGAGGCGCACCGTATTGTCGGCGAAGGTTACCTTGGCAGGGTTCCGTACGGCGCCGCCTTTCTTCCGGAGGAGATATTTTCCCGTTTCCATCGGGTCATGCTGCAAATAAAGCATGATTCGTCTTTACCTGATCTTGGTCAAGGCAAACTCGATTGATTTATTCGTTAAAACCTGACATAAAAGAAGTTAGGATGGGTTGGATTACGAAACTCTGATGATAAAAAAGGCGCTGCGATTTTACTATATCACCGACGAGGAAGCACCCGGCCTGTTGCCGCTTGCGCAGGTCGAAATTGCAATCCAGGCCGGGGCAACGATGGTCCAGTTCCGCCATAAAGCCTTCTCGCTGAAACTTTTCGACGAGGTTGCCGCCATCCGGGATCTGGCTAAAAACAACTCGGTTCCTTTTCTGGTGAATGACGACATCCTGCTGGCCAAAGCGGTTTCGGCCGATGGGGTCCATCTGGGGCAGACGGATGAAAGCCCGGCCCTTGCCAGGCGCATTCTCGGCCCGGATGCGATCGTGGGGATATCCGCCTCCACTTTGAAGGAACTGGAGCGAACGGATCTGACTTCCTGTGATTATATCGGGACCGGACCTGTTTTTGAAACCCGGACCAAGAAGGACGCCAAACCGATCTGCGGCCTGGACGGTTTGGGGGCGGTTGTCCGGGCGTCAGCGCTTCCGGTGGTCGCCATCGGGGGGATAAACGCGGAAAACGCCTCCGCCTGCTTCCGGCATGGCGCGGCCGGCATCGCCGTGATCAGCTATATTTCCCGGGCCGCAAACCCCCTTCAAAATGCCCGTAAACTTTGGGGCATTTGCCAAAACCCGCCGCCTAATGATCTTATAGCGTCTTAGAACGCTTTGTTACAGCAAGGAGGTGCATATGATTCAGGAAGTGCAAATCAAAAAAAAGACGCCAACCGATACCCGCAAGGTCGCCTATGCGGTGGTGCTGGCGGCAATCGGGGTCGCGCTGGCGCCTTATACCTCTTTTCCCGTCGGGATTGCCAAAGTCAATCCCACCCAGCATTTTATAAACGTCCTTGCGGCCGTACTGCTGGGGCCCTGGTGGGCTGTTGTCACCGCCGCTGTCATTGCGGTTCTGCGCAATGTTTTAGGCGTCGGGACGCTGCTGGCGTTTCCCGGCGGGATGATCGGCGCCCTGTTGGCGGGCCTGCTCTATCGCCAAACCCGCAACATCTATGCCGGGGCCGGCGGTGAAATTGTCGGCACCGGTTTCATCGCGCCGGTCGTCAGCGCCTTTTTAATCGCGCCGTTTTTAATGGGCAAAATGATCCCGCTTTTTGCACTGGTTCCCTCCTTTCTGGTGAGCACCGTTGCCGGCGCCGCTCTGGGCATCCTGGCCCTTAAATTGCTGCAACGCGCCGATATAATTGATCTGCCGGACAAGAAACGGTGAGCTCCCCTTCTTTAATCGAGCTCGAAACGGTCTGCTATGCCTATCGCAAAAACGGGGCGGACCGGATACTCCACGACATCCATTTAAAAATCCGCCCGGACGAATATCTGCTCGTCTGCGGCGCCAGCGGATCCGGCAAGTCAACGCTTTGCCGGACGTTCAACGGGCTGATTCCCCATTTTTTCGGCGGGTCGCTGCAGGGCGATATTCGCATTGACGGAATCCCGACAACGGAGCAATCCGTCGGGGGGCTCTTTACGAGACTGGGCATGGTTTTCCAGAACCCGGAAGCGCAGCTTTTCAATCGCAGCGTCGAGCAGGAAATTGCTTTCGGCCTGGAGAGCATTGGCCTGGAACGCGGCGAAATAAAAAAAAGAATCGCGGAAGCCGCCGCCGCCGCAGGAATCGAGGGGCTGCTCTTGCAAAACCCCCATGAACTCTCCGGCGGCCAGCAGCAGCTCGTAGCGATCGCCGCGGTCCTCGCCCTGAGACCGCAGACCATCATCCTGGATGAACCCTATGCCAACCTGGATCCCGTCAATGTCCGCCGGGTCCGGACAGTCTTGAAAAAGATCCATCAAAACGGTCTCGGCATCATCGTTAGTGAACACCGACTCGCATTAACGGTCGCCGATGCCGAGCGGATGGTTGTGCTCCATCAGGGCCGGATTGTCCTGGACGGTCCGCCGGAGACGATCCTGAGGCAGGACATTGAAAGCTACGGCCTTGAATTGCCCCTCGCAGTCGCTGTCGGTCGCCAGTTGGGCCTGGCAATACTGCCGCTGGAAATGGACGCCCTTATCCCCCTGCTCCCGGAAAAAGCAGCCGCCGACTTCGCACCGACCCTGTCGCCGGCATTGGAACAAAGCGCTCTCGCCGCCTTTCTGAAAATCGACCGGATTTCCTTTAGCATCGACGGCAAGACTGTTTTACGGGATATCAGCTTTAGAGTGAATGCGGGGGAATGCCTGGCCCTTGTCGGCGCCAACGGCGCCGGCAAGACCACCCTGCTCAAGCATCTCAACGGGTTGATCCATCCCGACCGCGGCTGCGTCACGGTGATGAATCGGTCCACCCGGCGGCTCAAGGTCTCGCAACTGGCCCGTTATGTAGGGGTTGCCTTTCAGAACCCCAACAGCCAGTTTTTCAAGCTGACGGTTTGGGATGAAATCGTCGTTGGCGCCCAGGCGCTCAAGTGCTACGATGAATCCTGGATCAGAGAACTGGTGCAACTCTTTGGGCTGGAGCCCCTGCTGATGCGAGCGCCCTATCGCCTAAGCGAAGGCGAAAAAAAGCGGGTGGCGTTTGCCGCCGCCCTGGCGGCGCGGCCCGTCATTCTGGCCCTGGATGAACCGACCGCCGGCCAGGATCTGTTTTTCCGGCGCTCCCTGGGGAAGTTGCTTGCCCAACTTCAGCAGCGAGGCCAGGCCGTTTTGCTGATCACGCAAGATCTGTCCTTTGCCGAGCAATATGCCCGGCGCTGGCTGCTGTTGGCCGATGGTGAAATTGTTGCCGACGGATCGCCCGGTGAGGTCATGAGGAATCAAGCCGCCATGGAGCGGGCCCACCTGGAACCGACCGATCGATTCCGGCTTTTCGGTAGGGGAAAAACGTAGGCGCAGATGTTAAAGGACTCCCGGCGGGCGTTTTGTCCCGAGTTTTCCCCCGACAGCAGGGATTCCCGCCGGCTTTCATAACGACCTGATTGGGACCGCAGGTCCGAAAGATTTTGACCATGGGAAATTTACTGGACCCTCGCACCAAGCTCATCATGGCCATTTTTTACACCATCCTGGTGGTTGCCTCAAAAAAGCTTTCCTGGCTCTTGCCGGAATGGGGGGCGCTCATCGCTTTCACCCTTGTTATCGGCAAAGGGCGGGATTATATTTATTGGCTGAGGTTCTCGCTGCCGACGGCCTTGTTCTTCGGAGGGGTAACATGGTGGTCGGCCGGCCTGGAAAGCGGTCTTCGGGCTGCGCTGACCTTGATTATTCTCATCTCGGTCTTTTTTGTCTTTTTCCAGACCACCGCCCCGGAAGACCTGGGAAATTCGCTGGTAAAAATCGGCCTACCCTACCCGGTTGCATTCGTCTTCAGCACCTCTTTACAGTTTGTGCCGGTGATCGGACGCAAGGCCAAAACCGTTCTGGACGCCCAGCGTTCCCGCGGCATTCCCCTGGAACCGGGATGGTCCGCCCTGCGGCATTACCCCGCTTTCCTGGGACCGCTCTTGATCCAGGCGCTTCAACTGGCGGAAGAGTTGGCGGCCGCCATGGAGGCCCGCGGTTTCGGCCGTCCTGGCCGGACTTTCTATAAAGACTATCATCTGGGCAAGGCCGACTGGTCGGCGATAGCGCTATCGCTGCTGCTGCTGATTGCATGCCTCGTCCGGCAGTACATTGGGAATTGAAAAAATGGAAACCATTAGCTCATATTTAAACAGGCGCACCCTCATCAGCGGGGAGGTAAAATCCGGTAAAACCGCGCGCACGCTCGGAATTCTACAGGCGTTTATTCAGGCCGGCTACGCGAACCGGATCGCCGTGATCGACATGGCGCCGGATCTGGTCGGCGGCATCGGCGGCAAGCTGACGCCGCCGGCGGAAGCGTCCGTTTTTTATCTGACAACAACCATTGCGGCGCCGCGCCTGACCGGCGTTGACGAACCGCATGTCCGCCGTCTGGCCCGCCAAAACGCCCGCGCCATTGAAGCCTTGTTTGCCGCGCTCCGACGACAGCCGAAAGAGATCCTCTTTGTAAACGATGCCAGTCTGTATCTGCAGGCCGGCAATCTCGACACCTTTCTATCGCTGCTCGGCGCCGCCTCCACCCAGATCATCAATGCGTATTTCGGCGGCACGTTCAAAGACTCGGCCCTGACTCAAAGGGAAAAACGGTTGACGGCGGCGCTGATGAAAACCTGCGATCAAATAATCCATGTTTGCCCCGACGCTGTAAAATCCGAATCAAAGGAAAAATAGGCATGCTGGACAATCCTCTCCCCCTGCTGTTAAAAAACCCGCGCACCATCGCGATCGCCGGAGCGAGCAGCAACCCCATGATGATGGGAACCATGCAGGCCCTTTCCATCCCCACGGACGGCTGCCAGGGGAAATTCTACCCCGTCCATCCGGAAGAAGGCTTCGCACGGATCGCCCGTTCCGTAGCCCCCGCGACAGATCATAAAAAGGATTTTTAATTTGTGTAATCAAATACATAGAAAGGAACTTGTTTAATGAATCAGTACGCCGACGGGAAAATGCTGGCGGAGGTGAACGACGGCATCGGCCGCATCACCTTTAACCAGCCGGAAAAGCACAATGCCATGTCAATAAAGATGTGGTTGGGTCTGGACCAGATATTGGATATGTTTGCCGACTCTGGCGATGTCCGTGTCGTTGTTCTCGAGGGTGCTGGACACAAGGCGTTCGTCTCCGGCGCCGATATCAGCCAATTCGGGCAACAGCGTGCAAATGCACAAGCGCAGAAGGAATATGAGAAACTTACCAATGCAGGACGCGCCAAGCTCGCCTCATTTCGGAAACCGGTACTTGCGAGCATCCGCGGCTTCTGTTTGGGCGGCGGACTCGGCATTGCCATGCAGGCGGACCTGCGCATTGCGGCAACGAATTCCCAATTCGGCATCCCGGCGGCGCGCATAGGAATAGCGTACGGATTTGATATGGTTCGGAAACTGGTTTCCATCGTCGGACCGGCACATGCGCGTATGCTGCTCTATACCGGCCAGCGGATTGATTCCGCAGCGGCTGAACGCATCGGCTTGATTAATAAGGTGGTACCGGACAACGAGCTGTTGAACACCGTTGCTGAACTATCGAAAACCATCGCCAACAACGCGCCGCTATCGCTTTGGGCATCAAAACTGGCTGTGAGCGAGGCTACAAAAAGCTACAGTGAACGCAATATGGAGGCCGTACAAAAGGCCGTAGCGGCTTGCTTCGACAGCACCGACTACTATGAAGGCCGTACGGCATTTATGGAAAAGCGAACTCCTCGATTTCAAGGACGTTGAGGATATTCAACGTCCTCTCTTCTGTCGGAGGGCATCGTGGAGAATGAGACGCTATCCGGCGAGGAGCTCGGCCAGTAGAGTCACGTCGTCGACCTGCTCCAGCGACCAGACGAGGTCAAGAACCTCGTTGGAGCGATCACCGATGACCGGCATGGCCATATCAGTGAACTTCTCGGCCAGTCCCTCATCCGACATGGGATTCTCGGTTGTCCCACTGGCCTGGGGGATGTATTTCTCCCGCTTGCCGCCGCCGGCGAGGGTGACCACAACGCGGCATTCTGATTTACGAAACGCCTCGTCCGGCTGGAAAGTCACCTTGCGGCGCAGGGCGACCACCTGCGGGTCGACCACGCGGGCATCGGTAAACTGGAGCTTGCGGGCCGTGCCGTCCAGCAGGGCGACGGCGGCACAATGGTAAGCGCTGAACTTCCCCGCAAGACCCGTCTTGGGTTCGATCTGGCCGGTCGCCTGCAGAACGAAGGGGTTGACCCGGGCTTCGATCTTTTCCACTTGGCGGCCCTGCACCCCTTCACCCTTCAGAGCCGCCATCGCATCGATCAGCGCATGGGTCAACACTCCGCTGGCATAGGGCTTATAGCCGTTCTCAAGAATCATATAGCGGCTGCCCAGGCGGTCCGTTAAACGGGAAACTTCCCTGTCGCCGGCGGCGACGTTGAGGTATCCTTTCCGATCCGTGATTGGCTCCAGCGCGCTGTTGAAGCCGAGTTCCGCCATCAGCGCCGAGCGGAGCCCCAGCTCGGCGCCCTTGCCCGCGTGGTAGGCTTTGCACATGGAGCCATGCATCGCCGTCACGCCTCCGCTGTGGGTAATGGCGATGCCGATGGCATTGCGCAGTTTCACCCGGTCGAGTCCGATCAGGATGCCTACTCCGACAGCCGCGCCCACCGGTCCCATCGTTGCCGTCACATGCCAGCCCGCACTGTAATGGGCACGGCCCATGGCGTACGCCAGGCGGGCCGCCGCATCAAACCCCAAAACAAAAGCCCGCAGGACGGCCTTCCCGTTGAGGCGGCGCTGTTCGGCAACGGCCAATAAAGCGGGGAGGAGGGGCGCCGTGGTATGAAGGTTCGTCTCCGGGGGCATGAACGTATCGTCGAAGTCCAGGATGTGCGCCTGCTGGCCGTTGACCAAGGCGGCAAATTCGACGGGAAGCCTCTCCGGCCGCCCCCAGACCTGCGCCTGCCCCTGGCCGCCGACGGTGCGGCAATAGTTCATCAGGATCTCGGCGGAGGGATCATCAACGCCGCCCAGGCCCACGCCGAGGCCGTCGACGATGGCGCGCCGGGCCTCATGGATCGCCTCTTTGGGAATGCGTTCATAAGAGGTCTCGATAAAAAAGCCGGCAAGCCGGTCTGTGACCGCATCGGCCTCTTTCTTCAGGCCGGAGGCTTCCCTGTCGCTCGCGGCAATCATTGCGGCCGCCCCTGTCGAACCTGCCTTGAAGAGCTCCCGTCGGTTGAGGCTTTTCTTTTCTTCCAGACGACTCTTTTTGCCACCATCGCCATCACCAAGTTTTTAAGCCGTTAGGGGGCTGCCCGCAGGCTGCCAAGCAAGCCGCCTTTCAGCAGCAGGCCCCGTTCCCGGGGGGTGAGATCAAGAATGGTCTCGAACGTGTTACCTCTTGATCGGTTTTCAACCACGACCCGGTCTTTTTGAATCTGTTCAACCAGCCGGTCGATGAACAAAAGATCGCCCTTTCGAATGAACTCGTAATCGGCCGCGTTTTGAAAAATTAGAGGAACAACGCCGTTGTTGATCATGTTTCGCCGATATATCCGGGCGAACGACTTGGCAATGACCACCTTCATGCCGATGGACATGGGCGCCATGACCGCATGCTCACGGGACGAACCCTGACCTTTGATAAGATTTTTTGATAATTTGTTTGTTTGATAATTTTTGATTTTGATAAGACATTGCTTTTCGACGGGTGGAGTATAGGGGGGCTGTTTTGGCTTGTCAAGAAATATTTTGCATCTATCTGCAATTCAGACACTAAATTAGGCCAGTGGGGTTGGGAGCAGCCGGCAAGGCTGCGATTTTTGAGAGGTGCAAGTCCTCTTACCGTCAGTTGCCCGAAACAGACGGTT
>Ga0100401_1001873_pt1 | contig 16854 bp, 13 predicted proteins | sample CryGeymeta201525_FD_80421 | JGI IMG/M metagenome (GOLD analysis project Ga0100401, IMG submission 80421) | Groundwater microbial communities from Crystal Geyser aquifers in Utah, USA - Crystal Geyser metaG 2015-25 | ecosystem: Environmental > Aquatic > Deep subsurface > Groundwater | place: USA... | reverse complement strand
GGCAACATGCCCGACCGCGGCGTTTTTGACCCGGCTTGGACCGCTTTAAAATGTGCCAAGTCATTTTCCGGGAATAACCGTCAATTCCCCGTTAATTCAAAGACGGGATCAGGAAGTCTGAGGGTGGGAGGAAGCGGGGTCCAACTCAGCAACGAGATCGGCAGCTTTTACGAGGTGCCCCTGCCCGGCAAAACCGTGATCCGCAACAACAGCTTCCAACGCACGTTCCTTGATTCCATCCGGGTCTTTACCAACGGGAAAGCAGCCCGGGCCCGGGACATCACCATCACTGGCAACCGCATCACCGGCTGGCATACGGACCCCAAGGCCATCAAAACGGCATCCGCCATCCATCTAAGCAACGTGACCGGCGCGATCATTGGAGACAATACCATCGGGAAAAGTGCAGCAGACCCCGGGATTTCCACGCCCGTCCTTCTCACGAACTGCAAGGATGTCATGGAGAAGGACAATCAAACCCACATGGAATCAAACGAAGGCAATCCGGATGATTTCTGACAGGTGCGGACTTCCCCCTCAAGGCCTTATTCCGGTAGATATTAGGAAGATTGATCTCGCGCCATTCCACTCTTATCCTCCTTGGGCTGTGCCTTTTGGCGACTTGGCTTTTCACCGCTGAGGGTATTCCCACTGCGGCGGGGAACTTGACCTTTTTCCAAGAACCCTGACGTTCTACCAACCGATCCCAAAGAGGGTTCCACGAGCCATTCATCGGCTTCAAGCATCGTCACGCAAACAACTTCCTATCCAGCGAGCGGAACTGGATGGCTTCGAGGATGTCATCGGGGCGGATGGATTCGGAGCCTGCAAGATCGGCGAGGGTGCGTGCGACTTTGAGGATGCGTTCGTGGGCGCGGGCGGCGAAGTTCAATTGCTCCATGGCTTGTTCGAGGTAGGAGGAAGCGGTGGAGTGGAGTTGGCCGTGGGTTTTGACTTGGCGTGGTCCCATGGCAGAATTGGTGGCGGATTTGCCTTTGAAGCGTTTCGCCTGAATGTTGCGTGCCGCAATCACGCGCTCGCGGATGGTGGCGGAGGATTCGCCCTGGTGGGTGGAGGAGAGTTCGCGGAATTCGACGAGCGGGACTGTGTTCTATTTCTCCTTTTTTGTGAGAATCTCGGCGGTGATTTCTCCCCGCAACTCGCGAATCTCGGCGCTCTTGCGAAGCGTGTCTGTAACCGCTCCCAATCGCATCAGCGCATCTCGAAGGTTGCCTTCCGCCCGAAGATTTTGAGCATCGGCGACGACCTCGCGCAGGTTCTCCTCTTCCTTAACTTCAAGCGGTTTAGCAGCGTTCGCGACCTTGAAATTTCGGGCAGCGACCGACTTTCCATCCACCAGAATATCGAGGCGATATTCCTTTCCCGCGTTCAACGGCCCGGATGGTGAGAAGTCAGACCACGCCAATTCACCGCCATGGTTTTCGGAAACCCATTCGCGGGCCGGAAGATCGAGTGATCGAACAATTACGCGGGCGGAGCGATGCCTGGATGAAAACCAGATCACTCGCGGCGTGGTGAAACCTGTTTCCGAACCGGGCGTCAACAAGACCGTCGAAGCTTCTTCGCCAAGGTCAGTTGACTTGATCGTCACCTCCTGCCCGCCTCTTTCCGATGTGGCCCAAAAGGCGAGAGGTGCCAGCAGACAAATGAACAAAGCCGCTGCCGCCGTCGCCCACCATGGGGACATTTTCACTCGTGCCTTGGTAATCTCTGTTACGGATGCACATTGCCCGTCGTTGGCGGTCCTCTGCACCCTCTCCGCAGTTTCACCAATCTCAGGAGTGGCTCCCGAGTCCTGCGTGGCCATCGGGCTCGCCTCGGGAATTTCTTTCAGATTCGGGATATATGTCGGTTTGTTCTCGCTGGCAACGACCTGCGGGCCTCCGTCTGCGTCCAGACGCTCAGAAGAGAATGCGGGTAATGAGATACGGCTTGATGTCTTTCCGGCCCCAGGCATGGCGATCCTGAGTCGCTCCGTTTCGAGTCTAGCCCGCAGATGATGAGGAAGCGGATCTTGTGTCGGTTCAACCTTTGTAGGATCAAAATTCAGCATTTCGCGAATCCTTTCCTCCAAATACCGCAGGGCTTCGAGTTCCATCCGTTCGGTCTCGGAAAGCTGCTGTTCCGCACCGACTTCTTCCGAAAAGAGAATTCGACCGATTTTTTCATCCAGTGGATCATTCATGTCCTGATTATAGTCGCACTCCTTTCTTAGTGAGGCAGTCTCTTACCTGCTTCAAAGCTCGCGCCAGATAGGTGCAAACGGTGTTGTAGTTGATCCCGCTGATTGAAGCGATTTCCTTGACTGTTTTGCCGCCAATATGCCGATCCGTCAACATCTGCCCCAATGGCTGGGGTAGTTTTTCCATACATAACAGCACTTGATCCAGGTCAGGGCCGAAAGACCCATGGTTTTGAGAAGTTGGCGCGTCTTTCTCAAGTCCGAACTCCAGCTCTGGGCGGCGCTTCAGCTTCCTCAGATAATCGAGCGTGCGGTATTTCGCAATGCGGGAAGTCATACGCATGAGATCGCCAAAACTCGGGGTGCTATTGTGACTTTCGTTCTGTCCCCGCAGAAATGTCCCCACGAAGTCAGTCACGGCCTCGCATGCGAGGTTCTCAACATCGTGGTCTTTTGAGTTCCAGAGGGTTTTCGAGACTACTGCCAGCGCAACCCGATAGAGCGGCTCGTATGCCAGATTCCATGCACGACTGTCGTTCGCTCGCAATCGTTCGACGAAGTCGGCAGTCTCCAGTTGTTCTTCGATCATGGCGGATTCCTTGTGGATTTCAGGCAGTGTCACTCTTACTCCGCGCCAAGAGTTTGGTGTCATTCAAAGCGGGACAAGCAAAATATGCGGAGTTGGAATTGATTTCCTTAGCAGGATTGGATAGTCCTCACCGGATCGCATTGCCAGAGGAGCCACCCTGCCAAAAGTCGATAAGCATGAACAATTCCACAATAGTTCAACGAGTTTAACGATTCTATAGATGAAATCCCACATTCGAGAAGCATCAAACGCCACAACCAAGCCATGATAACCAGAATACTGCCTTTTGCCCTTGCTAACCTGCTAGCCCTTACCGCCATGCCGTCCCATGCGGCCCAGCATGCGCTCGTTGTCACCATCGAGAATTTTCCAGGGCTTCCGGGGGCCTCCAACCTCCCCGGTTGTCACCTCGATGGAGACAATATCGTCACGCTCCTCAAGGAAAGCCTCGGGTTTCCCGATGCGGCAATTACCCGGCTCCGTGACAATCAGGCGACAACACCTTTGGTTCTCGCTGCACTCCACGCCCTCGCCCAGAAGGCACACCCAAATGACGCTGTATTCCTATACTTCTCGACTCATGGCACCGCCGTCCCTGACTTCGACGGAGACGAGGGCGACGGCTACGATGAATGCCTGTTGACCCCCGACTTCGACACGAATCGTCGCGAGACATGGCTCGTGGACGACCGCATCGGTACAGCGCTTGCCGCTTTTCGTTCCAACCGCGTCACGCTGGTTGTCGATGCCTGCCACTCGGGCACCATCGAGCGCGATCTCGGCAAAGGCTCCACCAACAAATTCTACCTCAGCCCGCAGTTTCCCAAGTTCACAACACGCTCCTTGGATGACAAGGGAGGATTCAAAGCACTCGGCCCCGCCGCCGTCGTGACTGCCTGCGGCCCGACCGAACCCGCCATCATGGCTGTGATCGACGACCGCAAGCAATCACTGTTCACTTTCGCGTTCACCAAAGCTGTCCCCGACAATCTCAACGCACCTTTCGCAGAACTTGCCGGAGCCATCAGCGAGTTGGTGGCAAATGCCGTGAAAGGCGATGATGGCAAACCGAAACAAACCCCTCAGTTTACCGGAACCCAGACGCAGTCTCTCGCCTCCCTCGCCGGAGCCAGATCCCCTACCATCCCGACTCCAGCGCCGTCAGCCCCGCAACCACCGCTCCAAGCAGCCCAGCCAACCCCGCCAACTCCTTCTCCCACTCCTCCGCCCCGGCCCCAACTGCCGACACAAGCACCTCAGCCCGCGCCTTCTGCGGATGCCGCCCCCCCCAATGCGCTGCCCTCGGCCTTCCCGATCACCCTCGCGGTGGACAGCAAGGTCTATGATCACGGCAGCTTGCTCAACGCCACCGTCACGTCGCCACGCTCCGGCCACCTGAAATTGTATTACATTGATTCCGAACAAAACGTCTCGCTGATCTTCCCGAACAAATTCCATCAGGACGACCGCATCGCCGCCGATGCCCCGGTAGCACTGCCCGGCACATTGCCATTCAAGTTTCGCGTCAAACACCCCGCACATGGCTCCAGTTCTGCCCAAGTCAGCGAAATCCTGCTCGCCGTCATCTGCGAGGAACCCTTCACTGACCAAGAAGCCTTCGCCGCCAAAGATGGCGAAACCTTCAAATCGCTCGGCAAGGTCCCGGTGGCCCAACTCCTGGACAAAGGGGTCAAAGTTGCTTCGCGTGACAAGGCCGCCCGCGCCGCTCTTGTCTATCAGATCAATCCATAAGCCGTTTGAGAACAGTATCCGCCCTGACTCGCCTCGGTCCAACACACTAAAACATACACCAGCCACAACAACACCATGAAATTCATCAAACACATCGCAATTAGCTTCTCCACCTTCCTGGTCGTCGCCGGATCAACCCTTGCCCAAGAAACCGCCCCGTCCTCCGTGCCCGCCGGACGCATCCTCGGCAGCAAGGAAATAGGACGCCAAATCGAGGTCGAGGGTGCCGTCTCGTTCTCAAACCTCCAGTTCAAACTCAATTCGGTCGAATTCGCCAACGACGAATCCGCCCGCCAACTCGGCGAGATCGCTACCGCCCTCAAAAAATTCGACGCCAAGGGTGCCACCTTCCTTATCGAGGGTCACACCTGCGACCTCGGTGCCGAAGCCCACAACCAGGACCTCTCCAAACGCCGCGCCGCAGCCGTCCGCACACGCCTCGTCACCCTCGGCGTGCCCGCCTCCATCCTCACCACCGCTGGCCGCGGCGAAACCTCCCCGCTGCGCCCGAACGACTCCGATGCCAACCGCGCCCTCAACCGCCGCGTTGTGGTGTCACTCGTCGAACGCTGAAATAGTAGAAACTTACCCAGTTAAGAAGACATCAAAATCAAGTAATCTGTCATCAATGAAAACCAACCCATTCCTCTGCATAATTCCAATGCTCTTGTGCGTCGGCTGCACATCCACTCAAAGCCCCGAATCCAAGCACCACCCCTCTCAACCTGCAGGACAGAACCCGGACAGTAGTGTTGGGCTTTCTGGGAATTCATCGGCTCCAAATTTTATGGAAGAAGAAAGCTCGGCGCAAGATACCCAAGATCAGATGACCAGCGGTTCGAGTCAAAATGTGACCAGCAATCTTCCGCCAGGAGCAACGTCGGTGGAAAGGCTTCCGCAGCAACTTGAGCAAGCGTCCGCTCTAGCCAAAGCTGCCTTTGCTAAAGGAGTGGAACTCGGCCAGGCAGGCGATGAAACAGGAGCCATCAATACATTTGATCGCGCTCTTAAAATTTTCAAAACAATACCAGGCACGAATGATGAGCAGGAAAAATGCCGTCAGAATATCGCTTTGAGTAAAGGGAAACTGGCTGAATCGAAGTTCAATCATGGCGGACAACTCTACAAAGCCGGAAGCGCGAAGGATGCGATTGCAACATGGAGAGAAGCGAACATGCTTTATAAAGATGTACCTAACACGGAAATCTTCCAAGCACACTGTCTTCGTAACATAGGTGTTGCGCTCCTTGATTCTAGACAGGAAGAATCAGGAATCCAGCACCTTCAGGAAGCTCTCGAACTCTACAAGAAAACTAATGGCACTAGTAGTGAGCAGGCTGGTTGTCACAATTCGATTGCGGCAGGTTACGGAAACATTAAGAAATACGACAATGCGATAAGACATTTTGAGCGGGCTCTGGCTCTTTACAGAACCATCCCCGGAACCGAACGCCAGCAAGAAAAATGTCAGCAAAACATTAATATGGCAAGCGGATTCAAGAACTAGCATTAGCAAAATTAATTAAAGCTAGTTTAATTTCATGAAAATACTCAAAATTTCATCTTGGGCAATCCTAATGTGCTTGAACATTTTCACGAATGTTTATGCTCAAACTGCTGATGAACTGAAGTCGCGTGTTTGGGATCTTGCGCAAGAAGAAAATTACAAGGAAGCCATATCAGTCGCTGGAAATCTGCTCATCTTGTGCCGTAAGAATGATGATCAGAGAGAATTGGCAACCTGTCTTGTGAACACGGCACAATTATATGTGATAACCAACAACAAAGAAATGGCTGTTCCGCTCCTTTCTGAAGCGATCACGGTTCTAGAAAAGGTGGATGATCACACATACAGCGTTCGATGTCTGCGTGAAATAGGCCAGACATATAACAAAATGGAGAACTACAAGGAAGCCGCAAGCACCTATCGAAAAGCAATATTTTTGAAGGAATCAATCCTTGGGAAAAACAATCCTAAAGTCAACCCGGATTACATTCGAAACGTAGAGCATCGTGAGTATGCGGATCTTCTCTTGGAGTTGGCGGAGGTCTATCAATCCCAAAAGGACCCGGCAATGGCTGCCGCAATACGCGTTCAATTGGAACCTGTTCTTCTAAAGGAATTCGGAAAGGATCACCCGATGTATTTCAAGAATCTGCTGCGTCTTCATGGTTTGTATGTTGACTTGAAAGACGAGGCTGCGACAGAGAGGGTCATGGCAATGTTAAATTCTTCACTCAAGGTTGAAGGAGGAAGCCACCGCGATGAGAACGATGAAAGCAATGATCTCGATAACACTTCCAGAATTGAAGATCTCTGCCAACAAGGGCGATTGTGCGAAGCCCAGGAAGTGGCACGGGAAGCCATGGAAACAAGGAAGTTGCATATTGAATCGGATCCAGTCGGCTATGCCGCAAGCCTAGTGAACTTAGCAGGAGTGCATGTAATGCTAGGACTTTACGAGAAGGCCGAACCCTTGTATATAAAAGCCAATTACCTGCTTTCCAAACAGGGCGATCCGTTGCTCGCAAATGCTTTAAACGGTCTCGCATCGCTTTATCACGGAATTGGAATGAATGACGAGTCGTTGAAGTTGCTCACCCGAGCAAAGGTGGTTATTGCCAAATCAACGGGTAATGAAAGCTCTGAATATGCTTTATGCATGAATAACATCGCAATGCTTCTTGAGGATGAGGGGCGCTACGACTTGGCTATTTCCTATCTCGTACAGGCATTGAAGATACTAGCAAAAAATCACGGAAAGAGTGACCCATATTACGCCATCGGTACAAGCAACCTAGGGCATTGTAATCAGAATGCGGGAGACTTCAAATCAGCGGAAGAATGTTATCGCGATGCCATGGCAATACTCGAAGAAAATCTCGGCAAAGATCACCCCGATTACGCGTCCATACTCGATAATTTGGGTTCGTTGTATTATGCTATGGGCGCGTATGAAAAAGCCGAACAACTCTTTTTGCAAGCCAATGTAACAGTTAGAGAGGTTTATGGTGAAAGCCATCCCAGTTACATAGAAAATCTTCGTTGCCAGGCATACAGTCAATTCTTGATTGGAAACCTCAAAGAAGCGCTGGCCTGCGCTTTCGATGAGGAATCGCGCTCTCGCGATCTCTGGGGCAGGTTGCGGAGCTTTACCTCAGAGCGCCAGCGCGAAGCGGCGATCCAGACTGTTGGCAACCTCGATCTCCCCGGCACACTCGGCAGCGGACCGCTTGCTGCCGAATCGCTGCTTTGGCGGAAGGGTGCGCTGCTCGAAAGCTTGGTCGTGGAGCGCCGCCTGGCCCAGGCGGCCGGTGCCGACAAGGAACTGGCTGCGCAGTTAGAGAAAGCCGAGAACCTCAAGGGGATCCTGCGGCAGGCGCTCATGGAGGGCAATAAGGCCAAGTTGAGCGATGCACAGATCGCCAAACACCAGGCCGAACTCGAAGCCCTGCAAAAGGCAATGGCACGCAAAGTTGGTGGTCTGGGCGAGGCTCGGCGCTCGCTCGAGTGCAGCGTCGAGCAGGTGCAGGCAGCGTTTCCAACCGGGGCTGTCCTTGTTGATTTTTCGCGCTATGGGCACGCGCTCGGCAAGGGTAAGCGGGAAGACCGTTACGCTGCAGTGCTTATAACCCCTAACGTAGACCCAGTGTTCGTTCCGCTGGGCAAGGCAACGGACATCGAAACCGCGCTCGCCCGACACCGCAAGCTGGCCGGCAGCAGCCCGGCAGCAGACGAGACCGCCGCCCGCAACACCGAGCTGGAGGTAGCCTGCAAGGAACTCCACAAGTTGGTCGGCGCCTCCATCGAAGCGGCACTGCCGCCGGGCACCACCGAGTTGATCCTCTGCCCGGACGGGCAACTCCATTTCCTCGCGTTTTCCGCGCTGATGGACAAGGACGGCAAGCTCTGGGCGGAAAAGTTCACCCTGCGCAACATCAGCACCGCCCGCGACTTGCTCAAGCTTTCCCGCTCGCGTGCCGCCAGTGCAGATAAGACGGCCGTGCTGGTTGGCAATCCCGATTTCCGCGACTCCACTCCGCTGGCGCTGGTGGCCGAGGCGGAGGACGCCCGGGACAGCGAGGAGCGTGAGCGGCTCGCCTTCAACTTGACGCGGGGCGGACAAAACGATGAACTTCGCGGGCTCAACTTCAAACAACTGCGTGGCACGGCCATCGAAGTGGCCGGACTGAAGACCCGCTTCGAACGGCAGGGCTGGAAGACGCAAGTCTTCACCGGATCGGGAGCGAGCGAACCGACACTGGTCGCTGCGGTGAACAGCCCGGACATCCTGCATCTGGCCACCCATGGATATTTCGTGGACGAGCTCGATCTCGGCCAGAAGAAGACTCGCGAGCGGCAGTCAATGAACGGTGGCCTCGGCGGCGACGACCTGCGTCTGCGCGGCGCGGCCCGCGACCCGATGCTACGCAGCGGCCTGGCGCTGAGCGGTGCTCAAAGCACCCGCAGCCTGTGGGAAAACGGCAAGGTGCCGCCGTTGGACAAGGACGGCATCCTCACCGCCGCCGAAGTCGCCAGCCTGCGCCTCCAAGGCACCCGCTTGGTCACCCTGAGCGCCTGCGAAACCGGCTTGGGCGAATCCAAGAGTGGCGAGGGAGTCCTTGGTCTGCAACGCGCCATTGCATTGGCCGGTGCCGAGAATCTCCTCATGACACTCTGGAGTATCAGTGATGCCGACACGATTGCGTTTATGACCGCCTTCTATGACCGGGTGCTGGCCGGCGAACACCCGGCCCGCGCGCTGCCCGCCGTCCAACGCGAGGCGCTTGTCCGCCTGCGTGCCGAGCACGGCCTCTGGCATGCGATCAACCGCGCTGCCCCGTTCGTCATCGTTTCTAACACCGCCGTGCCTGCAATTTTGAAAAAATAAACACAATACCAGCCACCCGCTACACGATTTCATCTTCAGACAGGCACTCCAATCACCCACACTACTGATCACCATGAAAAACCGCGCCACCATCCACTTCGCCCTCGCTCTACTTGCGGTGGGACTATTCACCTCTGCCTTGCAGGCTGCCGACTCCGCACCAACTCCCGCTTCTCCGACAGAATCCGCCACGCCGATCCAGCGTCGGGCGGTCTTGATCGCGGTCAGCGAATACCCAGCGCCGTATGCCCTCAGCGGACCACTCAACGACATCGAGCGATTCGGAAAGACGCTCGAAAGCAAGTTCGGTTTCCGCCACGAGGACATCACCCGTCTCGTCAATAAGGATGCCAGCACCAGCAACATCATCGAGACCATCAAACGCGAACTCATCGAAAAACTCGGCCCGCGTGACGTGGCGGCAATCTACTTTTCCGGCCACGGCTCGTCCGTGATCGATCTGGACGGCGACGAGGACGACATGAGCGACGAAGCGCTTTGCACCTACAACATCGACGGACTGGACCCGAAAACCTGGCTCACCGACGACGTGATTGACCAACTCCTGCGCAGTTTCAAAACCCGCAACGTGCTGGTCACTTTCGATTGCTGCCATTCCGGCACTGGCACCCGAGCGGGCGAGGATGACGAGAGCGACCCACTGCCTGCGGGTGTGGTCGAGCGCTTCATGTCATTGGATTTCGCATCAGACGACACGCAGCCTACGCCGGAAGCGCCAGTATTGGCCTCCAAAGGAATCGCCGACCACATGCTGTTGGCAGCCTGCCGTTCCTCTGAGAGCGCCGTCGAAGCCATGTTCAAGGAGAGCGGGGGCGAGGCCGCTGGCGGTGCCTTCACCCGCATTCTTTGCGATACCCTTGAGCATGCGGATGCCAACGCCAGCTTCGCAGAATTGCAGGCCAAGGTGGTTCCGCTCGTCAGCGAAACCGTGTCCCAGCTCAGCCAGAAAAAGAGCATTCAGACCCCGCAGTTCGAGGGAACTTTCCTTGCTGCTAACATCACCGAGTTTTTCGCTGGCAAGGCCAGCCCAGCACCTCCGGTCCCAGAGAGCGAAGAGCCCGCCAATTCGACGGCAAACCAAGCTCCATCTCCAGCAACCGAACCCGCCCGAGTGGACCCGGCCACCATCGTGCCCGGTTGGAAACCATCGGGCACGATCAACGTCCGCATCGCCACCGACAAGCAGCGCTACGTCGAGGGCGATGTGATGACCGTCACCGCCATGGCCGATCAGGATTGCCACCTCCGGCTCTATGTTTTCAACGCCGAGCGCAAGGTCACTCAGATTTTTCCGAACAAATTCCAGAAAGACCTCCTCATCAAGGCGGGCGAGAAAGTCGTCATCGGCGGCGTCACCGCTGAGTTCGATTTCGTGATGACCGGCCCCTTCGGCAATGAACTGATCAAGGCGGTCGCCTCCAAGCGCCCGTTCACCGACGAGGAAGGCGTCCGCTACGGCGAGGAGATTTTCCATCAGTTCGCTGATACCAACGTCCAGCAGCTTTCCACCCGCGGCGTCGATCCGGCGGCGAAGGATGACCCGCACGAGTTCGGCGAGGCGATCACGCTCTACAACGTCCGTGCCAAGCAAGGCGAATAACATCATCCCCCGGCCATCCATCCTCATGAACCCATTTGCTCCATCGTTCCGCACGGGAATTCTGCTGGCTCCCGCGCTCGCCGCATTCATCGCCCAAACAACCCTTGCGGGAAAACTGCCCACCGCCGAGGAAATGACCGAGGCGCTCGCCCGCGAAGAAGGCTCAGAAACACGCGGCGGCTCCGGCGACGATGGTCGCGGAGTCGCCGTCGAGGCTAAACCGGCCATCGCGGTCAGCCTCCACTTCGCCTACGACTCGACCGAACTTGTCTCCGCCGAGGAGAAACAATGGATCGCCAAAACCGCCGCCACTGTCTTCAAGTCTCCCCGCTTTGCCCGCCACACCTTTGTCGTCGAAGGCCACACCGATGCCCGCGGCACCCACACCTACAACCTCGACCTCTCCAAGCGCCGCGCCGAGTCCATCCGCACCCTCCTCATCGCCGCCGGCGTCCCTCCCGAACAACTCCGCGCCATCGGCAAGGGCAAACTCGAACTCCTCACCCAAGGTGCCACTGAAGCCGACCACCAGAAAAACCGCCGCGTCGTGTTTCTCCGGGAGTAGCTCAGACAGGCTTCCGGAATCAACGAGCAATGCCAACAACGATAGTATCGCATGAAAAAACTACGCATTCTGGTTCTATCAGCAACTATGGCTGTATCAGCCATACCTCAAGCCCATGCCCAAAGCGCCGATGCATTGCGGAAGCAGGTGACCCGGCTTGCTCAGCAGGGAAAACATCAGGATGCGATCTCTCTCGCGGGAAAACTTGTCGAACTGCGCAGGCTTCGGGAAAACGAGGAGCCGGATATGTATGCTTCTAGCCTCCATAATCTAGCGATGCTCTACCAAGCCACTGGTGATTACGAAAAGGCGGAACCCCTCATGCAACGCGCCTTGGAGATTCGCCAAAAAGTCCTTCACGCGGAGCACCCCGATACCGCAACAAGCCTTAAAAATCTGGCGGGTCTCTATCAGGATATGGATCAATACACCAAAGCCGAACCAATCTGCAAAAGAGCTTTGGCACTCATTGGAAAATTCTATGGCCCGGAGCACCCCGAGACGGTATTATGCATGGATCAGCTAGCCACGCTTTACTTGCAAATGGGCAACTACAACCATGCCGAAACACTCTATCAGCAATCATTGGCGATCCGGAAAAAGCATCTTGGGTTGGATCATCCTGGCTATGCCGTAGGTCTCATTCAACTGGCCGGGCTATACCATCTGATGGGCGACCACGTCAGATTCGCGCCGCTCTTGCATGAAGCGATGACTGTCAGCGAGAAGGATCCTGGTAGCGTATTGATTCTCAACTACCTGATCGGACTCGATAAAATGGGCCAACATGCCAACTCCGAAGCACTCTTGCAACGCGCTCTGGCGCTCAGTGAGAAAGTTTCAGGCCCTGAACATCCTGATACCGCAGCAATCCTGAACAATCTGGCTTCTCACTATCAGGATATGGGAGAATACGGCAAAGCAGAACCGCTTCTGCAACGCGCCTTGGCGATCTGCGGGAAAACCCTTGGCCCGGAGCATCCCGACTACGCGACAAGCCTCAACAATCTGGCACTGTTATACCATTCGATGGGCGATCACACGCAAGCCAAAGCGTTGTATGCGCACTCGAATCGGATTTATGGCAAGGCAGTCGGAACCAAGCATCCGGATTACGCGAAGAGCCTCAATAATCTGGGCGGTGTGCATTTTTCGATGCGGGATTATGTAAAGGCGGAAGAGTGTTTTTTGCAAGCAAAGGAGATACTGGCCGAGGCGCTGGGGGGCGAGCACGCCGACTTTGCAAATAGCCTCAACTGCTTGGGAGGGGTGTATCAAACGACGGGGAATTATGCAAAGGCCGAACCGCTCTATGTGCAAGCGAAGGAGATATTAGAGAAAACCATGGGGGATGCCCACCCCGTTTACGCAGCCAGCCTCAACAATCTGGCTTCTCTCTACCAGGACATGGGACAATACGGCAAAGCCGAACCGCTGCTACGAAGCGCCATGGCGATCCGAGAGAAAACCCTTGGCCAGGAACATCCAGGCTACGCGACAAGCCTTAGCAATCTATTCTACTGCGAACTGTATCTGGGCAAAACAGCAGCCGCAAACAAATCGGCACTTGCCGCCGAAACAACTTTCCGTTCAATCTGGAACAAACTACTTCGCTTCACTTCAGAGCGCCAGAGGGAAGCGGCATACCAGACGATCGGTTCCCTCGATCTCTGCGGAAATATGGGTGATGGAGTCCTCGCCGCCAGTTCTCTGCTGTGGCGCAAAGGAGCATTGCTCGACAGTCTTGTCGAAGAAAGGCGGTTGGCACAAGCGGAGGGTTCCGACAAGGAGTTGGCCCGGCAGTTAGCAGAAGCGGACATCTTCAAAGGTATTTTGCGCCAAGCTCTCATGGAGGGGAACATGGCCAAGCTGGGCGAGGAACGGATAGCAAAATACGAAGTTGAACTCGAAGCACTGCAGAAGGCAATAGCTCTCAAAGTTGGCGGCCCGGGCGAAGCCCTGAAATCGCTGGAATATACGGTCAAGCATGTACAGTCCGCCATCCCGAAGACGGCCGTGATCGTCGATTTCCTGCTTTATTGGCATGGTCTCGGCAAAGGCAATGGGGAATACCGCTACGCCGCCGTGTTAGTGATGCCGGACCACGATCCAGTTTTTATCGGGCTGGGCAAGGCAACGGACATTGAAACCACGTTGGAACGGCACCGCAAGCTGGCCGGCGGCAGTCCGGCGGCAAACGAGACCGCAGCCCGCAACACCGAGCTGGAAGTCGCCTGCAAGGAACTCCACAAACTGGTTGCCGCCCCCATCGAAGCGGCGCTCCCTCCCGGCACCACCGAGCTGATTCTCTGCCCGGACGGCCAACTCCATTTCCTCGCCTTCTCGTCGCTGATGGACAAGGACGGCAAGCTCTGGGCTGAAAAGTTCACTTTGCGCAACATCGGCACCACCCGCGACCTGCTCAAACCGCCCCGCTCGCGTGCCAGCTACGCCAACAAGACCATCGTAATGGTCGGCAACCCGGATTTCCGCGACTCCACTCCGCTGGCGCTGGTGGCCGAGGCCGAGGACACTAGGGAAAAAGACGCCCGTGAACAGGTCGCCTTCAACCTCACCCGCTGTGGCCAGAGCGAAGAACTTCGCGGGCTCAATTTTCGTCCGTTGCAAGGCACCGCCACCGAAGTGGCCGGGCTGAAAATCCGCTTCGAACGCCAGGGTTGGAAAACCCAGATCCTCACCGGTCCGGAGGCGAGCGAACCGGCACTGGTCACGGCGGTGAACGGCCCGGACATCCTCCACTTGGCCACCCACGGCTTTTTTGTGGACGAACTCGATCTCGGCCAGAAAAAGGCCCGCGAACGGCAGGCGATGAACGGCGGAATGGGCGGCGACAACATGCGTCTGGTTGGCGCGGCACGCGACCCGATGCTGCGCAGCGGCCTGGCCCTGAGCGGAGCCCAAAGCACCCGCGTCCTGTGGGAAAACGGCAAGATACCGCCGCTGGACAAGGATGGTATCCTCACTGCCGCCGAAGTCGCCAGCCTGCGCCTGCACGGCACCCGGCTGGTCACCCTCAGTGCCTGCGAAACCGGCCTAGGCGAAGCCAAAAGCGGCGAAGGCGTGCTCGGCCTCCAGCGCGCCCTGGCCCTCGCCGGTGCCGAAAACCTCGTCCTTACACTCTGGAGCATCAGCGATGCGGATACCGTAGCCCTGATGGCCGCCTTCTACGACCGCGTCCTGATCGGCGAACACCCGGCCCGCGCCCTTCACGAGGTGCAACGCGAAGCCCTAACCCGCCTGCGCAAAGAACAAGGTCTCTGGCACGCCATCAACCGTGCCGCCCCCTTCGTCATCGTCTCCAACAACAGCGTGCCTGAGATTTTGAAGCATTAGCACAATCTCAACCCGTATCTCACCCGTATCCAAACCAAACAACAACAAATGAACATGAAAATAATAAAACTAACATCATTACTCGCACCTGCAATGATTCTGTCCGCATGTGTATCCACACCAGAATCAAACACAGCCAACCGGCCCACCAAAACGGAGCCGGCAAGGGCGCCAATCGAAGTCAAGGCCGCGCAAGGGAAACAATACACCCAAGCAGAAATTGATAAGATTAAACTGGATATTGCGAATGCATATATGCTTTTGTATATGGACAGGGAGAAGCGGCGGAATGATTTTCCAGCAGAAAATCAAAAAATCGGACTTTTGGGTCTGCCTCAAATGAAAATGTACATGGCTCTATTCGGAGACAATTGGGGCAACGCAACCACTATACCCGTAATAGAAGGAGGCACCTTCAGTAGTTGCGCCGAAAAAATAAAACCCTATGCAATATTCCCTCCACAAAGCGAAGAACATCGAAAAGCCGCGGTCGAATCCATCTCTGGCGTAATTGATACATGCTATTTTATCACTTTAAATACAAAAAACTCTCTTTCTGCGGTAAGAGATAAATACAATTCTCTATAGTTCTACAGCGGTAATCTAACAATAGCAATCTAACACAGCCAACACTCAGGGCGTTTGGCGTAAATCAGCAACGAATTGATATTCGATGTCGCAAACCTTTCAGAACATGGGACATGATAACGTATTTGCAAGAATCCTCAGTCACCAGCCAAACGCCCTGACTTATCACTCGAAACCAAAGGTTACACGTTCTCCGATTCAACCATCCATCTCAACTGCTCACCACAGACCACCAGGTGTCAGCGATCACCCATAGTGCAACACCCAATTGATGCGCAAAGAGCACGGCCTCTGGCACGCCGTCAAGCGCACTGCACCCTTCGTCATCGTCTCAAACACCGCCTTGCCTGCGATTTCGAAACATTAGCGCAATAACCTCCGCCGAAAACACAATCTCTATTCCAGAAAGCCAGCTCAAACCACCCACACACCACCCACACACCACCAACCCATCATGAAAACACATCGCTCTATTCTTTTTGCAGTTCCTCTGCTCCTGCTCTCCCTCTCACTTGGCTGGGCTGGGATAGCCCTGTCATCTGCTGAGCCATCCAACGAAAGCACCAGTGAAGCCCCCCGCATCCATGCGCTCCTGATCGGAGCTAATACCAACAAGGAAAAACCATTCCATGCAAGTCCAGGCGCGGGCCGGGACTGCACCGATTTTGCGGCGCTTCTGCATGATCGTTTCAACATCCCGAAAAGCCAGATTACGCTGCTCACCGGTGAGTCCGTCACGACCGAGGCTTTCACCAAAGCGCTCACGAAAGTCTTCGTGAATGATGCCCGGAGCGGCGACTCGGTGATCTTCTACTACAGGAAAAAGGGGTCAGGAAGAGATTCCTGTAATCTCAGACTTGGTTTCCCGCAACTTTCTGTTCGTTCTGATCTCATTTTTCATCTGGCTGCTGAGGCGGCTGACACTCGTCTTGTGACCCATGTCGAGTTGGCTGGTGATCCATTCATGACTGAGGCTCGTCGTTTCGGTAATCATCATCGCCAGCATTGCCTTACGCCAGTCATTCTTTTGCATCGAATTCAGATCCTCCTTCGCAAGCCCGAAGTGATCGAGCCCTGCAGCTATGATCCTAGCACCAACCGACCGATCCCGGTCCCGGGCCGAGGCGTCATTCGAACGGATGACCTTGGCGACGTGCTCACCAATCTCCTCCTCAACCCCGAACTTCGCCAACAGCCTCTCCCTGAACTCCTGGGTGCCGAAATACCAACCGCGCCGCAAGGTTGACTGGAGACTCTGGCCCTTCCACACGATTCGTCCGGCCTCGGTCG